>Ga0210401_10000116_pt1 | contig 91414 bp, 90 predicted proteins | sample IncBWH32MmetaG_FD_150866 | JGI IMG/M metagenome (GOLD analysis project Ga0210401, IMG submission 150866) | Forest soil microbial communities from Barre Woods Harvard Forest LTER site, Petersham, Massachusetts, United States - Inc-BW-H-32-M | ecosystem: Environmental > Terrestrial > Soil >...
AGAGTCTCCCTGTTGGCCGAGTCGGCGAGGCTCATGACGTAGCGCAAGCCTATTTGTTTTTGATGCAGGAAGGATTCAGCACCGGGCAGACCGTTGTGGTAGATGGCGGTACGGTCCTGGTTTAGGGCCGCAGTAGTTTCCAACCGGCCTCCACCTCGGAGACATTCAAGACAGATTGGAAGAGTTGAGCGATTCACTCGCGTCTTGACCGGCGCTGGCCGAAGTTGCCCAGGCTCGGACAGCGGGAGAAAGAAAGTGCTCCGTGATCCAGCCTGTCATCGCCCGTTCACTGCGATATCTGTTGAACCCACGATTTCCACCCACGATTCTCGTGTCTCTCACGACTTCTCAAGTACTTAGGCGGCCACCTGAAGTCACTTAAGTTGTTTAAAACACAGCATAACGTAGCACGGAAAAGGCTGGCGGCGGGGGTTCAAGTCTACCCCTGGCCACCAACTCAAGTGAATGAATCATTTGCCTTCCATTGCGAACCTTCCACTCCCTAGTTGATATTTCATAGATCGACCATGCGGATGCGCCGATGCTTTCGCGTATTCCAGACAATAAGATCTCGTTACTGAACGGCACTACCAAGTTTCCCCTCGACGAATGCTGCTGTCGGGAGCGCAGAGTGTCCGTTCTATTCACTTGCAACTCAACTATGACAAGCTGGGTCTACAACTCCTGAATATTTCGGACGGCAATCTCCTCGCTCAGGGGGATCGGTTGGTCGCCTTGGTCCATCGGGAAGACCTGCAAGCGGGAGCGCTCGATCCCGAGAATCGCAGCACGCAGGATCTGTCTGGTTTCTGGTTCCGACCCTGAGTTCAGGCGTCGGGAAGCGACTTGACTAGGCGCCTCCCCAAGGAGATCGTTCGAACTCGCCGTCGGTGTTGAGCCCGAGCTCCCGGAGCCGGTGTCGGCCGGCCGATCCGGCATATGAAAGGCTGCGACTGGGTCTCATGGCAATGGTTCGAGCCCTGACAGCTGGAAGTCCGTGGTGACCTGCCGGTGACCGGAAAAGATTCCGTCAGCGATCCTACGACCTGTGGAGCGTGGATTTTGTTTGACGCTGCTAACCATCAAGTATCGATCAAGGCCCAAATCTTCAGCGGGTTTAACCCGGAGAAAACATCTCAGGTGTCCTGACTTCGCCGCGACAGTATTTCTTGAAACTGCGCTCTGTTTGCGCTCTGTTAGCGTTCTTACCATAGCTTTCGGTAGTCTTATTTGTCATCGCTGGCCCTGCATGTTGTTGAAGGTACGTTGTACTGTGTTTTCGAATCCCACTCTCTCCGCCAAGTTATTCAAAATAAACAAGTTGCTTAGAGTACCGAGGTTCATCATGGCCCACTTGCCGGGCCTGTTTCGTCTTTGGAATGAGTGACATGCATTTTTGAAAGGCCTAGATGCGTGCCTTTAAGGGTAAAACCGATTGATTGGGAATCATTTTTTCGATCGGCGAAGGGCGAAAATTTTGCAGACCCAGGTCCGTGCGTCCGCTTCCGGAGCGCCGAACAAAAAGCCACACCGGACGTCGCGCCGATTGCCGCTCATGGCTCGCAGGTTCGCTGATCAGTGCCTGGGTTCGGGGCAGTGGCCGACAACGCGCCAAGCGAGCAGGGTTTCAGTTCACCGCGCCATCACGCGAACTGCTATTCCTCGCGCCTTACATGTGATAGCCAGCTTCACAAATTTCCCCGTTTGCTCGTTATTCAGAGTGTCTTCGAATCGATCCACACTGGTCGACGTATCGGTACAAACCGGTGCCGGTGAGCGCATTGGCGATTTACCACTCGTCGCGAAAGTCGCTAGAGAGTCAACTGAACAATTGCCCGACAAGCCGGTGGCGCATCGAGAACAGGTTCCAGACGCAATCCGCATTCCTCCGGCCGCTGATGCCAGCGCCGCAACCGTGGCGGATCGCGCTCCTGCGCAGTTTGCGGTACGCAGTTTCATCGTCAGATTAATGAGTCAGGGTTCAGAAACAGGAATCGCGAAATTCACACTTGACATCGATAGATAATCCACTACCATATGGTTGTGGATCGCCTGGACACAACATTTGCGGCTTTGTCTGATCCAACCCGCCGGGCGATGATCGAGCGACTCTCCCATGGGCCTGCCTCTGTGCATCGGTTGACGGAGCCGTTTGCACTCTCGCAGCAGATGATTTCAAAACATATTGCCTACCTGGTGCGGGCACAGATTGTGATCAAGACCAAGCGTGGACGAGAGAGTGTTTGCAGGCTTAGGCCCGAGGCGATAAAGACGGTCAGCGACTGGGCGATTAGTTATCGCCAATTCTGGGAAGAGAGTTTCGAAAAGCTGGATGCGGTTGTGACTCAAATGAAAAAAACTGGAGGTTCGACATGACAAAAAGCACGGTGAATGAGATCGAGCGGATGGTCTTGACAAGAGTTTTTGATGCCCCACGCGAGTTGGTTTGGAAGGCGTGGACAGATCCGAAATACGTGATGCAGTGGTGGGGACCGAAGGGTTTTACTGCGCCTTTTTGCGAGATGGATTTTCGCGTAGGAGGAAAATTTCTCTGCTGCATGAGAACGCCGGATGGGCAGGAGGGCTGGAATGCTGGGGAATACCACGAGATTGTTCTGCACGAGAAGATCGTTTACTCCATGTACTTCTCCGACTCGAAGGGAAACAAGGTTGAGCCTGAGCAATATGGAATAGAACATGAGGCCATAGACGATGCGCACGACGTGGTTATTTTTGAGGATTTTGGAAACGGCCAGACGAAACTCACCTTCATTGGAAGTGAACCCATGGAGAACGCAAAAAACAGCGGGCAACTAGAGGGCTGGAATGAGCAACTCGATAAAGTTGCCGCAGTTGTTGCGGGGCTAGCGCAGGCGAAATAGGAAGTTGACCTTTTGACGATCGTCATGCGCGAGATAGTGAACGCAAAGCAAACGCAGGTCCATCCCGGCAATCCCAGCCAGGGGTGGCTGCGGAGGCTTTGTTTTAGGCGCGCTCTCGTTACCTGGCCGAATCGTCGCCTTGCCGGAGTGATCTCGGCTCAACTGCCGCTTTGAGGCCAACGCGCTCATCGAGCAAGGATTTGAGCCGGCATCGGACACATTAGTCCTGGGAAACGCGTTTATCGCCATCAACTCCCGAATTGTCGCCAGTTGGAACTTGAAACTCTGATTCCGACGCAGGCCATACAGTTCGGAATTCCTCGACAGGGAATGACGCGCTGGAACATCAATGTTCGGCGCCACCCTTCCTTGGCGCTTTTCAAGTAATCACTGAGCTGTGATCCATTTGTGATCCGTTAGCACTGCTTACTACTGTCTTCCATCGCTTTTACGGTGCCCGCCGTGTTCTCTATGTTGTTGAGACTGCGTTATTAACCGAATTCGAATCCCACTCTCTCCGCCATGTTATTCAAAATAAACAAGTTGCTTGGAGTACTTAAGGTTCATCATGGCCCACTCGCAGGGCCTGTTTCGTCTTTGGAATGAGTGACATACAGTCTTGCAAGGCGCAATTGCGTGCCGTTAAGTCTAAAACTGACTGATTGGGAATTAGTTTTTTCGATCGGGAAGGATGGCTGTGCCGAAGGCCGAATCGGTTAGCCACAGAGGGGGACGGCCCTGCGAAGAGGAGGAAGATCATAGTGTCGGATTGGGACTCGCCTGAGACGCGATAAGCCGGATGGTCTCAACCCCACGCAACGTCAAGTTCGGGTAGTGCATCGGGGCTTGTCAAGATGTATTCATGACGATCGAGTTTCGTGCCATCGAGGCAACGTGTCGCCGCTTTATTTTCAACGCCTACCTTCTGGAATCCCAATTTCTCCACGATGCGCCGGCTGGGCTCGTTTCCGTCGAAGTAGCCGATGCTGATTGCCTTCGCGCCAAGGTGGCCGAACGCGTACCGAATAGCTGCGTTTGCCGCCTCCGTCGCCATGCCTTGTCGGGCGTATTTAGGCGCCACCCAGTACCCTGTCTCATAGACGTCTTGCTCATCGGTAAGATCCAATGCGGTTCGAACGACGAAATCCCCGTTGCTCCGATGGAATCCGGCCAACGCGATTCCTGCTTGATTCTGGTAATCCATCACTCGTCGAATAGAATCTTCCATCGCATGCCGCGACCGTTGGTTGTCGAAGGCCCAGGACATCCAACGCTGTAAATCGGACCACGCTTCCTCCTTGGCGGTTTGGATCGAATCCAAATCGCCAAGCGTTGGCGGACGCAAGATCAGGCGCGGCGTAACGATCGGCATCAAATGGCGCATAGAGCGGCTACGCTGGAATTGTAGCGGACCTGGTGAAGACGAAAATGCGCATTGCCTGCATGCAGCGTTCCGTCCACGCACCACCCAGAGATCCGTATTTGGGTTCGCCGGCTCGAAACTTTCGGTTCTACTCGTGTCCAGGTTCTTGCCTGCCTCGAAAGTATGTCTGTGGTGTGGTTCCCAGCATCGTCCGAAACATTTCAATGAAGGCACTTACACTGTCGTAACCGACTGCGATAGCGACCTCCGTAACAGATTTCCTTTGTGCCAGCATCTCAAGGGCAGCAAACAACCGCGCCTGCTGTCGCCAACGGCCAAATGACATGCCTGCCTGAGCCGAAAACGAACGCATGAAAGCACGGCGGGACATTCCGGCAACATGCGCCCAAGCGTTTAGCGTGCGGTCATCCCCAACATCGTCCAGCAGAGAATCTGCAACTCTGGCCAGTCTTTCTTCTCTTGGTATGGTCAAACGCAAGGGCTGCTGGTCAGGCTGTCGAATCTCATCACGAAGCGTTGTTACTAAGTGCTTCTGCGCCGTGTTGAGCGGTTGGCGGAGGTCCCAGCCGACCATACGATGAACTATGGCAAACAATAGCTCCGATGAGTTGAACATGCAGGGCGTCTTGGGTAGTCCGCGGCACAGCTCCGGAGACAGGTCAACCATCGAGCCAGCAGCGCCTCCAACAGAACGCGCCGCGTGCTTACAATTTGGTGGAGTCCATGCGCAACGGTGGGAGGGAAACATCCATCGTTCGCTTCCTGTTTCGACCATGAGCAACCCCTGGGTCAGTGCGACGAGTTGCCCGCGATGGTGACTGTGCTCTGGCGTCCAGCCCTCGACCGACCGCCTCTTGAAGGTGTATGCCAGTACCGGCGTATCGCTGTCGTAGAGAAGGCGCAGTTCTTCCATATTCGGGGCTGAGAACATGGATTTACGAGGTTGACCCTTTTCCGACATATGTCGCCACTTTCCCGTTAGCGGAACAGCCGAAACCTAGCTAGAGTACCCGGCAGAACAACGAAAGACAACACGGAGAAGTTAGGACAATCCATGAGAAAGCTGATCTACACAATCAACATCACCATCGATGGCTGCTGCGACCACACGAAAATGGTCCCCGATGAAGAACTATTCGACTACTCCATTCAGCTCATCCGAGATGTTGACCTATTCGTTTATGGCCGTAAAACCTATCAATTGATGGTTCCGTATTGGCCTGACATCGCAAAGAACCCGTCTGAGACAAAAGCTGATATCGAATTTGCTCAAACCTTTGACTCCAAGAATAAAGTTGTTTTTTCACGATCATTGGACAGCGCCGAAGATGGAAAAACGAGAATCGCTCGTGGGACCCTTCGCGACGAGGTCCTTAAATTGAAACAAGAACAAGGCAAGGATATTTTGACCGGCGGCGTAGATATCCCTTCACAACTTATAGACCTTGGTTTGGTTGATGAATATCGTTTTGTCGTTCACCCAATCTTTGCAGGAGAAGGGCGACGGCTGTTAGAAGGTGTGAGCCTGCAAGAGAAATTGCGGTTAAGACTTGTTGAATCACACATCTTCAAAAAATCAGGATGTATTGCCCTTCGTTACGCGAAACAGTGACAAGATAGATCCACGACGCGTTCGTTTCTTAACATGTCAGATATACGTCATTCACATTGGAAATGCGGACAAAGATGAGTGCGAGATTTTCGGAGAAGCAAAGCACACGGCGCGAAATGTTGCGAAATTCCGCCGCGTTTGCCGGAAGCGCGTTGCTGGCGCAACTTTTTCCGGCAAGTCTTCTGAGCGCCGGAGTTCCTGGCTTCCAGCAGCAGGCAGCAACCGCTCCAACCGACCGTCTCGCGGCGATGCGGGCGCAGATGGGTGGTGCCCCGATCCAGGCGCAACCGCTGGCGGAAAATCTCACGTTGCTTTCCGGGCCTGGAGGAAACGTTGTGGTGTTGAACGGGCCCGATGGCAAAATCGTGGTCGACACGTTTCTTCTGCCGGCGTGGCCAAAGTTGAAAGAAGCGCTCGATGGGCTGGGCAACGCTCCGGTGAAGACGGTGATCGACACGCACTGGCATTTCGATCACACAGACAATAACGGCAATCTGCACTCTGCTGGCGCCACAGTGCTGGCTCACGAAAACACCAAGACGCGCATGGCAGAGCTACACGACAGCGCGCTTTTGGGTTTGCACATTCCGGCATCGCCCGCAGATGCTTTGCCGCAGCAAACATTCAGCAGCAGCCAAAAACTGCAGGCCAACGGTGAAAACGTAATGCTGCAATGTTTCCAGCCGGCGCATACCGACACGGACATCTACATTCACTTCCAGAAGACCAACGTGATTCACATGGGCGATACTTTTTTTAACGGCTTTTACCCGGTCATCGACACCAGCACCGGCGGAAAAGTCAACGGGATGATTGTCGCCGCCGACAAAATTCTGTCCTTGGCCGACAACAACACCAAGATCGTTCCGGGGCACGGCCCGCTGGGGAACAAAGCCGATCTGACCAAGAGTCGCGACATGCTGGTTGTGGCGCGCGATCGCGTGCAAAAGCTGAAGACCGCCGGGAAATCGCCCGAGGAAATAGCGGCGAGCAAACCTTTGGCGGATTTGGACCCTGTGTGGGGCCACATGCTCAGCAGCGACGTCTTCGTGCAGATGATTTATTCAGCACTTTAGTCGCACCCAGCGGGTGGCTTAGATCACTGCTCTGGAGTTTGGTGTTGAGGAGATTTTTGGCTGAGAAGGGGATCTGATGGCGCGGCTTAAACCGTGAAGCGGCGGCAAGCCGCCGCGTTTCACGGGGCACTGCTGCTTCGGTGTCGGGAGGAGTGGATTGAGGTCGGGTGGGTAGCCCAGGCGGCTTTCTTTTCGCAGGCGGCAGGATCGCGGATGCAGAGTTTGCTCAGGTCGTCTTCTCGCATTGGTAGATTTCTTTGAACGGGAGATCTTCTTCCTGCACTTCTTAGACACCTGCCTCCATATCGCCGTTGCGGTTCCGCGTCGATGGCCATCAGTTTCCCGGAGTAGACCGTTTTCACATCGCCCACTCGCATACGGACGATTCCGCGTTCCACTCTGAGTTTGCTGTTGAGCCAATCCACGTCAGACCATTTCAGCGCCGGACATTCGCTGATGCGAAGGCCGAAGCAGACACCCACCAGTGCCAACGTTCGGAAAGGTTCCTCGAGTTGTGCCGCAAACTTTTGGAACTCCTCCACCGTAAGGCTGCGCGGCTGCCTTCTTCGTTTCGTCGCCTCAGTGATTTTCACGAGCTCCATGGGGTTGCGCTGAACCGGTAGATCACCACGCCGCATCGATATGAGGCTCATTACTTCCCCCAGATAGAATCATTACCAGGACAGTGTCATTAGCGAAGTAAAGCGATGCCAGTTTAGAGCGGCCTGTAACATGCTGATATCCGCTTTCACCCCAGCAAATGCCGTTATCCGAAGATAAACGCGACACGCTTGATGCCCCTAAGATTAGCGAGGAGTTCTCTTCCGGGAACGTTCAGACTGGCCTCGAGAAGATCCGCACTCGACTCTTGGACCTGACCGCCCGCAACAAGCTCTTAAATTTTCGACATCCGAAGACATCCTGTCTGCGATTCGTTGATACCGCTCTTGACGCCGTGTTCCAGCACCTGATCCAGGGTAACGCTCTTGCTGTCGAGCCCGTTCCCGAGCCGGATGGCGACGCACGAGGGTCGACCGATTCCTTTGAATTGACCGAAAGCGGCGAGGAGGACAAGATTCCGGCCAAGGATTACGCTGCTGAGCTTGGCTGGACCACAGACTTTGATCTGGATTCTCTTGATGGACCGCCGCGAATACGCGTACTCGCCTACCAAGACGATCTAGATAAGACTGCGAAGAAGATCACGACGGACCTCCATCGAGGAATCCGGTGCGGGAATTGCAGAACTTCATCGAACGGGCGGTGATTCTCTCGCCGGTCTCAGTCTTGCGGGCACCAGTCTCCGAACTAGAGCCATTCCAGTCCAATCAGCGAACGAATGTCCCTATGAATGGTCTCGCAGAGATAGAGCGGGATCTGAGGAAAGGTTTGCCCCATCATCGTGATCCAAAACAGGACCGCCCGCTCGATCGCGGCAAAAGCGTGCTACCTTGAAATGTGAGTTCCGGCAGACGAGTCATCGGTCGACTCACACAGCGTCCTCTCAACCGGCCTGTGCCATTGCCGCCGGCCATGCATCGTATGCGGCTTCCTCCCTCGATCCTCGGCCCGTTTTATTGGCGGCTGTCGCCTCTGGGCAGATCGGGTACACCCCGCCCGTTGCACTCCAGTCATGCTCAGTGTCTGGGGTTGAGAGGCGTGCGCAATGCGGCGCCATCGAAGTCCTTGAGAATCCGGAGCTGCCTGGCTCGCGCAAACTCGAGATACATTTCGCTGTGATTCCGGCAGTAAAGGGCCACGCCCTTGCGGATCCGATCGTTCCGTTGCTGGGCGGACCGGGCGAATCGGCGATCGATGCAGCAGAATGGAGTGTGCATCGGCTGGAGCAGATGCTAAACGACCGGGATTTACTGCTAGTAGACCAGCGGGGCACGGGACAGTCTGGTGCGTTGCGGTGTCAGTTCTTTTCACCTGATGATCCATCTGAAAGTCTGCAGAACCTGTTTCCGCCCACGGCGGTAGAGACGTGCGCGAAGGATTTGGCCACGCAGGCCGACTTAACGCAGTACTCGTACCGGCGGTTCGCGAACGATCTCGAAAAGATACGCCGAACTCTCGGCTACAGACAGCTAAACCTGTTTGCCGGATCCTATGGCACGCGGGCGGCACAGGTATTCGTAAGAACCTACCCCACCAGCGTTCGAACTATTTATCTGGGAAGCGTCGTCCCGATCGACATTGCAAACCCGTTGCCTTTCGCAAAAGCTGAACAATCGATGCTGGAGCGTACGTTCGCGGCCTGCGAGTCTGATGCGTCGTGCCGCTCTGCCTTTCCTCGCCTCCGTGATGAGTTCTCCCACATCGTAGAGCGCCTCGCATCAGGTCACGTTTCTGTCAAAGTTCCTGGGCATGCAACCACGGTCGTATTGAGCCAAGGCCGTGTTGCTGAATGGTTTCGTTCGTTGCTATACAGGCCGTCGAGTGCAGCGCGCTTGCCTTGGCTGATTGATCAGGCGAGTAAAGGCGATTGGGACCCGATTGTGAAAGGGATTCTCGACGACGAGCGGGATGCGGATAAGGATCTGAGCCTTGGGCTGCTGCTGTCCATCACGTGTAGCGATGACGTGCCCTTTGTGCGCGAGGAGGAAGTGGCAACTGCGACCCGTGGGACATTCTTGGGGGACTGGCGTTTACGGCAACAGGAGGCAGCGTGTAAGCTGTGGCCACACTCTGTCGCTCCCGCGAGCTACCGGGAACCAATACACGCCCAAGCCCCAACCATGTTTGTGTCGGGTGACTCCGATGGTGGGACACCTCTCTGGTTTACCGAGCACGCAGCGCAGGGCTTCCGGAACCGTGTCGAAGTGGTCATGAGCAATCGTGGCCACACCGAGTGGGCGCCCTGCATCGAGACCCTGTACCAGCGTTTCCTGAATCAAGGCTCCGTTCAAGGGCTCGACGCTTCTGCGTGCTCACATCTTTCACGTCCACCGTTCAAGACCGAATAGCGCACGGACAAGGCATTGTGTACGGACAAACGGGTTGTATTGTCTCCCAACCTTTCCTTATCAGGTTAGGTAAGGGGCGGCTCGTCATCCGGACACTGCCCCGAAGGCCAACACTATTCCGGTCCAGTCCATCTCAGAACGGAAACGTATCGACAGAGTCGGAATGTGGTTTGTTGGGTGGAATGAGTCCGGGCGATTTCGAACCCGCTGCGAGGTTTTGATACCACAAGTCGTGTTGGGCTCTCGACTGAGCCCGCCGCGGAAACGATCAGAAGACGAAACGAGTACCGACTGTCGGAGCAAGGTTGTTGTTGGAGTTATAGGGGACGCCAGGACCGTGAGGAATGGCAATGGCCAAACCCCCGCTCACCCACGAGTACGCTATTCCGAGAAAACCGTCCCAACGCTTGGTGAAGTGATAATCCGCATAGAGCGACCCCTCGTTCAGGGTGCCCGCGCAGGAACTGCGGAAATTTCCAGGCACGCACGTCGGTGGAACACGGAAAGTGTTCTGCCGCTGCTGATACCAGGAGAAAGTGAAATTGGTTTTGCTGCGGTAGGTGTACTTCGCGCCCGCCCACCAGATGTTCACCAGCTTTTCCGAGTCAAGATTGTTGTCTTCGACCCCGCTCATGCTGTAACCGCCCTGGTCCGAGGCGCCAACGCCCAATGGATTCTTCGGGTTGTTCTGCCAGATGTATTCGTAGCCGACAAACAACTTGACCGGGTCCCACGTATATTTGGCAGCCACCATCACTGCGTAGTTGTCGGTCACGATGCCATATACGGTGTTGGTGGTGGCGATCAGATTGGTCCCGGTGATTTGATTTGTGTTGATGCTGTTCGTGGTGGACTGATAGGGCTGCGTCAGACTCTGCGGCCCCAGCAGGGGATTCAATACGCTGATTGCCTGGTTGTAATGTTGCGCGACGAGATCGGCCGAGAACTTACCTGACGTTCCACCAAGATCGAATCCATAGGCGTTGTTATGCGCCGATTCAGCCGTACAGGTGGCGGCAGTCCAGCCCGACGTGGCCGAGTAGCAGCCGCCAGAACCATCGGCGAATTTATACATCGCGCCGAAATGGACCGGGCCATATGTAAGGCGATACTTTACGGCGTCGTCCCAACGGCTGTTCTGAGTGTCGCCGCCGCCCGCCATCGTGCCGTTATACCCGATGTACGAAAACGCATAGCTGCCTCCGGCTGGATCGTAAAGGAGCATCGCATCGGTGCCGAGAGAGCGTTGACGGCCGAAGGTCAGTGTGCCGAAATGCGTGGACGATATGCCGCCATAGATTTCATCATTAAAGGGCTGTCCAGCGCGTGCGCCGTCGATCGCGTATGAATAGCTCCTCCTTGGAAGGCCGTTGTTGATGGTGTCGGTGGCTGATGCGTTGGCGAGCAGGCCGGACTGCGGATTGATGCCAGTGGAAGCGTTGAACACAACGGACCAGCCAGGCCGAAACTCCTCCTTGCCCCTGATGCCCAGACCCGTCTGCTGCAGGTTGTTCGGTGCGACCAGGAATCGATGTTGATAGCCGTTTCGGTTTACCAGAGATGCACCTTCATAGTTGTAGCCGTTTTCCGGCAAGCCGTGACTGACCCAGCCGACGCCGACGTCATACGCGCCGTACACCGTGATGCCGTGCCAGGTCAGCGTGCAATCGGTGGTGGCGAACTCGTGGCCGCTGGTGCAGGGGTCGGGCGTTTTCTCTTGAGCAAAGGTCAAGGATGACGAAAGCAAAAAACCAACCGCCGCGATGAACGGGTACGCCTTGCGCATTTCGACCTCGAAAAATCAATCGCTTGGGACAGAAGCCGCGAGTGTACATTAGATACGATTTCACTGTCTAGAACTGTACGATTTGATCCGTTTGGCATTGGGCGTGTGGGCTATACTTATGCGGATGCGACCGAGTTGATCCGAACTTCGTTCTCGATACGATTGGTCCCGATGCGAAAGAATGGCAAATCCGAGGGAATATTGAGGAACTGGTGCGGCTGCGGGACGCAGCTTTACAACTGGGGATCAGCTATCCAACGATTAAGCAGTGGATTTACAAGAAAAAGATTCGAAGCAATCAGACTCCGGGAGGACGTCATCGAATTCCGCAGAGCGAAGTAGACAGATTGCTTTTCAGAACTCGCGGCAAGACCGAGCCGCAACGCAAAGAAGAAACCCGGCGCGTGAGTGGCCGTAATCAGCTAGTGGGACGACTTGAGTCCGTGCAGATTAGCGGGTTGTTGGCTGAAGTCAAGCTCTCAATCGGTGGTCAGCAAGCTACGTCGATCATCACTGCACAGTCTGCCAGAGAAATGCAGCTAAGGCGGAGACAGACCGCTGCAGCGCTTATAAAGGCTACAGAAGTAATGATCTTGCGAGTGTGATCCGTGAATAAACGCCTCCTTCTTTGTTCATTGATCAGCCTGCTGTTGAGCATCGCACTGGCAGGACGGAAAACTAGCGGGGCGGTACCGGATCGTTATTCCGGGTGAAAAAAGAATGGCTCGTTGGGTACAGGTCACGACGTTGAAAAATTGTAGATGTGCAGTAAGAAGTTAATCGTTCTGAATCATTACCTGTGGCTTTAACAACAGCAAACACCGTGTCGCCCTTCTTGAGCTTCAACTCTTCGGCACTGCGCCGTGTGATAGCGCTCTCAATGAGATCGTCAGCCACCCGGACGACCACATGGGCCATGACATCACCCAACCGGACTACTTCGATAGTTCCACGCAGCTTGTTTCTGGCTGAGATTGGCATTCGCTATTTATAGACATTATAGGAGAGCGTGTATGAGCAAGTGGACGCGGAACCTGATTGCGCTTCTGACGATCATGTTTGTCTGTCAGTTTTGTGCAGCCCAGGCAATCACGGTGGCTGCGGCCGCCGACCTTCAATTTGCGATGCAAGATGTCGCAGCTAAATTTCAGAAGGAAACGGGAAAGGAAGTGAAACTGATTTACGGTTCATCAGGCAACTTCTTTCAACAGCTTCGGAATGGGGCACCCTTCGACATGTTTTTTTCGGCCAATCTCGACTATGCGAAAAAGCTGGAGAGTGCAGGATTAACAGAACCGGGAAGCTACTACGCGTACGCAAAGGGGAAGATCGTGGTCTGGGTTTTGAAAGACTCGACACTTGACGTGAGTTCCGGCTTGCACTCACTTCTGAGCCCTTCCATCAGGAAGATTGCTGTAGCGGATCCGCAGCATGCTCCGTATGGACAAGCCGCTGTAGCGGCGATGCAGAAGGAAGGTATTTACGACAATGTAAAAGACAAATTTGTACTCGGCGAGAATATCTCACAGACCGCCTCTTTCGTTGTGTCGGGATCGGCAGACGTTGGAATTGTGGCACTGTCTCTCGTTTTGTCTCCAAACATGAGAGACAAAGGACGCTTCGTCGAAGTTTCCGCAGCGGACTATCCGCCCATCGAACAGGCGTGCGTCATCCTTAAGTCGTCAAAGAATAAGGAAACGGCAAAGCAGTTTTTATCATTCATTAAAACCGCTGAAGTCGCGGAGATTCTGAGGCTGTACGGATTCGACGTTCAATCGTCCCCACGATAAATGAACAGAATGAACAAACGCGAGCAGTAATGATATGTCGGTTTGGCGGCAACTGACCCCAAGTTCGTCGTGTATACGAAGTGAACGATACCGCCCGCGTTGCCGGTAAGCAGGGACGCAGGCAGACGGCGTAGATCCTCGAGCGAGGCCGCACCCAACGAGGCGGCGTACTTCTCCCCGTCGTGTTCTGCATTGACCAGCAGATACTTGGGTGCGAGCTGCAACGGCTCCAAAAGTCCGGCGCGCTGGCCATCGCAACCACGAGCGCCGGTGTGTCTTGGTCATTCGGGCATTCGGACGGTCAGCAGCTCCACCGCTCTCTCCGATGGCGCGCTGAAACACTGCGCGCCCGCAATACTGGCCACCTGGGCGGCCACCAATACCACACACGCGAATCGCAACCGCTTCCGCATGTGAACTCCTTCGCTTTTTGGGTTCCTAAGAGGAAGAAACTTCAGATGGGCTGACTTAGATCAGAGAACCAGAAAGAGTAAGAGACGTGGCTTACCCCACGACGATGCTAGGCTGGACATCACCTGTTGTCAAATAGTAGCCATGATATAGTCATAGATCCTGAACAGCTTAGGCATGAATTTCCTCGGACAACAAATCTCATGAAAGGCCGACTCGAGTCGGTAGTGGGAGAGTTACACAGAGCAACAAGGCAATGTCAGAGAAGAGCGGGACTGGGATTGCGAACTGAAGCGACTAAACTCGGCCCAACTGGTACGTGGTAGTCTTCTGTAGTCAGCCCGCAATGCCATGGAATCAAGCCACCCAAGGGTTGTGCCGGAGTTTGCGGTTCACTCGCGCTGAAGTCCCCGACCGTTACGATCCGGGACACCGAGTGCCAGGGCAGTTGCCGGACCATGAGTACGGAGGAGTGCACGGCGACAACGCAGCTGATATTTCCGTATCGTGGAGTCTACCTGCGGCATCTTGCGCACGATCAAGCCGTAGCCGAGGCGAACCAGGTGCTGTTCTTCAACGCCAATGAAGGCTACCGGGTCAGCCATCCTGTCTCCGGAGGGGATGGCAGCCTGACGCTGGTCATCGAGGAATCACTACTGCGGGAGCTCGCGCCGGCTGGTCTGTTGCATCGGCAGTCCGGAATTGCTTTCCGGCATCAGCGTTTGCGGATTGATGCTCGCACACAGGCTATGGTGGCGTTGTTGCGCCACAGCTTGCGCGAGAACACCGCCGAACCTCTGGAGGCCGAGATTCTGGCTTTGACGTTGGTCCGGCGAGCTCTGGGGCCGCGGAGTTCGCACGCGGCAGGCGCCAGTCGAGGTCGCCAGAAGCTGGTTGATCGCGCAAAGCTAGTCCTGGCCAGCAACTCTGCCCGGCGCTGGACGCTGGCCGAGATCGCCGCCGAAGTGCGGGTTTCGCCGGTCTACCTTACGCAGGTCTTCCAACAGGTAGAGGGCCTTCCTTTATATCAGTACCAATTGCGACTGCGATTGGCGCGCGCGCTGGATCGCCTGGCGCACTACGACGATTTGATCACGTTGGCCCTCGATCTCGGCTTTTCGAGCCACAGCCACTTCAGCGCTGCATTCCGCCAGCTTTATGGGTTTTCCCCTTCCGAGTTCAGGCGCTCAGCGCTGCGTCGTTAGATTGACTTTGGGCCATCGCGGCCAATTGCTCCAGAGCTCCGCCTCTTGGCTGGTTCGCCTTCTTCTCGAAAATCGCTAAAGATTCTGACAGCGCCCACATCAGCGTACGTGGCCTACTGGTCTCACCCGGATTTCCGGGAAATGGAGAGAAATCATGGCGGAAAGAACTTGTGCCGCCTGTGATTGCAGCTTGGACGCGGATGTTATCCAGGTCAAGATCGGTGGAAAGACGGTTGAGGTGTGCTGTCGAGAGTGCGCACAAAAGCTGAAGGAAGCAGACGCATCGGCAAACGCGGGGAGAAGCTAACGATGCAACAAAGCAAAAAGCCGGTCGCGGAACGAAAGCGCGTGCGGGTCCCGTCAGGGCATATCAGCTACATCGAGCAGGGTCGGGGCCCCGTCGCCTTGTTTGTGCATGGCGTTCTCCTCAACAGCCATCTCTGGCGTCACCAACTGGCGGAACTATCGGATATTCGGCGGTGTATTGCCGTCGATCTGCTCGCCCACGGTGACACAGAGATCGCACCGGACGAGGATGTATCGGTCACTGCCAACGCCACGATGCTCAAAGAAGTTCTTGATGCTCTCAACATCGACGTGGTCGACCTCGTAGGCAATGACAGCGGCGGAGGAATTTGTCAGATTTTTGCCGCACTGTATCCGCAGCGTGTGCGCACTCTCACGCTCACCGACTGCGACACTCACGACAACTGGCCGCCGGAGGCATTTAAGCCGTTTCTGGCGATAGCGGCGAACGGTGGATTGCGCAAGACGCTTGAGGCAATGCTGTCGGACAAAAATGTTTATCGCTCACCCAACGCTTTGGGCCCCGCATATGAACATCCTGAACGGCTGAAGGACGAAGATATCGAAGAATATCTTCGTCCACTCGTTAAGACGGAGCAACGGACGCGGGACCTTCAGCGATTTCTGGCCGCTTTCGATAACAAGCACACACTCGCGGTGGAAGACCGGTTGAAAATCTTGCAAGCGCCAACGCTCATCGTCTGGGCAACGGATGACGTGTACTTCGATGTGAAATGGTCCCATTGGCTGGCGGACAACATTCCCGGCACGCGCCGACGCGTCGAACTCAAGAACGCCAGAATTTTCTTCCGCGAAGAGCGCTGGCAGGAATTCAACCAGGAACTGCGAGAGCATTGGCAGACGGTCGAGCACCCAGCCTGATTGGAGTTCACGTCCGACTAACGGTTTTGGAGAAATCATGAACCAACTGGAACGGGTTGCAAAGTTTCGACAATTGCACAGCAGGAGGCCGTTGATCTTGCCGAACGCCTGGGATGCAGCTAGCGCACGACTGATCGAAGAGGCCGGTGCGCTGGCCATCGCAACCACGAGCGCCGGTGTGTCTTGGTCATTCGGGCATTCGGACGGTCAGCAGCTTGGTCGTGAGGAGATGCTCCAGGTGATTCGCAACATCGTCGCGACCGTCCAAGTTCCCGTAACTGCTGACATCGAGAGCGGCTACGGAACCGGCTCTGCCGAAGACGTAGCTGAAACAGTGCGACAGCTGGTGTCGATCGGTGTGGCTGGGCTCAACATTGAGGACTCACCAGGAACCGATGGGCATGCACTGCTATCGGGCGATGAACAGGCAGAGCGTATCCGTGTAGCGCGGGAGACCGCGGCGGCCGTTGGCGGCGATCTGGTCATCAACGCGCGAACCGATGTCTACCTATTTCAGGTGGGCAAACCTGAAACCCGATTCGACGCTGTCGTCGAGCGCGGAAACCTATACCACCGGTCGGGGGCGGATTGCGTCTTTGTGCCGGGCGTCATTGACGCCGATACCATCGCCAGGCTAGTCAAGGCGATTTCTTGTTCTCTAAACATCATGGCGATGCCCGGCGCACCGAGTACAGCGCAACTCGGGAAGATGGGAGTAGCTCGCGTGAGTGTGGGGCCGGCGATCACCCAGGTGGCTCTGGCGGCGACCCAACGCGCCGCACGCGAGCTTCTCGAACGGGGTACGTACGGATTGCTTGAATCGGGCTTGCCCTTTGCTGAAATGAATGGGCTGTTTGCGCGAGATCCTGAATAGGACCAAAAAACAGAGTTGGAGGTCGGAAAATCCACATGTTGTCTTCGCAGCTGAGTGTTTCCCAAACGGCCAAACGGGATCATAAGATCGCTGTTTTCGGCGCGGCCGGCCACACCGGCCGTTTTGTGATCGCGGAATTAGAACGACGCGGCATCGGAAGTATTCTTGCCGGGCGAGATGCGGAAAAGCTTTCGAGAGTCACTAAGGCGCACCCGGCATCCGAAATTCGAGTTGCGTCGGTCGACGATCCTCGCTCGCTCGATCGAGCCTTGGCAGGTAGTTCACTAATTATCAACTGTGCCGGTCCATTTCTTGACACAGCGGGACCGATCATTGAGGCGGCCCTCCGAGCCCGTATCCACTATCTGGATGTGAGCGCGGAACAACAAGTGGCCCTTGCCGCGTTTGAGCGGTTTTCCGAACCGGCGAGAACCACCGGCATTGTGATCGTACCCGCTATGGCCTTCTACGGCGGATTGGGAGACCTTCTCGCGAGTGCCGCGATGAGCGACTGGACCACGGCGGACGAAATTCGCCTTGGAGTCGCGCTTGACGGTTGGAAGCCGACGCGGGGGACACGGCTGACTGGGAACCGCAATCCCGGGCGGCGATTTGTCTTCTCGAAGAGTGAACTATCGTTGGTCGACGATCCGCCGCCAAAGATGCAGTGGGATTTCCCGCCGCCCTTTGGGAGGCAAGAGGTTGTGGCATTTCCTCTCGCCGAAACCGTTGTAATTTCGCGCCATTTGCGAACGCCTGAGATCTGCATGTATCTGAACCTCGCGCCACTGGCTGAGTTGCACGATCCCTACACACCGGCCCCAACCGCTGCGGACGAGCGCGGTCGGTCAGGCCAGACGTTCTTGATGGACGTGGTCGTCCGCAAAGGAGACGAGGAGCGACGCGCGACGGCAGCGGGACGCGATATCTATGCGATCACCGCTCCGCTGGCAGTGGAAGCCGCCGAGCGTATCATTACTTTCCGTGAGCATGTGGCAGGAACTTTTGCTCCCGGCCAAATTTTCGATGCGAAGGATTTCCTCGAAAGACTCGGGTCCGAGCGCATTTCCTTTGACATGAATCTGTCTAGGAACTGCACTCCAACGTAGGCATACTCTTGTCTCACGAGTGTTGTTCAGATGAAGCCTGGCCCGCGCGGAGTCTCAGCCTCCAATCGTTCTAAGGAACCAGTCGACTGGCGGCAGGAGGTCCTTGAAGTTCACGGTCGGCGAGATGATCGCGCCCGTTTCTCTTGGAAGCCGAATGGCTCCGCTCTCGACGCCCCAACTGAGCCAGTCTAGAAACTGCTCTTTCTTTCCTTTGATAATGACGGCATGACATCCAATGCCCAACACGGGCGATGGCATGATGAGTGTTCAGTTCGTCTTCGAACCAGTCGGCCCATTCGGGAATCCCATGGGAGACCGGTTCATGATCGAAGGCCCAGAGGTCCCACCCATCCGAGTATGCCTGGAGCGGAACGCCCCAATGTTTCAAAGGGGTCTCCGCTTGAACGAAGCCACCGTACCCGCAACCTACGCCCGTCCGCCGATGAACACTAACGCGCACCGTGCTTTGACGGCGGCGAGGAGCTCAGGAAAGAAGGAAGGGAGGGAAGTCGCACAGAAGTCGCAAGACAAATCGCTTGTAAACACATTACACCTTATGGTGTAATTTAAGAATGGATCAATTGACCGATACGCTGACAGCTATTTCTCACCCGAGTCGACGGGCAATCATCGAACAGCTGGCAAACGGGCCCGCTCGGTTCTTAGATATCGCGAAACCTTTCGACACCGCCTTAAATGCAGTGACGAAACACCTCAAGCTGCTTGAAAGAGCCGGGCTGATCGAGCGCGAGAAGCGGGGCCGGGAAGTCTTTATTTCGTTGCGAGGTGAACCCCTTCGGCAGGTTGCGGGGTGGGTGCATGAATACGAGCGCTTCTGGAACCAGCGCCTTGATCAATTTCAGCAGTATTTTCTGGACAAAAGGAAGAGGGAGAAGAGGTGATGAAGAACTCTAAGAAGACCATTGAAATTGAAGTTGAACGAACGATCCCGGCGCATGTAGGGGAGGTATTCGATGGATGGTTGGACCCAAAAGTCCCCGGCAATCCCTGGAATGCAGCCGAAAAGTTCATCTTGGATCCGAAAGTAGATGGGCTCTTCTACTGGACCCTCAAGGGCACGTCTCATTACGGCCGATTCACCGAGATTGAGCGGCCGGGTCGAATTCAGCATACATGGGTCTCACCGAACACCCTGGGAGAGGAATCGACAGTGACCGTGACCTTTAGGAAACACGGAGAAGACACTCTGATGACCCTCGTGCATTCCGACCTTCCTGACACTGACAGTGGAAGAGGGCACGAGAAAGGTTGGAATTACTTTTTTGATGTTTTTCGCGAGCAATTTGGAAATGGCTCACGCAAGAAATACCGCTGGGATGAGGCTCATTCGCCTGTTGAGAAATGACGCACCTTACCGTCTTGCGTCAGAAAGAAAGAATGCCTGCACTTGCCTCATGCTCTAAATCGCCGAACGGAGCAATCCAATGTCTAAGTCGACGTTTGTCTACGTGACCTATATCCGCGCCACGCCAGAGAAGCTGTGGGAAGCGCTGACCGACTCGCAGTTCGTCCGCAAGTACTGGTTCGACGCAAACATCGAATGCGGCTGGAAGAAGGGCTCGCTCTGGAAGATGCTCTTCTCAGACGGTCGCGTCGCCGACATGGGGGAGATCCTTGAGATCGACCCACCACGGCGCACGGTGATTCGCTGGCAGAACGAGTGGAAGCCCGAGTTCAAGGGTGAGGGTCCGACTCGCTGCACCATCGAGCTCCAGGCCGTGGACCGCGCGGTGAAGCTCACGATCACCCATGAGATCGACCGGCCGGAGTCGGAGCTAATCAAAGCCCTGTCCGTCGCGTGGCCACTAACCATCTCCAATCTGAAGTCGTTGCTCGAGACGGGAGAGGTCGCGGTCACGACCCATCCCGGGCACTAGGGCATCAGCGAAAAAAGAGACACGGAGCAAGCATGGCAAGGGTAGTCTTCGGAAACCATTCGTCCGTCTGAGTCTAGCCTCATCCATACGCGGCTTTGTGCTTTCTCGAATCCATGCTATAGATCACACGCTAGATCCTATGCCTGCTGTCAGAAGCCCCGGGTCAACCTCGTTCCATCCGTTTGTGTTAAACGGGCATTTGATTAACCCGCGCGTGTTCTCGAGCGCCCATTCCCTCAGCGCCACAACTTATGCTACTCGTAATTGTGGATATCAACTCCGGAGTCTATCCGAATCACGTAAGTTCAAGTTGCATATCTCGCCACTGTAAGCGTGAGCCGAAGGAGGGCCACCATGAAGTCACCTCTTGTCCCGTCCGGAAATCGTTCCGCTATAGCAAGAAATCTAGCGACCCTTGCTCTCCTTCTACTAACTACGTTTGACCTACGCGCGCAGGAGACTACGACTCCGCCGGTAGCTGACGACAAGCAGCTGATCCAGATGCTTCTCCAGCGAATCGACCACCTGGAAGCGTCGGAGAAACAACTGCAAGCGTCAGAGAAACAACTGCAAGATAGGGTCAGGCTATTGGAGAAAGGGCAACCAGCAGCCGGCACAGCTGCGGCGCCGGATTCTCCCGCTGCAGACCAGGCGGCGCATGCGCAGGAAAGCGAAACGGTTGAGGCGGAGAACATGGATGTCAGCAAGACGTTGATGAACATTCGAGGCTTTGGGGACTTCGGTCTCTACGGCGGAGACCAGAAGGCGCAGCATACGTCATTCGGTCTTGGAGAGCTCAATCTCTTTATAACGTCGGACATTTCGGAGCGATTCAAGTTCCTTACTGAGCTGGTTTTTGAAGTGCATCAGGACAACGATTTCGAAGAGGATCTCGAGAGAATCCTTCTGGAATACGACTTCAATGACTACTTCAAATTGTCAGGGGGGCGCTTCGATACAGAGATCGGCTACTACAATACTGCGTTTCACCACACTACCTGGTTCCAGACCACCACGGACCGGCCCTACCTCTTCCAATATGAAGACGAGGGAGGCATCCTGCCGGTTCATAGTGTCGGATTATCGGCGACTGGGCTAATTCCGTCCGGAAAAGTCGGGCTGCATTATGTCGCACAAGTCAGCAATGGACGTGCTTCGAGCTCTCCCAACGTGGAGCCGGTTCAGAACCTGGTCGATGAGAACAATCACAAAGCGGTCAACGTCGCGTTGTTTGCGCGGCCCGATGCTGTGCCGGGCCTGCAGGTCGGCTTCTCGACCTACCGCGATGTGCTTTACCCCCTGAACTCGTCGCGCATCGGCGAAACCATCATGGATGCTTACGCCGTGCTGAATCGTCCGAATCTGGAGTGGCTGAACGAAGCGGTGCTGATTCGCCACGCTTTGGCGTCGCCCTCTCACATCTACGAAACCCCGGGATTTTATTCGCAGATTTCGGAGCGCTTTGGATCGTTTCGCCCTTACCTCCGTTACCAATACGTGAATGCTTCCAGGTATGAGCCCGTCTTTCCAGGCGTTGGCTTGCGCGCCGGTCCTTCGGTAGGCATCCGCTACGATGTAAACGAGTCAGTTGCTCTCAAGTTGCAGTACGATCACAGTGAACTGAGGCAACAGCCGGGGGTAAATACATTAGCATTGCAAGCCGGGTTTACGTTCTAATGAGCATTGTGAGAATGCGACCTTTAGAGGTGCTGCCGGCCGTCTTTCTCCTGGTACTCGTGTTGGAGATTTCGCCGGATCGTGCCCACGGCAGCGAGGAACTTGAGTCGGCAGTGCGAGGTTCACCGCAGCAAAGCTTGGCGATCGTTGTGAATCGCTCCAATCCGGTGGACAACCTGCCGTTCAATGAGCTGCGAAAGATTTTCATGGGAGAACGCGGTCATTGGCAGAATGGACGTCGAATCGCTGTGCTCATGATGGAGCACGGCAGCCCGGAACGGGAAACAGTCCTGCGTGAAATCTACGCAATGACCGAAGCTCGGTACACCGATCATTTTCTGCGAGGTCTGTTTGCCGAGGACGTGAGCATTGTGCCCAAGACGCTGGATAGCCCCGCGCGTGTTCGCAAATTCATTGTGCAGGCTCCCGGTGCAATTGGCTATCTTCGAGCATCTGATGCAGACGAGTCGGTAAAGGTGCTTCGCATCGATGGCCACCTCCCCTCTGACAAGGATTACCGGCTGCAGATCGACGCCAATTCGGAGAACTAGTGATGAGCTCGGCAAGCACAGAGCTTAGACCCCTGCACACAGCTCTCGCCGGGCCTCGCCTGCTCGTGACCAACGCAGTCTCGCGACGCGGCTCGAGCCTGTTCCTATTGCTAGTGTTTGCTGTCGTGATCGCGGTAGGCACGTGGGTCATTAGCGACGTTCGCTCCGCTAACGTCGAAGCACAGCAAATATACGCGGGTTCGGTAATCGGACTACGAAGAATCGGTGCTATGCAATACGAAGCGCAGGAAACCCGGCGAAGCACGCTCTATGCGTTGACGACGAACGATGCAAACCTGCAACTCGATTATTCGGATCAATCACACGACGCTGACCGCAAGGTGACGGCAGGGATTACTCGATATCTGCAGGAAGAACTTGGAGAAGAGCAGCTCGAGGTGGGCAGACGTCTCGCCCAGGATTGGAATTCATACCTGAAAGTCAGGGATGATGTCATGGGACTGATTCTTGAGGGAGACATCAAGAAAGCAGTAGAGGTTGACCTCAAGGAGGGTGTCTTGTCCTTCGATCGCGTTCGACAGGACCTGGAAGACATAAATCGCTTGTATGATGAACGGGCAACCCAGCAACTCTCGAGTGTGGCTGCCTCCTCCCACCGCTCCGTGGCAAAGCTAATCATAGTCTTGGCCTTTGTCTTGGTTTTCAGCACAGTCTCCGTTTGGGCAATCCAGGCAAGTAAAACCCTTGCCGCCTTACACATGGCCAAACTCCAAATGGATTTCGTCGCCTCCGTTTCGCATGACTTGCGCACGCCCCTTACGGCAATTCTTACCGCGGGTCAGACTATGAAAGACGGCTTCGTGCCAGATGTTCCACTATACGGATCAATAATCACGACTCAGGCACTGCAGTTGATCGACCTCGTAGATCAGGTGGTCTTGTTCGCCTCGATGAAGGATGGCAAGAGACAATACGCCCTCCGACCTGTGAGCATACGCGAACTGTTCGACGACGTGCGTGAGGACACGCAATGGATGCTCGAACAAAAGGGATTGGTCATCGACTTCAGCTGTGACGAGCACCTGCCTTTCGTCATTGGAGATCTACAGGCTCTTTCCCGTTGCTTAGTGAATCTCGTTGGAAACGCTGTGAAGTACAGCGAACCAGGGAAAGCAATCCTCGTCGCTGGTCAGCTGTTTCAACATGCTGGCTTTCCTCCGGAAGTCAGAATCAGCGTTGCCGATCAAGGAATGGGTATCGGCCCGGATGAACTCGAACAGATTTTTGAGCCGTTCTATCGCAGTCCCAGAGTGCGGGCTGCACAGATTCGCGGAACTGGACTGGGGTTGTCGGTGGCGCGGCAGTTGGCCGAGGTTATGGGTGGAGAGGTCTCCGTCGCGAGTAAGCTTGGAGCGGGCAGTGTTTTCACCTTGCACTTGCAAGTGGCCGATGTCGCGCAGCCGCTCGAAGCCGCCGGGGCGAACTAGAAGGGAAGGCATGAGGGGAAACATTTTGCTGGTTGAAGACGAAGAAGCTGTGCGGACAACCCTTAGCGACCGCCTTCGCCTGGAAGGCTACGTCGTCGATACTGCCAACGATGGTGAAGAAGGTATGGAGAAGCTGGCTAGTTCTCCCGTTGACCTGCTGATCCTTGACGTGATGCTTCCGTACCGCAGCGGCTTCGATTTATGTCGGGATGTTCGGCAGGCAGGATTTGCCACGCCCATACTCTTCCTCACTGCCCGCGGCGAACTCGTGGACAAGGTTCTTGGCTTCAAACTCGGTGGAGACGATTATCTGACCAAACCTTTCCACGCGACGGAACTCTTGGTCCGCATCGAAGCTCTGTTGCGTCGGGCTCCGGTGCAAACCGGACGAGGGGTCCATCAGATCGGTTCGCTGCGTATCGATGTAGCCAGAAAGGATGTTACGCGCGATGGCAAGCCGGTACATCTCTCGGCGCGTGAATTTCATCTTCTACGATTCTTTGTTGACCATGCCGGACGAACGCTTTCCAGAGAGGAATTACTGAGAGAAGTGTGGGGTTACGATTCCGACGCGTATACGAAGACAGTCGATGTCCACGTATTCAGTCTTCGTAAAAAACTAGAAGAGGATCCTGGGCACCCTGAATTGATTATCACGGTCAAAGGAGTTGGTTACCGGTTTAAAGGCTCGCGAGATATTTGATCAGGGGAATATCAAACTTAATGTACCGATTGTGCTACGCTGGGGCCGGACCTATCTTGGACCGTTCTTCCATCACCAACACACTTATTCGCCTGAGGCGGGACGTGCCAGCTGTGCGAGCCGGACTTACTGCGATGCTCTGGGCAATAGCCTGACCAGTTGACGCTGCAACTCACGCCCGTCTTCTTAAATCGAAATGGATATTGGCAGCGCAACGGGGGCTACCGAGTTCCAGGCTGGGGACTCGCCAGCAGTGCGACGGCCGCCTTCTCACTATTCACGCCTGACTAGAGCGGCTGTTCGCTGCTTGTGTGGCCGGAGATCGAACTCTTTGTCGCCAGTTGCACAGCTTCGCGCAGTTCATAATTTCTGCAGTGCGCAAAGAATTCCGTTCATCCGCTCAGAGGGAGTTTGACACCGCAATTCCGGGCGTTCGACGATCATATCGCTGATTTTGTGCATGATCTCTGCTAGTTCAGCCAGCGCTGGATCGCTTGCCTTTTCAACCAGCGATTTCAGCCCCACGTATTTTTCAACATCAGAGCACAACAACTCTTTCTGGACAATAACATCGCGCCTGTTCACCCGGTTTGAGTCGAAAGATTCCGTGTCTCTCTCCACGATCAGGTCCTCCTACCAGACCGTAACGCCTGAGCACATTAGGCGCGTAAATTTGCGGTAAATTCTTCGAACTGCGATTGTCCCCTGCAGACAACCAAGAAGCAACCATTCAAAGCATGTGCTGGAGACCAACCGTGGGTAACAATTCGTCGAAACTCGTCGGCTCCGATGAAGTTTAGGCGAATCGGATGCCGCGCAAGGTTAAGAAGTTAAAATCTTCATAAATTGGCGGGTCGGTTAGTTGACTTATTATGGCGACTTAACATATTTTGCAAACGCCTGTTAGGAATGTTGTGCGGCATGAGTTGAGTCGCCGACACTTTCGGACAGCGTTTCACAAGGCATCTCCCCTATAGACGTCCGTCAGTGCGATAGCAGCTACAAGAGTATCAAGTGTAGTGGTGTGTAGATCTACGCAAAGTTAGTCTCCCCCCCAAAAAGAACCCGGCGATAAGTCGTGGGTGTGTGTTGGCACTTGTGTGCTTGTGTTGATCTAGGTGCTCAAGCCGCTGGCCATGATAAGGAACCGGTATGAGGAGCGCGGCTATCTATGCCCGCCGTTAGGACTTGCGGAACTAAGTCCAGGAACAATTGCCCTGGAGGAGTCCGCTTCAGAACGAAAGGAGGCAGCAGAGGTATGAAAAATCATTGCCGGGTCTGGTTGCCAATTATCGTCATTTGTTTCGCGACCGCAACAAGAGCTCAGTCATTTCGCGTGCAATGTCCAGCCAGCACGATTACGCACCCGGTGACGGGGAGCAATTGCAGCACCAACCCTACCGGACCGGGGTGCAACAACACAGAGCCTGCCTACAACGGCCCGACGCAATTTAATCCCGCGACTTCGGGTGTGCCCGCAGGGACGAGTGGGGACTTTGTCACGCCCGTTGCGGGTACCGTGAACGGCGCCATCAAGTGCGAGCAAATCTCGGGCGGTGACGGTTACTCGACGATGGCCGACGGCAACCAGATTTTCATGTTCTCGTTTGGACCGCTGTCCGGCCTGGCGGACATCGCAGCTGGCCATCCTGGCACCGAGTTCCCGTATATCTTCAACACCCCGTATCCGGGGACGCTGGTGCGCGGCGATCCGGCCACAACCGACGGGGCAACCAGCGGCGCCTCGCCTTATTCGGTTTGGCCGCCATCGGCTACGACGGGGTTTAGCTGGAACGGCGCGGTCGGCTTGACCCCCGAAGTCACGACGATCGTGACGGTTAGCAATCTCGTCGAGGGCCCTGTAACAGCTGCCCTTTACCCGGGTGCCACGGTCCCGGGCTGTCCCACCACGGCCGCTTCCGCTTTCACAGTAACGGCCTGGACCGACGCGCCATTGGGGCTTCCTGTCGGAGCATCAGTTGTGATCGCAAACGCGGTTGCAGAGGGACCCACGCCCACCCCGGCGGGATATGCCAACACGGCGACCAATCCTACGTGGACAGTTAGCTGCGTGGCCACGGGAACCGCCATGACTCCCGACGGGTTCAATGAATATGCCTTCCAGTACGTCGATACCACGAAAGGACTGGCGTCCGATACCGGCAATGATTTGGCCGCCACCGCCGCTTCGCCCCCGACACTGGATGGGCATGTGGATCCCCGCCAAATCATGGATGTCGGCCCGATGAACGGCAATATCCCGGCGCCATTGTTCGCGTTTGACGAGGACGACGAGTTTTTTCTCACTCTCACCAACGTGGGCATGATCATGCGCCCGGACCTGTTCGAGCAGCACACGGTCCACTTCCACGGTTATCCCAACGCCTCCTCTTTTTATGACGGCGTTCCCGACGCGTCCATCGCCATCAACATCGGCGCCAGCTTCACTTACTACTATCTCGCTCCGGATGCCGGGACTTACTTCTGGCACTGCCACATCACCCCGCCCGAGCACTTGCAGATGGGCATGGTGGGACAGCTTTATGTGCGGCCGCGGCAAGATCGAGTGCCTGTGGGCGGAAACCTCTTTACGTATCTCGGATACCAGAATGGGGTCTCCGAGCCCACAACAAATCCTGTTGCTGATCTGCGCACCGAGTGCAAACCCGCTGTCGACATCCTGTGCAGCGCGACCATGCCCGCCATCAACACCGGCGCGACCCGACCTGCAGTCGGTTTTCTCTGCAACGGTACGGCGCCCGCGGGCGAGGGAACGCAACCCGAGTATGTCTACAACGACGGCGATGGCTCGAGCTGTTACGACGTCGTATACCCGATCCAGATGCACGGCTTTGACCCAAACTTCCACTTCGTGGGCATGACCTTCAACCCGGAACTGTTCGTGGACATGAACGACAAATACTTCCTGCTGAACGGGCGGAGCTATCCCGATACGGTTACGCCCGGCCCGCAAGCCACGATCTCAAGCGATGGCACGATGCACTACTCGCAGCCGCTGCCGGCGCTCATCAACATTCCCGCTGGCGGAAAGGCTTCTCTGCGCCTCGTCAACCTGTCGGTCGCGGAATATTTCACCTTGCAGAGCGTGGGCGTTCCCATGCATGAGGTTGGGTTCAACGCCAAGCTGTTGCGGGATCAGGATGGAAACAACACCGAGTTCTACACCAATTCGATCACGCTCGGCGGCGGCGAATCACTCGACGTGATTCTGGACGCCAGTGACGACGGCTGCCGTGCATACATGGGCGCGGGATGCGCTGCAAAGCTGTATCCAGCGGGCAGCACTTTTTACGTCTACACCCCAAATCTCGAGATGCTGTCCAACGACGCGGAGAACTTCGGCGGGATGATGACCGAGGTCCACATTTGCAACAGCGTGTCCAGCGACACGTTTGGAAACACCTGCAATTAGGAGAGCAGCAATGAGGCCGATGAACATGCAAAACCCGACGTCAAAGACAAAACTGCTCCTTGCGCTAACGGTGGCTATCACGCTGCTTCTCACGCCGGCCGCTTTCGCTGCGGCTCCTGGCATCACCGGCACGGGTACGGCCGGGACCTTTAATTTGACGGTCCAAGACGGTTACCTGAATCAGCCGGACGGAGAAGCAGTTTACTCGTGGGGTTACGGCTGCGCGACCGGTTCCACACCGACCTTTGTGCCGAAGGCGATCACCACCGCCTTTTGTAACACCATGCAGGTTCCCGGCCCAACCATGGTGGTCACCGAAGGGACGACGGTCACGATTAATCTGACCAATAGTCTGCCCACTGCCGCCGGCAACACCTCGATCCTGTTTCCCGGCTTTCAGCTCACGTCCACCTGTCCGAATAGCGCCACCAATCCGCAGGGCTTGTTGGCGTGCGAAGCGACTCCGGGCGCGACGGTGACCTATACGTTTGTCGCATCCGCGCCGGGGACACACCCGTATTACAGCGGGACGCAAGGCGACCTCCAGATCGAGATGGGCCTGTACGGCGCGATCATTGTGCTTCCCACAGGTGGCGGCCCGACCAGTTGCAATACCACCAACACGAATCTGTACGGAAAGCCGGACTACGGGACAACCAACGGCGTCGCTGGTTTTCCGGAGAGCGATTTCCGGCTCGCACACGCCGCCTACGATCACCCCAAGAGCTGCTACGACCGGGAATATTTGTTCCAGTGGGCCGAGATGGACACGAGAATTCACCGCCAGGCTCAGGCGCAAGTTCAGGCCAAGATGGGCTGCACGGCGGGGATGCCGGGATGCAGTCTCGACGTACAGACCGAGCCCTATCATCCCGCGTACTTCCTGATCAATGGCCGTTCCATGCCTGATCTGATGGATCCGAACTACGCGTACGAATATCCGCACCAGCCTTACAACGGCAATCCGCACGTCCATCCCGGCGAGTTGCTGTTGGTTCGCACCATCGGCCAGGGGCGGTGGCAACACCCCTACCACGAGCACGCGAACCACGTGCGCATCCTGGGTCGTGACGGGAACCTCGTTCTCAGCCCGACCAATCCGACAACGAGTCTCGCGGGCCTTCTGATGTTCAACACGGACACCACTCCAGGGGAATCGTTCGACGGGATTTTCTATTTCACTGGCAGGGGATTGAACTGGGATCCGTATGGTCACCATCCCGCTCCTGATGTCGGCACATCGCCGGGTTCCGGTGGGACCCCTGCGAACGACCCTCTGGCTCATTTGGCCTGCACTCCGGACGCGAACGGCTACAACACATTGAACGGCACTACTGTCCTGAATTACTACGAGTGGTGCCAGGACCACAACAAGCCGATACAGGTGAATCCCTTCGGCGATGTGGGGTCCGGCGGCCCGGCCACTTTCCCCGATCCCGATGTCTTTACCAACGGCGCCTGGTACGGCGGCACGCCCTACCTGGGGCCGGATGCAAGCTTGCGCGCGGCGATGCCCACTTGCACGAGTACTGCTGGGACCGGCGCTCAGACACCGCTCACCAACTGCACGACGTTGCAGCCCTCGAACGTGCAGGCCAATCCCGCCAACGAGCGTGGTTGGGCCTTCATGTGGCACTCGCATAACGAGCGCGAGATCACGACGAACAATGTCTTCCCCGGCGGCATGTTGATGATGCTGCTGGTCGATACACGGGAATTTGCAATTGACGAATCGCAATAGGGGCAGGGTGTTTGCCTGCCTGGTAAGGCCGTCAGTTTGAGCAGCCCCAGCCGGCGGATGGCGAATCAGCATTCATCTTTATGTCCAAGACGGACCGACGACGAGAGGCGAGAACCATGATCCGGATCAATGACTTCAAGTCCAAAGCTACACTGCAGGCGGCAGCGGTGGTGAGCGTGTTCCTTCTCTTTGCCACGGTGATGGGCTTCGGCCAGCAGGTGGTCAACGTGACAGCGGGACCGACTACCACAACTATGCCGGATGGCACGGTGGTGCCGATGTGGGGCTATTCCTGCGGAGCTGCCGTTACAGGGTCGACCGCGACCTGCGCGCCGTTGAGCGGAGCCAATCCGACCTTTTCTGCCGCAGCCGCCGGTGCACTGGGCGGAATTTACATCATCAATGGCGGATCCGGCTACACGAGTGCGCCCACTGTTACCATCAGTGCCCCGACCGGTGTCATTGCCGGCGTTACAAACGTCACGGCGACGGCGACCGCGCTGGTGAATGGCGGCCAGGTGGTTGGCATAAGTCTGACCAATCTCGGAGCTGGCTACGTCGCCGCGCCCACCGTCACGCTCTCCGGTGGCGGCGGCACTGCCGCTGTTGCGGCGGCAAGTCCAGCCTGGTCCCCGGTACTGATCACCGTTCCATCGGGAGCATCGGGAGGCCTCCAGATCAGCCTGACCAACAACCTCTCGTTCACTCCCGCCGCTGGCGGCACGGCGAATAATATTCCCACATCAATCTTGATCCTGGGCCAAGTGGGCGGTGGTCTCGGCGCCACACCGACCAGGACGCCGAGTCCAAACCACTCCGAAGCGCAGGGGTGCGCGACGTGGTTTATTGCCTCCTCCGCGACGCCGCCGGGTACTCCGTGCCCCGCACCACAAGCGGGTGCTTCAGGTACTCCACCTGTCCAAGGGGGCCGCGTGCAATCCATGGCCACCGAAGTGACGGCAGGAACAAATGCGGCGCTGACCTGGGCAAACCTTAAGCCAGGTACTTATCTGCTCGAGTCGGGCACGCATCCCTCGATACAAGTACCCATGGGTTTGATTGGCATGCTGGTGGTCACCACCGCGCCTTCGGGTACTACCGCTGGCACAGCTTATCCCGGGGTTAGCGCTACTGCTACGACTACAAGCGTGCCGGCTGTGCAGTACAACGCCGAGGTTCCGCTGGAATTTAGTGAAATCGACCCCGTGCAAAATAAAGAGGTCGACTTCGCTGTACGGACCCCCGGCTTTAGCGAGACGCAGGTGTGGTCCGGTTTGCCGACCAACGCGAATACAGGGGCGCCGGGCTGCGGAAACCCGGCGTCATCCAACTATGGCACCTGCTATCCCCCGGCGGTGAATTACACGCCGTTTTACTTCCTGATCAACGGGCTCGCCTTCAACAAGACCAATGCAGCGGCCTCGTTGTTCCCGGCTACGGCTGGTGTGAGCGCTGCCACTCCCCCCACTCCTGTCACGACCGGGATCAGTGGCACCGTCCTGGTACGCATGGTGAATGCCGGCCTGCGCATGCACGTGCCTTCCATCGTGGGCTCGCAAACAAAGGGCTTCACTGGCGCGGGTGCGGTTACTACGGTTTCTGGATTCACCCTGATCGCGGAAGACGGTAACGTCACTCCCGGTGTCGCTCCTCCCGGGGCGACCACTGCTCCCGTAGCTCCCCGTGTGCAGACCGACGTGTTCATGGCTGCGGGTAAGACGATTGATGTGATGGTCAATGTGCCCGCAACTCCGACCGGCGCCACGGCACCTCCGTCCCTTCCGATCTATGATCGCGAACTAAGCCTGTCCGCCAATTCTTCGGCGCGTGATGCCGGAATGCTGGCCTACATTGGCGTCAACGGCGCCGCGCTTCCGACGGTAGGGTCTGGCATATTCGCAGCCGCGCTTGCCAACCCGGATATCTACAACTCCATTGTTCCATGTGCGACTGGGGCGGCCTCGTGCATTCCTTTGGTCGTGACGGACCCGTCCAAGGGCGTGATCGCGAACGACGTGAATGTGTATGGTGTCGAGCTGTCTACTGCTCCCACCGGCGGCACACTGACTTGCAATGCGCTGCCGTCGAATCCGATCCCGGGGATTTGTGCGAATGGCACCTTTACTTACACGCCGAATGCGGGCACCAGCGCAGATTCGTTCGCATATTGCGCCAACGGCACGACAACTATCTGTACAACGGTGACCTTGGGTGCGTCGAAGCTCTCTGGAAACCCCGTCGCGAACGGTATTACCTACACTTCGAAGATGGCTACGTTCCTGAAGATTCCATCGCCCGGCGTTCTATCGGTGGACTCGGATCCCAACGGCCTTCCCCTGACGGTAGTCACTTCCAGCGTTACACCCTCGGGAACTTCCTCGGTAACGATCAATATGGACCCCAACGGCGGGTTCATAGCGAGCGCACCAGGCGCGGGCACCTACACCTTTACCTACGTGGCGCAAAACTCAGTAGGGGCGCAGAGTTCCCCCGCCACCGTCACCCTGGTATTTCCTCCCCCCAGTAATCTGATAGTGAAGGTGCTGGACGCCCAGCTGTTTAATAACTGCAACGGGAACAGCGCGTGCCTCAGTGGGTTGACGCCGCTTACCGACTATCGCTGGATCATTGAAGAAGACAAGACTTTCTGGATTGATCCGAACTGCACAACCAACAGCAGCATCAGCACGCCGGGCTGTCCAACCGTCGTGGGAGGAGCAGGCAACAGCACCATACCTACCTTCGGCGTGAATTTCCACACCAGCAACATGGATTTCGTTGCGCAGGGATGCACCGGGCCGCTCTCTTGCGAAGGCGGCCAGACCATGTACGACGCCCGGCCGGCCTGTACCTCCACTGGAGTTCCGGCGGGGTGCAGTTCGACTGCCGGCCAGCACATTCCTGCCGTGTGCGACCTGGGCAACGGAGCTTGCCGACCGGATACGACGGGAAATGGCTTTACACCCGTCCTTCCTGGCGAGGTCAATCTCGATCCCGCCAAGCGCTATTACATCTCGGTGTTGCCCGGCGATGCAGCCAACCCGTTTCCTGCTTATGTTGGCCAGCCGGTTTGCACGCCCGGCACGAATACTGCGACATGCGGCCACACCATGAGCGGCGCCCCAATCCCACCGGCCTGCAACATCCTCGGTGGGCCAAACGCCTGTAGCTCAGCATCTGTCTTTACCCAACCTGTCAATGTGCTCGTGCTTCCCACACCGCTCCCCACGGGAAAACTTTCGGTGATCGTGTTCGAAGACGACTTCCCACTCAATGGCGAGCAGGATGGTGGAGGCGGCAACGGCACGGTTGCGCCCATCGAGCCTGGTCTTGGCGGTTTCAACATCGTTCTTTGGGACACCTTTGGCGGACTCGGTGATGTGACCGGACAAGATACGTACGACATGTTCAACCAGCCCTTGTCGAATAGTCTGGCGGGGACCATCGATCCCACCACCGGGCTCGATGCCTGTCCGGTTTCGAAAAATGCGACTTCGGGTCCGGCCGGCGCGGGTACGGGTCTTCCCGGCGCACCCCAAGCCAGTGGTATCACGGGCATGATCGTGACTTGCCCGAAGTATGAAGCAGACGGGCAGACTCTATCCCCTCTGGCGGGCCAGGCAATCATTGCCAACCTCATGCCTGAGAAATTCAGCGTCCAGGCGTACCCCGGGGCGGACCGCATTGCGCGCGGTGAAGAGTGGCTCCAGACCAACACACTGGACGGACAACATCCCCACGATTCCTTCATCCGCATCGGCGAGCCCAGCTACTTCCAGGAGTACGGGCCGGCCGGATATCACGTGGCCATTGGCTTTGCCAACCCGGCCATCATCAACTCGCGGCACAAGGATGTTTGCGCCGGCGCCGGCAGCCCCGGTGCGGTTGGACCGTGCAGCAACAGCATCTCGGGCCAAGTGGATGTCCAACGCCTGAGCCGAACTCCGGATCAGAGACTCTATCCCAGCGGTTCGCGCGATGGCTTCGCCTGGACCCAGTGCTGGGTCAGCTTGGGTGACCCCGATGGCGAAGACTTCATGTTCACCAAGTGCGATGCCAACGGAAACTTCCAGTTCTCTAGCGTTCCTGGTGGGAACTGGAGACTCACCATTGGCGATCAATGGAACGACCAGATCATTGATGGTCTTTCGACACCGGCTAACGTGGGGTGCATACCCCCGGCGGGCCGTACCACTTGCACCGGCGGAATTTCGAGCCTCAACCTCGGTAACATTGGCGTCCAGCAGTGGCAGGCGAATCTCTACACCCGCGTCTTCGTCGACGAGAACAAGAATGGAATCTGGGACGGGAACGAGATTGGGATACCGTTCCTCTATACGAGGATTTACTACCGGGATGGGCACAACGCTAACGGTCTGAATACGGACTTCAACGGCGTTGCCAACTTCAACGAGACTTTCCCGCTATTCAACTGGTATGTCGTGGAAGCGGATTCGACCCGCTACAAGACGACAGGCATCCACACCGTTTACGACGCGGGCGGCCCTGCCGACGGCTCACCCTCCTGCGGTAGCGCTTCGAATGGCGTCCGGCCCTGCGGAACTTCGACTGCCTATAACTACCTGGCGAACACCTACGAGGCGGTGCCGCTGCCTGCCGATCTGTCCGTGCCGGGTGCGGTTTATTGCGCCAAAGCGGATTGCACGGCTGAAGCTGCCTTGTTCGCAGCCGGCACGCCAAAACCGAGTACGGGAGTCGCATCGACTACTTCGACCGGTCGCATCGATCCGCCGTGGGTGACTGCGGAGGGCTGGTCGGGGATGACGAGTCAGAGCAACTGGATTGATTTCGGCAAGGCGCCGTACGCGGCTTGTCCGCCGGCATGCGCGACCGTTACAACAACCGCCCCAGGATCCACCACCGCTACGACCACGGAGGTGGGCGAGAACGGCGGCATCCATGGTCAGGTCACATATGCCTCGACGCGTCCCTTTGATGATGCGTCGCAAATGATACTGCAGCCCTGGGAGCCGCTTGTTCCGAATGTCACCATCAACCTCTATCAGGAAGGCTTTGCGTCGGACGGCGTGACGCTAACCCTCACGATGGTCGACACCACACAGACGAGCAGCTGGGACAACTGGGCTCAAGGGTTCTACCCGGCCTACACCGACCCCACCACGGGCACCCAGCTGCCTTACATGAACTGCCCCGGTCAAGGTACGAACGCCACCGGTAGTCCCAACCAGGACCTCTTTTTCTTCACGCTGTTTGACCAGCCGAATTACCTTGACTGGTACAACTCTATACACAGCGGGGGCACGGCCCCGGTGCACGCGCTCCCCTATAACTCGCAGTACAAGTGCTACGACGCGATGCACATCTGGAACCAGGTGCAGCCGGCGCCTTACGACGGCGAATACTCGTTCCCGAGCGTCCTCGGCATTAACCCTACGAACGGAAAGCTGGTTTCGACCGTGGGATCGACGAATGGCGTGACCGCCGCGATGGCGGGGACCAACTGCACGGTCTGCGTACCGAATCCCGATTCGACGGACAAGTATCGTGTCGGAACTCCGATGCTGCCGCCCGGCAAGTACGTGGTGCAAGTGATCATGCCTTCGGGCTATGAGGTTTATAAGGAGGAGGACAAGAACCTGCTGATCGGCGACAACTACATCGCGCCGGTCACGCAGCAATTCGCTGGACTGGGTGGGGCCATCTTCATCGTTCCCGACCAGGCGTCGGTCGCTTCCATGTACGACGAGAGCAACGCCGGCTTCAACCCTACCAACTACCAGGACTCGACTACGGGCCTGGGGTTGTCGGACGAACTCTCAGGCGTCCCAGGTTACCCTGGCTTTCAAGATCCTGTGTGGCCGTGCGTGGGCGAGCAGCGCGTCGTGCCCGACTACCTGAGTCTGTTCCCGCACGCGCAGGAAGTCGCGCCATTTGCCGGAGCGACTCGGCCGCTGTGCGACCGCAAGGAAGTGACCCTGACCAACCAGATGTCGGTGAGGATGCATTTCGCGATCTTCACTTCTACCCACATCGCCTCGAAGTACACGGGCGTGATCACCGACGACTTCACCTCGGAATTCGATCCGTTTGCCCCGCAGTTCGGCGAGAAGTTTGCTCCGCCTAACTTGCCGATTTCCACGAAGGATTATCTCGGAAACGAAATCTCCCGCGTGTATTCCGACCACTGGGGAGTCTATGACGGGTTGACGTTCTCGAGCTGGGAAGTGAACCCGCCCAACATCACCGGGTATTCACCGACGATTATGGTGCAGTGCATGAATGACCCGGGCCCGGTCCTCGACAGCAACCCCGGCTCGCCGACCTACGGGCAGTTGATCACCGATCCTCTGTACAACCCGGCCTATAGCGATTTCTGCTACGAAGAGCCGTACATGCCGGGCTTGACGAACTACACCGATACTCCCGTTGTGCCCACAGAAGGATTCGTGGGTGCGGCGTACAACGCCCCCGATTGCAGCTACCCGAACGCCACGCCAGCGATCAAGGAAGTTGACAGCCAGGATGGCATTGGGCCTTGGGTCAGCGCGGCCGGTCATACCCTGACGATCACTGCGCTGGGCAACGTGCAGGTGAGTAACAGCGCGTACTCCGGTCCATCGGCCAATGTAGCTCCATTCAATGCGAAAACCGTCACCCGCCACTATGGGTTCGGTGCCACACAGGGCACTGGAAGTGTGACCATCGGTGGTATCAATGCGCCGGTGACCAGTTGGAGTGACACCTCGATTACCGTCACCGTGCCCCAGGGTGTGCCTGCCTGCGCTGTGCAACAGCAAGCGCAGTACGGCGGCTTACCCGCCCAGTGCGGCCAGTTGGTCATCACGGCGGGCAGCGGACAACGGTCGATCGACACCGTCAGTGTGACCATTGGCGGAAAAGCACCCAAGCACGTTGACGCCACGGGTACGATTCAAAGCGCGATTGACTCCGCAGCTCCGGGCGATTTGATCATCGTCGATCCGACTTGCACGACCACCGGGGCGACTCCGACGCAGACCGCGTGCAACGCCGGTATGCTTCATGCAACGACGCCAACTCAAACCGCTTCAGCGGGATCCCACACCGAGCTGCTGATTATGTGGAAGCCTGTCCGGCTGCAGGGCGCTGGCTCCGCTGTGTCCATTGTCAATGCCAATGCCCAACCGGCTGGCAAGCTGCTCGAACCCTGGCGCCGGCATATCAACTGCCTGTTCGGCTTGACACTGCAAGGTGTGCCGATCGGGACCGTAGCTGCGACGGGTGGAAAGCCCGCAGCGTACGATCCAACCGGCGCCTACAGTTGCCCTGACACGAGTGTCTCCGGCGACATGTGGAATTACTTCGTCGCCTCACCCAATGTTCCGCAGATTGACCGGTTGCCGCTGGAAGCAGTGGTGGGCTGGGACGCTACCGTAAACGGCAACCTGGCCGAACAACTGCAAGAGCCCTCGCTCATGGGTGCGTATGAGGGAGCGGGAATCACGGTCCTGGCGAAAGGTGTGGTTCTTTCACCCGGAGAGAGCCCCTGGACCGATGGCTCCGAGCCAGGCGCGTTCCCCTCGGACGCCCTGCTTCTCCAGAATGTTCCGGCAGGCATAGACGATGAAGGAGCTCCGCTGGGACCACAAAGTGCCCATTGCACGGACGTTCCCAACCCCTATCCGAGCAACTTCATGTGCAACCCGTCCTCGATCGACGGCCTCAGTGTCACCAATAGTTCCCAGGGCGGCGGCGGCATCTTCGTCCACGGCTGGGGGCATAACCTGCAAATCGCCAACAACCGTGTCTTCAACAACGCCGGCACGCTGTCGGGCGGAATCAGCGTCGGCCAGGGCGAGTTCCCCATAGCGATCACCATCGTGACCCAGGAGGGCGCAGCCGTCGGCGGTCCGACGGGAGAGTTCGTCGCCGACGCGCCTCCATCCTGCCAGAACAGTTCGGTACTCGGTACGCACCTGCCGTACTGTCTGGACCTGAACGTCAACGTACACAACAACAACATCTCGCAGAACTCGTCGCTCGGCGATGAACTGTTCTCCGGCACTCTGTCGGGCGGCGGCGGCGCCTCATTCTGCACCGGCTCCGACTACTACAAGTTCCAAAACAACTGGGTGTGCGGAAACCTCAGCTCGGCTGAAGGCGGCGGTGTGGCTCACATCGGATTCATCTACAACGGGGACATTGAGCACAACGCGATCGTCCTCAACCAGAGCACCAACCCCACCATTCCCACGAACGGCGGCGGTATCCACGTGATGGGCACGCCGGACACCGATCCAATTTGCGGGACTCAAATTGACCAGGATTGCCCGCCGGGGCTGAGCGACGGCACAGGTCCGGGCTTAGTGATCAACGCCAACCTGATCCAGGCCAACGGGGCCGAGACCGGCAGCGGCGGCGGCATCCGTCTGCAGCAGGTCAACGGGACGGAGGTTTCCACCTTCCCCACGAAGCCGTCACTCTGGAACAGCGTCTCCGTCACCAACAACATTATCGTTAACAACGTAGCGGGTTGGGATGGCGCAGGAATTTCGCTGGAAGACTCCTTGAACGTGACCATCATCAACAACACGATCTCGAGCAACGATTCGCTTGCCTCGTCGGGCGTGCTTACGCAAAGCATTGGGACGCCTGAGGCCAGCGCCCCGGCAGGAAACTGCGTGCAACCCGGCCCAACCGGTCCGACCTCGGCGTCGTGCCCGCAATCGGCTGGCGTAACCAGCACGCAGAACACGCCGTTGCTGACCGGGTCCTTGGCGGGGTTAAAGATTACGTGCCCATTTGGAAACTCGACATACCCGTGCACGGCATTCTCGAACCCCCTGCTGGAAAACAACTTGATCTGGCAGAACCGCTCGTTCTACATCGGAGTGGGCAACCTGGGCCAAGGAAACCTGAACCAGCAGAAGCTCGTCTCCCTGTTCGACGCTTTCTCCGCGAAAGCCGCACCGGTGCAGACCGCCTACGGCCAATGCACCTCGGGCGTCAGCTACTGGGACATCGGCGTCCGCGGCGACACCGGACCGACGAATCACACCGGTGGCCTGCTCAACCCGACGTATTCGGTGATCACCAGTACTGCGGGCTATGCCAGCACTAACCACACAACCGCCCCCAGCTTCATCAGCCAGTACTGCAACGGTTCACGCGTGCCACCAACCTGCACTGTGGCGGATGGCTGCGGAGGCCCGAGTGGGTATGGCGTACCCCCGGGAATCGTTGACGCGTCGAGCCCGAATCCGGTCTTCAGCCTCACTCCGTCCGCGACGGTGGACGAGGGCAACAACTGGATCAACGTGAGTTGGGGTCCGCTCTCGCTGAGCGACGACTCGGTGGTAGGTGGCGGGCCTATGTTTGCCAACTACGCACCAGCGGCGTCCTTCGACAGTACGCCTGCCGCGATCCCGACGACCGAGCCGAACTACTCTCTGGTGCCCAAGACGGATTACTTTGGCAACCTGAGGCCGGAGGCGGGAGATGCCACCCACTTTGACCCAGGCGCGATCGAGGTCGGTTCTGCGGCTCCAGTGGTAACCCTCAGTGTAACGGGCGGGCCGCTGGCCTTCGGCAACTGGGCGGTCGGCACCGTCAGCTCCGCGAAAACTCTGACGCTGCATAACACGGGCACGGGAGCTGGAACTGGGATTACCCTTGCCTTCTCGTCCGGGGTCTTCTCGCAGTCGGGCGGCACCTGCACTACGACCTTGGCTGCAGGTGCAACCTGCACCATCAACGTGGTGTTCTCGCCGACGGCTGCTGGCGCAGACAGCGGCACTCTGACCATCCTTGCGAACGCGCCGGTTACCGGCTCACCGGTTGCACTGAGCGGCACAGGTGTCGCAACGCAGGCGACCGTCTCGATCACACCGAATCCTCTGACGATCACCTTGGCGACTGGTTCCTTCACGGGGACTGGCACGGTTACTTTGACCAACACCGCAGCAGCGGGTGGGGCCCAGGTTTCCGTCACCAATGTGACGGTGGCCGGCGGAACCATTCTGACCTACTTCTTCAACGCCGTGGCCGGAGCGAACACCTGCACCGGAGCGACCTTGGCACCTGGTGCGAGCTGCACTGTGGGTGTCAGGTTCACGAACGTGCTTTCTCCGAGAGGTGTGAATCGGGCTGGCACGATCACCTTCACGGACGATGCGGTCGGAAGTACGCAAGTCGGAAACCTGATCGGGCACGCCAACTAGAAAGCCTAACTCCGGTACTGCTCGCGGATCCCGCGAGCAGCATCAGAGTAGGAAGACTGATAAGTTGAAAGTACACAAAGTTAATAAACCAAAGTGGGGCGGTCTTCGAGACCGTCCCATTCTCTACGCAGGCGAGCTCAAGGAATCAGCTCGGAGCGCCGCAGGAGGAGTAACCTTACCCCATGAAATGTAGGAACCTGTTTTGCGCGGTTGTGCTGTCGGTCCTCGCTGGCGGTCCTTGTGTTTTATCGGTTGCGGCGGCACAGTCTGCCGCACCCACTGAAGGTGCCGCTCACGCCCAGCCAAGTCCCCCTGCCGGGCAGCCAGCACCGGTTTGGCAAGGCTCTCAGGTGAATCGCCTTTCGCGCCGAGCGGAAATGTATTACGAGGGGGTTTGGGGTGTTGGCGAACTCCATGTAAAGGTGGCAGAGTCGGGTTCACTCATTCGATTTAACTATCGGGTGTTGGACCCGCAGAAAGCTGCGGCCCTCAACGACAAGAAGGCGGAGCCTGTGTTGTTCGACGCGCAGGCCGGGGTCAAGCTGGCGGTTCCTCAGATGGAGAAGGTCGGAAAACTGCGCCAGAGCAGCACGCCTAAGGCGGGCATGACTTACTGGATGGCTTTCTCCAACCCGACCCAAGCGGTGAGACGCGGCCATCGAGTGGATGTGGTCATCGGGTCATTCCGAGCGAACAACTTGATCGTGGAGTGAGGGATGCCGCCGACCTGCTTATAGGTCAGAGCAAAGATACGCCCTCAGATCCGATGAGTTGTACAAGTTTCAGGAACAGGGGACAACGTACGATGCGAAAAGTTTTTGGGATTCTCACCTTGGTGATACTGCCAGCTTCGCTGGTCCTGGCGGCGGATACGCATTCGGCGCCAGCGGGTCTGTCCGCGGCTCAAGTCGTAGACAAGAACGTTGCGGCCCGAGGTGGCTTGCAGGCGTGGCGGGTCGTCCAAACCTTGTCTCTCGAAGGAAAAATGGGTGCCGGAGGGAATCAGCGAGCCATGCTTCATGTGCCCATGGCGAACTCGAAAGAAGTTGCGAATACTCTTCCTCGTCGACCAGCCGAAGAGGCGCAACTGCCTTTCGTGCTGGAGATGAAGCGTCCCCGAAAGGTGCGCGTGGAACTACAATTTCATGGCCAGACAGCGGTGCAAGTCTATGATGGCGCCAATGGGTGGAAACTTCGGCCGTTCTTGAACCGGCACGAATTCGAGCCCTTCAGCCAGGAGGAGCTAAAGATTGCCTCCCATCAACAGGAACTCGACGGTCCCCTCGTGGATTACGCCGCCAAGGGTACCCGTGTCGAATTGGACGGCACCGAAACGGTAGAGGGCCACGACACGTACAAGCTCAAGGTCATCGAGAAGAGTGGTCATACAGTCCATGTCTGGGTTGATGCAAAGACCTTCCTCGAAACCAAGATTGACGGACAGCCACGCACCCTGGATGGCACGGAGCACCCGGTAGAGGTTTACTACCGCGATTATCGAACTGTGGATGGACTCCAGATTCCCTTCGTTTTGGAAACGAGAGTTCTCCCGGTTGGCAAGAATGCGCTCGGCTTAAGGGATACTCCCGTTCCGCCGGAGAAAATAATCATCGAAAGAGTGACGGTGAATCCCAAGCTCGATGAAAAGCTGTTCTCGGACGTGGAAGTCGCAGCCGTATCGAAAAGCAAGTAAGCAGGGGATGATCAGCGGATCGTGGCACGTTCGAAAGCCCTCCCTCCCGAGGAAAAACTTCTGTTTTTGCGCTGGTCTGCTTTGCGCTGCAGGGTGCGGTAAAGAACACGATGGCGTGAGCCGGCAACGGATTTCCCCAGGGGTGATATTCGATGAGGAAGGTGATAACCGCAGGGTTGATTGGATTGCTCATGATCGTCTCTTATGTTGTGGGGAGACGCCATTCAGATCCTGCGACCGAGAGCGCGCGCTCGCGCCGCATTCTCTATTGGGTCGATCCGATGCATCCGACCTATAAGTCCGATCACCCCGGCACGGCTCCCGATTGCGGCATGCGATTGGAACCGGTCTATGCCGATTCTGCCAGCTTGTCCGCTGCTACAGTTCCCGTGCCGGCCGGAGCGTTTGCGATCGACCCCGCGAGTCAACGATTGGTTGGGATCCGCGTGGCCACACCGGAGAAGACGTCGGGGACTCACACGATGCGCTTTCTGGGCCGTGTCGCTCCCGAGGACACTCGCACGTACCTTGTCAATTCCGGCATGGATGGATTCATCCGGGAGACCTTCAACGACTCGGTTGGAGCCTTCGTTAAGAAAGATCAAAAACTGGCGACTTCCTATGTAGGAGAGACCCTGTCGGTCGCGTCTGGATATCTGGCCGCGACTGCCGGTGTGCAAGGGGCGGTTGGGAAGGATGGCTCGCGGACTGTGCCGTTTCCGGGTGCTGTGTCCAAGCAGGGCGTGAGCAGCATTCAAGGTTACACCGATCGCCTGCGCAATCTCGGCCTGAGCGAGGCGCAGATTCGGCAGATGGCGGAAAGCCACACGCTTCCCGAAACAGTGGACATCGTCTCACCCGCAGATGGATTCATTCTTGCTCGGAATATTACTGCCGGCCAGCATTTCGATCGCTCCACTGAGTTCTATCGCATCGCTGACCTGAGTCAAGTCTGGATCGTTGCGGACGTTTTCGGTGGCGATGCGCAAAACGTTCAAGCCGGCGCCGTCGCCCGTGTGACATTGCCGGATCAGCGCGGCACTTTCTCGGCGCGGGTTACCAATTTCCTGCCACAAGTGGACCCGCAGACGCGAGTTTTGAAACTTCGCCTGGAAGCGAACAATCCCGGCTACGCGTTACGTCCAGATACGTTCGTGGACGTCGAGTTGCCTGTGGGCGGGCCGGCGGGCCTTACGGTGCCACAAGATGCCGTGATTGACTCAGGTTACGAGCAGCGGGTTTTTGTGGAGCGCAGCGCAGGAGTGTTCGAACCGCGCAGCGTGCAGATTGGCTGGCGCTCCGGCGACCGAGTTGAAATCGTGCACGGGCTGGCAGAAGGCGAGCGGGTAGTCGTCGAGGGAACTTTCCTGGTCGATTCGGAGAGTCGCCTAAGATCCTCCGCCCAGCAGCCAGATAACCAAACGCCCAGCCAGCGAAGCCATCCAAAATCTAGCAAGCTGTACCTGCCGGAGCGGCCACCGAACCCGTCGCACGCATAGGCGCACGCAACGGGGCGTCAGCTACCAAGCAGTGCACAGAGGCAGTCACCGATTCTTTGCATTGCTGCCGCCATCGTCTGCTGTAATATCGCTTCATCACAGTGAGGGAACCTTTGAAGTTTCTGGTTCTGTTTATCTTCTTATCCACTCCCTTCTGGGTGCTCTGTGCTGAGGAGGAAGAATGCCCCCAATTCTCAGGAGCCGTGAAAGAGCGGATCGAAAAGGAAGCGCGATGGTTAGTGAGTGACTCTTTACAAGAACAGATAGCGTCAAGATCGAGTGCGTTTGGAAGTTTGATCGCGATAGAGCGATGCCACATTTTGCAAAGTAACCTTCTTTCAGAACAGGTCACAGAAGTGGAAGGACCATTCTTTGTAGCTGACCATGTAGCCCTAAGATCAAGGGTGGGGCGCTATGAGGGGGTCTGGATGATGGTGGTCGCACCGGCTGAGGCTACCGGCAGGATGCCCGATGCGAATGTCCTGAAAATTACGAACCACAAGTGGACATTGCTTCATCGTGGTGAAAGCGGAACCACACGGGTACTCGCTACCGGAAAGTACTAACGATCTGACTGTTGAAACATCCCGATTTCACTCATCGATACCGATTTTGGCGAACAAGCGGCGCAAGCTTGTGTGAACGCCGGCTTTCAACGGTTGACAGGATTGCGGGCTTTGCGAAGTACAAAACCCGCGAAGGGCCTCCTCGGTCTTTCTGGACCTTACCTCGTACTCTTCCAAGTCTGTCGAGCACATTCTTCGCAGTCGTGCGCATCGAATTGCGCCCGGACTTCCACAGTATGCGGTCCTAGTGTGGGTTCCGTGCCGAGCGTTATGTGCCAACAACACCGCTCGCAAAACCACCCCAACCATGTCGGGGTGGCGGCAAAGACAAGGCGACGTTCGGGATTCAACTGCATGACAGTTACCGAGTGGAACAAGTTCCGCTAATGACTTTGCTCTTTGAACGATTCGGACACCCTCGCATCGGATATGCTCCCCCCGCACACGCGAGGGCCGAACCTTTTCATCTGCGGCCTAGGACCGCCTTTACAGTCATTGGGACGAGATTGGATTACGCTATTTTCGCTACCATTGTTTTTCACGCTCTTCTCGATCACGGGTTAGTTCTGCACCACCAAGATCCACGTCAAGAGAAAGTCCCGTTGGATCCGCACCATTCGCGACTCGGAACAAAGCTTCTGAAATGCGGCTGACCGCCTCCCGCATATAGCGGTCTTGTTTGTCAGACTCGGTTAGGTTGGAAGCCATAACCATCTGAGCCATAGCATTGTGAACGTGGTGGTTCAGAAAGGCGATTTCCAAAGTTCGCCGAATAGATCGCTTGCGGGCTTGTTCGAGCGCAATCGTTACCAGGCACATGACGATTAGCGTGTCCACCACCGGTCCGGCTGCGGCGCTTACGTACCATGGAACGTGGTCATAGTACAAAGCGGCCCCGACAGCCACTCCAATGAGCGCAGCCGCCGTCCCAACCACCAACGCGGTCCTGAGAGATTGGAGGATGGACGCCGACTCGTACCCATGCGATTGCCTGAGAGTCTTGGGATCGAACATGGGGACACCTCTTGAGTGCAGTGCACTAAGAGGGGCGTACTTCAGATTAACTGTCTTAGTTCAGAGGATCTGAAAGAGGAGAGGAACCGCTTACTCACTTTGAAGCGTACGCTGAACCCTGATCCGTGTCCAGTGTAGATCCCGACCCCACTTTGGTTGTTGGCGTAACATCCGCATTTTACTCATCGACCTGGCCAAGCTGCCAATCTGACAGGCAGCGGGGACTTCCGGCCTCGGTGTTAATTTCCGGAACGTTTGGCGATTTCGGCCTTTGGTGGTGCGTCACAGGGTTGAGCAACCTCATTGGTCTCAATCGTCTCAGCGCACTCACCTTTTTCATCGTAATCGCATGCGCGACCGGGATGGGCTTGTTTGCATTTCTGGCATAGTTGAGTAGCCATTCCACTTCCTCCAATTTGCGATCAATCGTATCGAAGCTGCGACCCGACGGGCCGGGATCAACCCTCACGTTACGCGGTATTCCGCATCGGCGTATGGTCAGAAGCGACCACTCTGGGACGAGGTATCCGCAACCGGTGGCCTTGCGTCAATTGACGCAATTCGCCGTTGCCCTCATCGCGGAACGAGAGGGCGGGCTGCAAGTAGCTACCAAAAACGAAAACGCCCCAGACTCCGGTTAGAGTCCTGGGACGCATCGCTGAACAGCGCCTCCCCCGAGTACTGCTCGATTCCCAGCTTAGGCTCCGATTCTCCACTTGTGAATGCCACAGACAGGCCGAAAAGGAGCACGTTCGTGCGGAGAGGCAGCTACTGTTGAAACATCGCAGTTACTCTCATCGACCTGCTTTTTGGCGAAGAAAAAGCGCAAAGTTCCGAGATCGCCTGTTAGCGTCAGTCGTCAACGTGTCATACTAGGGCCCTACGCCAAGGCCCGACACTGATGAACAATTTTGAGAGCATATTGTTGACGCTTATATTCCTGGCCTTTCTAGCGGGTATCTACATTCTTATTTACAAGGGCAGTCGCCCTCCGCAACCCGTTCCAGAACATTCGACGCCACCCAAGAATGCTGCCGTGGTATCCCTCATCCCCGTTGTTTGCGCTGCCATTTTGTATGGGACGTTTAAGGGTCTTGATCTGTATTTGCGCAATCACCTAGCGCCGTCTGCAAGGTCGAGTTCAAGCGATTACAGTTAGATTGCATTCTCCGCGAAGCGAAGAACTTGCTTTTCCACGCCGAGTGCAGCCGTGAGTACCGTGCCGCGAAGTTTTATTTCCCCGCGTCGCAAACCTCTCTACACCATGTATAATCCTGCCGGTTTCTCCCCCTTGCTTCGAGCGAAGCGTTCGTGGAAACGTGCTGTCGTTCCACCGGTCCAAATCTCGTGCCGAGCCTCTGCGTGTGGGACCGGCGCAGCCCCGGCGATAAGAGGTGTCGCGTGCCGAGCCGGTATCTGACCAGCCTTTCGGATTTTGAAAACGCCATCAACCGCAACATGCTCCATACGCGATCGAAGGAGCTGACCACGCTAGTGGGCGCCGTGCGCGAGTACTACATCGGCAATAAGACTGAGCAACTTCTCCGGTACGTCGAATGGGCATGGAACGACTGGAGAAGTACCAATCCCAAGGAGTTTGCCAAACGCGCGCAAGTTCCTCTGCATCCCCCGAACCAGATCACCCTGGAACAGGAGTTCGAGGCGGAACTGGAAACCCAGAGGGCCATTGCTCGCGAAGGTGAGGGCGAAGCGTTCCCCGCGCCGCCCGGCGACGTCCCCAATCGTCATCAGTGGTTGCTCGGCGAAGGAGCGGCGGTCGTTTCCCTGGTGGGCGATGACGTGAAGCGTGCGGGAAAACTAACCCTGGCCAGTGCGGGCCCCGTCGCCAGCGCGGTCGGACATCATTTTTCGACGCCAACCCTGCTCGCCGTAGCCGCCGGCACAGCCACCGTGGGCACTGGCGGCGCAGCCCTGCTCGCCGTTGGACCGGTCGCTACCGCGATTCAATCCGGCCTGGCGATCAAGTCTTATCTCAAAACCCAGCATCACATTAAAGAGCTCCAGGATCTGTACGAACACCGCGGAGCTTTCGTGGCCGAGTGCCGCCTCATCACCCGGGATGGTGTTGTGAACACGGATGAGTTTGCCCGTCGCAGCCACGACATTGTCGCAAACCACGTTCTGCCCTATGCGATTTCGCAGAAGAGCAAGAAGGCTGGCCGCAAACTAACCAGCGCTGTGCCCGTTTTCGGTCTGCAAGAAACGGTCCGCGCCGTAACTCACAAACTCGACAAGAAGTTTTTCACCCACGATCTCGGCACCCGCCGCCAAAGTGCGTCCCGTTGGCTGGCCGCGCACTTGCTGACCTGTCAGTGCACCCTGGCCACCGCCATGGTCTCTGACCTGATCGGCCCTGACTACACCGACGCCCTGCTTCGCTCCGGCACAATCGATGAGATCAGCAGCGAACTGGCCAAGAAGATGAAGTCCACCTAGCCGCCGCCCTGAGAGCAGGGCGGATTCCGTATCGAACGCCGTTCTACGCGCGTCTCCACGCAACAGAATGGAAACCACCAAGAAGCTGCGCATCAGTTCTGCCCCCTCGCTGATGGGAATGATAGGAGTGCGATTGTTGGTGTCACTCCTTGTTGTTCGCTGTGAATGGAGGCAGTGGAGAGATCTCTGTGTTTCAGGTGCATGGTTCCCAGCTCACCCTCGTAGACAAGAGACTTCCGGAGGTAGTGAGCCAAGTGCGGTTGCCCGGCACGGAAACCTCGTCCGGATGGAACTCTCAACAAGGTTGGCGAAGCTGAGGGGCTGGCCCAGGCATCCGGTTTCAACGGGATCGCCACAAACTAACTGGGAACACTTATGAGTTGTGGCAAATCATCGCCGCAACTTACATCTCTCTAACCCGACCGTGCTTTGCGACAAACCGATTTGCAGGAGCCTGAAATGGCAGTGAAGTTAGTGGTAATGTACCCGCGTCCAAGAGACATCGAGGTCTTCGACAAAATCTACGATGAGGAACATGTGCCGATGGCTATCGCGAAGCTGGCTGGTAAAACCAAGATGGTAGGAATGTAATAAAGACGTTCACAAATCGCGTTCCTATGTTGCAGCACTCTTCAGCAATTCAGCCAGATTGTGGACATCAATAGCGCTCGCGTCGCCGATCACAAAATAGCGGAGGCCGCCATGACTCCAGGTTTCCACATTGAAAGATAGCTCTTTTTTTGCAGGAGCGTTCTCCTCCAACCTGGCCCGCAGCGACTCTTCCTGGAATACGAGCACCGAAATCCGGTGCTTGCGTACCTCGTAGACGAGGTGCGCGCCTGGCGTTTGAGCGAGGTAGGTCATGCGACCTCCGAGCAGCGAAAACTCGGAATTTTGGAGTTCAGGCAAATCGAAGGCGAACGGAATCTTCCCCTGAAACCAGGGCTTCACCGTGTGGCGATCCGTGGAAACGACATCCACCGGGGCTGCGCTAGCCAGCATTCCCACATGCAGGTCTGCTACCTCGCTATAGACCTGTTCCGCGCGGGCCGTATCCCGTCCCCGATAGATACTCGCCAAGCCACCAACCACCAAAACGGCGATGACAGCCGATGCCATCATCCACGCAATACCGAACGCGGCGCGGCGTGGTCTTGCTTCAATTCGCCGCTGTACCCTTTTGCGGAACTCAGGGCTGGGAGTAAATCGTTTTCCAACAGCCTGAATGCTGCGTTTCATCTGGACGCGCGAAAGCGCATCCGCCCCGCAGGTCGAACAGCTGTGCACATGGCTATCGAAGGCTAGCATCTCTTCTGACGCGAGTTCTCCGTCAAGGTAGGTATCGAGTCTGGTCTTCCAAAGCTCACAAACCATAGATCATTCCGTTTTTCAGTGATGTCTCCCCCGACCGCGATCCCTCACTCATCCGTTGCCGCAGACCGTCTCGTAGCCTTTTTCTGGCACGCGACAGACGCGACATCACCGTACCGATCGGAACCGACAGCGTTTCCGCAATCTCCTGATATGACATCTCCTCTACCTCAGACAGAAGCAAAACCTCACGGAAATGCACTGGTAGTTCATCGATCTCTCTCTCGATCAGATAAGCGTTCGAGCGGTCGATCAGAATCGTTTCTGGCGTAACGAACTCGACTGCCAGTTCGGGCCCCTCGTCGTCCTCGGCATCATCCAGCGGTAGTGTCGTTGTCGCCTTTAGTCCAGCGCACGAGGTCAGGAACGTGTTGCGCAAGATGCGATACATCCATGCCCGAAAGTTAGTACCCAGCTGAAAAGACGAGAATCCTTTCAAAGCCTTAAGGTAGGTCTCCTGCACCAAGTCCTCGGCTTGGTCACGATTCCTTGTCAGCCAGTGCGCGAAATTGTACAGGGGATCGAAGAGTGGCATCGCCAGTTCTTCGAACGAACCGGATTGGGGATCCACTCCTGACACGTCAATGTGGTAAACCGCAAGCCTGGCCACTTTATTCCATTCCGTGCCAAATAATTTCTGGGAACTGTCCGGGTGGTAAATGACCTGCGACGCAAACCCTCTTTCCCCCGAGAAAACAGCGAAGACGGTAACTGCTTGGGCCGACTACTCGTGTCCGGCCAAGACGGAGATGGGCGAATCCCTTCTTAACGACGGGAGCCGACCTCGCCGGGTGAGGGCCTTCCCTTCAACCTCTGGCCACGGGAATATTTCCGGAATGGACCGGTTTTATTCCCTTGAGGTCATCCACATGACGTTCGCGCTCCTGAAGGTTGGATTGAATCCATTTGATCCGAAGACGGTCCTGCTCGCAAAACACGCGCAACACGTAGTGCTCATTCACTTTCCCATCGCGTTGTTTATTACTGCAGTGGCCTTCGATCTCCTTGGGCACTGGACGAAGGGAACGGGCCTGAAGCAGGCAGCCTACTACAACCTCTTAGTGGCAGCGGTTGCGACGATCCCTGTTCTGGCCACGGGTATCCTCGCATGGCAGTTCCAGCTTGAGGCGCAGAAGCTCAAGGGCATTCTGCTGATGCACCTGGTACTCGCAAGCGTTTCGACTGCGTTCATCTGGCTCGCCTGGTGGTTGCATTTCCGTGCGCAGCGTACATCAAAGACGCTACCTGGTTACCGCCTTCCGATCGAGCTTCTAGGCATCCTGATTGTGGCCCTGACCGGCCACTTGGGCGGCTTCCTGAGCGGCGTAAACGGGCCCGGTTAGGGGCAAGATCTATGCGTCAGAACGGGGCTGCAACACTCCCTCGACTTACTCGGGAATAAAAGCGACGGGCTCCAGTTATCAACTCCGAACGCTACAAACTATGGAGGGCAGATGGCAGACAAGAAGCAAGATTTCATTGATCAGAGGTTGCAAGATCTCAACAACGATGGTGTCGACCGTCGCGGATTTCTGAAGTGCATGGCATGGGCGGGGACCGGACTAGTGTGGACTCTGAGCGGCGGCGTTCCAGTGTCGCGGGCATTCGCCCAAGGCGCCAGCGAACATGCCGCCAAGGGTGCTGACTTCACCTTTGTCCAGATTAGCGACAGCCATATTGGTTTTAGCAAGCCGGCAAACCCAGATGTCACCGCCACTCTGCAAACCGCAATTAACAAAATCAACGCAATGCCTCACAAACCGGACTTTCTCATTCACACGGGCGATCTCAGCCAGCTCTCCAAGCCCAGTGAATTCGATACCCTCGACCAGGTACTGAGAGGAGCTTCTCCGAAGCAGATCTACTTCGTGCCAGGCGAGCATGACATGCTGACCGACAACGGCGAGCAATATCTCCAGCGCTACGGAAAGGACACAAAGGGCACAGGGTGGTACAGCTTCGACCACAAAGGCGTCCATTTCGTCGGTCTGGTGAACGTTGTCAACTTGAAAGCTGGAGGCCTCGGATCACTCGGCCACGAGCAGCTGGAGTGGCTGGAGGACGATCTCAAGGGCCGCTCTGCCAGCACTCCCATCGTCCTCTTTGCACACATTCCGCTCTGGACCATCTATCCGGACTGGGGCTGGGGAACCGACGACAGTGAACAAGCCCTGTCGTATGTGAAGCGTTTCGGTTCCGTGACAGTGCTAAACGGCCACATCCACCAGGTGATGCAGAAGATTGAAGGTAAGGTTTCATTCCACACGGCCATGTCGACCGCGTTTCCTCAGCCTGCGCCTGGAACTGCTCCCTCAGCGGGGCCCATGAAAGTGCCAGCCGACCAGTTACAACGGGTGTTGGGAATCACCGACGTCAACTACCTGGTAAGCGGTTCCAGCTTGGCAATCATCGACTCGCCCCTCGACAGTTCGAGCTCGGCAATGTCCGGAAACGGCGGCGGCACAGACATGGCAGCAATGGCTTCGGGCGGGGTGTCGACCGATTCAGCAACCGAAGTGAAGATCGACAATTTTGCCTTCACGCCGGGAGCCATCAAGGTCAAGCCTGGAACGCAAGTGACGTGGATCAACAACGACGACATCCCGCACACGGTCGACAGTACGCAGGGTAAGTTCAAATCGGCAGCGCTGGATACGGACCAGAAGTTCGAGTTCCGTTTCACGGAGCCGGGAGAATACCCCTACTACTGCCGCATGCATCCGAAAATGACGGGCAGCATTGTCGTTCAGTCCTAATGACATTCGTGACAAAGGACAGAAGGTCATTGATCAGGCTCACTCCGGCTAAGGGTAGGTCAAAAGGACAACTCTGAGGCCAGGGCAGGCGCAAGCCATTCCCCTGAGGTTTAGGGAGGAGACCTGTGCCGCGGCGTTTTCAAAGTCCAGTTGCCAAGCGACATGGTCGGAGTTCGGGCGATACGAATTGAGGTGGATAGTGTCTTCACACGTCGAGTTATCTCAACAAGAAGGTTCCCCCCTGCTCGGCTATGCGAGCAGACTGCTTAGCCGCACAGAGGTTGCGCAGGATACCATGGCGTTTCGGTTTGAAAGACCAAAAGACTTTTTATTCCGGGCGGGTCAGTCTATAGATCTGACTCTCCTGGGGGTCAGGCCAGATGGTTCGGACTGTCTCACCCATACGTTTTCGATCGCGAGTTCTCCCTTTATCGAAGAGATATTGATCGCCACGCGCATTCGGGATTCGGCATTCAAGCGGGCGCTCTCTATCCTGCCGCTCGGCACTCACGTAACCCTGAGTGGTCCCATGGGGTCCTTCAGCCTACATCGGAATGCCTCAAAGCCAGCCGTTTTTCTGGCCGGAGGAATTGGAGTCGCCCCGTTTCTGAGCATGCTTTGCTCGGCTGCGGTGGACAAAGCCCGGCACGATATCTTTCTTTTCTATGCGAACCGGTATCTGGAAGACGCGCCGTTTATGGACGCTCTCTGGGACTTGGAGAGCTCGAACACACACTTTCGTTTCATCCCAACATTTACGCGCATCGACGGCACTTCACGGGGATGGCATGGCGAAATTGGTCATATTCGACCGGAGATGCTTTCCATACACGTAAGCAACCTGCGCGGTCCGATTTTTTACATTGCCGGGCCGCCGACTATGGTTGCAGCGACGCGCCGGATGCTCGTCGATGCCGGAGTGGATGAAGACGACATTCGGACAGAAGAGTTCGCGGGCTACTGAGCATGATCGAGCGACCGTGAGGAGAGGAAACCCATTGTGACTCTTCTTTTTCCCGTACGAGGATTTCTGGGCACTGGCGCCCCATTCGCGGCCGATTTCAACCTCGTTATGCAGCTCTTCATGGGCACAGCTTTGATCGCTGGTGTGGTCTTCGCAAAATGCAAGCGTTACAGAGCTCACGGCATCTGTCAGACGACAGTGCTGCTCGTCAATCTGTTGATGATCGGGCTGGTCATGTGGCCCTCTTTTCACCAACAGTTGAGGCCGACACTTCCGAAGGTCTTTCATAGGTTGTACTACGCCGTGGCTACGATACACGCGCTCGCAGGTATGACGGCTGAGGCTGTCGGACTCTATATCGTCATCGTGGCGGGTACGAACCTTCTTCCGCAGTGGTTGTGCTTCACTCACTGGAAGCGTTGGATGCGAGCGGAGGCCGTGCTCTGGTCGATTGTTCTGGTAGGCGGAGTGGGGACTTACTACGTGTGGTATGTGGCACCCTTCGCGTAGCTGGCTACGAAGAACCCAGCGCAGGCGAGTAACCGCTGGGCGCGAACCCCAAAAGAAACGGAGACGCGAGAATGCTGGAAGCTACTAGTTACGGACTGATCGTCCTGGGTGTAATCCTGGTGGCAGCCTTCTGCTTTATTTGGATTGAGGAGAGGGCTGTCCTGCAGGCGTATCGCTCTTCCAGTCTGGTTGACGAGAGCAAGATCAATCTCCTTCGAAATGTCGGACCCCTGGAGAATCGGTCGCGGAGAGAGTCCGTTGGCAAACAAGGGATTACTGGGTTGGTCCTTTCAATCCCAATGACATCTCCTGCTCAAGGCCGCCCCAGCGGTTCCACCGGGAATAGTCTGCGGCGTAAACCGGGACCGGAGGTGATTTCCAATGGCTGATGCGTATGCTGCCGTCCTCGAACCACACGCACCAGTCATGCCTCTCCTTGCGCATCTGGAGGAGTTGAGGAAACGGGTCATTTTCTCGGCTGCAGGAGTGCTTGTTGGATTTCTGTCCTGCTGGTCGTTGGCTGACCGTATCTTCGGTTTGATGCAGCAGCCAATTATTCATGCGCTGCGGAACCACGGGCTCAGCGGCGGCCTGGTGTATCTCAACCCAACCGAACCGTTCAATCTCTATCTGGAGGTGGGGTTCGTCGCCGGTCTGTTTGCCGCCTCTCCATTCGTCTTCTATCAACTGTGGTTATTCATTGCCCCCGGACTGTATCGCGACGAGAGGCGTTATATTCTGCCGTTCCTGATAAGCACCGTTGGATTGTTCCTGGCGGGGGGCCTGTTTGGCTACCGGATGGTTTACCCGGCTTCGCTTGATTTCCTGATTGGCTACAGTCAGCGCTTCCAGCCGATGATCACGATTGGGGAATATACAAAACTCTTCTTGACGGTCATTGTCGGTCTTGGACTAATCTTCGAAATGCCAGTCCTTATCTTCTTCCTTGCTCTTATGCGCGTGGTAACGGCCCGCTGGATGTGGCGGAATCTCCGATATTCCATCCTTGCCATTTTTGTTGTTGCAGCAATCGTCACGCCCACTACCGACATCTTGAATATGTGCCTATTTGCGGCTCCCATGATAGCGCTCTACGCTGTCAGCATCGGCGTCGCGTGGCTCGTAAATCGCTCCCAACACTCCAGGACTCCGGTGAGTTAGCTTGCCCGAGAATGCGAATCGGAACGGCGAAGTCGCGCGCGGATGGTCGCGTTCCGGGGCCTGAGGTATCCAAGAATTCGACCTGAGAACAAAACATCCACTAACTGATTCATGCTTTCCGCTTTTACCCCTGCCGATGACAGTCTTCAGATGTAAGAGCCAGCGCCGGTACTTAGGAAAGAAGTAATTTTCGTAGCTGGGGAATATTTCTTGCCTGCGCGAGTTCCACACAGTAGCAGGATCGCACGGCAAATTCATCAGATCAGAATTGGAGCGTAGTGCATGAAAGAAGAGAATCTCCCATCTACCGTGGTACCTGAGGTGAGTTCACCAGAAACTGCTCCTTCTTCGACGAGCGACGACGTTCAACGCCATTGGCAGGGCGTTGTTAAGCGACGTTCGTTTTTGAAAGGGCTCGGTATCGCGGGGGCAACGTTGTCCGCCGGTACGCTACTTGCGACCGAAGGCAGGGCTCAAAGCAGTTCGAGCAACGGCAGGCTTTCTCGAGGCGACGCCGCACTTCTGCAGTTCGCCCTCTGGGCTGAACTTGTCGAGAGTGATCTTTGGACACAATACGCTGAACTGGGTGGCGTCGGGCCTTCGGGCGGTGGGGCCGCCCAAGCGGATGAAGAATTCCAGGGGTTCATCGGCGGAAATCCAGCCTACACACTGGCGCTTCAAAATCTGGACGGCGACATGCCTCAGTACATTACAGACAACACCGATGATGAACTGAGCCACGCCGCCTTTCTGCAGGCTTTCTTGAAGTCCAGAGGCGAAGTACCTCTCGACCTGGAACCATTTCGGAAGCTGCCGAGCAGTCAGGCTACTGGGGCGCGGCAAATCAAGCGGATTACCAACCTCATGAACCTTAATGTGGACCTGAGTTGGTATACCCGGTATCGCAGCGGAAAGAACCCGGATCTAGGTGCGGTATTCAAGGGACCCTTCGTCATCACGAACCAACCCGCCATTCCACTTAACGATACTGACACTCCACCTACGACCAATCCAACGATTCCTATAACAGGCCGAGATGCCGAGCGTTTGCAGGCGATCGCCAACACCGCCGGATTTCACTTTGCATTCATTGAGCAGGGCGGTGCGAGCCTTTATCCGACGCTGGCATTCAAGGCAACCGACCCAACGGTCCTTCGGATCCTAGTAAGTATTGGCGGAGTCGAGATTGATCATTTCGGGTTGTGGCACGATAAGGGCGGCAACGCGGTATCGCAACCCCTGGCCGGTGTGGTCGATCCCGTAACCGGTCTAACGTTTCCGGATCTAAATAATCCTGCAACAGAACTTACTCAGACCAACAAGATCCTGCCTGAGCCATGCAACTTCATCAGCAAGAGTCTGCCGCGGTGTTCGGTAATACGACCGACCTCCACGCAGAACGGAGGAGCGGTGGCAACGGTGAAAGCTTTCTTCGATGACGGGCTCTTCATCGGTCAATCGTCCGCTTTTCTTCAGTTATCGATGCAGCTGGCGGTCGCAGCGGACTCGGTTCAACGCGGGTTTTAATTGTTGTGTGCTCTCCCCCTGCTCCACTGGCGGGCGCTGTAACCAGCGAACGGTCACAGCGCCTGCATTGTTACCATTTGCCGCTTGAGTGCTTGCGCTCATCGCCCAACCTAAGGAGCTTTTATGTTTGAAGGACTGTTTCAACCGATGCATCTGCTGGTTATTTTCGGAATTGCTTTGCTTGTATTTGGACCGAAGAAGCTTCCCGAGCTCGGCAAGGGAATCGGAGAAGGTATCCGCGGCTTCAAGGCAGCGATGAAAGAGCAAGAGACCTCTGACAGCACAACCACAAATACATTGCCCACGAGCAAGGCCTAAGCAGGAGGTGTTGTTTGGGTTTTGGCGCAGAAATCCTGTTCATCCTTTTGCTCGGACTCTTGGTCTTGGGACCGAAGCGCCTGCATTCAGTGCTCGCTGACGTGGCGCGAGCGAAAGCGCGGTTCGAAGAAGCGAGCCGCGGCTTCAAGTCTCAACTGACTGCAGAACTTGAAGCCGACTCTCAGGGCCCCGGGCCCCACATCGTCTCATCGGGTGAACCCTGTAGGGTAATGCGCTTGCCCAATGCCCTAGAATATGACGGCTCTGCGCCGATTTTGGAGGCTGATTCGGCGCAGTACGCAAACCCTGTGTATGAAGAAGGTCCGGTTACTGATCGCCGACGACCATGATACGGTACGCCGTGGCGTGCGCTCCTTGGTGTCTTCGCATCCGGACTGGCTGGTCTGCGGAGAGGCTGTCGACGGCGCCGATGCCATCGAAAAAGTACGGGAACTCCGCCCCGACGTCGTCCTGATGGACCTCTCCATGCCCCGCATGGATGGCGTGCAGGCCGCTCGCATCCTCCGCAAGGAAAATCCCGAAACCCGGATCATCATCGTCAGTCAGAACGATCCCAACGTCGCCCGACTTCAGGCGGCCGAGGTGGGTGCTCAGGATTTTGTCACGAAGGGAACACTCGCCCGCGATCTCTTGCCTGCCATTATCCGTGTCGTCGAGACCATTCCGTCCTCTCTGCAAAGTGACCAACCCTCGTCCGTTGCTCAGGCAGCCCGTCATACAAAGACCTCCGCCAACAGCCACTGGCTGCATGGTGGCGGCCCACTCGGCAAATTAATTCGCGAGTACGACTGGTCTCGAACATCTCTGGGCGACATCGGCACATGGCCGCAAAGTCTCCGCACTTCCATCAACCTGATGTTGAACTCCCAGCACCCGATGTGGATCGGTTGGGGCCGCGAGATGGTCTTCCTCTATAACGACGCCTACATCTCCGTCCTCAGCCTGACCAAGCATCCTCGTTCTCTGGGACGGCCTGCGCGCGAAGTATGGCCCGAAATTTGGGACGTCATCGGTCCCTTGACCGACAAGGTTTTCCTGGAAGCCGAGCCTTTCTTCGTCGATGACCTGCGCCTCTTTATGCGGCGAGGCGATTACCTCGAGGAAACCTACTACTCGTTCTCCTACAGTCCTATCTATGACGAGTCGGGCAAGGTTGCGGGCCTCTTCTGTCCGAGCGCTGAAACCACGGCCAAGAATCTCAACGGGCGCCGGCTCCGCACGCTCTCCGAGCTGTCAGCCAAAGCTCTTATCGAAAAGTCGATTCAGGCCGCGTGTCACTCCTCGCTCGCGACCATCGCTCTGAATCCTGACGACATTCCCTTTGCGCTCCTCTATCTTCTCGACGAAGATCGCAAAATCGCGCGCCTCGTAGGCACCAGCGCCGCCTCCGGATCGCTCGTCGAGATTGCGAATCCGGAACTCCCCGTCGACGGCGCCTCCTCGAGCCCCCAACTGTGGCCCCTTCACGAAGTTGTTACGACCGCGCAACCCAAAATCCTTCCCATCGGCACTTACAGGGACTTGCCCATGGGCCCAGCCGGTCAGCCCGTGTCTGAGGCGATTGTTCTACCCGTCACCAGCCCGGGCCAAAATCTGCCCGTCGGTGTGCTGATTGCGGGAGTGAACCCCACGCGTGGTCTCGATACCGAGTACCGTACGTTCTTCAAACTCGTTTCCGATCAGGTTGGCACCGCCTTTCAAAACGCAAAGGCCTCCGAGGACGAGAAAAAGCGCGCCGATGCCCTCGCCGAACTCGACCGCGCGAAGACGGTATTCTTCAGCAACGTCAGCCACGAATTTCGTACCCCCCTTACCCTCATGCTCGGCCCTCTGGAAGATACGCTCGCCAACCCCGATCGTCTGTCGGTCGAAGATCGCCAGCGTCTCCAGGTGGCTCATCGCAACTCGTTGCGCCTTCTCAAGCAGGTCAACACACTGCTCGATTTTTCGCGCATCGAATCCGGGCGAATTCAAGCATCCTACGAACCCGTCGATCTTGCGGTTCTCACTTCTGACCTGGCCAGCGTGTTTCGCTCGGCCATCGAAAGGGCCGGCCTCCGCTTTTCTATCGACTGCCCGCCTCTTAAGGAGCACGTCTACGTCGATCGCGAGATGTGGGAGAAGATCGTCTTCAACCTCCTCTCCAACGCTTTGAAATTTACCTTCAGCGGGGAAATCAGAGTGTCTCTGCGCGACCGCCCCGCTGGCGTGCAGCTTCGCGTCAGCGACACCGGCAATGGAATTCCCGCTGACGAGCTGCCGCACATCTTCGAGCGTTTTCATCGCGTCAAGGGCGCGCGCGGACGTACCTTCGAGGGCAGCGGCATCGGACTCGCCCTCGTACAAGAACTCGCCCAGCTTCATGGCGGCAAGGTCGAAGTCGAAAGTGAACTGGAGCGCGGCACCGCGTTCACGGTGACTCTTCCGCTCGGTTCCGCTCACTTGCCCGAAGAGCGTGTGGGTGGGGCGCGCGCCCTTTCCAGTACCGCTGTTCACGCGCAGGCCTACATTCACGAAGCGCTCGATTGGGTCTCGGGGATCTCCGACGAAACTTTGCCGGTCGTGCCCGTTTCTGCTCCGCTCCCGCCATCCAGCGCCGACGCGCGTCACCGCATCCTGTTGGCCGACGACAATGCCGACATGCGCGAATACATTCGCCGCCTCCTTGCTGGCGCTTACGAAGTCGAAGCCGTGGCCGATGGCCAAGCCGCCCTCGAATCCATCCGCCGCCGGCGGCCCGACTTGGTGCTCTCTGACGTCATGATGCCCAGGCTCGACGGCTTCGGGCTTCTCAAGGCTCTGCGCAACGATGAGAAGAACGCCACTGTCCCCGTTATCCTGCTCTCAGCGCGGGCTGGGGAAGAATCGCGCGTGGAAGGTATCGGCGCCGGCGCCGACGACTATCTCATCAAGCCCTTCTCGGCGCGCGAACTCGCCGCCAGAATCGAAACACATCTCAAACTCTCACAGGTGCGCACCGAGGCCGAACAACGCTCACGCCGCCTCGCCGAGTCCCTCGACATGGAAGTACGCGTCCGCACTCGCGAGCTTGAGCAGCGCAACGCCGACGTTATCCGCCAGTCCGAAATCCTTCGCGACCTTTCCCATCGCATGATGCAAATGCAGGACGACGAGCGCCGCCACATCGCGCGCGAGCTCCACGACAGCGCTGGCCAGACCCTCGCCGTGCTCGCCATGCGTCTCACGCAACTCGTTCAGCAAGCCCAGTCTTCCGCTCCACAGTTTGTGAAGGACACGCAGGAAACCGCCGACCTCGTCCAGCAACTCAGCCGCGAGATCCGCACCACCTCGTATCTGCTGCATCCTCCTTTGCTCGACGAAACCGGCCTCGCCCCCGCCCTCAAGTGGTATCTCGACGGCTTGAACAGCCGCAGCACCGTCTCCATTACGCTCGAGGCTGCCGACGACTTCGGTCGCCTCCCCAGCGACATGGAACTCGTTCTGTTCCGCTTGGTGCAGGAATGCCTCACCAACATTCACCGTCACTCCGCCAGCAAGACCGCCACCATCACCCTCGCTCGCGACGAAGCCAGCGTTTCGCTCGAGGTTCGTGACCAGGGAACCGGCATCCCTCCCGAGAAATTGGCCGAACTTCAATCGCAGGGCTCCGGTGTCGGAATTCGCGGAATGCGCGAACGAGTCCGTCAGTTCAAAGGCGAAATGAATATCGAATCCAGTCCCGCCGGCACCGCCGTCCTTGTGACGATTCCGCTCCCGGTTGCGAGCTCTTCCGAACCGGACTTGGTTCCGGTTCGCGCGGCCGTTTGAAAAGGGAATAAACTTACAGAATGAGAATTCTCATCGCCGACGACTTCGAGCCGATCCGAACCGCGGTCGCCGGTATCCTGTCCGAGCAACCGGATTGGGAGGTTTGTGGCGAAGCCTGCAACGGTACCGAAGCCTTGCGCCTGGCCACCGAGCTCAACCCCGACGTCGTGCTGCTCGACATCAGTATGCCCGGCATCGATGGACTTAAAACTTCACGCCTGATCCACGAAAGCGTCCCCAGCGCAAAAATCATCATCCTCAGCCATCACGATCCCGCGCAGTTGTTGAAGGACGCGCGCAAGTCAGGCGCCCAGGAGTGTGTCGACAAAGGACGCATCGCTGCCGACCTCGTCGCCAGCATCCGGCGCGTGCAGATCCAAGAAAAACCCGCCGCTTAATCGCCCGCAGGGCGCAAATGTGCCGCCGGCGTCCTCGCTGGCTGTCGCGAGAGCCTGCCCTGAGCCTGTCGAAGGGGCGTCTCGCAAGGCTCACCCGGGAAGGGCATGGCTTGAGCCATGCCGTCCCGTCGGCTGGAGATCAAAAGAAAGCTCAAAAGCAGCACACCGGTCGTCGGCCAAACGCCAAGTGCTAATTGCTAAGCGCTGAGTGCCGAATGCTGAGTGCTGAGTGCTGACTGCTGGTCCCGGGTGCCCCAGGTTCGCGTCGTCCTTTAGACCCTACCCAGGGTGGTACCCTTTGTCGCAGTGCTCGTGCGTTGAAACGCAAAACTCTGAAGCTCGAAACACAATGATTGTCGAGTCCCCAACTCGGCCCTGTCATCCTGAGCGCAGTGAGGCGACAGCCGAACGCGGTCGAAGGACCCCTTATTGTCTAACGAACCACCAGCTCGAAAAGGAATCTTCTCTACGACGGTCTGAGGCCAACACACCACCCGGGTGCCCCACCCAAAACGCGTTCTTTGCGTTACGGTGGGGACTTTCATCTTCAGCGCGCACCCGAATCTTCTGCTTCCTGTTACTCGCCCTTCTCCCCACCCCCGCTTTCCCCCAATCGCCCGCGCAACCCTCCGTCCCCACCCTCCACGTCGACACCAATCCCCGCCACATCCTCAACTCCTTCGACCCCGACCAATCCCTCGGCAGCTCCATCGACGTCCTCTCCCGCGCCGCCATCGACCACGTCTACACTCCTCACATCATTCAGGAAGCTCTCTCCGCCGGATGGGGTCCTCTCACGTACCGCAACAACACCGAGCTCCGCATGGCTGCCTGGCACTGGAACGACAATGGCACCTGGAGCGATCCCGCCCACCACGGCGGATACTTCACCGGCAGCACTGATCTCAAAGATCCCATCCGTTACATCCTCGCCTACGCGCTTCCCCATCGCGGATTCTCCACCAGCGGGGATCGTCCCATCGAAGGCCCGCACCTCTCGTACTGGAAAAGCAATCCCTATCTGACCAGCAAATTCACCGGCGAAAGCGACGCCCTCCACCCCCAATGGGTAGTCGAAGACCTCCAATCCCCACGCCCCGTCTCCGCCGTCCGCATCCCGTGGGCCTCTCCCTATGCCACCACTTACCAAGTCGAATACTGGATCGGCAAAGACGCTCTCGACTTCGACCACGGGCCCGACGGCGAATGGAAACTCTTCCCCCATGGCCATCTCGACCACGCCACCGGAGGTACCGTCACCCTTAACGTCGCCGACACTCCTATCGCGACACGATACATCCGCGTCCTCATGACCGAATCCTCCAACACCTGCGACGACCACGGACCCTCCGACATCCGCAACTGCGTCGGCTACGCCATCCACGAAATCCGCGCCGGCACCCTCGACGCCAACGGCGCCTTCGCCGACGCCGGCCCAACCGTATTCTCGAACGCTCCAAGCGCCGCCCCACTCGCCACTCCAAGCCCCGCGCCGAACTCCACGCAAACCGTTACACCCGCCGCCCCAGAACTCCAGCCCACTTTCACCTCCTCCTCCATCGACCCCTGGCACTCCGCCGACGATGTCAAAAACGACGGCCTCTACCAGCACACCGGCTTCGATCTCCTCTTCACCAGCGGACTCACCAACAGCCTCCCCGCGATGATCCCCGTCACCCTCCTCTATGGCACTCCCGAAGACGCCGCCGCCCAGATTCAGTACATCCAGAAGCGTCAATATGCGATTTCCTATATCGAAATGGGCGAAGAGCCCGACGGCAAGCACATGCTGCCCGAAGACTACGCCGCCCTCTATATCCAGTGGGCGACGGCCATCCACCGTGTCGATCCCAAACTCAAACTAGGAGGCCCCATCTTCGAAGGCGTCAACGAGGACATTCACGTCTGGCCCGACGCGCGGGGCCGCACTTCCTGGCTCGGCCGCTTCATCGCCTACTTAAAAGACCACGGCCGCCTCTCCGACCTCGCTTTCGTCTCCTTCGAGCACTATCCCTTCGAACCCTGTGCCATCACCTGGCGCACGCTCTACAGCGAGCCTCATCTGATGAAGCACACCCTCGACGTCTGGCGCGAAGACGGCGTCCCCAAAAACATTCCGCTCATGGTCACCGAGAGCCATCTGTCCGCCAACCTCACCGGCCCCATGTCCACGATCTTCGCCTCCCTCTGGCTCGCCGACAACGTCGGTTCCTTCTTCGAAGGTGGCGGCTCCGCTTTCTATCACTCGCCCATTCAACCCGAGCCGCTTCAACCCAGTTGCCTCGGATGGGCCACTTGGTCGAACTTTCTCTCCGATCGCGACTTCAACATCCGCGGCTACACATCGCTCTACTTCGCCGCGCGCATGATCAATTTCGAATGGGTCGAGCACCGCTCGGGCCTCCACCACATGTTTCCGTCGGCGCTCGCCATCAAAGATGACGACGGCAATCAACTCGTCACCTCGTACGCCCTCCATCGTCCAGACGGAAACTGGTCGCTGATGCTCGTCAACCGCGACGAGTCGAGCCCACACTCCATTCGCGTCGCCTTCGATAACATCGAAGCTGGCCATCCCGCAACTCACGACCCCGCAGCCCACAACTCCGCAACTGACAACCCCGTAACTCACCCCCTCTCGACTCACCACCCCTCAACCCACGACCATGCTTTTTTCTCCGGACCGGTGAGCGTCGTCACCTTCGGCAGCGAACAATACGAATGGAAAGACGATGGCCCCAACAGCCGCCCGGATCCTGACAACTTTCCTCGTGGTTCTGCCGTGATCGCGAACGCCGACACAGTCTTCGTCCTTCCCAAAGCCTCCATCACCGTCCTCCGCGGCCGAATCCACTAGCCATCCGAGCCTGTGTGGCGCGGGCGCCCTCGCCCGCGAGAAGCCCGGTGCCCCAGGTTCGCGTCTGCTTTTTGGACGCTAACCTCGGTGTTGACAGTGTGGCGCGCACTCTCCTGTGCGCGAGAATGCTTGTCTGGCGAGGATCACCGGCCCAGATTGTGGCGAACAAACAGCGCAAGCTTCTGAAATCGCCTTAGCGTCAACGGTTGCTGCCTCCCGCGTTATACTTTCCGAACCGGATTCGTTGCTGGAAAGCGAGGCTACTCCATGCTAAGACGGCCAGTCAGGTTGATTCTCGCTTGCCTCTTTATCGCTTCTCCTTGCTTACCACAAACAGCAAAGGCGCACTCTGGAAACAACGGTTCGCTCGCGGTGCAGCGCGACCGAGTCTGTCTTAGCGAAGTGTTGATCAGTGCTCCCCTGTCTGATCACCTGGCACAGGTCACCGCAGCGAACCATAAAGCCGAGCGATTGCGCAACGTTGCTCAGAAGGGTGGTTCGTTTGCCGATCTCGCCAAGGCCAACTCCCACGGGCCAACGGCGGCGCAAGGAGGGCCAATTGGATGTTTTACCCGGGGTCAACTCTCCAAGCAACTTGAAGAGCGGGTTTTTCCGTTGCAGGTTGGTGAAGTATCCGACGTCTTGCGTACAAAGCAGGGCTTCGTGATCCTGCAAGTGACCGAGCGCGGCCCTCGTTGACCAGTTGATGCAACACATCACGATAGTCGCTCATAACTAAATGGTTCTGAGCGTAAGCGCCTTCATTACAACCCGTACCGCCTCGATATGCTACGCAATCGAGAGCAAGGGCGCACAGGACACACTGCGGTCACTGTGGCGTTGTAAGCGTCTGTGGCCAATTCGTCAACGAATCAAACATGAAGGTTAGTTGGATTTCGACATTGCAAGTTGGAAAACTGCAAGCGCGATCACGGGGGGAATGGGGTTGAACGCTGGTGTGATCGCGAGTGTTGCGGCATGTCTTCTGGCTGGGCAACAGCCCAGTCAGACCAGCACTCCGCCGTCGCGTCCTCCGTTATCATCTACCGCTGCCCAGTCGCCGGGGCCCAAGAATACAACACCCAATGTGCGCGCTGACTATGTCGGCGATGGCGCCTGTAACTCATGTCATCAAGAGAAGGTGGACACATTTCATCGAACCTCCCACTACTTAACCTCGCGGCTACCCGACCAAAATTCGATACTTGGAAGTTTCGCGCCAGGCGCAAATGTGCTCAAAACATCCAACCCGGACCTGTTCTTCAGAATGGATATGAAAGATGCTTCCTTCTTTCAAACTGCGGTCGAAGGCGTGCCACCCTACATCGACTCACACACAGAAAGAGTTGACTTAGTCGTAGGCTCCGGCGGGAAGGGACAAACATATCTGTACTGGAAAGGCGATCTACTCTTTCAGTTACCTGTTTCTTATTGGAGGGAAATCGGCTGGGTAAATAGCCCGGGATATAGCGATGGCGTCGCAAATTTCAATCGTCCCATTATTCCGCGTTGTTTGGAATGTCATGGGACATTTTTCGAAGCACTCCCGCCACCTCCCAACCGTTACAGCAAGAGCGATTTTACTGTGAGTATCGTTTGCGAGAAGTGTCACGGTCCGGGGCGTACCCATGTCGAGCATTTCAAGTCCAAAACTGCCGGATCGTCGGATGCAGCGATTTTGAATCCGGCACGATTCTCGAGAGAGCGCCAGATAGACCTTTGTGCCTGGTGTCATGCAGGTCATGGCACGCCCCATCAAGCTTGGTTTTCCTACGTGCCCGGAGAGCCTCTGGACAAGTACATCGAGTTGCCGCCTCCCGATCCCAACGCACCGATCGACGTGCATGGTAGCCAGGTAGAACTGCTGACCCGGAGCCGCTGTTTCGAATCATCCACCATGACATGTATGACGTGCCACGACGTACATGTGCCGCAACACGATCTGGCAGCATTTTCGCAGCGTTGTTTGAGCTGCCATAAGGTGGAAAGGTGTGGAGTTTTTGCCAAGCAAGGCCGAAAAATCGAAAGCAACTGTATTGATTGCCATATGCCCAAAGAGGAGACAAATCTCATTGTCTTCGAATGGAAAGGGAAGAAAGCAAGGCCTGAGGTTCGCAGTCACTGGATTAGAGTTTATCCCGAACGGGGGGACACATCCGACCTTCCGCACGTGCAAGACGGGTCACGTACGGAGGGGTTTGCTCCCACTAAACAATGAGGACGGTGTCTTTCTGGAAGGTGGCGAAACATCGCCGTTTCACTCATTGACCCGGTTTTTGAGCGAACAAACGGCGCAAGCTCGTGCAAACGCTGTTCTCGACAGCTATCATTCTCCTTCGCTGACCAGCCTGTTATTCCTTCCGGTTGGATTGCTTTCTCTTCCCTATGGGCAATGGTCAAACCGCCCCGGGCGAGTAGGCTGCTCCTTCGGCAAAACTTCCTCCCCGCAACGAGAAATTATTCCCCGTGATTTTATTGGGTACAGGGCCTCATTCGGTCAACCTTGGGAGGAGGGACATTGCAAGGCTCCTCACTGTGATACAATGTAATTGAGTTGGTTTCCACTTTCTCCTCTTTCAGGTTCCCTGAACTAAGTCAGATCATCTGAAGTTCTCTCCTCTTAGCAGCTAACAAACCTTTTAGGAGGTTTCTATGTTTGCACGCAATGTCTCTTTTCATCTGAAATCGAACATGTATTCTGATTACACACAGACCTTTGAGAACAACACGCTTCCTTTGCTCCGCAAGCAGAAGGGCTTCAAAGACGAAATCACGTTGTCAAATCCCGGCAGCCAGGATGTGATTGCTATCAGTCTGTGGGACAGCAAGGCCAATGCAGAAGCCTACAACACCAACACCTATCCAGAAGTGTTGAGAACACTTGGACGAGTGATCGACGGAACGCCCAAGGTTCAGACATTTGAGGCGGTTATTTCGACCTTCCACAACGTCGCAGTAACAGCGTAGAAGTCTGTAAACATGTCGCGCGGGAGGACGGTTAACTCCGTCTTCCCGAGTGACAAGTGCTTAACTTGTCGTCGCCCGAACTTCCGGCAATGCCGCCGCGCGGGCGGTTAGGTTCTCAGGAAGCAGCGTGCCCTATGCATCCGAAATGCAATCCTGGACGAAATTCGGCAACTCAACAAGGAGAAGAAGAGAATGGCGCGAAACATCCTGACCCGACATTTTATCTTCCTCCTATAAATGACCGCGGGACGCCAGCTCAAATGGATCGAAGAAGGCGTCTTTAATGGTTGGGGTTGCTCCCAATGCGCTTGGGTGTTCAACCCTTCTGATCCGCCCACTGGCAAATCTCTTGGTGAGATGATCCAGAACTTTGAGGAGCAGCGCGACAACGAGTTCGCCTCCCATGTTTGCGCCGAGCACACCCGAACCAAGACCACGAAACGCTGAACAATTCAAACTCTGCGCGCTCCCGCATCAATCATCATATTAGAACATCGCCTGACAGCGAAGCCGGACTACTACGGTCTGCAAGCGAAGGCTGATCGCGACCTGAATCGTACGTTCGTGACATGGCACCGGCAACAAATGCAAACTTCTCGACGGTCCTGAAACAGATTGTTTACGAAACATCCCCATTACGCTCACGACCCTCAGTGACAATGCGAAAGGAAACCATCGAAGCGGCAGGCTGGGTTTCATTCTTGGTTGCGTGTATAACTGCCATCTTTATCTCCCCGTTCACGCGTTGCTGGAATCATCGCCCTGACGACGTGGGGAGCGGTGATTATCATGCGTAGCTCTCGTCGTCGAAGGTCGAAGCATCAGCGAAAAGAACGTTCAAACTGAGACACTGTTATTGATTGGTTCCGCCTCTGCCCTTTGGACGCCGACCTGGGTGCGAAACTGGCCACTGGCCACTAACCACTGGCCGCTGCTTTTCTGCATTTCCTGTGCCCTCACTGTGGAAATTTCTCCCCCTCGCGAGAACTCACACCACACTCCGCGTTCCTCCATCTCGGAAAGCAAGCAACCATGCATCTTCCCGACAACGTCTTACCCTCGCCTTCTCTCTCGTTCCTCTGTTCAAATTTCTTGCCGACCCAACAGCACTGCACCAACAATGTGGAATTGACCATTCCCCTCGCCAGCGAGTAGATTCACGGAACCCTCAGCGATGTTTCACGTTTGCGTGCGCGGTGCCGCCCAGCCCGCTCCATCCGCACGCGGGCAGTCCAGTCGTCGGAGTTCGCGACTTCAGAAAACTGAAATCTGAGTGTTCGAAATCCCTTCCTCCCCCGAAGGATGAGTATCTGTGAAACGAATGGCCAGTGAATGGACAACCTATCGCACGCGCTTCCTGATCACCGCCAAGCAACTTGATGAGCCGCTTACCTTCGTCGACTCCATCGGCCGCGAACACTCCGGCCAGAAAGGGGATTACCTCGTGCTCTCCTCCGACGGTTCTCGCCGCATCGCGCCCCGCGAGATCTTCGAGGATGTCTACGTTCCAATGGGCCGCGCGGCCGCCGATCCCTGGCCATCGCTGGCGAACGCGCCCTCGACCCCAACGCTGCAGCCGCCGATCCGCCGCCGCTCGAATGGCAGTGGGCGCGATTGCATCGCCTGACCGCGGAACCTGATGCCGGTGCCCCAGGTTCACCTCCGTTCGTTGGACGCGAACCTGGATTTGCCGGGGACGATGACTGCCAACAGAGCCCGTGTGGCGCGGGCGCCCTCGCCCGCGAAACTTCGTATTGCTCGAGGCGCTGAAAGCTTGAGATCTGAAACCCGAAACCCGAAACCCGAAACCCGAAACCCGAAACCCGAAACCCGAAACCCGAAACCCGAAACCCGAAACCCGAAACCCGAAACCCGAAACCCGAAACCTGCCCCGACTCGATAGCGTGTTTCTTTTGCAAAACCAGCCCCGTAGGGGCGCGGCGATATGAGCCCAGCGCTTTAGCGCTGGGGGAGGCACGAAGAAACGATCGAGTCCCGTAGGGACGGCACAACACAAATCCAATGAAAATTTCGAGAAGGGAGACGCAAGCAAGAAGAACCGAGACTCCGCCTCGCCAATACAAAAAATGACCAAGCTTTTCAAACGCAGAGCCGGTACGCCTCGACCAACGACCAACGACCGACGACCGGAGAGCCCAGAGCCGAGAGCCCAGAGCCGAAAGCCAGCCCTGTGCAAATCCGGGGCACCCGGCTCGTTAATCGCTTGTTATACAATAGGTAGTGCTACCCTCTTGACAGCCCCAACATACGGGCGTAAGGTTGCACTCCCATAAGGCAATGAAATCTTGCCGCCGGCATCGGGGCAAGTCAGGGAACAACGTGGACGACTGTCGGCCGAGGTGACCCAGTCGCCCCCTTTTACCGGGTTTCTCGTTTCACCGACCTGATTCGAGACGCCCATCGGGAGTCCGCCCCTACGGACGGACTGGCTTGTGCGGTGGCCGTTCCCTCGGTTCGCGAGAACCTCCCCTGGGGGAACGCACAGCTTTGAAAACCTGAGTTTTGATGTCCGCAGTCTCAGTTTCCGTTCATGAAGCCGGGCTGATTCGCCGTCCTCGTCAGACGGAGTTTCAGCTACTCATCGGTCGAACAATGAAGACTCGCGACCTCGTGCGCTGAAATTTGAAAAACGAAGAAGCCGAAATCGTAGTCCCGTAAGGGACGGCAGGTATTAGCCCCGGACGTAAGTCCGGGGAAAGCATCGATAAAGAAGCACCGAGTCCCGTAGGGACGGCACAGATTTTGCTTTGAGGGGGTCTCGTTCTCGTGTCTCTGCTCCGCAGTCGACCGCAACGCGATTCCATTCTTTCAACTCGAAGCTAGTCCAAGCCGAAGCGTAGAGCGAAGAGCCGAAGCCCAGAGCCCAAAGCCGAGAGCCGATTTCTATTCCAGGAGCCCCTCATGGAAAATCTTGATCGCATCGTTGCCGACACGATGGCCCAAAGCGGTTTCGAGACGCCCGTCTACCTGCGTCCGATTCCATGGTCCCGCTGGTTCCGTTGCGAATCGAGTTTCAGTTTGCTGCTCGTCCCCAGCGCACCCGGCCTGTACGCTCTCGCGGAAGAAATCGTCGCGCCCGGTGAAGCATCCGCTAAGCGCATGCTGGCCGTCTTCGACATCGGAGAAACCGATGACCTGTGCGTTACGCTCAGCCGTCAGTTCGCACCGCGCAGCCCGCTCAGCGAGCGCCTCTCCACCGGTCGCTGTTTCGTCCGCTTTGCGCAGCTCCGCGACGCCGAGCGCCGGCGCATGGTTTGCAATTCTCTGAAGCGCTGGCTGGCCGCCTCCTCGCAAGCCGCCACCGGCCTGCCAGGCGACACGTCCTCACACGACATCGGCATCGCCCGCGATTTTGCCAAGGCCGATACCGCCATCTCCGAGAGTTGTCATCCTGAGCGAAGCGAGGCGACAGCCGAGCGCAGTCGAAGGACCCCTTGCGACTTCGTCTCGTCCCAGACCTCAACCGGCATTCCCGCCACGGATCCGGCCGCCGGAGTCTCCGCGTCCTCGCTGATCGCGACGCGCGAAACGGCGCCCGAAGCCCCCGATCGCAAGACAGAATCAAGAAAAGCAGCCGCGGGAGACGAACCGCCGCCCTTACCCTCCGGTTTCTAGCCGCCTACGGTCTGGCTGGCCGGTGAAGGTGCCCCAGGTTCGCGTCCGTTTTTTGGACGCTAACCTGGTAAATGGTAGCCCGTGTGGCGCGGGCGCCATCGCCCGCGATAAGCCTTGGGTAGTCGCAAACTGTGGAGACGAAAACTTGTAGCACCGGCGTCTCGTCGGTTGTCCCGAGAGCCTGCCCTGGGCCTGTCGAAGGGGCATCTGCCCTCGGCCTAAAACTGAGCCGAAAGCCGAGAGCCGGGAGCCGAGAGCCGAGAGAACGGGAACCGAAAGCCCAGAGCCCGAAGCCGGGAGCCGAGAGAACGGGAGCCGGGAAACGGGAACTAGGAATCGAGAGCCCAGAACCGAGAGCCGGAGCCGAAAGCCGGAGCCGAGAGCCGAGAAACCCAGCCCCGGAGGGGCGTCGCAATTTTAGCCCAGCGCTTTAGCGCTGGGGAGCCACGAAGAATGAACCAGTCCCGTAGGGACGGCCGAACATGTTGAAACCTAGAGCTTTGCCAACGACTGACGACCAACGACCAGCGACGATTTGCCAACGACCAACCACGGTTCCAATGAATCTAATGTAGGAGAACGAAATGCCCGAAATCACTGAAAAAAAGAAGAGCCCCGAATCGGTTGCGGCCCCGGCCACACCCCCTATAAAGAAGAAGGCCCCCGGCCTCCAGTTCCGCCGTCTCTTCACCAAGCCCGGCGTCTCCCCCTACGACGAAATCGAGTGGGAACAGCGTACCGCCCAAATCACCGACGCCCAGGGCAACGTGATCTTCGAGCAGAAAGATGTCGAAGTCCCCAAGGACTGGTCTATGACGGCCACCAACATCGTGGCCTCCAAGTATCTCCACGGCACTATCGGCACGCCCGAGCGCGAAACCGGCGTCCGCCAGCTCGTCACCCGCGTCGCTGAAACCATTCGCGATTGGGGCAAAGCCGACGGCTACTTCCACAGTGACGAAGATGCGGCCGTCTTCCACGACGAGCTCGCGCACATTCTTCTCCGTCAATACGCCGCTTTCAACTCGCCCGTCTGGTTCAACGTCGGCTGCGATCGCATCGAGCCCAACTCCGACGCGCAGAACTGGCACTGGAATCACGAGGCTGGGCGCGTCGAATTCGGCGTTACCGGGTACAGCACTCCGCAGTGCTCTGCGTGCTTCATCAACTCGGTCAAAGATTCGCTCGACTCGATCCTCACCCTCGCCAAGACGGAAGGCATGCTCTTCAAGTGGGGCAGCGGCACCGGCACGAATCTTTCGCCGTTGCGCTCGTCCACCGAAGGTCTCAGCGGCGGCGGCACCGCCAGCGGTCCCCTCAGCTTCATGAAGGGCTTCGACGCCTTCGCCGGTGTTATCAAGTCCGGCGGCAAGACGCGCCGCGCCGCCAAGATGGTCATCCTTAATATTGACCATCCCGATATCGTCGACTTCATCGACTGCAAGGCGAAAGAAGAAGCCAAGGCCTGGTCGCTCGTGCAGGCCGGATACGACGGCTCCTCGCCCGACTCCGAAGCCTACAGCTCCATCTTCTTCCAGAACGCGAACAACTCCGTCCGCGTTACCGACGACTTCATGTACGGCGTCGTCCGCGACACCGATTTCTCCACCCGCGCCATTCGCGATGGCGCCGTGATCACGACTTACAAAGCAAAAGATCTCCTCAAGAAGATTGCGGAAGCGACCTGGCAGTGCGGCGATCCTGGCATGCAGTTCGACACCACCATCAATCGCTGGCACACTTCGAAGAACACCGCCCGCATCAACGCGAGCAATCCTTGCAGCGAGTACATGTTCCTCGACGACTCCGCCTGCAACCTCGCCAGCCTCAACCTGCTGAAGTTCGCGCCCAACGGAACCTTCGACGTCGGCTCGTATCGTCACGCGGTAGACGTCCTTATTACTGCGCAGGAAATTCTCGTCGACAACGCCGGCTATCCCACCGAGATGATCGGCCGCAATTCGCACGACTACCGTCCACTCGGACTCGGCTACGCAAATCTCGGCGCGCTCCTGATGGCCGCAGGCTTGCCCTACGACTCCGACGCCGGACGCGACTACGCCGCCTGCGTCACCGCCATCATGTGCGGCGAAGCCTACCTGCAGTCCTCGCGCATCGCCGAACTCTGCGAGCCTCTCGCACCCGCAACCGACCCAACAAAGAAGAACCTATCCGAAACCAATCTCGGCAGTGCCCGCGTAGGGACAGCCGCCTCGGCTGTCCAGGCGGAGCGAAGCTCCGCAGATTTTCCCGGAGCAGCCTGCCCCGGTTGGTACATCAACCGCGAGCCCTTCCTCGACGTGATCCGCATGCACCGCGCCTCCGTCAACCACATCAACAAGACGAACGTCCCCACCTCCCTCTACGAAGCCAGCAAGGCCAGCTGGGACGAGGCCCTCGTCCACGGCGAGAAATTCGGCTACCGCAACAGCCAAGTCACGGTCCTCGCGCCGACCGGCACGATTGGGTTCATGATGGATTGCGATACTACGGGGGTGGAGCCGGATCTGGCGCTGGTGAAGTACAAGAAGCTGGTGGGCGGCGGGATGATCAAGATCGTGAACAACACTGTGCCCGGGGCGCTGTTCAAGCTGGGGTACACACACGAGCAGGCGAATGCGATCGTCTCGTACATCGATGCCACTGGAACCATCGAGGGAGCGCCGCATATTAAGGATGAGCATCTCGCGGTGTTCGATTGCTCTTTCAAGCCTGCGAAGGGTACTCGCTCGATTTCTTACATGGGACACCTGCGGATGATGGCGGCGACGCAGCCATTCATCTCGGGTGCGATCTCGAAGACGGTGAATCTGCCGAATCAGGCTTCGGTGGAAGACATCATGGAAGCGTATCTGCAGGCGTGGAAGCTGGGCCTGAAGGCGGTTGCGATTTATCGTGATGGCTGCAAGCAGTCGCAGCCGCTGTCGGCGGCGGGATCGGCCACGGCTCTCTCGAAGAAAGAAGATGGATCGCGGACGGGGGCGTCCGCGCCACACGCGCAAGAAGAAGAGAACCTGAATGCTCCGCCGCGCGCGGTGCGGCACAAGTTGCAGGAAGAGCGCGCGTCGATCACGCACAAGTTCAACGTGGGCGGGCACGAAGGCTACATCACGGTGGGCTTGTATCCGGACGGCGAGCCGGGCGAGTTGTTCATCACCATGGCCAAGGAAGGATCGACGGTCAGCGGACTGATGGACAGCTTCGCGCTGGCGATCTCGATCGCGTTGCAGCACGGCGTGCCGTTGAAGCTGTACTGCGAGAAATTCGCGCACACGCGCTTTGAGCCGAGCGGGTGGACGAACAATCCGGAGATCGGCTTCGCGAAGTCGATCATGGATTACATCTTCCGCTGGCTGCAGGTGCGATTCCTGACCGGGCAGCAGCAGATGCTGTTCGAGAACCTGCGGCTGAAGGCGGGCGGCGCGCCGCGCGCGCCGGAGACCGAGGGCGTCGGCGATCTGCATGCGTCGACGGAGACGAGGACGCCCGAGTCGCGCGCGGGATCGGTGCACGCGTCGGATGCGCTGTCGTCGATTGTGGACCTGGGCGATGCGCCGAGCTGCCACTACTGCGGTGCGATCATGACGAGAAACGGATCGTGCTACCGGTGCATGAGCTGCGGATCGACTTCCGGATGTTCCTAAGGGTCGGTGTTCGGTATTCGGTTTTGGTGTTCGGAACTGCTAAGAACTAAACCTCAGGAACTCAGCCCTCGCATCGGCGAGGGCTTTTTTTGGTTGGGGTGGGTGATCGCGAGTGAAGGGTATTGCGGTTGGGAGTTGAGGTGAGAGAGTGTCCTGAACCCATGTTAGCGTCCAAGAGTGGACGCGAATTTGGAGTGGATAGGCTGAAGGTGGCCGAAGGAGACTTGGAAAATCGTCGGCTGCATCATGACCCCACTCAATCGCACAGAACGCGATTGAATGGGCCACCCAAGAATTGAGTGGGCCACCCGCCCATCGCGACTTGGTTTACCAGTTCTAAGCTGAACCCACGCATACGGCGAATGTGCCTCCTCAATATTAAAAATAAGACATTGACCCGCTACATGCCGAGTGCTAAATTATTAGCATTCATGGTTAAAAATTTAGCATCTACGGAACTAAGTCGAAGGGAACGACAGGTCTTAGACATCCTCTACCGGACTGGACGGGCGACGTGTGCGGAAGTGCAGAGGGCTATGACAGACCCACCTAGCTATTCGGCAGTCCGGACCTTTCTGCGCATTCTGGAAGACAAAAAGCTGGTTCGCCACGAGGAAGACGGGGCACGGTATGTTTATATCCCCACCGTGGAGAAAGAGCGGGCGAGCCGATCGGCTCTGCGCCATGTGCTGAATACTTTCTTTGGAGGTTCGGTAACCCAGGCGATCTCCGCCCTGCTTGATGAAGACTCGAAGCATTTATCCGAAAAAGATTGGCAACGACTGAGCGCAATGATTAAAGAGGCACGGGAGGAAGGAAGGTGATGTCCGGAGTCCACGTATTTCCACTTCTAATTGGATCTGGTTTCCGGGCCAGCCTTCCTGTCGGCCTAGCCTGGGCTGCAACGCGCCTGGCGCCTCGCTCATCAGCTGCGACTCGTCATTTCATCTGGGCATGTGCAATCGCCTGCGCACTCTTTTTGCCGATCGCAACAATTGCGACGCCCCGCTGGAACGTTGCCGCCCCGGCGCCGTTGGCGCGGCTCGCGCCGACCGCGCGCTCAGAAACCGCTCCAGTGACAATTCCGAGTGTTTCCACGATGGAACGAATTCGGATGGATGCAACGTACAGGCCAGATGATCGTTGGCTGGGTGGACTGACACCTTGGACGATTGCGACCTGGATCTGGATGACCGGAGCGATTGTATTTTCGTGCTACGTGCTGATTGGTCACTTCGCGGCGCGGAGGTTCTACCGAACCACACGAAGTATACAGAGCTCCTGGGTCCAAGAAGCTCAGCAGCTGGCGAAAGATTTGGGATTCAATCGGACATTGCGAATCGTCGAATCCGATCGGGTTTCTGTTCCCATCGTGCTCCACCTGTGGCATTCGATCATCGTCATGCCTGCAGCGGCCACCCAGTGGCCATGGATCCGCATTCGTGCCGCACTGCTTCATGAACTCGCGCACATCAAACGGAACGACCTGAACATGCAAAGCCTTGCTCAGCTTGCGTGTTCTGTCTACTGGTTCAATCCGCTGGTGTGGTTTGCTGCCCATCAATTGCGTGTTGAGCGTGAGCAAGCGTGCGACGACTTTGTGCTTCGGTACGGCACGAGCGGAGCGGACTATGCGACACACTTGTTCGAAATCGCCCGCGCAGGTTCAAGGTCGACTGCCACGTCTTTCGCAATTGGACTGGCCGTTCATACTTCTCAATTGGAACAAAGGCTCGTCGCCATTGTGAATCCACGAACACCACGACACGCGACAACAATTCCTGGCCGGTTCATCGTCGCAGTTCCCATGCTGTTCGTGGCGCTTGCCGCCGGTGCGGTACAGGTTACAACCAGAGCGATAGAGGTTCCTCTCGGAGCGATCAAGATTCCCGCTCCAGCGATACAAGTTCGCGCTAGCGCGGTAGATCTTCTGACTGGCGGAGCACAGGCGAAGATGCGTTCCGTGCCAACGGTGTCGAATGCAGGAAGCAATTCGCCGCCGCAAGAGTTCCATTGGGCCGGTACGATGCATGAACATCAGACGGTTGAAGTGTACCTGGGGCGCGGGTCGATCCAAGTTCTACTGAGCCGGGACGATACCGTTCACGTGGAGGCACGTACTGACAATCCCAGCCACAGCGAAATTCAGGCAGTCTCGACACGGAATGGAGTGAAGTTTTGCAACATTGTTACGGGGGTTCGTGAATCACGCAATTACTGCGAGCCCGGTCAAAGCACATCACGGATTCAGGAAGACCAACCTGCAACGCAGTTCGTAATTTACGTACCCGCCCGTCTGCACTTTGCCGGGAGCACAAAATTCGGCGACATCACCGCCGAGCATCCCGGTGCTGATAGCGATTTGGCGACCATCAACGGAAACATCATATTGGAACTGGCCGCCGAAGATGGCGCCGATTTCAATGGAAACGTGATTGAAGGAGCGATCGACTCCGATTTTCCTCTGAACGACAACACACCAACCTTACCAACTGGCGAGAGACCGGCCATGAATGCGCCGAGGATCGTTCACGCGATTCTTGGGGCAGGAGGTCCGCATTTGTCAGCGATGGTCGTAAACGGCAACATTCGACTCATTCGCCGGTTGACGGAATAGCGCCGGCGTTCGTAGCCAGCAGAGATCACGGCACATAACGGGAGCTAAAGAAGAACTATGCGTGCAAAAAGAATCGACGTACCTTTAGGTGCTAAAAAATTAGCATTCACATTGATTCTGTTCTCGATTGCAACCGGGATTGCGCAAACCAGCCAGCAAGGATCGCAGGACGCACGGATTGATCGTGTCCTCAGCGGATTGCGGCCGCCGATCGCGATCAAGGGGCAGCCTCCGGAGAGGTGGACGCTGGCCGAAGGGATGGCTCAGAGCCATGTTCCGGGAGTCAGTATTGCGGTGATGGACGGGGATCAGATTGCCTGGGCACGAGGATTTGGGATCAAAGAGGCGGGTAGAACCGATCCAGTGACCACGTCAACGCCGTTTGAGGCGCAGTCGATCAGCAAGGCAGTCACCGCGACCGCCACTCTCGTCTTAGTAAATTCCGGGCGGCTCTCGCTGGAGGAAAGTCCCAACGTCTACCTGAAATCCTGGAAACTTCCTGACAACGAGTACCAAGCCCAGGAAAAAGTGACTCTGCGAAGAATTCTCAGTCACAGCTCAGGACTGACTGTGGGCGGATTTACAGGGTATCGAGCCGGCGACCCGCTGCCCAGCCTCTTACAGATCCTCGACGGCAAGAAGCCCGCCAACAATCCGCCGATTCGCGTGGATTTCATTCCTGGCTCGAAGTTCCGCTATTCGGGCGGAGGGGCTGAAGTGATGCAGCAGCTCTTGATGGATGTCACCGGCGAACCGTTTCCAGAACTGATGAAACGGCTAGTACTGACACCTGCAAGAATGACGTTAAGCACCTTTGAGCAACCGCTTCCCGAAGCGCGATGGGTCGAGGCCGCCAGCGGTCATGATGGCGAGGGTGCGGTGGTGAAAGGCAAATGGCCGATTCAGCCCGAGATGGCGGCAGGGGGTCTGTGGACGACGCCGACGGATCTTGCGAAGTGGGCGCTTGCAATTACCAGAGCGTGGAAGGGAGACAAAAACGAACTCTTCTCAAGACGGATTGCGAGCGAGATGCTTACCGTTCAAAAGGCGCCGTACGGCCTGGGAGTGGAAGTTCAGGGAACTGGTCCAAGCCTGGAGTTTTCTCATGCAGGTTCGAACTCCGGATTCCGTGCGCTGGCGGTGATGTTTCCGGCAATTGGGAAGGGAGCTGTGATCATGGCGAACGGCGATCGGGCCGATTGGGTCATCGGCAGCCTGATCATGAGTATTGCCAGTGAGTACCACTGGCCTGCACGCATGCAGACGGAGCGAGAAGTGGTTTCTCTGAGCACCGCGCGACTGGATGCTTTAGTCGGAGTTTACTCGTTGCCGCCGGCGCCGTCGGGTGAGGCAGTCACATATGAGATATCACGCACCGGGAGCCGGTTATTTGCGGAGCTGAAAGGGTTGGGGTCTTATCCCAAGTATGAACTGTTTCCATCGAGTGCGACGTCGTTCTTCAGTACGAGCGGACTGAATGTTGATTTCACTCTCGACGCGGGACGGGCGAGCAGCCTGAAGATGGGGGAGATTCCGGGCATTCGCAAACAGTAATAGTGCGAGGGGTATTAGTGGATACCGGATGCTGCAGAAGCAGGGAGGCCGGTGGCGCTTGATCAAGAACCAAATGTTCTAAGATTGGACTACATAAGCTCTCGCCGACACTTATGATCGCGCTTTGACTGTTCGTCGAACGATGGTTGGAACCCTGGGGCACCTAGGCTGAGAGGCGAGGGATTTTTGGAGAGTCGGAGCGTATCGTGATCCCACTCAATCGCACAGAACGCGATTGAATGGGGCACCCGAGATTTTTTCGTGGTAGGCGTGATTGATCGCGAACGAAGACGTGTTGCAGTTGCGCGTTGCGGTTCAGAAGTGTGCTGAACCCAGGTTAGCGTCCAAAGAGCGGACGCGAACCTGGGGCACCTGGGCTGTGAGAGGCGAGGGATTTTTGGAGAGTCGGAGCGTATCGTGACCCCACTCAATCGCACAGAACGCGATTGAATGGGGCACCCGAGCCGTCTTTCGAGCTCCGCCCGCCGCCCGTCGCCAGTACTTCCGCTGAAACAGCGCCAGCTCGATGTTTCTTCGCAGCACCCCGTTGCGGTCCCCCGCTTAATTCTTTCTCACCACGATGCTGTTTGCGTTGGTTGTCAGCGTGTACCCGGCTGTGAAGCTCGTGAACGATCCGCTGAGCGAGCCGAATGTCAGAGCGGTGTAAGTCTGGCCCGATTTCGGGGGATGCTTGGGGTTGACGGTCACGTTCAGAGCGCCTGACAGCGTGGCGCTCAAATCGACCTGGAGCGTCGAGCCGAACTGCTCGGTCAGCGCACCGCCGCCTGTCTGGACGTAGTTGCCGGTCACGGTCAGGATCCCCTGGGGCGCTACGGTGCCGCTGTCCGTGACCGAACTCTCGACGGTTCCGTTTCCTCCCAACGTCGATCCCGATTGGACGATGACCGAGGTCGCGCTCAGCGAGCCGCCCATGTTCGTCGCGGCTCCCGACGCTTGCGTGTACGTACCGCTGATCGTCAGCGATCCCGACACATCGATGACTCCCTGGTTGGTGAGAGCCTGAGCAACGGCGACCGAAGCGCTATCAAAGAGCGCGAGCACCGCGGTTGAGCCCACCGAGGTGAGCGTCGCCAACGCGTTGTGGCCGGAAGCGTCGTGCACGGCAGAGCCCGTGCCGTCGAGCGATACCACGGTGCTGTACGGGTTGGCGGTGCTCGTGATTTGTGAGATGTCGCTCGGGACGATCAGTACGCCACTGGAGACGAGCCAGTTGCCGCCGCTCAGGTTTCCGTTTTGCAACTGGACCGGGTTGTCTGCGAGTCGCAGAGTTCCGCCGGCGCCAACGGACACCGTGCCGGTGGCGTTCGAGAACGCTGGACTTGTGATGGAGCTGTTGTCATACGAGTCGATCTCTCCCGTACCCGGGAGGCTGATCGACGCCGCCGACAACGTGGTCCCATACAGGGTGATGAATCCCTGGTTGGTCAGCGAGGTCGCAATCGAGACCGTCCCCGATCCGAAGAGGAGCGACCCACCCTCGGCTACCTGAATCGAATGGACAGAGATCGACGACGAGGAGCCGTCAAGCCCCGCTCCGTCGGCCGTCGTGAAGGTCGGGATGCAGACGTTGCTCGTCGGGCCTGGCACCTTGCGCGGGCTCCAGTTGGAGGCCGTGCTCCACGAGCCGTTCCCCGCATTTCCAGTCCAGGTGGCGCTACACGATTGCGCCTGGGCGAGGATGTTTCCACCATAAATGATGACCGCCAGCAAGGCAGCCGCGCGCAGGAACTGGTCTGTGCAGTGGATTTTCATAGTCTTCTCCTGAACAGTTTTTCTTTTGGGAAAAGCCTTTGGCCTTGGGGAGGAGCGAAGCTAGCGCCGCATTATGGATAGAGTCGGACCAAGACTTGTCAGCGAATGATTAAAGATTTGTAAAACCTTGGGTGAAGTCCGGTCCGACAGGAACCGAGCTTCCGGCTTCGAGCGAAGGCTCGTGGTAGCTAGCGCAGTGTTAGCACAAGCTCGCGCTGTTTGTTTGCCAAAATCTGGGTCGGTGAGTGCTATGGGGATTTTCTGTCAATTGACAAATGCTTGCCTATGGGAGGTCGCGCTATGCAGGCGAGCATCGAAATTTCGAGCAGGGTCACGGTGCGACGGCGAGTTGATCTGCGGGTACATTAGCGGGGCGCGGGCGCCCGGCCTTATGGTTGGCAACAGCGCAGACAGTTCGAGCAGCATCGGCGGGTGACGCCTCGAAGGTGGAGCCATCGACGGACCATTTCCATCCGTCAAGCAACACCATGCCAGCGATGTAGGTTGCGCCATCGGTTGGCTCGGAGCCGCGCGACAGTGTGAGGCCCCGGCATTCGGGCGCGGTGACGAAGGTCCGGTCGAAGTCCAACTGATCGAATGCGGCACCGATTATGTTGAGTACTACGAGATGCGGTCTAGGGGCGAAAACGCTTTTCAGTGTGTCAAGCGCTTGATTCTCGCGGAATACAACAGCGGCGATCATGAAACCGAATAGGGCAGCGCTTGAAATGGTGAGGCGCCCTAGCGCTCTTGAACTCTTCTGAGACATGGACTTTGGTATCGATTCCGTCATCCTAGAGCCCGGCATCACAAACCCCCATTCTTGCAGCTCACAAGCCAAGCGAACCAAAACCGTTCCGGGAATCACCTATGCTTGCGGGTGCTATTCAGCGCAAGCGATTCCGATCCATAAGACAAAACCATCACCGTTGATGAATCACAGCCGGAACATCCGGCGAAGCTCATAAACCTGTCCAGACTCATCGGACGGGATGCGCGCTGCTCTCTCCTCGTATGCGCTGTACGCGAACGCTTCCGTCTCGTTTCCTACCGCTCCTTCGACCTTGATTGCTTCATCGGGATTCATGGCATCCTCCTACCATTGCCTCAAGCAATCCAAACACCAAATCTGGAACTTGCTCTTCAGATTGTGGTCAGATGACGAGAACTGACTGAAGCACAAGAAGATACGCGATCTGCTGCAATTTTTTCATTTGTGCTGCGGAGGAAAGCGAAGGATTCCCGGCCCCGTATCTGAAGAGTTCGGCGTGTGTCCAATAGGATAGACAATGCCGATTCCTGCCAGATAACGTCAATAGCCGCGCCGGCATTCACCGGTGTTTTTCCAAACTGGCACCGAATAGCAGGCAATTTGCGGAGGGATGCTCAGTTGATGAAAAACGCGCGATTACGCAGGCTTGCGCGGTTTGTTCGCCAAAATCCGGGTCAGCGAGCGTAACTGCTATGTTTCGCCGACAGCCCAAGAGCGGTACGAGGACCCGGCATCCGAGAGGAAATGGATGCCGGGTCCTGATTTGTGATCGTGGAGAGCAGCTGCGGAACAACTCGAGAAACGAAGCGAAAGAAGACCTCAGGCGCTAAAGCGCTGACGTATTTTCCAGCCGCTTACGGCACGAATAAATTCGTGCCCTTCCCGTTCTTTCGCCGGACAGCACTCTTTCCCCAGCCTGTTAGTGAAGAAGGTCCAAAGTGTTGTCGCCATCGTCGACGAAGTAGACGCCTTTCCCGTCGAGAGTGACGACGAGGCCGAACAGAGTGCCGGCACCCGCGCCACTGGTATCGATGTTCATGACGGTGATCTGGGAACCAGCAGGAGTGGTTTCGACAATGTTGCCGTCCCCAGCGTTCACCGACAGAATGTCGCCGTTGGGAGCAATGGCCAGCCCAAGCGGCTGGTTCAAGTTGGCGCCCACGGAGACGGTGCTACCCGTCCCAGCGCTCGAGAAGCGAAACACTGCGTTGGGAATTGCCGCGATGCGATTGAGGAGGGTGTCGGCTACATAAAGCGTTCCGTCAGACGCCAATGCGAGACCCGTGGGGCCGATGACGAGCGCAGCGGGGTCGGTGCGCTCCTGGAAACCGGAACCGATGACGGTCCGGAGTCTTTCGCGCGGCGCGTGCCTATCGTCATCACCTGCCTCTTGCTCAGGAACCGACAACAGGATTCGTACGACGGTTCCTTTGGTGACTACGTTGCCGTTGGCAGCTACTGTGCCGTTCAGGACATTCGCGACAAAGAGTTCGGCGAAGTCTCCGAGATCGAGGGCGGTCATGTCCCAGGGTCCGTTGATGCGTACGCCGAAGCGGGTTCCGGAGAAGGTTTCTACGACCTTCCCCTGGTTATTCAAGACCAGCAAGCAACCGGCCTTGGCGGTGGCAGAAGTACCGTCGGTGGTGGGAAGGCTACCCACGATCACCCAGCCATGGCGCAGCACAGACAAAGCGGTGGTCAGGCCGACGCCGCCGGGGCAGCGGCCGGGCAGTTTCGTGGGGTCGATCTGGGCGAAAACGCTGAGCGTGCCGTTGGGGGCAACGTCGACGATCGTGGTGCCCGTCCCCTGCAGATTCTGGCTGTTATTAAAGTTGCTTACCAGGATGTGGCCACGCACCAGCTTTCCCGAGCTGCGCGGTACGACAGCAACACCGTAAGGATTGATGTCCCCATTGGCGGGAACGGTGGAGGGGCCAGGTGTGACGCTAAGTGGACCGATGAACGAGCTGGCAGTGGCGAGCGCTGGCAGCAATGCGAGGGCGAGACCGATCGAACACGCAAACCTGCAAAATCTGAAGCGTTTCATATGCTTCTTCTCCTGGGAGACAAAGTTGCCGAAAAGAGCTCATCTAGGATCCTTTTGTTTTTCTTGGTGGGTCAGCCCGAGTGTGTTACCAGTCGGCGTGGACGGGGAACGCCGAGGAAGATCTTAGGGACTCGCTGCGCGGGCGGGTGTCATCGAACTGTAAAATCGCCGTCATATCTCGGTGACATCTGATGGCTGGGTTGCATCGCCTGGGCGATATTTCGGGAGGCATGGGCGCGGACGATCGGCCAATGTGGCAACGACACCAGCTACGGCCCGCTGGTCTTACTAAGGACTGGCAAGGTCCTTCTCGCCGGAGACGAGATCACGTACAGCGGTCATACCTCCCCAACCGCTCGGTGCGCCCTCTACGAACCGTCGGCAAATACCTGGACGCCTACGGGATCATTGTTACAGGCGACTCGCCGCACGGCGACACTGCTTCTGAACGGGAAAGTATTGTCCGGTGGTAGCAGCAATGCCGAGTTATATGCGCCTTAGTATCGTGCAGCGCGTGCTTACAAATTTTGCTAGTTCCCGTTTTTCGGGGCCTTCTCTTTGTAACAATCGGAATGATGGCGTGGTCAGGTTTCTACGTTTTGCGTTCAAGGTTTCGGTTTGAGTGGTACCTCGGGATTGCCGGCGAGACGCCGGCGCTACCTTGAAATCGTCGCGGCCGCATTCCTGACGACATCCTCGCCCAAACTCATCCTGCTTCGCGATCTGTCAGAAACCTGTCTGGCGATCGCCTCGGGCCTCGATGGCGGCTGATCCACTATCATGAGGGCGTGCTGCGCGCCGAGACATCGACCGTGATCGGTATCGTGCAGCAGCGGTGTCCGCGGTGCCGCGACGGGAGGATCTTCAAGTCGTCCATCTACTGGGGTTTTCCGGGTATGCACGATTCCTGTCCGAACTGCGGTCTGCGCTTCAACCGGGAGCCGGGATATTTCCTGGGCGCAATGTACGTGAGTTACGGTCTGGCGCTCGTGATGATTGCTGCGATCGGAGTTGTGCTGTGGGGTGTGACGGACTGGCGCGTGGACAAGATCGCAATCTGGGCGGTGGTGTTGTTCCTGCCCTTCGCGCCCATGCTGACTTTGTTGTCTCGCGTGCTCTGGATCTATCTCGATCAAACGCTCGATCCGGAGAGGTGAGAGCAAGTACCGACGTTGCGAGAGCGAGTATCGGGCAAAAGCATTGAACCGCAAAGGGCGCAAAGGAAGGCCGTGAAGGGCGTAAAGAAAAGCACGCGGGCGAGGGCGAACACAAGTTTCAGGTTTCAAGTTTCGAGTTTCAAGGTGTGGGGCTGAGTGCTGATCGTGATAGCCGGCGAGATGCCGGTGCTACGAGGGAGTTCTGGCGGACAGGAGTGTCCGCGCCACACGGGTTTCTCGCGCCACACGCGTCGGGTGAGGTTGAGTTAGAATGCTGGCCCCATTCGGAGGATGCGCGCGCGTTCTCCTACCGGCCCCGTAGGAATTTGCACGCAGGGGGGGGATCCCATGAACATGATGAAAGGCACTTTTTCCCGCGATGCGCGAGTCGCGGAGGCGTCCGGAAAATCGGCGCGGCGAGCAGTGTGGCTGAGACAAAAATTTGGAAAAGCAGCGAGGCTTGCGGTTGCATTGCTGCTCGTCGTCGGGTCGGCGGTATTCAGTGCGGCACAGCAGTATGAAATCATGCGCGCGGATTACGGCGCGGGCAGCCAGCGGCGCGATGTGACGTCGGCGTTCCGGCAGGCGGTTTGCAGCCAGACACGCTTTCGGATGGGCAACAGCACCTTCGGATTCGATCCGTCGCCGGGGAACAAGAAGTCGCTGCGCGTGTATGTTCGCGGGCCGCGCGGTCAGCAGACGATGCAGGAATTTCCGGAGAGCAGCACGATCGACGGGTCGCAGTACATGTGCCGGGGAGGTGGCGGGGGCGGGTACCGGCCACCACCACCACCACTGCCTGGGCCGCCGGACCGCGGGTCGTGGACGATCATGCATGCCGCGTACGGGACGGAACGAAGAAATGTGGACGTGACGCAACGGCTGCGCGATCTGGCGGGCCGAAACCTGACGTTCCGGATGGGCAACAGTACCTTCGGCGTGGATCCGGACCCGGGGCGCATCAAGACGCTGCGGATTTACGCGCGCGGGATGGGCAATCAGCGGCGAATGTTCGAGTATCGCGAGGGGAGCACGATTGATGGGTCCCAGTTCTCCGGGTGGCGGAATGGAAACTGGGGACGGGATCCGTGGAACGGGCGGTGGAATGATTCGGGTTATCGGTAGTTCTTGGGCTCTGGGCATTGTGAGGCATTAATTTTGGTTGCCTCTATTCAGAGCCCGATTCAGTTTTGCTGGCGACAGCCTTCGCTTCGGCGACGGCTTTTTTCTGGAGATAACCACAGGGACACGGAGAGCACAGAGGTTGAGTTCTCGGTCGCGCGTCTAAGTTGCGAGAAAAGATTTTAACCGCAAAGGGCGCAAAGAAAGCCGCAAAGGGCGCAAAGAAAAGCCGCAAAGGGCGCAAAAAGAAAAGCCGCAAAGGACGCAAAGAAGACACGGGAGGAGCCGTGCGTCATCGGTCGTCGGTCATCGGTCATCAGACGTTGGCTTTTAGTTGCCCTCGTTCCGGAATTCTCTCTCCGAGCCGGATTCAGGCACGGCTCGAATCTTTTCCTACACGCGGGCGAAGCGAGTATGATCTGGGGCGCGGAGGGCAGCAGCCTGGCGGGTGTCGGGAAGTCCAATGGTCGGCTCGGGAGGGCGATCGGCGGGATCCCGGCAATCGGCGGGCGATCGGGTTCGCACCTCAGACTCACCCTGAAGCGCACAGCTCTGTGTGCTTTGCTGAGCCATGATCAACATGCGATCCGCGTCAGGAGAATCCAATGCATTCCCAGAAAATTCTGAAGTTGTCGACGGTGTTGGCGGTCTTCATCGTTCTCTCGGCAATCGTGGCAAGCGCGCAGAGGTATGAGATTACGCGTGCCGATTATGGATCGGCTAATCGGCGCATCGATGTAACGCAGCGGCTGCGCGAAGTGGTGTGCAGCGGGCAACGTTTTCGCATGGGCAATAGCACGTTCGGCACCGATCCCGCGCCGGATCAGAAGAAGTCGCTTCGCATCTACACGAGGGGGAACGGCATGCAGGAGTTTCCGGAGAGCACCACGATCGACGGCTCCCAGTACGTGTGCCAGAACGGAAACGGCAACTGGAACGGAGGCGGCGGCGATACGGGGCAGTACACCATCCTGCATGCCGAATATGGCACGGAGCGGAATCATGTGGACGTGACGCAGCGGCTGCGCGAGCTGGCGAATGCGAATCGTACGTTCCGCATGGGCAATAGCACGTTTGGCGTGGATCCGGATCCGGGACAGATCAAGATGCTGCGAATCTATGCGCGCGGGTCGGACGGGCGTCCGCGAATGTTCGAGTATCGCGAGAGCAGCACGATTGACGGCTCGCAGTTCGCCGGATGGGGCAACGGGAACTGGGGCAATGGCGGCTGGAACGGTGGGTGGAATGGCGACAACGGCGGGAATGGCGGCAACGGCGGCGACTCGGGGCAGTATCGCATCGTGCACGCCGAGTACGGGACGGAGAGAAATCATGTCGACGTAACCCAGCGGTTGCGCGAACTGGCGAGCCAGAACCGCACATTCCGGATGGGCAACAGCACGTTCGGCGTCGATCCCGATCAGGGGCGGATCAAGACGCTGCGAATTTATACGCGTGGTCCGGACGGGCGCCCGCGGATGTTTGAGTACCGTGAGAGCAGCACGATCGACGGCTCGCAGTTCAGCGGTTGGGGCAACGGCGACTGGGGCCGTGAAGGCTGGAACGGACGGTGGAACGGGGACGACGACCGGAGGTAAAGTCCCGAGTCCCGGGCACCGGGTTGCGAGTCAGAGCAGGGGTCGCGACGCGATCAGAATGTCCTTTGATGGAAGGGAAACGGCGCTATGATGTCGGGCGCCGTTTCATCTTTTTAAGGAGATTTCACATGAAGAAGATTCTTGGTTTGCTCGTGCTGTTTGCGGCGGTGGTGCCCATGACGTTTGCGCAAGAGCACTACACCGAAGGACCTGTGTGGCGGGTGCAGTTGATCCGCGTGAAGCCAAACAAGATGGATGCATATCTTACGAGCCTGCGGCAAGCCACGAAGCCGCTGATCGAGGAAGAGAAGAAGCAGGGGCTTGTCACCGACTACAAGGTGTTCCTGAAGCAGACGAAAAACGGGCTGGAGGATTGGGACATCTGCGTGGCCATTCAATACAAGAACTGGGCTGCGCTCGACGGAGCGACGGCGAAGGCGGAGGGAGTGCGCGACAAGATTCTTGGGGGCAAGCAGCAGGGGCAGGAACTCGGGGAGAAGCGGGCGGAGATCCGGGAGATTATCACGTCGGACTTACTGCAAGAGATTTACCTGAAGTAGTGGGGCGAGCACGCCAGCGCCACGAAGCGGGTATACCCAGGTTAGCGTACAGAAAACGGACGCGAACCTGGGGCACCACGCGTTGGGAAGATGAAAGTTTTATTGCTGCAAGGCGCTGCCGACTTCGCTAAATATGGTGGAAGAATTGCTGCCGATCATTCGGACCGTGGAGATCACAATGACGAGTACAACCGCCAGCATGACGGCGTACTCGGCGATGTCCTGGCCGTTCTCATCCTTCCATAGGTAATTCAGCATGAGTGCCTCCCGTGATTAACGAACTTGGCGAAGACAAAAATAGATGAGCCACGCACAAGCAATGCTCACAAGTTCAGCGGTGTTGTACGGTGGCGTGTAACTCCAGGCCCAGGGCATGGGCACCTCGAGGTACAGATAGATTGTCAGGTGAGCAGAATGCGGGGAGGGAGATCAAAGAAAATATACCTTTGGCCATATCGAACGGAATGTAACCTGCGTCACGCCGGAACGTGATAAGAAGGCGAGGGCCGAGTCCCGAGTACTGAGTACTGACAACCTCATCAATAGTCTTGGGAAGGGCACAGCTTGAAGCCGCGTCTCTAGCGGCTTTTAGCGGAATGGCTGAAAAGACCGCGAGAAAACTCAGAGCGGACCTCAGCCCCTGAAGGGGCGTTGATGTTACAGGGCTTACGGCGCCGCTAAAGCGGCGCCCTTATACGAACCTCGACTTTTTCAGCAGCCTGTTCAGCCGTGACGCTGGAACCGCCAAACATGCGGCTTTTAGCCGCTGAGGTTCAACAGGATCCTCCTTTCCTGGTCCATTCTGAGACTGCCTCTGGGTACTGTCGAGCGCCATGCGAGCAAAAGGTTTGCGGCCGGACTGCACTTTGCCAGATTTGTGACGCAGATCACGTGTCAAGATGGACGGGCGCCACAAATCTTTGTAAGTAACTGTGGGAGCACGAGTAGTTCGTGAGGGTGCGATGACTCATTTACCCTGTGCGAATTGATATCCTAAAAATAAAGGGCAATTCCCGACGCAGGCGCGAGGGATATGTCTCTCGCGGGAAAGAGCACGCGCGGCAGCGACGTTCGGCGAAGAGTTAAGGGGAGGTGTCGAGAAACAGGAGTCAGGGCGAAACAAAAGGTGACATTCGAGCGGTGATTCAAAGCGGCCTTTAGGCCGCTTCTGTTGTTTTCGGCGAATTACGAGAACTTACCGGGATCTAATTTGAATGGAGAAACGAAATGACCGAGCAGGAGATTGTTGAGGATATTTTTGCGGTGGCGGAGGAGGTGGTGCATCAAGAGAGGCGACGGAGGCATGAGATCCGGAGAGGCGCGGGAGAATTTGCGCTCCGGACATGCAAAGAGCAGGGCGAGTGGGCGGAGTTGTGCTTCATGGCGAGGGCGCGGCAGATGGGTCTGACGGTGCTGAAGCCGTACGGGGATTCGTCGGCGTACGACGTGGGGATCGAGGTGGGCGGGAGGTTGCTGCGGGTGCAGACGAAGTCGACGACGTTTCGGCGGGGTGGAAACTTCACGTGTAACTTGGTGGGGCCAGGAGGGAAGGCGTATCGCGAGGGCACGGTGGATTATTTCGCGGTATATCTAATTCCGGTGGATGTGTGGTACATCCTGCCGTTTGAAAAGACGCGGAAGACGAGCGTATCGCTGCAGTTCACGCCCGGGAAGGCGGGGCATAAGTACGAGGCGTATCGGGAGGCATGGCATTTTTTACGGGAGGGCAGTGAGCAAATCTGATGCAACGCAGAGAAAAGCCGAAGGGCAAAGCTGCGGAGCTCAGGACCGCGAACAAAAGTCCCGGCGCCGGGCCCCGCGAGCAGGGGCCGGCTCAGATCACGACGGTGTCAATCGGGCGGCGCGGGCTGGCCCGTGCTGTCAATGTCGGATAGCCCATATAGAAGAGGAAATTAGGCTGCCAAGAGGTGTCTCGGAGCAACTCCGCCAAAAGCCCGGCGCGTCTGGCCGGGCGATCGAGGGCCTTCTCGTGGTCAATCATCTCAATTGCCTCGTTGCATGGGCGGCCGGCCAAGCCGCGAGCTGTGGCTAACAGGTGCGCGCGTTGCCAGATACGGCCCGTGGCTGCGCAGTTTTGGCGATCATAGCGGTCTCGCGCAGCGATGATCCCAATTAAGGGCGCGCTCAACATCAGATTTTGGTAGCCATTTTTCTCGCTGTGCGATCCTGCCCATTTCAGCATCCACAACGGCATCATCTTGGCGACCGCCGTGTCGATAGGGGGCAGTCCAAAGGCATCCACTGTAAGTCCATCGCGATGTTTCTGAACCTGGCTCCAGTCGATTCGAATCCATCGATCGCTACCCGCCTCAACCGCAGCATCGGAATAGAGTTCAGAATTCGCGGCGGAGCTGATCTCTGCGATCTTCCTTCGATCGGCGTCAGCAGTGAAGAGAAAAAGTTTGATGTCGGGCTGATCGGTAGATAGGCCGCTCAAGGCGTCAAGAAACTCATGCGAGAGCGGTTTGTGTGGATCGTAGGGTCCGCGATTCGTATGACGATGAGGGATGGCGCGGTAAAGTTCGCTTGGATCGCGATTTCCGGCAGAGAGATCGACACGAGCCAGAATTTGTGGTGTGGGATCGGACGGTATCGGTCCCAGCTTTCCCGGAAACAATGTCATCTGGGCCCGATAGCCATTGGCTGCCGCCGCCAGTAGCAGGTTTTCCAAAGCACAACCCATGCCGATATGCTCTTCGCGCAGATACGGATCGAGCGGCCCGACGTTCCTGCCGATGTCGATGTACAGCTCGATTGTGGAACCCGTTACTTTGAAGAGCCAAGGCTGCGTGTTGTGCGGGCTTGCCGCTAAAATCGCGGCTCGCACTAACTCCAGGGGGCCGTTATCGGGTTTCGTGCGCCAGTCTTTCCAGGGTTCATAAGCAGGTCCCTGCCCGACACTGAAGACGCCCTGATCGTAAGCGCGCCAGACTGCGCCACCCACAACCGCCACGGTAACGAACCCGGCGCCTTTCAGGAACGATCTGCGTCGCATGTGATACCTCGGGCGCCTGCTGCCCGAGCGAACACGGCAACTCTACAACAACGATACGCCTGTCGATGGTATCAGTTGCATTGCGCTTCTATCCAGCGCACGGAATGCAAGTACCTGTCGCTAGTCAATCAAGTAGACAGCGAGGCGACGATTGGCAAATTGTTTTAGCACGAGTTAGGCTCTCTTTTTGCTTCCCGGCGAACAAAAAGTCGCAAAGTTGCGAGAACGCCGGTTAACAGTACAGAAAAACGATTGAGTAAGTGCAGTGGAAGGCCTTAGGGCTTTGCGGGCAGCGGCTGCCACAGCTCAATCTTATTCCCATCCGAGTCATAGATCCAGGCAAAGCGACCGTAGGATTCATCCATTCGCTTGGGGTCGATCTTGACTCCCTCTTGCTTTAAGCGGTCGAGCAAAGCATCCATATCGTCCACGATGTAGTTGATCATGAACGGTGCGGGACTGGGATCGAAATACTTCGTGGAAGCGGGAAAAACAGTCCAAACTGTAACGTGTTCCTTCTGCGGGTCGTCGTGTTCGCGCCACGGAAGCATCACGCCTTGGCCTTTGTCAGCGAGTCCAAGATGCTTCGCATACCATTCGCGCATCTGATCACGATTCGCGGACTTGAAGAAGACACCGCCGATTCCAAGGATCCGCCCGCGCTGCTCCATTTTGACAGGCGGCTTCGACTTTTCAGGTTGTGGAGATTGCACTTCCCGTCCTCCTTTTGAGCCGGCCGAGATGAGCAACAGCGAGCCGAGCGCAATTGTGAGCCAAGGTATTCCATGCATGCGGGGAATTATACAAGTTTCGATTCGAGCGGAGAAAATGGTTCGCTCAAGGTTCGCTGCGATTCACCCTTCCTGGATCGCGCATGAGGTCTCGAACTGGCTTCGCAGCGCTCGTGGAGAACCGGCTTGCGCACTCATCAACACGGATTTTGACGAACAAACGGCGCAAGCTTGCGGAATCGCCTGCTGACCTCAGCTGTGATTACGTCAACTGCGAATGGGCCGACGCAGCGCTTGTGATCGCACAAGGTGGGGCGTAATGTGGCATCGTGAAATTCAGGTGGCCTGTTGTCATCGCGTACAGTGCTCTGTTCACAGTTTTCTTTCACTACGAGATCAGGTACACACACTCGATTTGGATCGAGTTCGTGGGTGCACTCGTCATCTGCGTCGCCTGCAGCGCTGCTTACGTGATGCTTTTTTAGAAGAAATCATCCCAATGAATATCTGGATCATCATTCGCACATTCATCGCGTTCTTCCTCGCCTTATTCGGCGTGGCCGTCATGGCGGGCGCCGACCAGCAGAGGGCCCTTGTGGGGGCGTTGCTGGCTGCACTTGGTCTCACCTTTCTTTGGAGGTTGTGGCTGGCGATGCAAAAAGGTTTGTAGCGGCTCATTGGAGCTGCATACCGCGCTCGCAACAATGAGCGTACATGCCTGATTTCGACATTTACATGACTCGATCCGCACCAGACTCATTTCTGAAGAGAGCGACTAGAGTCGGAAGTCTCATTCTTGGCGGGGGCTGACTCGACCTTAACGCTTTCTGGCTTCTTTTTGTCCGAAGGAATTTTCCCCAAGTGTGCGGCAACCGCATCTTCCAGTTGAGTCATGAGCGTACGTAAGGTGCCGTCACCAGCGTCCAACATGCTACGCACTTCTGCGCTGACCGTCATGGCGCGCTGATATGCTTCCCGAGCCTTGATGAGAAGCGGGATACAGGCTAAAAACTCTGAAGTATGCTTTGAAAACTCTTCGACCGCCTCGCTGTAAGTGGTCATGCTACCAGGCAGGCGCTGTGTGCCAGCCGCATTTTCTTTTTCTTTCTTCAACATTTCTGTCTCTTCTGTCTTCCACATTGTTGCCTCCACGTGTTTCGGTTCTTCTTCGTGCAGACTGCTACTTTTCTCCGCCTCGGGTAGTGGCGGCTCGAAACGTATTAGCGCTCCGCACCCTATTCACGTTAAGGCTCCCGCTCGCGACGGGCAATACAGGGCAACCATGAGACAAGGAAAGCGAATGCCTGTGCTCGAGTTGAAACGTGGCCAATAGCACTCACTGAACCCCTAAAAAAGGCGAACAAACGGCGCAAGCTTGTGCAAACGCCTGTTTTCGTCAGT
>Ga0210401_10000118_pt1 | contig 91139 bp, 83 predicted proteins | sample IncBWH32MmetaG_FD_150866 | JGI IMG/M metagenome (GOLD analysis project Ga0210401, IMG submission 150866) | Forest soil microbial communities from Barre Woods Harvard Forest LTER site, Petersham, Massachusetts, United States - Inc-BW-H-32-M | ecosystem: Environmental > Terrestrial > Soil >...
GCACATTTCGCTCCCTGCGTCCTTGCCTGACTTGACCCACGGCCGTCTGGCCGCCGCGTGATCAGCTGAGCGCGGGCTCGGCCGCGTCCGCTGCGTCCGCCGGCACCAGCCCTTCGACCTGCCGGCGTCAGGCGGCGTCCTTACCCCTTCGGGGCACTTCGCGGTCGCTCATGTGCGGAGCACATTTCGCTCCCTGCGTCCTTGCCTGACTTGACCCACGGCCGTCTGGCCGCCGCGTGATCAGCTGAGCGCGGGCTCGGCCGCGTCCGCTGCGTCCGCCGGCACCAGCCCTTCGACCTGCCGGCGCCAGCCCTCCTTGATGCGCGCGAGGTCGAAGCCGCGCACGCCGCGCAGGTAGAGGAACAGGCCCGCCGTGAGCCCGGCGAGCAGGGTGTCGGAGAGCAGCTCGCTGTCGCAGCCGGGGTCGAGCTCGCGCAGCAGCAGCTCCACGTGCAGACGGCTCGCGGCATACGGGGGCGAGTCGAGGTTCGGGCCGGCGGCTTCCGCCGCGGCGAGCAGCTCGGAATGAGCGGCGATCAGGTCGAGGCGAGCCTCGCCGAAGGCGATCAGCCGCTCGCGCGCGGGAGCGCCGGGCCCGAGCGGCGGCGCGCCGCGGATGAAGCCTTCCTGCAGCCGCGCCTCGTCCTCGCTGAGGACGGCGTGAGCGAGCGCCGCGCGCGAGCCGAAACGACGGAACAGTGTGCCCTTTCCGACCCCCGCCGCGTCGGCGATCTCGTCCATCGAGACGCAGCGCGCGCCCTTCTCGTCGAACAGGCGGCGCGCGGCGCACAGGATCCGCTCGCGGTTGCGCGCTGCGTCGGCGCGTTCGGCTGCCTGGGGCTGGATGACGGGTAGATCCTGCATTTCGCCCTTGTATCGTACCGCATCCGAGACTAAGCGGACCGCGGTCCGATTCTGTGTTACACTCTGGCCAGAGGAAAGCGGACTGCGGTCCGCAAAAACGCCAGACAAGGAGAAAACCAATGAGCGCCCCAGTTGCAGAGCAGGTTTCAAGCGGTACCTGGAAGATCGATCCGATCCATTCGCACGTCGGCTTCGCCGTCAAACACATGGTCGTCGCGAACTTCCGCGGCAGCTTCGACCGCTATGACGGCGGCATCGTCGCCGACCAGGACGGCCGGCCGGTCCTGAAGGGCACGGTCGAGGTCGGCTCGATCGTCGTCAAGGACGAGAACCTCGCCGGGCACCTCGCCTCGCCCGAGTTCTTCGACACCGCCTCCTACCCCGAGATCACCTTCACCTCGACGTCGATCGACGTCGGCGAGAACGGCGAGCTCGAGGTCGAGGGCGACCTGACGATCAAGGACCACACGCACCGCGTCACCGGCCGCGGCAGCCTCTCGGGCCCGCACACCGACATCGCCGGCAACGAGAAGATCGGCGTCGAGCTCGAGGCCGTGATCGACCGCCGCGAGTATGGGCTCGAGTGGAACGCTCCGCTCCCCAAAGGCGGGTTCGCGCTCGACAACGACGTCAAGCTGGAGATCGCCCTCGAGCTCGCGAGGGAGGCCTAGCAGCCATGAAGATCCTCGGACTGTCGGGCAGCCTGCGCGAGGGCTCCCACAACACGAGGTTGCTGCGCGGCGCCGGCACGCTGCTGGGAGAGGGCGCCGAGCTGGTCATCTTCGACCAGCTCGGCGCGATCCCGCCGTTCAACGAGGACGAGGAGTCCTCGCCGCCGGCGGCCGTACGGGCGTTCAAGGAGGCGATCGCCTCTGCGGACGGCCTGCTGGTCGCGACGCCCGAGTACAACTCGTCGATCCCCGGGGTCCTGAAGAACGCGATCGACTGGGCCTCGCGGCCGCGCGCCGAGAGCCCGCTCGTGGGCAAGCCGGCGGCGGTGATCGGTGCGAGCACCGGCTTGTTCGGCGCCGTCTGGGCGCAAGCCGAGGCGCGCAAGGTGCTCGGATCGACCGGCGCCCGGGTGGTCGATCGCGAGCTGCCGATCGGCCAGGTGCTCGACGCGCTCGGCGCGGACGGCCTGCCGCTCGACCGGGATGCTCGCGATGCCCTTCAGGCGACGCTCGACGAGCTCGTCGAGCTGGCCGGCGGGGCAGGCGCGCCGGCACCCGCCAAGGCGTCCTCCGCGCCGCCGGGGCACGGGGACGCACAGCGCGTCGCCGCCTAGGGCGCACGAGCCCGCCCGCGGCCTTGGATCGGGCACACGCAGCCCCGATCCGAGGCCGCGAGCAGGCGCGTTACGGTTGACGTGATGATCGAAGACCTCGTCGCCCAGATCGAGAGCCGCTTCGCGGAGCTCGGCGAGCAGATGACCGATCCGGAGGTGATCTCCGACCGGGAGCGCTACGCCGAGGTCGGCCGCGCCTACCGGCAGCTCGAGCCCGCCGCCCAGCTCGCCGCCGAATGGCGCCGCGCGCAGGACGACGCAGCCGGCGCGGAGGAGCTGATCGAGGAGCTCGGCGAGGACGCCGGGATGCGCCAGGAGCTCGACCAGGCGCGCCAGAAGATCGAGCAGCTGGAGGAGCAGATCCGCCTCGCGATGGTCGAGCGCGATCCAAACGACGAGAAGAGCGTGATCGTCGAAATCCAGGGCGGGGCCGGGGGCGAGGAGGCCGGGCTGTGGGCCGGCGACCTCTACCGGATGCTGACCCGCTACGCCGAGCGGCTGGGCTTCAAGACCGAAGCACTCGAGATCGGCGAGGGCAAGTACACCTTCGAGATCAACGGCGAGGGCGCCTACTCCGTGTTCAAGTTCGAGGGCGGCACCCACCGTGTCCAGCGCGTGCCGCAGACCGAGTCTCAGGGGCGGATTCACACCTCGACCGCGACGGTCGCGGTGCTTCCCGAGGCCGAGGACGTCGACGTGCAGATCGACCCGAACGACCTGCAGATCGACGTCTACCGCTCCTCGGGGCCGGGCGGGCAGTCGGTCAACACGACCGACTCGGCCGTGCGCGTGACCCACAAGCCGTCGGGGATCGTCGTCTCGATGCAGGACGAGAAGTCACAGCTGCAGAACCGCGAGAAGGCGCTGCGCGTGCTGCGCGCCCGTCTGTATGAGCGCGCGCTGGCCGAGCAGCAGGCCGAGCTGGCCGCCGACAGGCGCTCGCAGGTCGGCACGGGCGACCGCGCCGAGAAGATCCGCACCTACAACTACGGTGAGCGGCGCGTGACCGACCATCGCATCAAGCTCACGGTCCACAACCTCGATCAGGTGCTCGAAGGGGAGCTCGACGAGATCACCGAGGCGCTGCGCGCCGACGAGCGCCGCCGCCGGCTCGAGGCGAGCTCCGGGCAGGCCGCGGCTTGAGTGGGAGCGCGACCGCGAGCGTGATCGCCGCACCAGGAGCGGACGCCGCGGGCTCACCGAGCCGGGGCACCTCCGTCGCCGACGCGCTGCAGGGAGCGCTCACGGCGATCGCCGCGGCCGGGTGCGAAACGCCGCGCCTGGACGCCGAAATCCTGCTCGCCGACGTGCTCGCCGTCTCGCGCGAGCGCCTGATCACCGACCGCTCGCTGCGCGTCAAGGGCCCGGCCGTGCGCGCATTCCAGAATGCGGTCCGGCGCCGCTCGATCGAGCGCGAGCCGGTCGCCTACATCACCGGGCGCCGCGCGTTCCGTGACATCGAGCTCAAGGCCGACCCCCGCGCGCTGATCCCGCGCCCGGAGACCGAGCTGCTCGTCGAAGCCGGCCTCGGGCTGCCGGAGGGAGCGTCGGTGCTGGACGTCTGTACGGGCGGCGGCGCCGTCGCGCTCGCGCTCAAGCACGAGCGCCCGGACCTTGAGGTGTGGGGCAGCGATCTCAGTGAGGCGGCGCTCTCGCTCGCGCGCGAGAACGGGGAGCGGCTCGGGCTCGAGGTCTCCTGGCTGCACGCCGACCTGCTCGAGGGCGTTGCCGACAGCTTCGACGCCGTGCTCGCAAACCCGCCATACGTGCCGGAGCCGGCGCGCGCCGCCCTCGCGCCGGAGATCGTGCGACACGAGCCCGCGGGAGCCCTGTTCGCCGGCCCGGACGGCCTCGCGGTGATCGCGCCTCTCATCACCCAACTCGCCCTACGCGAGCGCCTCGCGACGGCCGCGATCGAGGTCGGAGCCGGCCAGGCCGAGACGGTCGCCCGCACGTTGCGCGACGCAGGGTTCGGGGCGACTAGCGTGGAGGTGGACCTTGGGGGTATAAAGCGTGTGGTGATCGGGAGAAAAGGAAGGGGATGAACGTGACTCTCGACGACGAAGCCGCGGACCGCCTGCGCGACTGTGTCACCGCAGGCGGGGTGGCGGTCTTTCCCAGCGACACGGTGTACGGGGTCTGCTGCGACCCAGACAACCAGGAGGCGGCTCGCCGCCTCTACGCACTTAAGGGGCGGCCCTCGGGCCGCGCCTGCGCAGTGATGTTCTTCGCGCTCGAGGACGCGCTCGAGGTGCTCGACGACCTGCACGACAGCGAGTGCGAGGCGCTGCACGCGCTGCTGCCGGGGCCGGTGACGGTGCTGCTCGCCAACCGCAGCCAGCGCTTCGCGCCGGCCTGCCGCGTCGATCCGTCGACGCTCGGGCTGCGCGTGCCGGACTTCACCGGCGCGCTCGAGCCGCTTGCGACGGTCGGCGTGCCGGTGCTTCAGTCCAGCGCCAACCTGTCGGGCGAGCCCGACGCGCGGACGCTCGACGCCGTACCCGAGCGGCTGCTCGAATCGGTCGACCTCGTGATCGACGGCGGCGAGCTCCCCGGCACGCCCTCGACCGTGATCGACCTGCGCGACCTCGACGAGGAGCATCGCTGGTACGTGCTGCGCGACGGCGCGCTGCCACGCGAACGCGTCGAGCGCGCGCTCGCCGCGCTCGTCTAGGAACTCAGGAGGCCCGGCCTTCGGGCTTCGCGCCCGGGGGCCGCGGCCTGCGCAGCGCCCTGGCGGCTCGCCGACCGCGCACCGGGAGGGGTGCTAGCCTCGTCGAAGCTGCCGCAACTGGCGCATCGCAGGTGGAATCGACCACCGGGGAGCGGACAGCTCATACGCCGCGCGCCTGGGCACCAGTCATTCGTTCCCTGGGAAGGAGAGCGCCGTGAGTGAGCTGAGCCCCGACTACTTCAACCGACCCGTCTCCGAGGTCGACCCCGAGCTCTACGAGGCGCTCGCGGGCGAGCTGCACCGGCAGCAGTCGACGCTGGAGATGATCGCCTCGGAGAACTTCGTGCCGCGCGCGGTGCTCGAATGCCAGGGCTCCGTGCTCACCAACAAGTACGCCGAGGGCTACCCGGGGCGCCGCTACTACGGCGGCTGCGAGTTCATCGACGTCTCCGAGCAGCTCGCGATCGACCGCGCGGAGGTGCTGTTCGGCGCCGAGCACGCGAACGTCCAGCCGCACTCGGGCGCGCAGGCGAACACCGCCGTCTACCACGCGCTGCTCGAACCGGGCGACACGATCATGGGCCTCTCGCTCGCCCACGGCGGCCACCTCACCCACGGGATGCGCATCAACGTGTCGGGCCGCCTGTACGAGATCGCCGCCTACGAAGTCGACCGCGAGACGAGCCTGATCGACATGGACGAGGTCGCTCGCATCGCGCACGAGCACAAACCGAAGCTGCTGCTGGCGGGCTGGTCGGCGTACCCGCGACAGCTCGACTTCCCCCGCTTCAAGGAGATCGCGGACGAGGTCGGCGCCCTGCTGATGGTCGACATGGCGCACTTCGCCGGGCTGGTCGCCGCCGGCCTGCATCCGAGCCCCGTGCCCCACTCCGACGTCGTCACGACGACCACCCACAAGACGCTGGGCGGGCCCCGCGCGGGGATGATCCTCTGCAAGGAGGAGCACGCGAAAAAGATCGACTCGGCCGTGTTCCCCGGCCAGCAGGGCGGCCCGCTCGAGCACGTGATCGCGGCCAAGGCGCTCGCGATGAAGGTCGCCGCCAGCGAGCTGTTCGCAGAGCGCCAGCGGCGGACGATCGCCGGCGCTCAGGCGCTCGCGACCGAGCTGCTCGCCGCAGGCCACGGCGTCAACGTGCTGACCGGCGGCACCGACGTGCACCTCGTGCTCGTCGACCTGCGCGGGTGCGACCCGGAGCTGACCGGAAAGCAGGCCGAGGACCGGCTGCACGACATCGGGATCACCGTCAACCGCAACGCGGTCCCGTTCGACCCGCGGCCGCCGATGGAGGCCTCGGGCCTGCGCATCGGCACGCCCGCGCTCGCCACGCGCGGACTGCTCGAGGACGACTTCACGGAGATCGGGAGGATCCTCGCGGTGGCGCTCACGCCCGAATACGACTCCCGAGCGGGCGAGCTCGCCGAGCGCGTGCAGGCGATCGTGGAGCGCTACCCGCTCTACGAGACCCTCGGCGCCGCGGCGCTCGCCTGAGAGAGAGCACCCCGCCCGGCGCGCAAGCCGGAGAGCAGGAACCCACCCACCCCTGCTCCCGACCCCCGCGCCTGCGATGCTGTGCCCAAGCCGATGGTCCATCCGACCGAGCTTGAAGCGCTGTTCGCGTTCCTCGTCGCGCTGGCTGTGGCCGCGCTGCTGACGCCGCTCACGATGCGGCTGGCGCGAGCCGTCGGCGCGATCGACGAGCCGCGCGAGCGCGGCCTGTCCGAGAAGGCGACGCCCCTGCTCGGCGGCCTCGCGATCTTCGGCGGCGCGCTGGCTGCCACCCTGATCTGGCTGCCCGCCGGCTACGGCAAATCGCCCCACCTCTGGTACGGCGTGATGATCGGCGCGGCCGTGATCACGCTCGTCGGAGCCGTCGATGACCGCTTCGACCTGCACCCGGCCGCCAAGTTCGTGGGCCAGATCCTCGCGGCCGTGATCGTGGTGCACTACGGCGTCGCCGTGAAGGCGATCACGCTGCCGTTCATCGGCAAACTGCACTTCCCCAACGCGGGCGTCACGAACGCCGGCCCCATCGTCACCGTCGTCGGGCTCGTGTTCCTGATGAACGTCGTCAACTTCTCGGACGGGGTCGACGGGCTCGCCGCCGGCGTCTGCGCGATCATCGCGGCCGCGATGGCCGTGATCGCGTTCGACCTCGGACGCGAGCAGCCCGGGGTGCTCGCCGCGATCACGGCCGGGGCTGCGCTCGGCTTCCTCGTGTTCAACTTCCCGCCGGCGTCGAGCTTCATGGGCGACAGCGGCTCGAACCTGCTCGGGCTGTTGATGGGAGTCGTGATCGTCGAGGCCGCCGTGAAGACCACGGCCGTCGTCTCGTTCGTGCTGCCGCTGATCCTGCTGGCGGTGCCGTTCCTCGACACCACCTTCGTCGTGCTCAAGCGCCTGAAGTACAAGCAACCGGTCTACCGCCCCGACAGCGAGCACTTCCATCACCGCATGGCGCGGATCGGCTTCTCCGGCCGGCGCACGATCGGCTTCCTGTACGCGTGGACGCTGATGCTCGCGGGACTCGCGCTGGCGCTGCGCTTCGTCCCCTACAGCGACCATCACGGGCACCTGTACACCGGCTGGACGATCGTGATGGTGGCGCTCGGCGTGATCGCGATCGCGGCCAGCGTGTACCTCGTCTACGTGCTCGAGATCCTCAAGTTCCGCCGCCTGGACGCCGTGCGGCTTCGGCGGCTGCGCCCGGAGGCCTCAGAAGCGGAGATCGCCGCGAGCGTCGCGCAGGACTTCGAGACCGGCGAATTCAATGCGGTGGCGCAGGCCGGGAACCTCGATCCGGGGCAGGGAGACGGTCTGGCCGCCCCGCGCGTGACCCGGGCTCAGCACCGGGTCGGCGAGCGGCAGGTGAATCAGGACGGCGTAGGCACAGACCACGAGCGTGGCGGCAACCAGGCGCCGGTCGTTGCAGACGGCGGCTAGCGGCAGCGGCCAAACCGCGTACCACGGGAGCAGCCAGGCGGTGGAGCACAGCAGCGCGATCGTGCTCCACCCGGCGGCGGCACGCCAGTCGGCGCCGCGTGCGGTGCGCCACAGCGCGTAGGCGAGCACCACGAGGAAGCCGGCGATCCACAAGTGCCGCCACCACGCGGGAGTGCCGTGGAGGCCCACCAGCCGTGCCGTCTCGGCCGGCACGCTGTGCGTCGCGACCAGCTGCTGCTGCTCTCCGAGAGCACCGAGGAATCCGAGCGCGTGCGGCCCGAAGCCGATCACCCCGACCAGTGCCACCGCCACGAGCGCGGCCGCAGCCGCGAGCGCGACGCGCAGCCGCTCGCCCCAGCCGCGCTGGCCGAGCACCAGGAAGGGCAGCACGAGCCCGGCGGTCAGCTTCACGCCGACCCCGGCCGCCAGCGTCACGGCGGCCGCACGAGGATGCGCGCGCGGCTCGCCGTCCCCCGCTGCGCCGAGGGGACGCCCTGCGCCGCCGCGCGCGGCCGCGCCCGCGGCGCCGGCACTCAGAAGCAGCGCCAGCGAGAGCGAGAGCAGCAGCAGCGTGTCGTTGTGCGCGCCGCCGACGGCGAGCACCAGCAGCACGGGGTTGAGTCCGACGAACGCCAGCGTGAAAGCCGCGGAGCGCCCGAGCCGCTCGGCGGCGCGCACGGTCAGCCACACCGCGAGCAGGCTGCCCAGCACCGAGACCGCTTTCAGCGTCCAGATCCCGCCCGCGACCCCGAGCGGGGCGACCGCGTAGCTTGCGAGCGTGAACAGCGGGCCGTACGGCGAGTGCAGGTAGGGCCAGCCGACGAACGGGAAGATCGGGTCGGCCGAGGCGTCCGCGGGGATGTGCGTGTAAGGGTCGAGGCCGTGCAGGGCGCCCATCCGCGCGAACGCGAGGTACCCGAACACATCCTGGGAGATCAGCGGCGGCCCGAGCAGCAGGATCAGGTGGGCGAGCACGACGCCGACCGCGAGCGCCGCGAGCGGCAGCGCGCGCGAGCACACGAGCACCGCGACATAGCCCGCGCACACCACGAGCATCAGCGCCTCGAAGCCCCCCGAGCCGAGCTGCGAGCCCGCGCCGCCGAAGGGGCCCGCCAGCCAGCCCGGCCAGCCCCCGATGTCGCCGGGGACATAGCGCGACGGCGCGGCCGCGGCGTCGATGCAGATCACCGCGAGCGCCGCGAGCAGCGCCAGCAGGCCGATCGTGCCGGCCGCGCGCAGTGCCGGCTGCGATATGCCCGCTCCCATCCGCGCCGGGCGCCCCGGGCGCGCGCGGTGCCGGCTCGCCGCGGCGTGCTCGCCGGCCGGCGCCGCTCTGCCAGTGGCGTGCATTAGGTCATTCTCACCGCTCCGCGGCCATCAGGCATCCAGGCCGCCAGGTAGAGTGACGGAAGCCGAACTCGGCACCTTCGCTGTCCGGTGGAAGGCCAGGCAGCCTGTAACCGCTCTCGTTCGGGCGTGCTAATTCCCGTGATGCGACGGAGCAAACACCAGCGCAACCTACGCCTGCTCGGACAGGAGGAGCGTCCGCGTCGTGTGCTGGTGCTCTCGGCCGACGTGGGCGAGGGCCATGCGGCCGCGGCGCGCGCGCTTGCGCAACAGATCGAAGCCTCGCCCGAGCGCGCCGAGGTCACCGTGATCGATGGGCTCGCAGCGATGGGCCGGCTGCTGCGGCCGGTCGTCGAGGACGGCTACCGCGTGCAGCTGCGCGTGATGCCGTGGAGCTACACGGTGATCTACTGGCTACTCGAGCACGTGCTCCCCGTGCGATGGCTGGCGCGGCGGCTGCTGTGCACGTTCGGTGCGCGCCCGCTCGCCCGTGCGATCAACCGCTACGAGCCCGACGTAGTCGTCTCGACGTATCCGGCGGTGACCGTCGTGCTCGCGAGACTGCGCCGGCGCGGCGAGATCTCGGCTTCGGCGGTCGCCACGATCACCGACCTCACGGGCCTGTTCTTCTGGGCCCAGCCAGGGATCGACATGCACCTCGTCATGTACGGCGAGTCGATGCCTTCCGTGGAGCGGATCGCCGGCGAGGGCAGCGCGCGCCTGGTGGGGCCGCTGATCTCCGCAGAGTTCCTGGAGCCCCGCTGTGCCACCGAGGCCCGGGCAGAGCTCGGCCTGCCCGAGGCGGGCCGGATGGTGCTCGTCTCGGGCGGCGGCTGGGGCGTCGGCGACATCGCCGGGGCCGTCGGCGAGTTCGTTCGCTCGCCCGAGGTGACGAGCATCGTCTGTCTGGCCGGGCGCAACGAGCAGCTCGAGCGCAAGCTCGGTCGCGTGTTCGCGCAGGAGCCGCGCGTCCACGTCTACGGCTTCACCGACAAGATGCCCGAGCTGCTCGCCGCGGCCGACGTGCTCGTGCACTCGACCGGCGGCGTGACGTGCCTCGAGGCGCGCGCGGCCGGGACGCCCGTCGTCTCCTACGGGCTGCCCGTCGGGCACGCGCGCCTGAACACCAGGGCGATGGCCGCGCTCGACCTGCTGCGGCTGGCCAACGACACCGACGAGCTGCGCGAGCACGTGCAGGCGAGCTTCGCGGACGGGGCGGAGGAAGACGGCGTCCGTTCGCTCGGCGCCGATCCGGCCGCGGTCGAGGTCGTGCTCTCGGCGCCGCGGCGCGTGCGGCCGATCCCGCGATGGCGGCTGCGCCTGGTCGCGCTCGTGACGCAGCTCGCGCTGATCATCGGCCTGGGCGCATGGATGATGTCGACCGACGAGGTTACGAGCCTCGCCGCGAAGGTGCTGCGCGTGCACCCGCTGGCGCACGTCAGCACCGACCAGCGCGCGGTCGCCGTCGTGGTCCGGGCGCCGTCGAGCCACGTGTCGATCCTCGCCTACCAGCTCGCCGAAAGCCGCATCCATGTGTCCTTCGCGGACGACGCGGGCGTGCCGACGCCGGAGCGGATCGCCGAGCTGCGCCAGCTGCGCGACGAGCTGCTCCCCGAAGTGCCGGGGTCCTCGCCGCTGCACTGGATGCGCACGCGCGCGGTGCTGCACAAGCAGGCCAAAGCGCTCGGCCTGCACCACAGCTTCTACTACGTGCCTCCACCCGGCGGCCTGTCGGTCGGACAGCTCGTGCTGGCGCGCACCGACGACGCGACGCCGGTGAAAGGCGCCCTGCAGCTCAACGCGCGAAAGCCGCTGCCTCAGCGGCCGATCCGCGCGGGTGACGTGCTCGTCGTGGCGGTGGACGGCTCGGCGGCCTCGGTGGCCGGGCTGGAACGGATCGTCTCAGAACTGTCCGCCCGCGGGCTCTCGGCCGAGCCGCTCGATGCGTTGACCCGCTGAGGGTCCATCATCGCGAGCAGCAGAGGCGAGCGCGCAAGCGCGGCCGCGCCTGCGACGAGCACCAGCAGCGAGGCGACGAGCGGCCAGCCCTGTAGCGGCGTGGTGTCGAAGTACTCGCCGAACAGCACCGGCGCGACGATCACCGGGATCACGGTCTGGGTCACGAACACCACGGGCGCGACCTGGATCGTGGGCCGGGACTGCATCGCGCTCATCTCGGTGAGCGTGCCGACCCCCGAGGCGGGGGCGGTGCTCGCCGCCCAGAGCAGCCCGATCAGGACCGCCCCGGTCCACAGGTCGTTCGCCGCGAGCTTCGTCGCGATCCCGCTCCACGCGAACGCGCAGCCGGCACAGAAGATCGTCAGTCCCGCGAACGGGCGGTGGAACAGGCGCAGGACGTACGGCGCCAGCGCGAGCGCTCCGACCAGCGACAGCGTCAGCGCGATCTTCCACGGCGCCGCGGTCTGGGTCGTGTTCTGCGGCGCGAACACGGCGGCGCCCGCCACGCCCACGACGATCGCGAGGACGGCGCAGTACTCGTAGCGTCCCGGGCGCTCCCCGAGCATGCGCTCGCCCGCGATCATCAGCACGATCAGCCCGGTCGCCAGCGCCGGCTGCACGACGACCAACGGAGCCAGGTGCACGGCCAGGAGCTGGAGCGGGAAGCCGAGGATCGAGAGCCCGGTGCCCAGCAGCCAGCGGCCGCTGCGGACCAGCCGCCAGGCCAGCGCGAGCCGCAGGTGCACCTCCTGGGGCGCCTTCTTCGCGTCCATCGCCTGGAAGGCGACGCCTAGGCTGTAGAGCGTCGAAGCCCCTACAGCCGCAAGGATTCCCAGCGCGAGCGACATGTCCAGCTCCGATCATCGCAGCCACGCAGCACCGATCGCCGCCGCGATCGCCGGCACGGCGCTCGCCGGCTACATGCTTCCCGGGCTCGCCGCCGCCTGGCCGCCGCTGCGCGGCGTGCTCGGGGTGGAGGACCGCACGGCGAGCGGGCGCGGCTATGCACTCACGTTCGACGACGGGCCGCACCCGCAGGGCACGCCGGCAGTGCTCGAGACGCTTGCCCGCGAGCGGGTGCGGGCGACCTTCTTCCTCGTCGGCGAGCAGATCCGCCGCAACCCCTCGCTGCCGAAGGAGATCCTCGCCGCCGGCCATGACGTCGGGCTGCATTGCGACCGTCACCGCAACCTGCTGCGACTCCCGCCGCGGCTCGTCGCGGAGGACATCGCGCGCGCCGAGGACGCGATCGCCTCGGCGACCGGCGTGCGCCCGGTCCTGTACCGGCCCCCGTACGGCGTGCTCAACGCGGCCGCCTTGCGCATCGCCCGCCGTCGCGGCTGGCGGACGCTGCTGTGGACCCACTGGGGGCGCGACTGGGAGCGCACCGCGACCCCCGCATCGATCGCGGCACTGCTCCTCGCCGGCGCGGGGGAGGGCTCGGTGCTGCTGGCGCACGATGCCGACGACTACTCAGCGCCCGGATCCTGGGCGCGCACGGACGCGGCGCTGCCCGCCGTGATCGACACGATGCGAGCGCGGGGGATCGAGCCCGTGCTGCCGTAGCCCGGGTGGGGACACGACCGCGCGCGGTCGTGTGAACGTGGCCTGTCGGAGTCCTGACCATCGGCCGGGGCCGCTAGCATCGTCAGCTTGTCCACGGCCGTCTCCTCGCTCGACCGCAAGCTCGACCCCGTCGCACGGAGCGCCGCTGCACCGCCTGCCCGCACGCGCTGGTGGGTGGAGGCGCTGGTCGTCGTGTGGATCGCGTGGGTGTATGACGCGATCAACAACCTCGCGCCGCTGCGGCTCGGCCCGGCACTCGCCCACGGCCGCGACATCATGAGTTTCGAGGCGTCCCTCGGGCTCTCGCCCGAGCGCTCGCTCGACCGCTGGCTGGCGGCGCATCACGGCTTCGGTCTGGTCGTGTCCGACTACTACGACAACGCCCACTTCATCGTCACGCTCGCGATCCTCGGCCTGCTGTGGTGGCGCGGCGCCGCCGTGTACAGGCCGATGCGCAACGCGCTCGTCGCGATCAACCTGCTCGCGTTCGCCGTCTTCTGGCTGTATCCGGTCGCACCGCCGCGGATGCTCGGCGGCTTCACGGACATCGTCGCGAGCACGCACGCGATCGGCTCGTGGCACAGCGGCGCGCTCGCCTCGCAGGCGAACCAGCTCGCGGCGATGCCGTCGCTGCACATCGCGTGGGCGGTGTGGTGCACGATCGGCGTGTGGCGGTTGACCTCGCGCGCGTGGCTGCGCGCGCTGGCGGTGCTGTACCCGTGCGTGACCGGCTTCGCCGTCCTGGCGACCGGCAACCACTACCTGCTCGACATCGCGGCGGGCGCCCTGCTCGTCGCGGTCGCGGCGGCGGCCCTCGCCGCAGTCCCGTGGGTGCTCGCCCGTTCCGGCGCCCGGCCGCTGCGGAGCCCCGCGGGAGCCTGAGAGTCCGCGCGCGGCCGCGCCGAGCGGCCCCGTGGCGCATGTCACAAAGTTGTTACGAAGTTCAAGTTCGGATAAAGTGGGCGCCGCCGCCGCAGACTGTTGAGGGACAACTTCGACGGCTCAGCCGCACAGAGCGCGGGAGTACCCCGTGTCTGTAGGGTGGCCCCATCGAGATGCCCGATTTTGACCCCCAAGAGGATCCTACGCGCCTGCCTGCGCGGAGCCGCGCCCACCGCGCCCGGCGTCCCGCTTCGCTCGCGCGCCGGCACGCCCGGCGCCGAGCCTGCCGCCCGCTGACGGCGGCGATCGCGCTCGCTCCGGCCCTCCCTCGCCGCGCCAGATGCCAGCGGCGCCGGGCCCGGCGCCCGGGATCTTCCCGCTGACGTGGTCCTGCTGAGATACCTCGACGTGTGCCTGGTGCTCGCGACGGCGCCGTTCGTGCTCATCGCGGGCCTGCCGCTGTTCGGGTACCTCGTCGCCGCCGTCGCCTGGCTGCTCACGCGCCTCGGCACGACCTACGTGCAGGAGCGGGCGCTGCGCGTCGGCGACCCGAAGCTCCGCGCGGGGATGCAGGTCGGCAGCATGATGGGCCGGATCTGGATCGTCGTGCTCGCGATCCTGCTCGCGCGCTTCGCCGGCGGCAAGGACGACGGGATCATGGCGGCCGCGCTGCTGCTCGGGGCCTTCACGGTGTACTTCGTGATGTCGTTCTTCACCCGCAACCCGCTCGCCGGGCCCAAGCCGCCGGCCCACGGCAGCCCGAGCGCGTCATGAGCGCGGCGACGCACGCGCCCCCGGCGGGGGTCACGGTCGGGCGCGCCGGTGCTGGTGGCGGCGAGGCCGGCGGGCCCGAGCAGAAGAGCCACAAGGTGCGCAACCGCCTGCTGATCGCCTTCGGCATCTACCTGGCCGGGCTGATCGCGCTGATCGCGATCTACGGCTTCAAGGGCACCCGCAACAACGCCTACAAGCCGCAGAACGAGTTCAAACTCGAAAGCTGGCTCTCGATCCACGTCGGGGGCATCGATTTCTCGCTCAACAAGGCCGTGCTGTATCTCGTCCTCGCCGCGTCGCTGACCTGCTTCACGATGATCTGGGTCGCGCGCCGCATGCAGGAGCGCCCGAACAAGGTGCAGACGGCGGTGGAGGCGATCTACCAGCTGATGCGCGACAACATCACCGGCAGCGCCATGGACGACAGGATGGCGCGCAAGTGGTTCCCGTTCATCGGCACGCTGTTCTTGTTCATCCTGTTCTCCAACCTGATCGGCTATCTCCCGCTGCCGACGAACACCGAGCACGAGTTCACGCTGTTCGGCGTGCACCTGCCGACGTTCTCGCTGTACGCCGCCACGGCGAACCTCGCGATCCCGCTCGTGCTCGCGCTCGTCGTGTTCACCTCTTACACGGCTGAAGGGATCCGCGCGAAGGGGCCGATCGGCTACCTGAAAGGTCTCGTTCCGGGCGGCGTCGAAGGCGGCATCGCCGTGCCGATCTTCTTCCTCGAGGTGCTCTCGAACCTGATGCGGATCCTCTCGCTGACGATCAGGCTGTTCGCGAACATCCTCGCCGGGCACCTGATCATCCTCTTCTTCGCGGGCGCGCTCGCCGTGCTGCTCGGTGTCACCTGGCTCGGCTGGTTCGCGCTGCCGTTCGGCATCATCCTCTTCGCCTTCGAGGTGAGCCTGGTGGCCGCCCTGCAGGCGTTCATCTTCGCCACCCTCACCGCGATCTACCTCGGCGGCGCCGTCGCCGCGGAGCACTAAAGGAGACAGACGACGTGCACATAGCTCTAATCACCCTGCTGGCCGCCGCGGAAGAAACGGCCAAAGCCGGCAAGTCGATCGGCCTCGGAGTTGGAGGTGGACTCGGCGCCGTGGGCGCCGGGGTCGGCATCGGGATCATCTTCGGCAAGGCGATCGAAGCGATCACGCGCCAGCCCGAGATGCGCGACGAGATCACACAGCTGCAGTGGCTCGGCTTCGCCCTCACCGAGGCGACCTTCTTCTACGGCCTCGTGGCGGGCCTGCTGGCCGCGTTCATCGTCTGAGCGATGCCGATCGCCGGATTGCACACCCCGTCCTCGCCCGTGCTCGCAGCATCGGAAGGCAGCTTCCTGATCAAGCCGGGCGTCGGCCTGATGATCTGGACGCTGGTCGTGTTCTTCGTCACCTTCCTGCTGCTCAAACGGCTTGCGTTCCCGGCGATCAGCAGGGCGCTCGACAAACGCCAGAAATCGATCGAAGAATCGATCGACACGGCGGAGCGCACCCGCCAGGAGGCCGACCGGCTGCTCGCGGAGTACCGCGACCGCTTGAAGGAGGCGCGCGCCCAGGCGGACGAGATCGTCCAGCGCGCCCGCCAGACGGCCGACACGCACACCGCGGAGTCCAAGCAGCAGGGCCAGGAGCTGATCGCCGAAGCGCAGCGGCGCGCGGAACGCGAAATCGCGGCCGCCACCGAGCGCGCGCTCTCCGACCTGCGCCGCGAGGTGGCCGACCTGACGGTGATGGCCACCGAGAAGGTGACCAGGAAGGCGCTCAGCGAGGCCGACCAGCGCCGGCTGGTCGACGAGGCGCTGGCCGAACTCGACTTCTCGGAGATCTCGGCCGGGAGCGCGTCGTGACGCTTCGCCGCGTGCGGATGCTCGCCGGGGGTGCGTCCTAGATGGACGAGCTCGCTCAGGTATATGCGCGCGCGCTGTTCGAGGTCGCGCGCGAGCAGGGCAAGCTCGATGAGCTGCGCGAGCAGCTCGCTCAGTTCGCCGACGCGGTCGAATCCGACCGTCAGCTCGCGGTCTTCTTCTTCTCGCCGTACTTCTCGACCGCGGAGAAGGAGCAGGGCCTCGAACGGATCCTGCAGGGCGCGGACGAGAACTTCGTCAACTTCCTGAAGCTGCTGATCGAGAAGCACCGCATGCCCGTGCTGTTCCGCATCCGCGCTGCATACCAGCACCTGTGGGACGAGGAGAACAAGGTCCTCCCGGTCGAGATCACGAGCGCGATCGAGCTCGACCCGGCGACCACCGAGAACCTCGGCAACACGATCGGCGAGCGCGCCGGACGCAAGGTCACCCTTGCCGCGCGCGTCGACCCGGACATCATCGGCGGAATCGTGGTCCGGGTCGGCAACTCGATCCTCGATGCCTCAATTCGCAACCGACTGGAGCAGCTGCGCAGGCAGGTTGCCCAAGGAGCCTCATAAGAATGCAGATCAACCCCGACGAGATCACAAGCATCCTCAAGAGCCGCATCGAGGGCCTGGACGAAGGCACCGCGGAGCTGACGGAGGTGGGCACCGTGCTGTCGGTCGCCGACGGCATCGCGCGCCTGCACGGCGTGGAGAACTGCATGTCCTTCGAGAAACTCGAGTTCCCCCACGGCGTCACCGGCTTGGCCCTGAACCTCGAGTCCGACAACGTCGGCGCGGTGCTGTTCGGCGAGTGGGAAAAGATCTCCGAGGGCGACACCGTTCGGCGCACCGGGGAGCTGCTCGAGATTCCGGTGGGCGAGGCGCTGCTCGGACGCATCGTCGACCCGCTCGGCCGCCCGCTCGACGGCAAGGGAGAGGTGAACACGACCGAGATGCGGCCCGCCGAGTTCAAGGCCCCCGGCGTCGTCCAGCGCCAGCCTGTGACCGAACCGATGCAGACCGGTCTGAAGGCGATCGACGCGATGATCCCGATCGGCCGTGGCCAGCGAGAGCTGATCATCGGCGACCGCCAGACCGGCAAGACGGCGATCGGCGTCGACACGATCATCAACAACAAGGACACCGGTGTGGTGTCCGTGTACGTGGCGATCGGCCAGCGCATGTCCACCGTCGTCGCGATCGCGCAGACGCTCGAGGAATACGGCGCGCTGGACAAGACGATCATCGTCGCCGCCGCCGCCGACGAGGCCGCGCCGATCAAGTACATGGCCCCGTACGCGGGCTGCGCGATGGCCGAGCACTTCCTCTACAACGGCGGCCACGCGCTCTGTGTCTACGACGACCTGACCAAGCATGCGTACGCCTACCGGCAGATGTCGCTGCTGCTGCGCCGCCCGCCGGGTCGCGAGGCCTATCCCGGGGACGTGTTCTACCTGCACTCGAGGCTGCTGGAGCGGGCCGTCAAGCTCAACGACGATCTCGGCGGCGGCTCGCTCACGGCGCTGCCGATCATCGAGACGCAGGCCGGCGATGTCTCCGCGTACATCCCGACGAACGTGATCTCGATCACCGACGGCCAGATCTTCCTCGAGTCCAAACTCTTCAACGCGGGCGTGCGGCCTGCCATCAACGTCGGCATCTCTGTCTCGCGCGTCGGCGGGAACGCGCAGATCGGCCCGATGAAGAAAGTCGCCGGGCGCATCAAGCTCGAGCTGTCGCAGTACCGCGACCTCGAAGCCTTCGCGCAGTTCGGCTCGGACCTCGATGCGGACACACAGCGCACGCTGGCCCGCGGCGAACGGCTCGTCGCGACGCTCAACCAGGGCGAGCGCCAGCCGCTCGCAGTCGAGGACCAGACGGTCCAGATCTACGCCGCGACCAACGGCTTCCTCGACCGTCTCAACGTCGAGCGCGTGCCGGAGTTCCTGACCGAGCTGACCGAACGGATGCATTCCCAGGGAAGCGCCGTGCGCGAGAAGATCCGCGGCGGCGACTGGTCCGAGGAGACGCAGAACGAAGTCAAGAGGCTGGTCGAGGAGTTCGCGCGCGACTTCGGCTACGACCTCGACGAGGAGGGCCAGCCGCTCGACGACGAGCCGGCGCCCTCGGTCGAGACCCGCGACGCCGCCGAGAGCGCGGCCGACGGCGACGCAGGCGCGGCGGAGGAGGCCGAGACCGGCGAGCGTGCGGAGACGACGACCGCCGCCGCCTAGCGGAGAGCGGACGGGCAAGCCATGGCCTCACAGCGTGACGTCAAGAACAAGATCAACTCGGTCAAGAACATCCAGAAGATCACGCGCGCGCTGGAGACCGTGGCCGCGGCCCGGCTGCGGCGGGCCGAGCAGCGGATCGACGCGTTGCGCCCCTACGCGGGGGCGATCCGGCGCATGACGCGCCAGGCGGCGCGCGCGGCGGGCGCCGAGACGGCGCGACTGCCGCTGCTCCAGGAGCACGACTCCGAGCGCAACGTCGGGCTGCTGCTCGTGACGGGCGACCGCGGTCTGGCCGGCGGCTTCAACTCGCAGATCATCCGCGCCGGCGTGCGGATCGCCTCCGAGCTCGGAGGGGAGGGCAAGCAGCCGGCCTGGTACGCCGCCGGCCGCCGCGGCGTCTCCTCGATCAGCTTCCGCGGGTACCAGCTCAGCGGCAGCTACACGGGCTTCGCCGACCGCCCCGCCTATGCAGACGCGCGCTCGATCGCCGATGACCTGATCACGGGCTACGTCGACGGCCGGCTCGACCGCGTTGAGATCGTCTACAACGCCTACATCTCGCCGCTGACCCAGCGCGTCACGCGCGAACAGCTGCTGCCGTTGTCCCATGCGACGATCGCGGGCGAGGAGGACGAGGAACAGGACGACCAGGCCGACGGCCCGCGCGCGCTGGTCGAATACGAGCCCGGACCCGAAGAACTGCTCAGACGGCTGATCCCGGACTACATCGAGATCTCGATCTACCGCGCGCTCGTCGAGTCGACGGCGGGCTTCTTCGGCGCGCAGATGACCGCGATGCGAAGCGCCTCCGACAACGCGGGGACGCTGATCACCGACTACACGTTGGAGATGAACCGCGCCCGCCAGGCCGAGATCACGCAGGAGATCGCGGAGGTCGTGGCGGGCGCAGAGGGGCTTTCCTGAGCCGAGCGGCTAGAACTTGATCCAGAGAGAAAGAGGGACGAATCAGATGGCCAGCACCACCACCGAGCCGACCGCCGCGGAGCAGAACGGCAAGCCCAACATCGGGCGCATCGAGGAGATCCAGGGCGTTGTGATCGAGGCTGTGTTCCCCGACCGGCTGCCTGAGATCTACCACGCGATCACGGTCGAACGCACCGCGGCGAACCGCGAGGAGGAGGCCCCGGGCATCAGCGCGGGCGCCGAGGAGAAGGTGCTCGTCTGCGAGGTCCAGCAGCACCTGGGCGATGATCGCGTGCGCGCGGTCGCGATGGACACCACCGACGGGCTCGCGCGCGGGCAGGAGGTCCTCGACACAGGTGCGCCGATCACGGTGCCGGTGGGCGAGGCGACGCTGGGCAGGATCTTCAACCTGCTCGGCGATCCGATCGACCTCGGACCGGAACTGCCCAAGGACACCGAGCGCCGCGGCATCCACCAGGACGCTCCTCCCGCGGACGACCTCACGCCGACGACGGAGATGTTCGAGACCGGCATCAAGGTGATCGACCTGCTCGCGCCCTACGCCAAAGGCGGCAAGACCGGGCTGTTCGGCGGCGCCGGCGTCGGCAAGACGGTGCTGATCCAGGAGCTGATCCACAACCTCGCCACCGAGCACGGCGGGCTGTCGGCGTTCTGCGGCGTCGGCGAGCGCTCGCGCGAGGGCAACGACCTGTGGCTGGAGATGAAGGAGTCCGGCGTGCTCGACAAGACGATGCTCGTCTTCGGGCAGATGAACGAGCCGCCCGGCGCGCGCATGCGCGTCGCGCTCTCGGGGCTGACGATGGCCGAATACTTCCGCGACCAGGGCCAGGACGTGCTGCTGTTCATCGACAACATCTTCCGGTTCGTCCAGGCCGGCTCCGAGGTCTCGGCTCTGCTCGGGAGGATGCCCTCGCAGGTGGGCTACCAGCCGACGCTCGAGACCGAGATGGGCGGCCTGCAGGAGCGGATCACCTCGACGCGCGAGGGCTCAGTCACCTCTGTGCAGGCGATCTACGTCCCGGCCGACGATCTCACCGACCCGGCCCCGGCGTCGGTGTTCGCCCACCTCAACGCGACGACGGTGCTCTCGCGCTCGATCTCCGAAAAAGGCATCTACCCGGCCGTCGACCCGCTCGAATCGACCTCGACGATCCTCAAGCCCGACATCCTCGGCGAGGACCACTTCCGCGTCGCCAACCGCGTCAAGGAGATCCTGCAGCGCTACAAGGAACTCCAGGACATCATCGCGATCCTCGGCATCGACGAGCTCTCCGACGAGGACAAGCTGACCGTCCAGCGGGCGCGCAAGATCGAGCGCTTCCTCTCCCAGCCGTTCTTCGTCGCCGAACAGTTCACCGGCACTCCCGGGGCGTACGTGCCGATCGCCGAAACGATCCGCGGCTTCGAGGAGATCATCGAAGGCAAGCACGACGAGGTCCCCGAGAGCGCGTTCTTCCTGAAGGGCACGATCGAGGAAGTCGTCGAAGCGGGCAAGAAACAGTGAGGCCGAAGGCCGAACGATCAACGACGGCCGGACGCCGTCCACGTTCTCGGATCGCGGGGCTGGATGCCCCGTGGAGCTGACCCCTGGTGGCGCACGCGAAGTTCCAGGCCGAAGTCCTCACCCCCGAGGGCGAGGTCTTCTCCGAGGAGATCGAAATGCTCTCGACGCGGACCACGATCGGCTCGATCGGCCTGCTCGCCGGACACGAGCCCGTGCTCGCGATGCTCGAGCCGACGGAGCTGAGGCTCTACCGCTCCGAAGGGGACATCGTGCGCTACGCGCAGGCCGAGGGCTACCTGCAGTTCGCCGAGAACCGCGCCCTCGTGCTGGTCGAGGAGGCGATCGAGCCCGGGCAGCTGGACCGCGCCACGATCGAGACCAAGCTCTCGGAAGCGCAGGCGGCCGCCGAGCGCGCCCCGGATGACAGCGAGGAGCATGCCCGCGCGCTGCGCGACATCCGCCGCTACGAGGCGTTCCTCGCCGTTGGTTCCTAGCGCCGGCGCGGCGCCTGCACTGCGGCTAGCCTTTCCGGCCTGATGAACGCGGTCCGTGAGCCCATCGCAGTGATCGGCACCGGCTATGTCGGCCTGGTCACCGCGGCCGGCTTCGCCGAGCTCGGCAGCGACGTCTGGTGCGTCGACATCGACGCTGAGAAGATCGCGCGCCTGCAGGCGCGCGAGGTGCCGATCTATGAGCCTGGGCTCGAGGAGGTGCTCGCAGAGCAGCGCGCGAGGCTGCACTTCACGACCGAGCTGGCCGAGGCGCTGCCGCACGCGCGCCTGCTGTTCGTAGCCGTCGGGACGCCGCCGACGTACTCGGGCGACGCCGACCTGTCCGCCGTTCGGGCGGTCGTCGACGAGCTCGGCGACGCGGGCGGGCGCGCGCTCGTGATGAAGTCGACCGTGCCGTGCGGCACCGGCGCGAGCATCCAGCGCGTGTTCGGCGAACGCGGCATCGAGGACATGGCCTACGTGTCCTGCCCGGAGTTCCTCAAGGAGGGCTCGGCGCTGCGCGACTTCAGGAACCCTGACCGGGTGGTGGTCGGGGAGTCCGGCGACTGGGCCGGCGAGGCCGTGGTGAACCTGTACGGCCCGCTGCAGGCGCCGCTGGTCCGCACCGACGTCGCGAGCGCCGAGATGATCAAGCTCGCGGCCAACGCCTTCCTCGCCACGAAGATCTCGTTCATCAACGAGATCGCCAACGTCTGCGAGGAGACCGGGGCGGACGTGATCGAGGTGGCGCGGGGCGTCGGGCTCGACGACCGGATCGGGCCGAAGTTCCTGCAGGCGGGCATCGGCTACGGCGGCTCCTGCTTCACGAAGGACGTCAGCGCCCTGAAGCTCCTCGCGGCGAACTCCGGTTACCACTTCCAGCTCCTGAACGCCGTGACGGAGGTGAACGAGCTGCAGAAGCGGCGCGTCGTGTCCAAGCTCCAGCGTCACGTCGGCGACCTGGCCGGGCGGCGGATCGCGCTGCTGGGCCTCGCGTTCAAGCCCGAGACCGATGACATGCGCGGCGCGTCCTCGCTGGTGCTCGCCGCACGGCTGCAGGCCGAGGGCGCGATCGTGACGGCGTACGACCCGATCGCCGAGCAGGAGGCACGCAAGCTGATGCCGCAGCTGAGCTACTGCGACGGCGCGCTGGAGGCGGTGAACGAGGCCGACGCGGCGGTGCTCGTCACCGAGTGGCGCGAGTTCCTCGAGCTCGACTGGAGGGAGGTCGCGGCCTCGATGCGGGGCAACCTGATCGTGGACGGGCGCAACGCCCTGGACCCCGGGGCGGTGCAGGCCGCCGGCCTCGTCTACGAGGGGATCGGCAGGCGATGACGGGGGCAGGGGGGACGGGGGGCCGGTGCAGGCGGTGATCCTGGTCGGCGGCGAAGGCACGCGGCTGCGGCCGCTGACCTCGAACGTGCCGAAGCCGATCGTCCAGCTCGTCGACCGGCCCTTCATGGCCTACATGCTCGAGTGGCTGCGCGGCCACGGGGTCGACGATGTGATCATCTCGTGCGGCTTTCTCGCCGACCGCGTGCGAGACGTCCTGGGGGACGGCGCCGCGTACGGCCTGCGCTTGCGCTTCGTCGAGGAGCCCGAGCCGCGCGGGACCGCCGGCGCCGTCAAGCTCGCCGAGCCGATGCTCGACGAGCGGTTCCTGATGCTCAACGGAGATGTCTTGACCGATATCGATCTCAGTGAGCAGATCGCCCAGCACGAACGGACCGCCGCGCGCGGCACGCTGGCGCTCGTCCCGGTCGCCGACCCCAGCGCGTACGGGCTGGTCGTGCTCGACGGCGAGCGCGCCGTGAAGGAGTTCATCGAGAAGCCGAGCTCCGAGCGCGAGCTGCCGACGAACCTGATCAGCGCCGGCGCGTACGTGCTGGAGCGCGAGATCCTCGAGCTGGTGCCGCCCGACCGCAACGTCTCGATCGAGCGCGAAGTCTGGCCGCGGCTGGTGGGTGACGGGCTCTACGGCTACCCCTCGGAGAGCTACTGGCTGGACATCGGGACGCCCGACCGCTACCTGAAGGGCACCTTCGACATCATCGAGGGCAACGTCTCCACGGCCGTCCAGGAGCGTCTCGGCGAGCGCTGGCTGGCGCTCGACCCGGACGCCGAGGTGCTCGGGCGCGTGATCCCACCGGCTGTGCTCGAGCGCGGCGCGCGCGTCGGCCCGGGGGCCCAGGTGGGCAGCCTCGTCGTGCTGGGCCAGGACGTCGAGATCGGCGCGCACAGCACCGTCGAGCGCGCCGTTATCCTTAACGGCACCCAGGTGGGCGAGGGGTGCGAGGTGCGCGACTGCATCATCGGACCCGGCTGCCGGATCGGGGCCGCGAGCAAGATCACGGGCGGGGCGGTGCTCGGGGAGGGCGTCACCGTCGGCGCTGACAACGTGATCACGCGCGGGGCGCGTATCTTCCCTGGGGTGCAGTTGCCGGACCGGGCGATCGAGTTCTAGATGCAGCCCGAGCGGCCAGCCGCGTACCGCCACCACCCAGACAGGAAATGACGATCTCACCGAGCAAGGAGCGCCGCAGATGAGCGAGGGCCTTACCGCGACCCCGGCCGCCGGAGCTCTTTCCCGCGAGCTGATCGGCCGCGTCGACTCGACCGGGCAGCTGGCCGACGTGCTGGCACTCCCCGACCACCTGCGTGACGCGGTCTGGCGCGTCGAGTCGGCGATCATGGAGGACTTCGACACGCCGGCCGGCCTCGTCGTCGCCGGCATGGGCGGCTCGGCGATCGGGGGCGCGCTCGCACGCGCGGCGCTCGGCGACCACGCGTCGCGGCCGATCTTCGTGACGCGCGCCTACGGGCTGCCGACCTGGACCACGCCGGAGACGATGGTGCTGTGCGCGAGCTACTCGGGCGAGACCGAGGAGACGCTCGCCTGCTACGAGTCGGCCGGCGCGCTCGGCGCCAAGCGGACGGTCGTCACGACGGGTGGGCGGCTGGCGGAGATGGCCCGCGCCGACGGCGTGCCCGTGATCCCCCTTCCCGCGGGCTTCCAGCCGCGCGCCGCGGTTGCCTACATGACCGTCGCCGCGCTCGAGGTCGCCGCCCTTTGTGGCGTCGGGCCGCGCCTCACGCCGGAGATCGACGTCGCCGCGGCGCACGCCCAGCACCTGGTCGCCGAGTGGGGCCCCGACGCCCCCGAGGACTCGCTCGCCAAGAACGTCGCGCGCGGCCTGTACGGCACCACGCCCGTGATCGCCGGCGCCGGCCTGACGTCGCCGATCGCCTACCGCTGGAAGACGCAGATCAACGAGAACGCCAAGCAGCCGGCGTTCTTCGGCGAACTGCCCGAGCTCGACCACAACGAGCTCGCCGGCTGGGAAGGAGCGCCCGACCTCGGCCGCTTCTCCGCGGTCTTCCTGGACGACTCCGACGCGCACCCGCGGGTCAAGCAGCGCATGGAGCTGACCGAGCAGATGATCTCGGGAAGCGCCGCCGCCAGCTTCCGCCTCGAGACGCGCGGCCAGACCGCGATCGAGCGGGTCGTCTCGCTCGTGCTGCTGGGCGACCTGGTCTCGATCTACCTCGCCGCGCTGCGCGGGGTGGACCCGGGGCCGGTGAAGGCGCTCGACGAGCTCAAGAGCGCGCTGGCCAAGATCTAGCCCCCTGAGCGCCTGTGATACCGTCGAAAACGGCCGAGGAGCGCTGCGACGGGCTCTGGTTCCGCCACGCTCGGCCCCCTCTGCAGCAAAGGGCGCTCACCTGACCAGACAGGAGAGTCAGTCATGGCGACACCTACAGCCACGGGTTCCGACTTCAGGGTTGCGGACCTCTCGCTCGCCGAGTTCGGCCGCAAGGAGATCACGCTAGCCGAGCACGAGATGCCCGGCCTGATGGCGATCCGGGCCGAGTACGCCGCCGCGCAGCCGCTGAAGGGCGCGCGCATCACGGGCTCGCTGCACATGACGATCCAGACAGCGGTCCTGATCGAGACGCTCACGGCGCTCGGCGCGGAGGTTCGCTGGTGCTCGTGCAACATCTTCTCGACGCAGGACCACGCGGCCGCGGCCGTCGCCGTCGGCCCGGACGGAACCGCCGACGATCCGCGCGGCGTGCCCGTCTACGCCTGGAAGGGCGAGACGCTCGAGGAGTACTGGTGGTGCACCGAACAGGTGATGCGCTGGCCCGAGCCCGGAGCAGGCGGCGAACCCGGCCCGAACATGATCCTGGACGACGGCGGCGACGCGACGCTGCTGGTCCACAAGGGCACCGAGTACGAGGCCGCCGGCGCGGTGCCAGATCCGGAGGGCGCCGACTCCCACGAGTTCGAGGTGATCCTGTCGCTGCTCACGCGCTCGCTGGCCGATGACCCGCAGCGCTGGACGAAGATCGGCGAGGGAATCAAAGGCGTGACCGAGGAGACCACGACGGGCGTCCACCGCCTCTACCAGATGGTCGAGACCGGCGAACTGCTGTTCCCGGCGATCAACGTCAACGACTCGGTGACGAAGTCGAAGTTCGACAACCTCTACGGCTGCCGCCACTCGCTGATCGACGGCATCAACCGCGCGACCGACGTGATGATCGGCGGCAAGACCGCGGTCGTATGTGGCTTCGGCGACGTCGGCAAGGGTTGCGCGGAATCGCTGCGCGGCCAGGGCGCGCGCGTGGTCATCACCGAGATCGACCCGATCTGCGCGCTGCAGGCGGCGATGCAGGGCTACGAGGTGCGCCGGCTCGACGAAGTGCTGCCCGTCGCCGACATCTTCGTGACCGCGACCGGCAACAAGGACATCATCACCGCCGAGCACATGGGCCGCATGAAGCACCAGGCGATCGTCGGCAACATCGGCCACTTCGACAACGAGATCGACATCGCGGGCCTGTCAGGCGTCGCCGGCATCGAGCAGGTGAACATCAAGCCGCAGGTCGACAAGTGGGTGTTCCCGGACGGCCACGCGATCATCATGCTCTCCGAGGGGCGGCTGCTGAACCTCGGCAACGCCACCGGGCATCCTAGCTTCGTGATGAGCAACTCGTTCTCGAATCAGACGATCGCGCAGATCGAGCTGTTCACCAAGAACGACGAGTACGAGAAGCGGGTGTACGTGCTGCCCAAGCACCTCGACGAGAAGGTCGCCCGCCTGCACCTCGACGCGCTGGGCGTGAAGCTCACCGAGCTGTCTGCGGATCAGGCCGCCTACATCGGCGTGCCGGTGGAAGGCCCCTTCAAGCCGGATCACTACCGCTACTGACGCGAGGGTAGGCTCCCTCGCATGCGGAGCGGCACGTGAGGGCGATGGTGCTCGCAGCCGGGCTCGGCACCCGGCTGCGACCGCTCACCTACGAGATCACCAAGCCGATGGTCCCGGTGCTGGACCGGCCGGTGATGGAGCACATCCTGGAGCTGCTCTCGCGCCACGGGTTCGAGCAGGTGGTCGCGAACCTGCACTACTTCCCGGAGACGATCGAGGAGTACTTCGGCGACCGGCTCTCCTACCACTACGAGGCTGAGCTGCTCGGCACCGCCGGCGGCGTGCGCGCGTGCCGGGAGTTCTTCGGCGAGGAGCCGTTCCTCGTGATCTCGGGCGACGCGCTCACCGACATCGACCTCACGGCGCTCACCGCCCGCCACCTCCAGGCGGGCGGGATCGCGACGCTGTCGGTGAAGAAAGTGGCGGACACGCGCGAGTACGGCGTCGTGCTCCACGACCGCGACGGGCGGATCACGGGCTTTCAGGAGAAGCCGGCGCCGGAGGAAGCGCTGTCGGATCTCGGCAACTGCGGCATCTACGTGTTCTCGCCCGAGATCTTCGACTACTTCCCCGACCGTCCGTTCGCGGACTGGGCGCAGGACGTGTTCCCGGCGCTGCTCGAGAACGACGTGCCGTTCTACATCCACGAGGTCCACGAGTACTGGAACGACGTCGGCTCGCTGGGCGAGCTGCGCCAGGGCACCTTCGACGCGCTCGAAGGAGAGCTGCACCTCGAGATCGCGGGCGAGGAGCGCCAGCCCGGCGTGACCGTCGCCGGCGAGACGAAGCTGCCCGAGGACGCGGAGATCGACGGCCCGGCGTGGATCGGCGAGGACGTACGGATCGGCGCCGGCGTGCGGCTGACCGGACCTGTCGTGGTCGGTGACGGAGCGAGCGTCGGCGACGGCGCGCAGCTGCGCTCGAGCATCGTCTTCCCCGGCACCGAGATCGGCGCGGAGTCGATCCTGATCGGGGCGATCGCCGGCCACAAGGGCATCCTTCGGAGCCTGCGCGCGCGGCGCTGAGCTCGCGCCCGCGCCGGCGGCGCGGCGGCGAGGCCTCGATCCGAGTATCACTGTGACCGCGTCGCGATGAGCACTACCGCCGCAGCCCCCGCCACCGTCCGAACCGGCACCCCCCGCCTCGCGCTGGTCTTCACCGGGCTGATGATGGTGCTGCTGCTGGCCGCGCTCGACTCGACGATCGTCGCGACCGCGCTGCCGACGATCGTCGGCGACCTCGGAGGCCTGGAGCGGATCGCCTGGGTGACGAGCGCGTTTCTGCTCGCGCAGACCGTGGTCACGCCGCTGTACGGCAAGCTCGGCGACCAGCTCGGCCGAAAGCGGGTGCTGCAGAGCGCGGTCGTGCTGTTCCTGGCCGGCTCGGCGCTCTGCGGCCTCTCGCAGACGATGACCGAGCTGATCGCGTTCCGGGCCGTCCAAGGACTCGGCGCCGGCGGCCTGATCGTGCTCGTCCAGGCGAGCGTCGGCGATGTGGTCCCCCCGCGCGAACGCGGCCGCTATCAGGGGTTGTTCGGCGCGGTGTTCGGCTTCGCTGCGGTCGCCGGGCCGCTGCTGGGAGGCGTGATCGTCGACAACCTCTCGTGGCGCTGGATCTTCTACGTGAACCTGCCGGTCGGCATTCTCGCCCTGATCGTGCTCTCGGCCACGCTGCCGGACTCCGGAGCGCGCAGCCGCCCGGTGATCGACTACCTCGGCGCCGGCGTGCTCGCGTCCGCGCTCGCGGCGATAGTGCTGGTCGCGAGCCTCGGCGGTACGACCTGGCCGTGGGGCTCGCCACAGACCGTGGTCGTGGCCGTCGCCGGGGTCGCGCTGCTCGGCGTGTTCATCGTGGTCGAGCGCCACGCCCGGGAACCCGTGTTGCCTCTGTCGTTGTTGCGCGACGAGGTCTTCCGCGTCGCCTCGCTGCTGTCGCTGATCGTGGGGTTCGCGCTGTTCGGGACGATCACGTTCCTGCCGCTGTTCTTCCAGACGGTCTTCCACGCGAGCCCGACCGGGGCCGGGCTGCGGCTGATCCCGCTGATGGGCGGCCTGGTGACCGCCTCGGTCATCTCGGGACGGCGGATCGCCGCGACCGGCCGCTACCGGCGCTTCCCGATCTTCGGCACGTTGCTGCTGACGATCGGGCTGTTCCTGCTCTCGCGCATCGGCCTCGGCACCAGCTCCGTGGCGATCGACGCCGCGCTGCTCGTGGTCGGGCTCGGCCTCGGGTTGACGATGCAGGTGCTGGTGCTCGCCGTGCAGAACGCCGTCGGCTACGAGCTGCTCGGGGCTGCCACCTCGGGGGTCACGCTCACGCGCGGCATCGGCGGCTCGTTCGGCGCGGCGGTGTTCGGCACGATCTTCACGACCAGGCTGCGATCGGAGCTGCGCGGCGTTCTGCACGGGCCCCTCGCCGCGCAGGTCGCAGGCGGCGGGCGCCTGACCGGCGCCCAGGTGGCGAGCCTGCCGCACGCCGCCGAGGTCGCGTACGCGAACGCCTACGTGAACGCGCTGCGACCGGTGTTCCTGGTGGCGACCGGCATCGGTGCCGTGGGCTTCGTGCTCAGCCTGCGCCTGCGCGAGCGCCCGCTGCGCACCACGGCCGCGACGAGCAACGGCCTCGAGGACTCGCTCGCTGCGCCGAAGTCGCCGAGCTCGCTGGCCGAGATCGACCGGGCGCTGAGCGTCGCCGCCGGCGAGCAGCGCCGGCGCGAGTTCAGCGCACGGATGGTCGCGCGGGCCGGTGTGGATATCAGCCCCGGAGCTGCATGGGCGCTCGCGCGGTTCAGCAGCTACGGCGTCGCGGGCACGCTCGGGATGGCACGCTCGATCGGCATCCCGGAGGAGCGGATCGGCCCGGTGCAGGCCGAGCTGCGCGAGCGCGGGCTGGTCGAAGGCGAGGCGGAGCAAGCGCGGCTGACGCCGGCCGGGACGGCGATGGCCGACCAGCTGCTGAGCGCACGGCGCGAGGAGCTTCGGGCGCTGCTCGACGGCAACGACGCCGAGCGCGCGCCGGAGGTCCAGCAGCTGATCGAGCAGCTCTGCGTCGAGCTCTCCGGGCAGCGCCCGGACCGCGCTCAGGCGAGCAGCTCGTAGCGCTCGCGCCGCTGCTGCTCGCGCTCGGACTCCGCCAGCGCGCGGATGAACAGCACGACGATCGCCACCCCCATCACGAGCGACTGCTCGACGGCCATGATCAGCCCGGCGACCCCCTGGTCGTCGAGCGCTGACAGGCCCCAGATCTGGGGTACGTGCTCGTAGTAGGGGTACAGCGCGACCGGCGCGAACGCGAGCCCCATCCCCAGCGCGCCGACGAGCAGCTTGCTCGTCGCCATGTACGCGATCGGCCCCATCCCCCCGAGTCGCATCCGTGCGCGGATCGGCGAGATCAGATGCCACCAGTACAGGGAGCCCACGACGAGGAAGCTGAGGTGCTCGAGGATGTGGACACCGTCGTTGCGAACGGCGAGGTCGTAGGCGGTCGGGATGTGCCACGCCCAGATCACGCCGACGTACAGCGCCACCGCGAAGGCCGGGTGCGCGAGCGGACCTGCCATCCGCTCGACGGTGTGGACCGTCCGCGTGACGGGCCGCAGGATCACCTTGGTCAGCGCGAGGATCGCGAGAATCGGCGCGATGTCGAGGAGCAGCATGTGCTGGACCATGTGCGCGGCGAAGAGCTGGCTGGAGAGTGAGTCGATCGGCGAGCAGAGCGCCAGCACGACGACGAGCGTCGCTGCGATGAAGCAGCACAGCCGCCAGACCGGCGCCTCGGTCGCGGCACGCTCCGATCCGGCCGCCCGCACGGTTCGCCAGCGGCGGACGTAGACCCAGATCCAGGCCAGCGCCACCACGAGCACGAGCGGGCTGAACGACCACGTCAGGTCTGGCTTCATCGCCGCACGATTCTCGCAGGCGCCGGGGGCCGAGGCAGCCCCTCATCGACCGGGGCGGGGCCGGCCGGGAGCCCTCGCCGATTGCGTCCACCGGCCATTTACATCCGCCGAGCAGCGGCGTACCATCGTGGGCCGACGCCAGAGACAAGGCCGATCGAAGGAGCGACCATGGAGATCGACATCAGAGGTCGAAACGTACCGGTCACCGATGAGCTCCGCACACACGCGGAGCGTCGCCTCACGAAGATCGCGCGGCAGGTTTCGGAGCTCGCCAGGCTCGAGATCGAGATCTTCCACGAACGCAATCCGCGCGTCGCCGATTGCGAAGTCGCCGAGGCCACGCTGTACCTCAAGGGCGTGACGCTGCGGGCCCGCGACGCCTCGCCCGACATGCTCCACTCGCTGAACCTGATGGTCGACGAGCTCGCCCGGCAGGTCAAGCGCCACCGCGAGAAGCTGCGCGGGCGGCGCGAGGCCCACCGCTCCTCGGCCCACGTCGGCGACGCGACGCTGCCCTCGACTTAGGATCCCGACCGTCGTTCGGCCGGCGCTCCGCGCCGACCTCAGAGGTTTGGGTCTCGGAGCAGCGTGTGTTTAGAACCCCGCACGGCGCGGGTAGCTGCGCGTGCGGGGAAATGCGAGCAAGGGGGATCTCAGCCGCGATCGTTCTGGCGCTGGCGTGCGCAGGAGGCTTCGCCTCGCCCGCGGCCGCCAAGAAGGCCCCGCCCTCGCTCCCGCCGGCCGAAGGCAAGGCTCCCCGCCCGGGGCCGTCGATCCTCTACGCCCCGCCGGCCCCCGCGCCCCAACTCGAAAACGCGCCCGGCTCGACCTGGAAGGCCGCGCCGATCCTGGTCTCCGGCGCGAGCGCCTACCGCAAGGGCGAGTTCCTCTACCAGGGCTACCTGTACGACGACCACGGCGCAAAAGAGGTCGTCGATCCGACCAACCCGATGATCTCCCCGGGCGGCGACTCCTCCGGCGGCGACACGTTCTCCGAACCCGACGGCACCTACACGTATCCGACCGGTCCGGGTTATGACGAGAACGCGGCGAACCTCGTCGAACTGCGGGCCAAGCCGCTGAAGAAGGCCACCGCCTTCCGCATCACGCTGAACAGCCTCGAGAACCCGGCGCTGATCGCGACGGCGATCGCGATCGGCGGCGAAGAAGGCGTCACCCATCCGTTCCCGTTCGGCGCGAACGTGCACGCCCCCGCCGAATACTTCCTGACGGTCCACGGCGAAACCGCTGTGCTGACGAACGCAGCCAGCGGCGAAACCGTGCCTGGCCCGGCCCCGACCGTCTCCGTCGATCTCGCCCGCCGCCAGATCACAGTCGCGGTCCCCCACAGCGAGTGGAACCCCGGCACCTCGACGGTACGTCTCGCCGCAGGCGTCGGGCTCTGGAACGAAGCGGCCGGCACCTATCTGCTCCCGGGCGCGACGGCCAGCGCCACCCAGCCCGGCGGCGCGGGCACCGACTCCAGCCCGCCCGCGTTCTTCGACGTCGCCTTCCGCTTCAACGACCAGGAGCCGGTACCGGGCACGCCGAGCCCGGGGAACGAGCTCAACCCGGCCTACTGGCGCGAATCGGCGCAGGCGCAGGCGCTGGCGTCGGGCGACATCAGCAAGTTCCACGCGGAGGTCGAATTCGCCAAGCTGAAGGCGAAGGCCAACGACGACATGGACGGCACGCCGACGGGCGTGCCGGTCTCGGGTGTCTTCGACCGCATCCTCGCCTCGCACTTCGCCGACGGCCAGGGCGCCGACTACGCGACCGGAGGCTGCGGCTCCTCGAGCGCGTGCATCGGCGAGATGCGCGGGCAGCTCCTGCCCTACGCGATCTACGTGCCCAGCGGGCCGGCGCCGTCGCAGGGCTGGGGCCTGACGCTGCTGCTGCACTCGCTCTCGGCCAACTACAACCAGTTCTCGGGCACCAAGAACCAGGCCGAGTTCGCCGATCGCGGTCAGGGTTCGATCGTGATCACGCCCTCGGGCCGCGGCCCCGACGGCTGGTACTACGACCATGCGGGCGCCGATACCTTCGAAGTGTGGGCCGACGCCGCCGCCCACTACAAGCTCGATCCGAACTTCACGGACATCGCCGGCTACTCGATGGGCGGCTATGGCACGTACAAGTTCGCGAGCCAGTTCCCGGACCTGTTCGCCCGCGCGCAGCCCACGGTCGGGCCGCCCGGCCTGGGCGTGTGGGTCCCGCCCGCGCCGCCCGAACCCGGAGGCGAACAGTCCAACACCGAACGGATGCTCGGCTCGGTGCGCAACATCCCGTTCCTGATCTGGGACGAGACGACCGACGAGCTGGTGCCGATCGCGGGCGTGCTGAAACAGGTCGAAAAGTTCAACACCCTCGGCTACCGCTACGAATTCGACCAGTTCCAGGCCGGCGAGCACCTCACGCTTGCGATCAACGACGAATTCCAGCCGGCCGCCAACTTCCTCGGCACCGAAACCGTCGATCGCAACCCCCCGCACGTGACCTACGTCTACAACCCGACGATGGACTTCGCCTCCGACGGGACCTCGGCGGGGCACGCGTACTGGGTATATGGGGTGACGCTCCGCGAAGGCGGCGGCACGGCGCCGCTCGGCACGGTGGACGTGCGCTCCGAGGGCTTTGGCACGGGCGACCCGACGCCGGGCGAAACGACCCACGGGGCGGGCACTCTGACCGGCGGGGCGATCCCCGCGATCCCCTACACGAGCCAGTCGAAGGCCTGGGGTCCCGCCCCGGCGGCGCCCTCCGCAGACGCGCTCGACATCACCGCCTCGAACGTGTCCGCGTTCACGGTCGACGCGAAGCGGGCCAGAGTCGACTGCAACGCGGCGCTCCACGTCAGCACCGACGGGCCGCTCAGCGTGACGCTGGCGGACTGCCGCGGCGGGCGGACCAAGACGCTCAGCTTCCCCTGATCCGCGCTCACGGCGCCCGCCGATGGGCTCACCGCCGGGAGCTATCCTTGGGCGCATGCCCTCACTGCTCGATCGCGCGCTGAACGCCGGCGAGGCCAAGAAGTTCAAGCAATATCAACGGCGCGTGGCGCTGATCAACGCCTTCGAGCCCGAGCTCGAAGAGGACAGCGACGCGGAGCTGCGCGAGCGGATGGACGCGCTGCGCCAGCGGGGCGCCGAGGGCGAGTCGCTCGACGAGTTGCTGCCCGAGTGCTTCGCCGTCGTCCGCGAGACCGGCAAGCGCACGATGGGGATGCGCCATTTCGACGTCCAGATGATCGGCGGGATGGCTCTGCACGAGGGCCAGATCTCAGAGATGAAGACCGGCGAGGGCAAGACGCTGACCGCCACGCTCGCCGTCGTCCTGAACTCGCTCGCCGTCGGCGAGCCGGACCCCGATGACGGCGATGACGCCGCGCCGCGCCGCCGGGGCGTGCACGTGGTGACCGTCAATGACTACCTGGCGCGACGCGACGCCGAATGGATGGGGCCGATCTACGACGCGCTCGGCGTGACCGTCGGCGTGCTCGAAAACATGCAGCCCTACGACGAGAAGCAGCAGGCCTACGCAGCGGATGTCGTCTACGGGACCAACTCGGAGTTCGGCTTCGACTACCTGCGCGACAACATGGCCAAGGATCTCGGCGAAAAGGTCCAGCGCGGCCACCCGTACGCGATCGTGGACGAGGTCGACAACATCCTGATCGACGAGGCGCGCACGCCGCTGATCATCAGCGGCGCCCCGGAACAGGCCGCCGACCTGTACGTCAAGTTCGCGGCGTTCGCGCCGCGCTTGGTGCTCGGCAAGACTCCCGAAGGGATGGATCCCCGCAGCAAGAAGCAGTTCGTCGCCGACTTCGACTACGAGATCGACGAGAAGCACAAGACCGTCACCGTCACCGAGCAGGGCGTGACGAAGGCGGAGCGCTACCTCGGCATCGACCATCTGTACCGCGCCGAGAATGGCCACCTCGTCAACCACCTGATCCAGGCGCTGCGCGCCGAGTCGCTCTACAAACGCGACGTCGACTACGCCGTGATCGACGACGAGGTCAAGATCATCGACGAGTTCACCGGCCGCATCCTCGAGGGCCGGCGCTGGTCGGAGGGTCTGCACCAGGCCATCGAGGCCAAGGAGAAGGTGTCGATCCAGGAGGAGAACCAGACCCTCGCGACGATCACCTACCAGAACTACTTCCGCCTCTACGACAAGCTCGCCGGGATGACCGGGACCGCGCTGACCGAGGCGACGGAGTTCATGAAGATCTACGAGCTCCCCGTCGTCCAGATCCCGACGAACATGCCGATGGTCCGCGAGGACCGCAACGACCAGGTCTACAAGACCAAGGAGGGCAAGTGGGCCTCGGTCGTCAACGAGATCGCCGCGCGCCACGAGAACGGCCAGCCCGTGCTGGTGGGGACGATCTCGGTCGAGGTCTCCGAGCTGCTCTCCGACCGGCTCACCCGCCAGGGCATCAAGCACACGGTCCTGAACGCCAAGCCCGAGCACGCCGCGAAAGAGGCCGACATCGTCGCCGAGGCGGGCCAGCCGGGCGCGGTCACGATCGCCACCAACATGGCCGGCCGCGGCGTGGACATCAAGCTCGGCGGCAACCCCGAGCACCTGGCCCACCAGCAACTGGCCCGCGAGGGCGTCGAGCCTGACAGCGACGGCTACGACGCGCGCTTCGCGGCGGTCCTGCCCGAGCTCGAGCGCAAGGTGGAGGGCCAGCGCGAGCAGGTGACGGCCGCCGGCGGGCTGTTCATCTGCGGCACCGAGCGCCACGAGTCGCGGCGCATCGACAACCAGCTGCGCGGCCGCTCCGGGCGCCAGGGCGACCCCGGCGAGTCACGCTTCTTCCTCTCGGCCGAGGACGACCTCGTGCGGCTGTTCGCCGGCGATCGCATCTACCGGATCCTCGACCGTCTCGGCGGGATCGACGAGGAGGGCAACGAGGAACCGATCGAGGCGGGCATGCTCTCGAAACAGATCGAGAAAGCGCAGAAGAAGGTCGAGGAGCAGAACTTCCTGATCCGCAAGCGCGTGCTCGAGTACGACGACGTGATGAACGAGCAGCGCCGTGTGATCTACGCGTACCGGGACGAGGTGCTCGAAGGCAAGCCGATCGGCGAGGAGGCGCGCCGCGAGGTCTCGAACGTGATCGAGCGGACGGTCGACCAGTACACGATCGCGTTCGGCGAGTACCCCGAGGACTGGGACCTCGACGGGCTCTACACGGCGCTCTCGCAGTTCTTCCCGGTCGAGATCGACACCGAGGCGCTGCGCGAGCAGCGACTCGACCGCGACGGGCTCATCGACTCGATCCTCGAAGACGCGATGGAGCGCTACGAGGCGCGCGCCGAGGCGCTCGGCGAGGAGCTGATGGGCGCCCTGGAGCGGTTCCTGCTGCTGCAGACGATCGACGAACGCTGGCGCGAGCACCTGTTCGACATGGACTACCTGCGCGAGGGCATCCACCTGCGCGGCTTCGCCCAGATCGACCCGCTGGTCGCCTACAAGAACGAGGCCTTCACGCTGTTCGGCGATCTCATGAACAGCGTCTGGTCGGATTACACGCGGATGATCTTCAACGTCGAGGTGAACGTCGAGGGCGAGAACGGCAGCCAGGGTGGCCCGGCGGTCCCGGCGTTCGCCGCCTCGGGCAGCTCCACCAGCGGCGGCCGCGTCTCGTACTCGGGCGGCAGCGCCGCCGGCGCCGGCGCGATGGCCGCGGCCGCGGCGGCGGCCGTCGAGGCCGAGGGCCTGGGCGAGGGCGGCGAAGAATATGAACCGCTGCCCGTCGTCGAGCAGCGCGTGCTCGACGACGAGCACCAGGTGGGGCGCAACGATCCCTGCTGGTGCGGGAGCGGGAAGAAGTACAAGCGCTGCCACGGCGCGTAAGGCTGGGGCTTGTAACCGAGCAGGGGAGGTGGAGGGATGAAAGCCGTCCGCTTCAGCGCATACGGCGACTTCGGCGTGCTGCGGGTCGAGGAGGTTCCCGACCCCGAGCCGGGGGAGGGGCAGCTGCTGGTGCGCGTGCGCGCCGCCGGGGTGAACCCGATCGACTGGAAGATCGTGCACGGCGCGAGCGCGCAGGGACCGCTGGCCGCGCCGCGCGGGCTCGGGGTGGACGTCGCCGGCACGGTCGTGAAGGCAGGCCCGGGCGTCGAGGGGATCGAGCCGGGCGCCGAGCTGCTCGGGAGCGCGGCCCCGGCCTTCGCCGAGCTCGTCGTCGCCTCGCCCCAGGCGCTCGTCGAGAAGCCGGCCGGGGTTTCGTGGGACGTCGCGGGGAGCCTTGGTGTGGTCGTCGGCACCGCGTACGCGACGCTTGGCGAGCTCGGCCTGCACGCCGGCCAGACGGTGCTGGTGCTGGGCGCCTCGGGCGGCGTCGGCCTGGTCGCCGTGCAGCTGGCGGTCGGGCGCGGGCTCGAGGTGATCGGTACCGCCTCCGAGCCCAAGCATGCGCGGCTGCGCGACATCGGCGCGACCCCGGTCGCCTACGGGGAGGGTCTGGAGGCGCGCCTGCGGGAGGCCGCGCCGGACGGCGTCGATGCCGTCCTCGACGCCTCAGGCCACGGCGAGCTGCGTGCTGGCGTGGAAGTCGCCGGGGGACCCGAGCACGCGCTGTCGATCGCGTCCTATGCGGAAGCCCAGGAGCTCGGCGTGCGCTTCCACAGCGGCGGCGGCGGCGAGCAGACCACGACGGCGCTGCGCGAGGTGCTGCCGCTGATCGAGGCGGGGAGCTTCGAGTTCCCGATCGCCGGGGTCTTCGGGCTCGACGGCGTCGCCGAGGCGCTGCGCGAGAGCGAGCACGGCCATCCGGACGGCAAGCTCGTGATCGAGCCCGGGCGGCCGGGCTAGGCCTCGCGCTCCGGCGGGCCGGCGGGCGCTGCTCCCGTCCCTTCGCCGGGCAGCCCCCACGGCGCGTCGAGCCCGATCCGCCACAGCCCGTCCCCGCCGCGCACGTACACCACGACCGAGGCGCTGCGGTGCTCGTACGATCCATCGTGGCCGTCGCCGATGAGCGTGAGCGAGCCCGTCGCCAGGGCGACGCCGCCCGCCTCGTACAGGCCGGTGACCTCGGCTTCCACCTGCGTGCCGTTGCCGACCAGCGCTTCCAGAACGGCGGCGATCGCCGCGCGGCCCTGCACCAGGGAGCCGTCCGCGGCGACGATCGCCGCGTCCTCGCTCCACATCTCGAGCGCGGCCTCGACGTCGCGCGCCGAGATCGCCGCCGCGAACGAGGTTGCGAGCTCCTGCGGGGTCGCGGCTGCCATCCGCGGGACGATATATTCGCGGCGCCGGCCACGCGCCTGGCGGCTGATAGCGTGGGTGTATGGCCTCAACCGACGCCAGCGAGAGCACGCCACAGCGGCTGGCGGCGATCCGCGAGCAGATGAAGCTCCTCGCGGACTATCTTTGACCCGGCAGCGCTGAGCGAGCGCGCAGCCGCGCTCGAGTCCGAGATGGGCGAAGCGGGGTTCTGGGACGACGCTGAGCGCGCCGCATCGGTTTCCGCCGAGCACGCGCGCGTCTCGCGCCGGCTCGAGGGCTTCAAGGCGCTGCAGGCCGACGTCGAGGACCTCGACGGGCTGGCCGAGATGGCCGCCGAGGAGCCGACGCTCCAGGCGGAGGTCGATGAGCAGATCGGCTCCGTCGAGCGGCGGCTGGGCGAGCTCGAGGAGCAGCGGCTGTTCTCGGGGCCCTATGACGCGGGCGACGCGCTCGTGACGGTCAACGCCGGCGCCGGCGGCACCGACGCCCAGGACTGGGCGGAGATGGTGCTGCGCATGCTGATGCGCTGGGCGGAGTCGCGAGGCTTCAACGTCGAGCTGCTCGAGGTGAGCCCGGGCGAGGAAGCGGGCATCAAGTCCGCGACGTTCCGGGCCTCGGGCGAGAACGCCTACGGGCTGTTCGGCGCCGAGCGCGGCGTGCATCGCCTCGTGCGCCTCTCGCCGTTCGACTCCGCGCACCGGCGCCAGACGAGCTTCGCGGGCGTCGAGGTCGCGCCCGTCGTCACCGACAGCAAAGAAATCGAGATCAACGACGACGACCTGCAGGTCGACACCTACCGCGCCTCGGGCGCCGGGGGCCAGCACGTCAACAAGACCGACTCGGCCGTGCGCATCACCCACCGGCCGACCGGGATCGTCGTGCAGTGCCAGAACGAGCGCTCGCAGTCTTCCAACCGGGCCACAGCGCTGGCGATGCTGACGGCCAAGCTGCTCGAACGAAAAGAGCGTGAACGCCAGGAAGAGATCGCGCGCGAGAAGGGCGAGGCCCAGGACGTCAACTTCGGGTCGCAGATCCGCTCCTACGTGCTGCACCCCTACCAGATGGTCAAGGACCACCGCACGGGCTATGAGATGGGAGACGTGCAGCGGGTCCTCGACGGTGACCTGGACGGGTTCGTGCGCGCCTACCTGCTCGCGTCGGCCGCGGCTCCTGCGGAGGCCGCGTGAGCGAGCTGCGCGCGCTCGTGAGGCGTGCGCTCGAGGAGGACATCGGCAGCGGCGACGTCACGACGGCAGCGACGGTCGCCGCGGATGCGAACGCGCTCGCGCGGATCGTCCAGAAGGAGCCGGGGGTGATCTTCGGGCTCGCCGCCGCAGAAGCCGTGTTCGAGGAGCTCGACCCCGGCGTCCGGATCGACCGCCGGGTGGCGGAGGGAGTGTGGAGGGAGGGGGGAGAGGTGCTCGAGGCCCGCGGGCCGGCCGCGGCCCTGCTCACCGGCGAGCGCACGGCGCTCAACTTCCTCGCTCACCTGTCAGGCGTCGCGACGATGGCGGCGCGGGCGGCGCGCGCGGTCCAGGGAACGGGAGCGAGGGTCCTCGACACCCGCAAGACGACCCCGGGGCTGCGCGAGCTGGAGAAGCAGGCGGTCGCAGCCGGCGGTGCGAGCAACCACCGCGCCGGCCTGTATGACGCGATCCTGATCAAGGAGAACCACATCGCCGCGGCCGGTGGCATCGCAGCGGCCGTCGCGCGCGCCCGCGAGGCCGCCCCGCAACTCGCCGGGCGGATCGAGGTCGAGGTGCGCGACGACGACGAGATCGATCAGGCGCTCGCGGCAGGCGCGCCCAGGCTGCTGCTGGACAACATGGATCCGCCACGGCTGAGGGCCGCGGTCGCCCGGGTCGCCGGGCGCGCGGAGCTCGAGGCGAGCGGCGGGGTCGACCTCGCGACGCTCCGGGAGGTCGCGGACACGGGGGTAGAATGGATCTCGATGGGGGCCCTGACGCACTCCGCCCCGGCCCTCGATTTGTCTTTGGAACTCGAGGTGCTGCCATGAACCTCCCCATGGCCCCGACCCAGTCGATACCCCCCGCGAAGCCGCTGCCGGCTCTCTCGCCCGAGGAGATCGCGGCGCTGCAGGACGAGGTACGCGAGCTCGCGGCGGCGCGGGACGCCGTGATCCTCGCGCACAACTACCAGGTTCCCGAGGTGCAGGACGTGGCCCACTACGTCGGCGACTCGCTGGGGCTCTCGCGCCAGGCGGCGGCTGCCGAGCAGTCCACGATCGTCTTCTGCGGTGTGCACTTCATGGCTGAGACGGCCTCGATTCTGTGCCCCGAGAAGACAGTCCTGATCCCCGACCTCGACGCCGGCTGCTCCCTGGCCGCGTCGATCGACGCCGAGCAGCTCGCCTCGTGGCGGGCGCAGTATCCGCAGGGAGTCGTCGTCATGTACGTCAACACGACCGCCGAGGTGAAGGCGCTGACGGACTACTGCTGCACCTCCGCGAACGCCGTCGACGTCGTGCGTCACATCTACGCGACGCACGGCGCGGACACCGAGATCCTGTTCGGGCCCGACATGTGGCTCGGCGCCTACGTCGAGAAGGAGCTCGGCCGCCGCATGCACGTCTGGGACGGCGAGTGCCACGTCCACGCCGGGATCCGCCCGGCCGACATCGAAGCCACTCGCGCCGCGCACCCGGGCGCGGACTTCCTGATCCACCCCGAGTGCGGGTGCTCGACGAGCGTGATGGAGTACGTCGCGGCGGGGGACGTGTCCGCCGACGGGGTGCACCTGCTCTCGACGGGCGGGATGCTTCGTTACGCGGAGTCGATCGCGGACGGCACGAGCGGCGAGCCCGATGGCCAGGTCGAGGAACCCGGCCTGAAGGACACCGACCAGCCGCCGGCCGCCGACCTGGCGACGCACCCGGTCCGCGAGGCGGTCGTGGCGACGGAGGTCGGGATGCTCTACCCGCTGCGGATGGCCGCGCCCGACGTCGAGTTCATCCCCGCGAACCCCGAGGCCTCCTGCGTGTTCATGAAGATGATCACGCTGCCGAACCTCCGCGACGCCCTGCTGGAGAACCGCTTCGAGGTGAAGGTCGATCCCGATACGGCGGCGAAAGCGCGGGTGCCGATCGACCGGATGGTGGCGATCGGGTAGCAACTGTGGGCGAAAGCGTCCACAAATGCAGATAGTTGTTGTGAATTCCGCTAACATGGATGTATGCGGGAGATGCACGACGACTTCGTTGCTGGCGATCTGATCGAGGAGATCACCCGACGGACGGGTCTCAAGCAGTCAGAGTTGGCGCGCAGGGCCGGGCTCGACCGTTCGGTGATGAGCGCCTATGTGCGGGGGCGTCGCCAGCCTTCGGTCGCGGCGCTGGCACGGATCGCGCGCGGTGCAGGGCTGCAGCTGGAGCTTTCACCGGCTCCCGAATCCGAGTCGCTGGAGCGCCAGGCGAAGATCCTCGAGATGGTTCTCGACCTCGCAGGGTCGCTGCCGTTCAAAGGCCGCGGCCGCCTCGAGTACCCACCCCTGGTCAGGCTGCAAGCATGAGCGAGCTCGGCGACCAGCTGCTCGCCGTTCACGACGGGCTCGATGCCGCGGGCATGGCCCACGCAATCGGAGGCGCGATCGCCCTGGGCTACTGCGTCCTCGAGCCGCGCGGTACCCGCGACGTGGACGTCAACGTCTTCGTTCACCCTGGTCGCGCGCGAGAAGTCTTCGCCGCGATGCCCGACGGCGTCGAGGTGAGCGGCCTGCAGCTCGAACGAGCGGAACGCGATGGCCAGGTCCGGCTGCAGTGGGGCATCACTCCGATCGACCTCTTCATGAGTGTCCTGCCGTTCCACGATCGAGTGCAGTCGCACGTGCGAGAGGTGCCGTTCGAGGGTCGAACGATCCCCGTGCTCGACTGCACCGGTCTGGCCGTGTTCAAGGTGATGTACGACCGCCCCCAGGACTGGGTCGACATCGAAGCAATGGTGGAGGCCCGATCCCTCGACATCGAGGATGCGTCGCGGTGGATCCGCGCGATCGTGGGCGAGGACCCACGGATCGGGCGGCTCATGTCGCTGCCGGGCGCTCGCCGCTCGCAGGCCGAGCCGCCGCCGCTCCGACCCCGTGGCGACGCCCTGTCCTAGAACTCCTCCGCAGCGTGCGGCCCGACGACCCCGACGGCGAGGTCGTCGTCGATCCCTGCGGCGATCTCGCGGACTTCGTCGAACGTGACCGCGTCGAGCGCGGCGATCGCTTCGTCAGGGTCGATCGACTCGCCGAAGACGATGTGCTGGTTGGCGGCGTGGCGTGCGACCGCCCCGGAGTTCTCGAACGCGAGCACCAGCCGCCCGGCTGCGTACGCGCGGGCTCGCTGGACCTCCTCCTCGGTCGGCCCGTCGTCGCGCAGCTCGATCACGATCTCGCGCATGCGGGCGTACGCCTCGATCGTCTTTGCCGAGTCGAGACCCGATCCGAGCTGCAGGATCGGGATGTCCGCGAACGCGTGCGAGAGGGCGTAGACGGAGTAGCACAGGCCTCGTTTCTCGCGGATCTCGTCGAACAGCCGTGAGCCCATCGAGCCGCCGAGCAGCGTCGAGTAGATCGCGAGCGCGGCGCGCTGGCGGACGTTCGAGACCTCGATCTGCGGGCGGTAGATCATGCGCAGGTGCGACTGGTTGGTGTCGCGCTCCTCGGCCAGCTTCTGCGGGTGGAACTCGGGGGCGGGCACATAGGGCGCGGGTTCGGGGAGCGCCGGGAAGCGGCCGAACAGCTCGTGCAGCTCGGGCTCGTCGGGGAGATGGTCGACATTGCCCGCCAGGAAGGCGCCGCCGCGCCTGCCCGACCAGCGCCGGTCGCGGAAGGAGACGATGCCATCGCGGCTGAAGCTGCTGATGTTCTCCGCCGGTCCCAGCACGGTGCGGCCCAGGGGGTGGTCGCCGAACGCGGCGCGGTCGATCAGATACTCGGCGACCGTCGAGGGCTGGTCGTAGGCTCGGTTGATCTCCTGGATCACCACGCCGCGCTCTTTGTCGAGCTCCTCGGCGTCGATCCGGGGCCGCCCGACGAAGTCGCTGAGCAGATCGATCGCGGGCGCGGCGCTCTCGGCGCGCACGGTGATGTGGAACGCGACGAGGTCGTGGCTCGTGTAGGCGTTCAGGACGCCGCCGAGCCGCTCGGCCGTCTCGTTGACGTCGCTGTAGTGCGGGTACTTCTCCCCACCCTTGAAGACGAGGTGCTCGAGGAAGTGCGCCATGCCGTTCTCCTCGCTCGTCTCGTTGCGCGCCCCGGCGTCGAAGGCGACCATTACGGTCAGCGCGCGGGTGCCCGGCAGGCCGATGCGGTACACCGGCAGGCCGTTCGACGCGACGACGGTCTCGTTGAGGGTCGCCATCAGTTCCACCCTAGATGGTTCTGGGGTGATCGCCCGCGGTGCTCGTCTACGCTAGCCCGACCGGATGCCCTCTGCCTCGAAGCGCCGACCCCCGCTGGTGATCGTGCTGGCCGTGCTGCTCCCCGTCCTTCTGGCCGCGGGGCTGTGGCTGGGCGGACATCCCGAACACCTGCCCGGTTTCCTGCGCGGCGCGTTCGTGCACGACCGCCAGAGCCTCGTCGTCGACGAAGCCCTGCAGCGGATCGAGCGCGACTACTACCGCCCGGTCACCAGCTCGAGCCTGAACAACGGCTCGATCGGCGGCGCGGTCGCGAGCCTCGACGACCGCTTCTCGCACTACCTGACCCCGCACGAATTCCGTGAATTCAACGTGCCGCCGCACTTCGCCGGGATCGGCGTGCTCGTCGACCCTTCGTCCAAAGGGCTGCTGATCGGCCGCGTGTTCGACTCCTCGCCGGCTTCGCGCTCCGGGCTGAAGCCGGGTGAACTGATCGTCGGCGTGGACGGCCGCCGGATCGTCGGGCTCAACCCCGAACGGGCCACGTCGCTGATCAAGGGGCCGCCGGGCACCGACGTGCAGCTCCAGGTCGAACACGGCTCCACAGCTCACCGCAGCACGAAGACGGTGCGGATCACGCGCGCGACGGTCTCAGAGCCCGTCGTCGCGTCCGATCTGCACACGGTCAAGGGCGCGAAGCTCGGGGTCGTCGCGCTCGCCACGTTCAGCCCCGGCGCGCACGCAGAAGTGCGCGAAGCGGTCGAAGGGCTGCTGCACCGCAAAGCGCGGGGCCTCGTGTTCGACCTGCGCGGCAACGGGGGCGGGCTGGTCGAGGAGGCGCAGCTGATCGCGAGCATCTTCATCGAGAAGGGCACGATCGTCTCGACGCGCGGGCGCAACCAGCCCTCTCAGACGCTCGTGGCGATCGGCGATGCGATTTCTGCCTCGATCCCGATGGTCGTCCTCGTCGACTCGAACACGGCTTCGGCTGCCGAGATCGTGACGGCGGCGCTGCAGGACCACAACCGCGCGACGGTCGTCGGCACGCACACCTTCGGCAAGGGCGTCTTCCAGGAGGAGGAGCCGCTGTCGAACGGCGGGGCGCTCGATATCACCGTCGGCGAGTACTTCACGCCGAACGGTCGCAACCTCGGCGGTGGCGGGGTCAAGCAGGGGGCGGGGATCACGCCCGAAGTGAAGGTCCCGCACGGCGTCGACGAAGCGCACGGCCTGAACGTCGCCCTGGAAACGCTGCGGGCGAAGCTCTAGTGAGCAGGCCGGGGCCGGCCGAGCCGCTCGTCGCGGTGCTGCGCCGGCGAGGTCGGTTCCTGGTCGCGGAGCCGCTGTTCGAGCCGACTTCCGCCGGCATCCGGACGCGCGGGCCGGCCGGCCGGGCGGGCGCGGGCGGGATCGTCGTCGGACCCGCGAGCAACTCGAGGAGCGGGCGCGGCGGGGCGGGGGACGGCGACCTCGCGCTCGTCCAGCCGGCGAGGCGCGGCTCCTCGGCGCGCGTGGTGCGCCGGATCGGCCGTCCCGATGTCGCGCGCGACGTGATCGAGGGCATGCTGATCGACCGCGGGCTGCGTCGCGAGTTCAGCCCCGACGCCGAGCGCGAGGCCGAAGAGGCCGGCGCGCGCGTGATGGCGAACGTCGGCGGCCGACGCGATCTGCGCGATCTTGCGACGTTCACGATCGATCCCCTCAGCGCGCGCGACTTCGACGACGCGATCTCTGCCGAGGCGCTCGGCGGGGAGCGCCGGCGTGTGTGGGTGCACATCGCCGATGTGAGCGCACATCTTCCGGAGGGGTCTCGGCTCGACCTCGAGGCGCGCGAGCGCGCGACGAGCGTCTATGCCCCAGGCACCGTCGCGCCGATGCTCCCGCATGCTCTCTCCAGCGAGGCCTGCTCGCTGCGCCCGGGGGAGGAACGGGCCGCGGTGACGGCCGAGATGGAGCTCGACGGCGCGCAGGTCGTGCGCAGCGCCTTCTACCGCTCGCTGATCCGCTCGGACGCGCGGCTCGACTACGACTTCGTGGACGAGGTCTTCGCCGGGCGCGAGCGCGCAGCCGAGCCGTACTCGGCCCCACTGCAGGTGGCACGCCGCGCGGCCGCCGCGCTCGAGCGCCGGCGCGAGTCGGCGGGAGCGCTGGTGCTCGACTCGCCGGAGCCGGAGTTCGAGTTCGACGAGCGCGGCGACGTCGTGGAGGTGCGCGGGCAGGTGCAGACCGAGTCGCACCGGCTGATCGAGCATCTGATGATCGCCGCCAACGAGGCCGTCGCGCGGCTGCTCTCCGAGCGCCGGGTCCCGTGCCTATATCGCGTGCACGAGCGGCCCGACCCGCAGCGCGTGGAGCGCCTCGTCGATCAGCTCGCTTCGCTCGAGGTGCCGACGCCGCCGCTGCCGGAGACGATGTCCTCGACGCAGGCAGCCGAGCTCGTCGGCCAGATCTCGGCCAACGTGCAGCGCCACCTCGCCCGCAACGGCGGCCGCGGCCGCCTCGCGCTCGGCTCCCTCATCCTCCGCACGCTCAAGCAGGCGTACTACTCGCCGGTCAACCTCGGCCATGCGGGGCTTCACTCCAGCGCCTACTGCCACTTCACCTCGCCGATCCGCCGCTATCCGGACGTCGTCTGCCACCGCGCGCTGCTGTCATCGCTGGGCGCGGGCGAGCCCCAGCCGCGGGCGTCCGAGCTCGCCGAGCTGGGCGCGTGGACCTCCGAACGCGAGCGCGAGGCGATGCAGCTCGAGCGCGATGCCGACGACGTCGCCGCGTGCTTCGCGCTCGAACGGCTGCTGGGCCGGGAGGGGCCCGGCCGGGTGTTCGAAGGCGAGATCACGGGCCTGATCGCCTCCGGCGCGTTCATCGCGTTCTCCCCCGACGGCTTCGACCGGGACAAGGACGCGTCCGCCCCGCTCGCGCCGCCGTTCGAGGGAATGCTTCCGGTCAGGCTGCTGCGCGCTCGGCGCCCGCAAAGCGACGGCGCGCGCGCCGAGCGCTCCGGATCCACCCGCGGTCGCGGCTCGCGGCGCACGGGCCCCGCGGGACGCGGCAGGGGCGCCGGCCGTGAAGCCGGGGAACCCTCCGGGGAGCGCGATTGGTGGGAGCTGAACGAAGAGGGCACGATCCTGACCGGGGAGCGCACCGGCGCCGCGCTGAAGCTCGGCGACCGCCTGGGTGTGCGCGCCGCCCGCGTCGACGCCGTGCGGGGCCGTGTCGACCTCGAGCAGGCAGGCTAGGCTCGCGGCGTGGCAAAGGGAAAGGGCAAGAAGAAGGCCGCGCCCGGCGACGTCGCGTCGAACCGGTATGCCTCCTACCGCTACGAGCTGCTCGAGCGCATCGAGGCGGGGATCGTCCTCGAGGGCACCGAGGTCAAGGCGCTGCGCACGAGCGGCGCGCAGCTCAAGGACGGCTACGCGGCGCTGCGCGACGGCGAGCTGTGGCTGCATTCGGTCCACATCCCTCCCTACGGGCCGGCGTCGCGCGAGAACCACGACCCGGAGCGGCCGCGCAAGCTGCTCCTGCACCGGCGCGAACTGGACCGGCTCGCGGCCCGCGTCAACGAGCGCGGCCTGACGCTGGTGCCGACGCGGATGTACTTCAACGGCTCGCACGCCAAGGTCGAGATCGCGCTCGCGCGCGGCAAGGACCTCTACGACAAACGGCAGACGATCCGCAATCGCGAGACACGCCGGGAGATCGAACGGGGCGTGCGCGAAGCGCAGCGCTGAGGACTAAGTCACAGCCCGCGGAAGCTGTGTCCGCCCGAGCTGAGGATGTGGCTGTGCTCCATCCCCAGCACGATGAGCAGGATCAGCCCGATGTACACCGTGCCGACGATCAGCCGGTGGCGGGGCGCGACGCGGTAGTAAGCGGCCTGTGCGACCGATCCCGATTTGCGGGCCTGCCAGCGCCGGTAGAGCTCGTACCCGGCGAAGAACACGATGATGAACAGGATCGGGTTCGGGAACAGGAGCGCGAGCGCCACCAGGACCCCGAAGCCCACGAACCACATCCACGGCGCCATCGCCGCCATCGCCCGGCCGCCGTCGAGCGGCACGATCGGCAACAGGTTGAAGAGGTTCAGGAAGAAGCCGATGTAGGCGAGTGCGCGGAAGAAGTCGCTGTTCGTAAGTTCGGCGACGACGAGGCACGCGGCGGCGCCCGCCGTGCCGAGGATCGGTCCGGCAAGACCGACGCGGGCCTCGGCGAGCGCGTTCTCGCCGAGCGAGCGCGCGGTGATGACCGCGCCCATGAACGGGATGAACATCGGCGCGCTGGCCTTGACGCCCTCGCGGCGAAGCTGGAAGACGTGCCCCATCTCGTGGACGAACAGGAGCACGACGAAGCCGACCGCGAACCACCAGCCGAAGAAGAGGGAGTAGGCGGCGACGGAGATGAGCGCGGTGCCGGACGTGGTGAGCAGCTTCGCTTTCGGCAGCAGCAGGATCAGCCCCTTGATCGCCGCGAAGAACTTCGCGACCAACGCGACGACGGCGGCGATCGCGCCGCCGATCCGCTCGCGCAGGGTCCGCCGCCGGCGGGGGCGGTCGCCGGGGCGCTCGCCGAACGGGTTCTCGAGGGGGGTCGGTGCCGAGCGCGGCGCAGCCGGCGCCGAGGTGGCCGCAAGCGGCTGCTCGCTCCCCGCGGGCGGGGTCGGAATCGACAGCTCGGAATTCTCCATGTCTCTATTGTCGCACCGCCCTTAAGGGCTTCATAACAACTGCAGCGTCCCGTTCGGAGATCGAACGGGGGCGTCGCCCGATCCGCGGTCCGGTTTTTTCCCGGAGGATGCGGGATCGCTCGCGCCGCGCGCTTGCATCGCGCCGGGGCGGTGGCTAGCTTGCATCCAGACGCGGAACCGAGCCGCGAAGAGCGAGGCCAATGAGGTGTGAGGCCGCGCCACCTGATCCGGGAGACGCCTTCGGGCCGGCACCGAGGAAGGTTCCTCAAGCGGCTTGGATCCGCGTCGCTTTCGTTAAGCGCCGTGCTCGCGTCGGTAGAATGGGACGCAGCAACATCCCCGGGGACGACAGGCTTCGACATGGTCGGCTCGTGGGGGTGGTCGCGAGTCGAGGTCCCGGGCGGCCTCGTAAAACACCCGGGAAAACCATAAGTGCGGACTCTCACGAGTACGCCCTCGCTTAGTCACTAAAAAACTAAGTTGAGGTCTCGGCCCCCGCTCGCCTGCGGCGGGGACAGCCGGGATCAGAAAGCAGGCTCACCCGGCGAGGTCCGCCTTCGCCGAACCGGGGAAATCCAAGGAGGCTGGTCCCCCGCAACCCCGCCGGCGAGGCGAGCGGGGGACGAGATCAGAGCGCCGGCTACGCTCGTAGAAGCCGCCTTTCACGCGATCATGGACGTGGGTTCGATTCCCACCGTCTCCATAGATTTCTAAAAATCCCTGCAAATCGGCGGTTTTTTGAGGGGAGACGGGGGGAATCTTTACAAATCCGGCCTATTCGGGCTCCGCCTCGGGACCCGCCCAGACGGGCTACTCGCGGCCGGGCAGCCGGCCGCCTGGTCCTCTACCGACCACGAGCCTGGGTGCGGACTCGTCGCGAGTCGCTCCACCGGAGAATGCGAGCTCGCCGCTCTCAGGGACAGGCAACGGCCCTGGACGAGCGGGGCCGCCTCTCAGAGTCCCGCGGCCGGTGGCCACCAAAAGGTGATTGGCTCGTCACTGAAAGGTGCGTCTGCTAAAGCAAGAAGCGTGGGAACCGATAAATACGTGGAAACCGTTGACAACGGATTTCGTCCGGAGTACTGTCCTTTCGATGGCCGAGTTCCTCACTACTTCCCAGATCGCCCAGATGTACGGGCTGGCTGACAGCACCGTGCGCCATTACCGCTGTTCCGGCCGGCTCGTTCCAAGCCGCGAGACACCAGGAGGGCATGCGCGGTACGCCCTCGCCGACGTGATCTCAGCGCTTGGCGAGCCCGGAGGAAGGAGGCCGCCCGTCCGCCGGGCTCGAGTCCTCGGCATGGAGCGCCAGAGCTTTGCTGCGCCCGGCCGGCATGACCTGCGCTCCTCCGGTCGTGGGGGGGCCGTTGCGCCCGAGGTCCTCGCGCTTGGTCACGGCGAGGATCGCCGGTCGGCGGACTCCTCTCCGTACGAGCGCACGAGATGGGGCGGGCGACTGCTGAAGGCGCGGACCAGAGTCGCCGCGTGACCCCTCTCGACGAGGAGGGGCGCCAGCGCGCCGAACAGATCGCCGTCACGCTCTGGCAGGGCGATCTCCTGGCCACGTCGGTGGCCGTGACGCTCGAGGCGCCCGCCAGCAGCCTATTGGAGGACGCGCATGAACTTGAGCCAGTCGACAGCGACGGGCTCTGGGCACCGGCACCCCTTGAGATCGCCTCGGGCTGGACGGCGATCGTGACCCAGACGTGCGACGTGGTGCGAGGCATCGATCAGATCGCTCATCTGCAGCTGATGCCCGTGGTCAGTCTGTCGGAGAAGGAGTGGAACGAGGCTCTCGACGGCCGCCGGGGAACGCTGTTCTCGCTGCCGGCCGCCGATGGCCTTGGCATCGACTTTCCAGCGATCGACTGCGCCATCTGCTTCCCGGTCTCCAAGGCGGCGCTCGGGCACGACGAGATCAAGACACTCGGCACGCCGTTGGACCCGGCGTCCCGGATCCTCCTGTCCCACTGGCTGATGCGCCGCGTCGGCCGGCATGCCTTTCCCGACGATCTGGAGCAGCATGTCCTTGGTCCGCTGCGCGAGAAGATCAGCAAGAGCATGGGAAAGACCTCGCAGGCTGGGTTGCTCGCAGACGCGCTAGTCGGCGTATGGAGCTCGACAGAGTGGGCGGCAGGGGCATCGATCTATTTCATCGTCGATGAGAACCGCGTGAGCAGCCGAGGAGTCGATGTCGATGCGGATAAGGCCGTCGAGGAACTTCTCCGACCCGTTCGCAAGCAGCTCGGATCTGCCGGACTGTCAGTTCAGGTCACAGGCACGGCGCGCACCTTCGAGGCCGTATCAGCCCACGATCTGATGGTCAGCCACCGTCAAGTCGATCTCGACCCGCTTCCCACGGGTAGCTTTGCGGCCCACGATGCGATCGCCGCCCTGCCAGCCGAGACAGCCGCGCCCCAGCCTTCATAAACGCCTCCGACGAGCGACACTCTGCGAGCGCCGCTGGGATATGGGCAGCTCACGGCCCGCACACCGAAGGAGACCACCGACACGACAGTCTCGATCGGCCTTCGATGGAGGGTTCGACGGGACCGGACATGCGCCCGTCAGCGTCTTCCGTCCATCCCCCTGGAGTTCTTGATCGCCTCGTAGATGAACTCCCACCGCTTGGCGGTCTGTGGCTGTTCTCCGCGGAACCGGATCGAGGCGAGCATCTCGACGTCGGACTCGGGTATGGCGTTCTCGGTGGCGAAAGCGATCAAGCTGGGCGGTCGCTTGCTTCTGGCCTTGTGTAGAACCGGGCGGCCGAGCAGGTCAGACATTGCGACGCCCAACTCCTTCGCGAGGCTGTACATAGTCTCTCCAGAGGGCCGGCGCGAGTGCGTGTCGCCGCTTTCGAGCGCGGACAAGTAGCTCTTGGAGACCCCGGCTTTTCCCGCGAGCTCGGTCGCCGACAGACCGGCGTCTTCTCGGAACCGCTTCACCCGCGCGCCTATCGTCTCCTGCGGCGGCTCGGCCATCACCGTCGTCTTGCGCGGATCGGAAGCGTCGAATGCCTGGAGATCATCGCGAGCACCCGATCGCCGGCACCGTAGCGCCTCGCAGCGATCCACAGTGGACCCGAATCCGCCGTCGCGAGCTCCCCGAGTGAGCCGGCCTCGTCGATCAGCTCACCGGCTAGCGCCCGGCCGAACGGCGTGCTCGGCGCGACCGACTTGTGCCGCGGCATGAACGGCCAGTTGCCTTTGCTGTAGGACCAGGCCAGACGGAGCTTCGGCTCAACCTCGTGTTCGCGACCGGCCTCGATCGGCTTGTGTCCCAGACGCAGAACGAGCAGCAGCGCATCATCGGGCCACAGCTCGATGCTCCGGAGCGCCGTCGCCTCGATGCTCGCGTCATACGCAGCGGCGAGACGCTCCGTTGCCTCCGTCCCGAACCCCGTCTGCAGCAGGGCGGCCGTGAACGTCGAGCGCGGCAGGAGCAGTTCGCTGGCGGCATGGTCACAGAGCTGCTCCTCTCGGGTCCTCGGGCCGGCGCAGCGGAAATGCGCCGAGTCGACGTAACCCGGCAGCAGCGTGTGGCCGGCCTCGTGCAGGATCGTGAAGCGTTTGCGCGGGCGGCTGTCGCTCGCGCGGATGTGAGCGCTCATCTGCCCGTTGTGGTGCACGAGCATCCCTGCGGGCCCCTGCACAGCCTCGGTGATGCGCGAGATACCTCGCATCGAGGCGAGCAGCTCCACGTTCACGGGCTCGGTGACACCGGACTCTGCGAGCAGCCGGTCGCAGATCGCCCGGACCGCGTCGCGATCTGAGAGCCGCGGGTTCTCAAGCTTCTCGAGCTCGAAAAGCGACATCTGGGCGGCATTTGCGTTCTTCATCACGAACTCGGGGTCGCATTTTCGCAGACGCCGGGGCGCCATCGGCGAGCGATGCTACTGTTCGCGAAAGAGAACCCGCGTCCGCTATTGACAGAACGCCGGTGGCGCGTGTCACGTGTCAACCACATCGACTCCCGCTCCCCCGGGAGAAAGCGAGAACAGCATCATGAGCGCACCAGCGAATCGCCTCGCCACCGGGATCCTGCCCGACTCCGTCATCCGCACTCCCGACGCTGACGCCACCCTCCTGAGCGTCACGCTCAGCGAACAGCTCACGCCCGAAACTGTGAAGGCGTGGCTCACCGACGTCACCGGACTCGTCGGCACGCTGCAGAGCACGGTTGAGGAAGGGCGCCGCGTCGCGACCGTGAACGTCGCGTTCGCGGCCTCGTTCTTCCAGACCGCGCCGGGCACCGGACGCTTCGGACTATCGGCTGAGCAGATCCCGGTCGAGCTCGCGACGCCGCCGACGCTGCCGGCTCTCACGGGTGTCGCCCCCGTCCCCGGTGACGTGCTGTTTTATATCCTCAGCACCTCCGATGCCGCCGTCGCCGCGTTCAAGGCCGGACTGTCCGCGACGCATCCCGCTGCCGTCGTCGGAGACTCCCTCGAGGTCGGCTTCCAACGCCACGACAAGCGTGAACAGTTCGGCTTCCGTGACGGTCTGCGCAACATCCCCAGCCCCGAACGCCCCGAGGTCGTGTTCCTCGATCCGGAACGCAGCCCCGAGGAGCCGGCGTGGACCGCGGGTGGCAGCTACGTCGCCTATCTGAAGATCCGCCAGGACGTCGCGGCGATGGAAGGCAAGAGCATCGACGAACAGCAGCAGATCATCGGTCGCCGCAAGAGCGACGGATCGCGATTGGACCTGCCGGAAGGGACCGTCGTCGCACAGGAGGGCGAATTCACCGGGACCGCATGTCCCGCGGCCGCGCACATCCGGAAGGCCGGCCCGCGAGGGACCCTCCACGACGGAACCCGCATCTTCCGCCGCGGCGTTCCGTATCTGACCCTGAACCCTGACGGCAGCGACGAGAGAGGCTTGCAGTTCGTCTCCTACCAGCGTTCGCTCGACGAGTTCGCCGCCATCTTCGGGCGTTGGATGACCAATCCCAGCTTCCCCGCACCCGGCACGGGCACCGACAGCCTGCTCGCCTCCGGCGTCATCACGATCGAGAAGGCGGGCTTCTTCTTCTCCCCGCCGAGGGACTCCCGGTTCATCGGTGCTCAAATCTTCGACCCGCCGCCGGTCGACCCGTGCGGCGTGGGGCGGATAGTCGTACAGAAGGAACTGCTCGACCAGAACGGTCAGCCCGTCCTCTCAGAGCTCGGCGGCATCTCCTTCCAGATCCTCCAGGGCGGGCAACCTGTCGGAGCTGAATTCACAACCGACTCGACCGGGCGCGCGGTCTCCCCGCCCGTCCCTCGCGGCACGGCGCTGGCGGTGCACGAGGTCTCCGCGCCCGTCGGCTTCCAGGAGCCCGCCGACACCGAAATCACCCTCGAGAAAGCGCGGACGCTCGTACGGATCGTCAACCATCAGACGCCCGGCAGCGAACCGCACTACAGCGGCTGACGCACCGAGATGTCGCTCGCGCGAACCCCGCGACCGCGACCGCACACCGCGCAACACACCCGCCCTGCGCGCGGCACCCGGTCCATTGGGTCGATCGGATGGAACCGCCGGGCCACGCCTGCTGGATCGGTCCCTTGATTTGAGAGTCCTCCTTATCGTCGTTATTGCGATAAACTATCGTCGGAATGACTACAAGAGGTGATGTTCTCCCCGTCGGCCCGCCGGTTCAGCTCGAGTGGCAGATCGGGCGCACACGCGACATCGAAGAAGTGCGCCTTGCGGTCGAGAGCTCCGAGCACATCGTGCTCATCGACGTTCGCCGCACCGGAAAGTCGACCGTCGCGCTCGGCGCCATGGAGCAGCTGGCTCGCGCGGGCTGCATGGTGTTCCTGCTCGATGCCAGAGAAGGGAGCCCGGACAGCGCCGAGCTTGCCCGTCGTCTGCGACACCAGCTCTGTGCGTACCGGACGGCGAAGGGCAAGCTTTTTTCCGGCGCCTCGCGCGCGGTGAACACCCTGTACGAGATCGGACTCGGCGTGACGACGCTGATCGATGACCCCGCGACCCGCGCCGCGGTCGCGGGGGCTATGCAGGCGCTGAATCGCGAGCAGCACTCCGGGGTGCAGGAACTCGACGCTGTGCTCCGAGAGATCAGCGCCGAGGCAGAGAGCCAGGACAGTTCTGCGGTCGTACTGATTGACGAGGTCCAGGCCATCACCGCGCTCCCGGACCGCGGCGCGATCGAAGCTCTGTTTCGCGATCGCCTGGCCGCACGCAGCGCGCCCAGCTTTGTCTTCGCCGGCAGTGAGCGGACGGCGATGGAGACCCTGTTCGCAGAAGGCGGAATGCTTCATTTCCATGGCATCGCCCACTCGCTAAAAGAGATAGCCGAGACCGATTGGAGGGAAGGCCTCAGCCGCGCCTTCCGCGCGCTGGGCTGCGAGATCACCGAAGACGCGATAACCGAGCTGCTGCAGGAGAGCGGTGGTGCACCTCACAGGACGATGCTGATCGCGCGTGAGACGCATCGAATCGTCCAGATGAGCCGGACGCCAAAGAGCGTCAGCCGCGGTCACGTCGTTGCCGGCGTCCAGGCCGCGCAGCGCCAGAGGAACTCGTGGCGGATCGGGGGCGAGGAGTGAGCACGCTCACCGAGCGGGTCCACGAGAGCACGATCCGAGAGGCTGTGCGCCTACTCGCCGCCAGGGGGCTCCTTACACTTCGCGCGGATACCGCCTCGGAGGCCGTGGCGGTGTCTCGACTCGTGCTCGCACGCCTTCCGGCTAGTGCGCGAATCGCTGCCCTCGATATCACCAGGTGCGGGAGCACGGCGGCATTCTGCATGGAGTTTGCGCGGGGCGTGGTGAGCCTGTACCTAGGAGATCGAGCGTGGCTCGACTACCCGCAGGAGCGATGGCCGCCTAACGTCGCAGAGGCACTCCTCGAACTCGGAGACGCCACGGGCGGAGGGCTGATCCACGCGGTCCTGACGTCGCACGCCGGCGATGACGATGGGGGGTCTCCCGAGCTGTTCGCCGCCGCGGTCGATGCCCTTATTCGGCTGTCGGCGTCGGGTCGGCTGGTCGTGTTGGCGTTTCTCGGCGCGGACGAACTCGTGGCCCGGCGCACCCGGCGGGGCCCCCTCGATGGTGTCGACGACCTGTTGTGGACGTTCCGAGGACGTCTGCAGCATGCGATCGAAGAGCCTGGTCTGATCTTCGCGGGCTCAGACGTAATCGGCGAGCTGACGGCGGATGACGAAGCGGCGTTCTTGGGGTGGGGGACAGAGATCGCGCTCGGAAAGATGCCACACGTCGCTGAGGCAATCGGCGAAATGCTCCGACTCGACGGCGTGAGCGCATCTGTGGCATCCCGATGGGCTGCCGAGATCGAAGAGCGCAGCGAAGGCTCTCTCCCGACAGCCGAACGCTTGATCGAGATGACCCGCGCCGAGAGCAGTATGGGAACCGTTGACGTCGCCGCCGTCGCCGTGGCATGGCGCCGACTTCGTGAGGCGACGGATGAGGCGTATCGCCAGCAGGCTCGGTCACTCCGTTCGCTCGATCGGCTCGCGCTTCCCGTCGCCCTCGCCATCGCCAACGGCCGCCCTCCCTATGGAGTGGGTCGCTTTGCCAGCGGGCCTAACAAGGCGCTCGCCCGCCTTTATGAGACGGGGTTCGTCGTGCAGCACGAGCCACGGAACTGGCGCCTTACGGACCCGCTGTTCGCGTCTTGGCTCAGGGACTCGGCGGTGACCAGCCGACCGGAGCTCGGTCGGCCAACGCTCTGGATCCTCCGCCGCGCACCCAGCCAGTACCTCCTCACCGACGGCGCGTCGCTCAGCAACGTCCGAAGCACGCATCGCTCGAGCGCCGCGGCACAACGGGCCGCGGACGCCCTCGCCCGAGACGCTCGCGGGGCCGACATCATGATCGTCGACAGTGACGACCCAGAGGACTTCCCGTCGTGGGCATTGCCGGCCCTGGAGAACGGCAACACGACCTAGGGCTCGTGGAACAGAATGACCGCGGTAAGACCTAGGCGGTGTTGGTATTGCGGGACTCGCGGTAGCGCGCTCACCCGCGAGCACGTGCTCGCCGAGAAGCATTTCGGTGCGCGCCTGATCGCACCGGACGCGGTGTGTTCGCGGTGCAACAGCCTCGCTGGCCGAGTGGAGAGCCTCGTTGCCGAGCATCCGTTCCTGTCGGAGCCGATTGCCCGGTTCGTCGCCTCGGGTGGAGCGAAGCGGCTTCCGCAATCGACGGCGGTGCTCGGCGACGGAGCACACGTGCAGCTCGAGCGCGGTGCGGACTCGTCCCGCGTCATCGCGGTGAGACCTCGCGAGATCGGCACCGATGCCGACGGGAGCGCAGTCTGGCAAGTCGCAGAAGGCGCCGAGCGTGAGTTCGAGGTTCGCCGGTCGCGCCACGGGGAACGCGTCCGGGCGGTGGGTCGACCGATGCGCCTTGACGGGGTGGCCGAGGTTCACTACCCGCTGACTCCACGGAACTTCGCGGCATGGGCGAGGTTCGTCGCCAAGGTCGCGCTTGCGACGGCGAGCCTTGTTCTCGACGAGGCCTGGCTGGACACCGGCGGCGCACGCGCGCTCCAAGACTTGCTGCACGAGAGGCCCCGGCGGTCGCCTGGGTACGGGCTGCCGCTCTATCCGTGGGAGCAGGACCGAAGTCGATCCCCGTGTTCCCGTCTGAACGACGGTGAACACCTGCTCGGCCTATGGCGGCACGCGATGACCGGTGAGCTCCGGTTCACTCTCGTCCTGTTCGGCTGCCTAGCGGCAGAGGGCGAGTTGCGCGACGCTGACTGCCCCGAAGACGAGCCAACCTGGCTCGTGCCCTCCAACAAAGGCTCGGCGATCCGAATGTCACGCGACGCCTTCGAAGCGTTGCCGGTCCGCTCTCTGACCGAGCGGGCGACCCAAAGGTAGGGGCCACCCCGAGCTCGGGATTCTCAGATCCATCGGTTGGGTCGACCGGTCATCTACCCGTAGGGGCCCGATCGCCCCAGGACTTCATCGCCCTCGTCTCTGAGATCTGTGCCGTGAGATCGCCGGTCCCGCGATGATCTGAGGCCCACGTCCCCCGCCGCGACGCGATTGCAGTTAGCCCCCAAGGTCAGATCATTGGACTTGCCTCTTGACACGCATTTGGGCACGTGGTTTGATCGGGCGGTTCCGCCAACGCGATCGGAGGATGGATGCAGTCGGATCGAGTAGGTGTCGTCTTGGTTTCGAACGAGCATTGGATAGCAGCAGAGCTGCCTGAGAGCAGCGCCCTCGCAGGAACGCAATCCTCATGCGGAAGCCAGTCCGGGTCGGGTACCGGTTGGTCCGCGGCTGCGCACGACCAGGTGCAGGCGGCTGAGGACTCTGAGCAGGAGTAGTTCTGAGGCCGCGGGGGGTCAGCGCGGCTGACGTGCTGGCCCGCCTCGACTTTGACTGGTCGCCAAGCAACTCGATCGGTGGCGACGCCGAGTCCGACATCAGAGCGCTCGGAGGGCGCTACTTCAACCTCCCGCCCTTCCACGATGAGCTGAAGCTGTTCCACGTAGCCGTTCTGCTTCCCGGCAGCGAGCAATGGAAAGGGCTTCAACGAGCCGGAGGCACCTCCTGGGAGTTTCGGCGCGCACTGCAGAAGGCGGCCGGCGAGGCTGTCGAGCGTCTGTCCGCGTTCCCGCCGGACTCGTGGCTATCCGAGCCGATCGCGGCGAGCTCGCTGGGCGATCGAGCCCGTCTGATACCGGAGCAGTTCGCGTTCAGCCGCGCTCCGGCGTCCCCGAGCTCAGGCGATCGTGTCCGCTGGGTTGATGGCCTGCGCCTCTCCCCCCAGGCTGCGACGCCGGGCCTCGTCCCGGCCCAACTGGTCTATCTGCCCTACAACGGCGACGAGCCCATGTGGTTGCAGCCGACCTCCAACGGATTGGCCGCAGGACGCCAGATCGAGCAGGCAACCTGGAACGCCATTCTCGAGCTGCTCGAGCGCGACGCCCTGATGAGATGTTGGTGGGGGGCAGCACGACCTCGCCGCCTCCCAGACCCTCGCGGCACCGGCGCTTGCCCGGATGAACTTGGGCAACTGCTGGCGCGCTCCGATGACTATCGCTTCAGTGCCGAGTTCCTCTCGCTCCCCAGCATTGCTGGTGTCACCGTCGCTGCATGCGTGCTCCGGGATCTCACCGGCATCGGACCGCCGTCGACCCTCGGGTTCAAGACGGCATCCGATCCGAACGTCGCGCTCCACGGCGCGCTGGAGGAGGCCCACCAACTACGTCCATGGCTCCGGGAGCTCATGGAGGAGGGGGAGGCGCCTCCTGCTCGCCTGAAAACCGTTGAAGATCGAGCCAGATGGTGGTTGACCGGGGAGGCTCAGAGCGCGCTCAACGTCTGGTTGGCAGCGGCCGAGCAGGCAAGGCCGGCCTTGCAAATGACAACGCCTGCGCCGCTGACTCTCGGCGGGCTGATCGCCGCTCTCGAGGCAGACGGCCATGAGCCGTGGATCGTGCCGCTGCGCGCGCCGATCTCTGGCTACAGCGCCGTCCGGGCAATCGTCCCGACGCTACAGCCCGCTTACTTCGACGAGGACTACGAGGCCCTCGTCTCAGGTCTCTCGCAATCGACTGTTGCTCGACACCCCCTGCTATGAGCACCGTTGACCCCGACGCGCCCGCGCCCGAGACCTACGAGGTTGATCGCGCGATCCGCGGACACGAGGCGGGCAATCGCGGTGTCGAGACGCTGAACGATCCGGCGGCTCTTGATCCCGCGCTGTGGCCCGAAACCTGGAAGGCCTACGAGCGCAAGGCGTTCCCCCGCTTCTCGGGGCACACGCTCTCGGCCGCGCGGGCACCGACACGACGCTCAACTCGCTCGTTCAACCCCGCGTCTGTCTCGCTGAGCACTTTGTCGGCTCTGCTGGAGCCTCTCTCGATCCACGAGTCCGAGGCTCGCTCAACTCGTGCCGTCCCTTCGGCTGGCGCCCTGTATCCGATCGAGACCTACATCATGGTCCTGTCCGCCGACGAGCACTCCGGGATGTCCTGCTACTACGACGATCAACGTCACGCGATGGTTCCGTTGTTCCCGCTTCCTACGACGATGAGGGAGCGTCCCGAGGACTATCTGGGGGTCACACCGACCCCCAACGCCGCGCTGTACGTGCTCTTCACCGCGGTGCTCTACCGGACGATGCGCAAGTACGGAGCGCGCGGCTACCGCTACGCCCTGCTGGAGGCCGGCGCGATGGCGTCGGCCGTCGATGACGCCGCGTGTCGCCTCGGCCTTGGCACCGTGTGGCTGGGGGGATTCGACGACAGCCGCGCGAGTGAGCTCATCGGGATACGTGCAGAGATCGAGCTGGAGGTGCCGCTCCTGTTCCTGGCTGTCGGAGCGCCGTGACGCCGTTTGACGAGCTGATCGAGATCGATGACGCAGCTCGTCTGCAGGAGGCATGGGGCCGTGCACCCGTTGTCGTGGCAGTCCGTAAGTCCGCGCAGCTACGTCCGCTGATCGTTGACGCGATCGAGACGCTCGCACGAGGCGCATTCAGGCCTCCCTTCATCAGAGTCGTCAAGTCTGATCTCGAGGCGGGCTTCGGCGAGATCGACCCGGATTCGTTCACCGTGCCGCGGATCGTGGGCGGGCAGCCCTACCGAGCGGCCGACGCTGCGCTCGTCGGGGACTTTGTTGAGCAGCACGGCTGCACGCTGGTGCTCCTTGGCCTCGAGGTGTTGCTGTCACGCGGGGGCGCCTTGGCGCGGACGGTCGAAGAGGGCCTCGGCGATCCCGTCGACCTCAATCTCTATCTGACACCGCGCTCGGCAAAGGGCTTCCCCCGGCATTTCGATCCCCAGCACGTCCTTCTGCTGCAGCTCGCCGGGCGAAAGACGTGGTCGCTGTGGCGACCGGAACGCGTGATTGCGATCGGTGAGCACTTCGAGGTCTCGCACGACGCCGGTCCGCCACTGCAGACCGTTGAGCTCCTGGCTGGAGAGGCTCTGCACATCCCCCGAGGCTGGATTCACTCGGGAAGCAGCGCGGAGGACCAGTCGATCCACCTGACCCTGGGCCTCACGCCACGAACCCTCGCGCAAAAGATCGCCGAGGCCAGCGAGGCCCTCATGGCGACAGACGTCCGCTTGCGTGGCGATGGATCTGGAGTCGAGCTCGAAGATGTGCTCGCCACCATCTCTGACCGCGTCGCTTCGCCCGAAGCAGCGCATCCAGGTGTGCAGGTGACGCCCGACTGCACCGTGATCTGGTCAGGGCGCGCGTGATCATCGAGTCCCCGGGTTTCTTCGGTCCCGGCTACCCGGCCGCCACGGACCTCCTCATGGAAGGGCAGACCAGCGATGACGTATCGCAGATCGCGGCGTTCGTGGAAAGAGATGCTCCCCGGCGAGCACCGCGGATACTCGATGCGCCGTGCGGCTACGGCCGGCTGACGGTGCCGCTCGCCCTGCACGGCCTCGAGCTCGCTGGCTGCGACCTGTCCGAGGAGCTTCTGGAAGTCGCGCGGGCTCGGGCCCGGACGGCTGGACGCCCAGAGATTCCGTTTCGCAGGGGAGACCTGACATCCGCGTGCCCATTTGACGGTGCCTTCGACTACGTCGTCTGCTGGCACCATTCGCTCGGGTATGGATCGCTCGAGGCCGACGTCGCCATCCTGCGGAACCTGCTCGCCTGCCTGGCACCTGGTGGGCAAATCCTCGTGCAACTGCTGAACCAGGCCGCAGTCATCCGTCACGTCGACTCGCTCGCAAAGGCAACTTTCCTGGCCGAGAGCGAGCTGATGCGCGTACGCGACACCGTCAAGTTCGACGTTCTCAACAGCACGCTGGTGACCGAGCGCACGACGTACACGCGTGGGGCCACGCCAACCACCACCACGCTTACTGCCCGCATCTATTCGGCGGGCGATCTGGCAAACCTCGTGCAGCGTGCCGGCGGATTTCTACTTGGAGCCTACGGCGATGCGTTCCGCCCGTTGTCGCTCGACAGCTCGCACCTACTCGGCGTCGTGTCGAACGCGGGCTGAGATGTCGATGGCGGCGGCTGATGTGGTGGTTATCGGGGCAGGCCCTGTCGGCATGGCGAGCGCATTGATGCTCGCCAAACGCGACTTGCAAGTGGTGCTGATCTCCCCGTGTCGCGATCGCTGCAAGATCGCGCCTCACCACCCGCACTCGCTGCTCGCGCCGGTCGTCAAAGTGCTCGATGAGCATTTACCGGGCGTGCTGTCCGAGGTTCTCGCACGCGGTGGCTCGCTCATCGACGAGCTCGACGGTGTCATCTCTGAGCCGATGCAGGGGCCCAGGTCACGCAAGCTCGTGAAGCTCGCGAGTAGGCGAGAGCTGCTCGAAGACGCGCTCTGGCGCGCGACGAGCGCCAACGACGGCGTGGACGTCGCGGAAGAGCCAGCGCAGATGATCAGCAGCGACGGTGAGGGCCACGCGGTCAGGCTCGTCTCCGGACGCTCGCTTCGGGCGCGCATCGTGATCGACGCGTCGGGCGCGATCGGCTCTCGCCGCGTCCTCTCCGCGGCACGCGATGCCGAGCCGGCCTCCTACGTCAACCCGATTTGCTACTTCACCCTTTGGTTGAGGGGTGACCACGGCATCGAGCACGGACAGATCCTCCATGCCAGGCAAGCCAAGATCCTGATGTTCCGCGCCGATGGAGACTACGGCGCCGTCGGTGTGGCCGTCCACACCGGTCTCGCCGCCCGCCGCCATCTGGCCGCGCGCGAGCGTCTGCTCAAATTCATCGCGGACGCGCGGAGGGAGCCTAGCCCCGTGAACTGCGGAAAGGCTTCAGAGCAGGTGCTCGTGGCCGGCGGCACGACCTGCGCATTCCGCAGCACCCTTGGCCCGTACGGCAACAGCCTCGACGGGTACTTCCGAACCGGCGACGCGCTGCTGAAGACCGCTCCGATCCATGGACGAGGCTTGGCGCTCGGGTTCACGCACGCTGCGCGCCTCTGTGGCTCAATCGACCATGCGCTCTCCCTGCCGCGCGCTCACGCCATCGCGCTACACAAGTGGGAGCGGCGCACGCTGTGGCCCTGGTTTCTCTCGCAGCGGGCCGATGACGCCCGCTACGTGGGCGACCTGGCCGGGCGCACGGAGCCTCCGAGCGCGACTGGCTTCTGGGAGCGACTCCAAGTGGCTGCACGGTCCGAGCGCTGGGCGGCGACAGCGATCGCGGAAATCAAGCACCTGAGGAGGCTCCCAGTCGAGGTCAGCGCGGACCCGGAGATCCTCACGCGGCTCGGCTGATCACGTTCGCAAAACCTCGCGCGAGGAGGAGGCATGGGCGGTGCCACCAACCGTGGGGCCCGCGAGGTCCGCTGCGAGCTCCTCCTCCCTCCCGGCGCGGAGCGCGATCAGACCCGCGCCTTATGTCCCACGATCAGCCAGGCCCCGAAGCGTGGGCGATTGAGGCGGGAGCTGCCCGAGAGTCCCGCTGTCCAGGTCTGGGACTTGCCCCCATCGGTCGCGACTTCTGCTCGTCCCTAATCCCTGACACACCCTCTCAGGTGACGCAGCACCGTGATCCTTTGGGCGAGGCTGTCGCCGCCGGCGACCACGATCCACGCGTTAGCGGCACTAGGGGTCTCTCAGGCGCTCAAAGAGCAGGCAGCCGACGTCTCGATGCGGCGTGTCGCGCGCATCTACTCGACTGCTCGCTCATGGCCCCAGGGCCGTCGACCTAGCGCACCCTGCGCCTGTCGGATCGCCGCGCTGGCTCCGAGGGGGTGCCCAGAACCAGGGGAGGGTCGGACACACTTCGTTGAGATCCCTTCGGGCCTAAGAAGGGGGCGGCGAGGGCTCGCCGTCGACCGAGCGCGCGGTCAACTCGGCGAAGTGATCGATCAGGTCGTCGCGATGTAATTGAGCCCGTGCGCCGAGAATGTTCAGCATCTCGTCAAAGGCCTCTCGGGTCAGCGACTTGCGGGTCTCGAACGGATCTCGGGCTGCCTGCCCGCTCTCGTAGTATCGGCGCAGGCGATCGAGCACTCGCAGGGCGCGGGGGACTGCCGACCAATTGACGCCGTCCAGGGCGGCTCGACCGCCCATCGCGGCGATCGGCGAGACCGCGCGGGTCATGTGCTCATCTGCGTAGGACACGAGCCGGTCCGCGTCAGCGCCGGCCGATTTGGCGAGCGCGATCGCAAGCACCGCCATGCAGGCGTCCACTGTATGTCGCATCGAACGTGCGGTCCACACTGGATCCGGCCGCGAGCGCAGGCGATCGTCGCGTCCGACGTGCCGGTTCAGCGCAAACCCGGTCGGGTGTGCATAGCAAATCGAAAGCGGCGCGTAGAGACGCGCGTATAGATCGCTTGCGACCTTCTGCAGGTCGGCATCGCCGATCCCCCTCGCCATTTGGCTGAGGTTGGGTGGCTGTCGGGAGGCGGCCCCGAGCATCCCAGCAACCTCGTCAACCAGCGCCTGCGGGACCAACTCGCTGGCGGCAATCGGGGAAAGGAGCCGGCGAAACGACTCGGCGGTATGGGCGTGCATTCGCTGAACATCGGGTTCGTCGTAGATCCAGTAGAGGCCCGAGAGGCACGTCTCGACCGATGCGCGCGTGAGGAGCGCGGATGCGTCGTGTAGTCGCCAGCGCAACGCGCGCCGAGTCTCTCGCTGGAGCGCCAGCAACCTAACCAGCATGAGCTGGGCGAAGTCAGACGTCGTCGCCTCGGTGTCTGGCCACGGATCACATCTGACCAGCGCGCGTGCCGCGCGTCGTGCCCTGCGCCGCCTCAGCGGGTCAGGGTAGGGCAGCATCCAACGGAGCAGTCCTCGCGCCAGCGTCCAATGCTTTCGCATCGGCAGACTAGGAGTCCGACCACCCGGACAGGGTCCGCTCGGCGGCCGGGACACCTCGAACGCCAGTCGCGGATGTCCGCGGGACCACCGCTTCGCCCTCAGCGGTCATCGCCGGAAATCGAGCTGACCGCCGGCCGCGCGCGTTCAACGGCGAATCCCGCCCCGATGCTCTCGAGCCTCGAATGCCAGCCCTCACGCCAACTCGCGCGCAGTCGATCGTCAGCGAGTGCGGCATCTACCCCCTTGTCCTCCCCGAGTGACCACATCGCGTCTGGCTCGGCGAGCATCAGGCGTGCGAGGATCGAGCGGCGCAGCAAATCGCGCAGCCGGTCCACGCACGAGGCAAGCGTGAACAGCCAACCTTCGGAAATATCGACCACCGTCGAGATGCCACCCATGAGCTTGGTGATCTCGCGCTCACGCAGCCGTCCGCCGTGGACGAGTTTGGATCGCAGCTCATACAGCGTTCCGAGATCCTTGTAGATCGCACCCGCGGGGTCTGCACCTGTTGCGAGCAACGTCGCGGATCGCGTCCTCAACCGGAGCGTAACGGACTCTGTGCTCGTCTCTGAGCCGATCAGCGCCGCCTCAAGACCGGTCGCGAGGTCGACAAGATGCTCGTACTCGCTACCGTTCCGGTACGAGCGACTGAACATCGATAGTGCCACCTCAAAAGACGTGGCAAGCGTGCCCGCCGGCCCCGCATCGAGTTCGTCCAGTCGCTCACCGAGCGCGGCAAACGCAGGCTCGAGCTCGGGGCCGAGACGCGCGACGCGCCGTAGCGGTAGGCCGAACATGCTCCGCCGCCACTCGTTGAGCCGCGGGGAGAACCGCGCGACGCGCGTCGTCGAGCCGATGACCTCGTAATTCGTATGGGCGGTGGATGCGGTGAGCAGCCTGGCGATGAGCATGAAATGCCCGACCCGGGCAGACAGACGCTCCGTCACCGCTTCGATGTCCGGGTCAGCGGTGCGTTCACGGGTGAGCAGCAAGCTGTGTGGAGGAGCGTAAGGACGGGGTTCCTCCCGGTTCCAGCTTTGCGCGGCGCCCGGAACCTCCCGTTGCACGCGCATGCCCAGAGACCCATGGTCGCTGCGCTCCGGGACTACAGTCACGTGCCCCATCGCCAACTCCTCAGACTCGAGGGACGTGAGGTTGCCGACGTGTCGGACACACACAACCTCATAGGTCTCCGAGTCCAGCGTCGCGGTCAGCTCTCTGATCGAGTCGGCCACCGGCGCACCGTCGGTTCGGAAGTCGTCTGCGAGGCCGCAGCGAGCCACACACGCCTCCAGCAGAGCGAAGATGTAGTGGGTGGCGAACTCCGCGTGAGGACGCTTCAGCGCCGCTTCGAAGCGTGCAGGATAGGCGTGATTGAGAGCGTGCTCCAGCGACCGGTAACTCTCTACGTCGCGCACAGTGTCACCGAAGTAGTCGCGGCCCACCGACACGTACGGGTGGTAGACGGGCGTGGGGATGACGTGGTCGCGCTCTAAGACACCGAAGGCCTCGACTATGAAGGTGCGCGCGAGATGTTCGATGTCCTCGTGGGTGTTCACGGGTTCTCCAGCGTGACAGACCTCGGGCCACGTCACCCGCGCGCCGGGCCCTCGCAGCGACTCGGTCCAGGCCCGGACGCCTCCCGGTGGATGTGGCGGCCGTTGCGCGTAGCGACGAGGTGCTGAGCGGCTCCTCGGCTCTGCGTCGCGGGCTCGGCTACCGACGACACCGCAACGCCGATCCCACAGCGGTGCCGGAGTGTTGGGGAGCGCTCACACCACGGGCGCTCCGAAGGCGCTCCGGCGATCCACCGGCGGGCTCCGTCCACTGCGCCACGTAATTTTTGCCGGCATGCTGACTGCGTTGCGCGATGAGGCTCGTGGAGGCGCGGGCAAGCACGAGCCGGCATTCCTGCTTCGTCCCGACCAGCACGAGGGGCGGCTGCTCGCCGCGCATGCCGGGGAGGTCGGTGCGGTTGTGCTGTTGGGGCGGCACTTGGCGCCCTATCGCGAGGGCTCCCCCGAGCAGGCGCAGGGGCTACGTGGCGACGAGCTCGCGCAGACGGTGCGTGCGGCGGGCATCGAGTGGGTGCTCGATCCCGATACCGCGGTGCTCCCCTACATGACCGGCGACGGGTTGGACACGGCATTCGGCCGCGCCGCGCTGATGCGATGCGCTCAGGGGTTCACGCTGCCGCTGGTACCGGAGCAGCTCGAGCAGGACGCCGACCTGCGGGAAATGCTGGTTGCGCTCCTCGCCGGCGAGTCCCAGGCCGCCGTCCCGACGCCAGCCTATTTCGGTTTCCGCTCCCTGACCGACCCGTGGTTGTCCGTGAATCTCCGCGCGGCGCGGATGACGCAATCGTTGACTCGTGGCGGTCCGCTCGGAGTGTTCGTTCAGACCGATGTTGCTGCCCTGCGGGAAGGGGTGCTGGCGAAGGCCGCGCCGCTCTATGCGGAGGCGCTCGAGCCGCGGGGCCTCGCGTTCCTTCAGGTCGCTGGTCTGGATGTCGAGCGCGCCGAGCGTGAGGATCTAGCGGCGTACCTGCGAGCAGTAGCGGTCTGGGTGGCTCATGGCTTCAACATCATCGCCGATCGGGTGGGGCGGTTTGGGCTCGCCGCGGTTGCCGCGGGTTCGTCGGGTATGGCGTGCGGCACGCGGTTCTATCGGAGCGTCCGAGACCTCGAGCTCGAGCCGCAGTACCACCGGAGCCCGAGCGTTCGCTACTGGGTGCCCGGCCGAGGCGATCGCCTCGGTGTCGAGGATGCACGGCACCGGTTTCGCCGTGGCTCGCTGCCGCCGTGCCCGGTGCAGGACTGCGGTGCGCTGCTCGCAGGCGCCACCATCGCTGATCTGCGGCTGCACAACATCCATCTGACGGCCGCGGAACTGGAGCTGGCGAGCAGCGACGCCGCCGGTCTGGCGAAGCAGCTCGCGTCGAGCCCGATCGCGTACGTCCGGGTCTGGGGCGATGCGCTTCAGGACGCGCTGCGGCTGAGCGCGCAGGCGTAACCCCACTCGGGTACGCGTAGCCCGCGAGCGGCAGCGGCGGCCTCCCAGGTGACGGCGTCATCCGGCGCTGTCGAGAAACGCTCTGCCACCCAATCATCGATCGTCATAAGGGCGGCTCGTGCCTCGAGCCTCCACGCGAGGGAAAGGTCCAAGGGCAGCAGCAGCTCGATGGACCCATCGCCACGGACGCTGGTGAGAGCGGCGGCCTCTCCTCGATGGACCAGTCGTGCGTACTCGAGCAGGCTCGCCTCCGCCGTCACACTGCCCGCGCTGCTCGTCGCCGCTTCGTTCAGGGTGCCAACGACTGAGACATGATCGAATCCGGCGGCGGTCAGTGAGGTGATCGTTCGGGCGGCATCGACCCGGGCGCGGATCACGAGCTCGACCGGCAGGCGACGGTTCTGGGCGGCCCGGTTGGCGTTCTCCCGAGCATTCTCATCGAGAGTCAGCCGTATGGGATGGGGGAGCTCGCCGGGACGGTAGGGCGCGCCGCACAGACTGACGCGCCGGCGGGTCTCGCCGAGGCCGTGTGGCGCCCGCCGAATCTCGGGGGCAAGGGAGAGGTGCCGGCCCTCGGCCGACGACGAGCGCCGCGCGTGCATCGTTCGCAATACTAACCAGTCCTCATGACGGAAAAAATCACGAGTTCTAGTGATATCGCAGCGGACGATTCCGGCTTTGCGGTGCGGCTGCTCCGGGCCATGGAGGAGGCCAAACACAGCCGGCGCAGCCTCGCCGACGCGATCAACGTGCACCACAACCTCGTCGGCAACTGGGCAAAAGGGAGCTACCTACCGAACGCACAACATCTGGTGCCCCTCGCACAAAAGCTCGACGTCAGCATCGACTGGCTACTCACCGGCGAGGAGACGCTGCGAACCCCCACAACCCAACGTCAAACCAGCGCCGCGGTCGGCCTCACCGAGGAGCTCGCCCGCCTTGCCCCTGCACTCGAGCACCTCACCAAACGAGCACGAAAGATCGCCCAAAAAAGCCCTTGAGACGGCGGGTACGGCGCGCGGGTTCGATTCCCGCCGTCTCCACTGATACGCCAGATTTGGCTTTGTGAAGCCGAATCTGGCGAGAGACGGGGGGAACGATTGAGAAAACGGGGTCAATCGTCGTCTTCGGCGAGGACCGCGGCCATCGTCGTGGCGAGCTGGTCGATGTCCCAGTCGGCGTAGATGTCACCGGTCGTCTGGATCGAGGCGTGGCCGAGCAGCTTCTGCACCGCCTTCAGGTTTCCGGTCGCGTCGAGGACCCGCTGTCCGGCGGTGTGGCGAGCCTTGTGCATCTTCTCGCCGGCTTCGGTGCCCTCCGGCACGATCCCGGCGCCCGCCAGGCAGCGGTACCACCACTTGTGGGCTCCATGGCCGCTCATCGCGCGATCGTGGAAGAATCGCGTCTCGACCGCTCGACGGCCGTTCTCGTCGGGTGCCCCGACCGGGATCGTGCGCTGCGCGCAGAGGAGGTAGTCGTTCGGCTTCGCGCTGATCTCGAGGATGTGGTGTTCGAGATCGACCCAGAATTCCGGGTGGGGGATCGGCACCTCGCGCACCTTCTGGCCCTTCGTGAAGATCGTGAGACGGCGGCGATGGTGATCGAAGTGCTTGAACTGGACCGCACGGAGAGCCCCCTTGCGAAGCCCGTAGTCCAGCAGCAGGCGCAGCGCGATCCGATCGCGACGTGACTCCTGCTCGGAGATGATCGCTCTACGCTGGTCGGGGGAGAAGGTGGTGCGGTAGACCTCGCGCTTGCGTGCCCGCTCGATCGGCATGGTGGGATCGCCGTGCAGGCGTCCGCGGATGATCTGGAAGCGGAAGAAGTCCTTGATGATGGAGAGGTTCTTGTTGTAGGTGCGTGGTGCGCCGGATCCCCATTGGGCGTCCAGGAAGTCTTCGAGGCGTTCGGTGCCGGTGGGCGGCTCGAACTCATCGAGCTCGAGGTCGAGGAAGTAGCGGGCGAGCTTGTCGAGCCCGGACTCGTAGTCGATGTAGCTCGAGTCTGTGAGCCGCTTGCGCTTGGCACGCAGGTACGCGGCGACGTCGCCTCCGAGCGGCGTCAGCTGATAGCTCTTGTCGCGCATCGACTCACGGATGATCTGGGCCGCCTGCGCCAGCGTGAGCTGCGGGGGGGCGTGGTGGGATCTGGGCGGGCTCGAAGGCTGCTCGAAGCTCATGCCGGGCCGCCCTCTCGCGGCGTGGCAGGTCGTTGGTTGCCTTGGACTCGGATGGCTGCATAGGGCTGGTCGCTGCAGGGTGCCGGCGGGAGCGCGGGGGCTCCCCGCGGGCTCGTGGCGATCGTCTCAAAGTAGCGGGGATGGCCGGCCCGCTCAAATGCCGCGCCCTTCCCCGCGGGGTTCCGTGTCGCGATCATCGGATCGCCTCGCAGGCGACGTTTCCCAGCCAGTCCTGATAGCGCTCGGGATGCTCGATCGAGATGAAGATCGGCGCGAAGGGTCCCCGGGCGGAGAGCTCTGAGAGTGACGTCAATGACGTCGGGATCGCGCCGTGGCGCGCGACGCCCGGGTCTGTGCGGTAGAGGGCGATCGTCCGTTGGATACGGCTGCGCGCGGCCTGCGGGCTCTGGTCTGCGAGGACGACGAGCACTTGGGGAAACTCGCGGTAGTAGGTTCGCCATTGCGGAGCATCGGCAGGCTCGGCGCTCGCGCGGTAGTCGCGTAGCTGTGCGTAGCGTGCGAGCTTGGCCGCGAGGCGCTCGGTTGGGACGGTGCCACGGTCGAGCTCGACGAATCGTTGGCGCAGGATCAGTGTGTCGTCGGCGCTCAGTTGCACGTAGGAGAGCAGCGCGTCGGCGATCAGCAGGTGCGATCCATGCCGTCGTCGGCCGGCGGCGCACGCGTGCGCGATCTCGTGCCGCCAGGAGAGTGGGCCGCACTCGTCCCCGGCGCGCTCCCGGGCGGACTTTACGAAGGCGATCGCGGCGTCGTTGACGGCGAGCGTGTGTGCGCGCAGCGGACCGGAGGCCTGGGCGGGCGTGGTGGTCCGCCGGCGGGGCTCGGCGGGTGTGCCGGCCGCCTGGATCGTCTCCGTGCCCAGCGGCGTGAGGTACCACAGGCCCGTCCCGCGATCGCCTCTGGCGCTGGCGGCCAGACCGCGGTCTCGCAGGTCGCACAACACCGTCTGCGACCAGCGCGGCGTCGCTGTGGGCATGTGCAGCGCGTGGATCTGCGGGGTGCTCAGGAGCCGGTGTTGGTGCAGGCTCTCGAGGACCGCGACGGCTACAGCGGAGAGCCGCCGAACCTCGGGGTTTCGGGTCGTGCGCTTCACCCGGTGCGCTCTGGTTCCGGGAGCCTCGGCAGGGTCGAGCGTTCGCGTGTTTCGCCACCCCTGTGGTTGCTGTGTGTTCGGCCTGTGAGGTGAAGGTGGATGCGCTCGTCGAGCGTGTCGAGCGCCGCGATCGTCTCCGCGGCGAGAGCTCGCCCGGATGCCTCGTCGATCGCCGGCTGTACGTGCGGGACCCGGTCGGGGTGGTGGGCGTCGGTGAACAGGTCGGTGACGGCGAGGTTCTCGAACTGGAAGGGTCGCGTGAGTTGGCCGTGGTGGGTGCTCTGCGCGATGAAGGTCCAGCGCGGCAGGCCGCTGATCGCGTTCGCGGGCGGGTCAGAGCCCCACTCGCGGGCGATCACCGCGGCGGCGTGCGCGTTCAGTGCGGTCGTTATGAGGTGGGAGCGATTGGTCGTCAGCGCGTTCAGCGTCGCGCTGGTCAGTCGCTCGGGGTTCTGGTTTAGCAGTGTGGCGCGCACCCCGTACTTCGCGGTCTGCTCGAGCAGTGCGGCGAGGTTGCCCGATGATGCGCCGTCGTAGGTCTGGACCTCGTCGAGGAAGACGTAGAACTCGCGGCGGCGCTCGGGTGCGATGTGCGCGCGGCCCTTCGCCGCGTGCAGCAGGTCGAACACGAGCAGGTTCGCGACGAGGCGGTCACGTGCGCCCCCGGCGCCCGGGCAGGCGAGCACGATCCGCCCGTCGTCCATTGCCTTTGCGATGTCGTAGCTCGTGTCCGGCGAGCCGAGCAGCGCCGCGAGCGGCGTGGATGAGCGTAGCCTGTCGATCAGGTTCGTGACAGGGGTGATCGCCTCCTCGGCCATTCGCGGAAAACGCTCGCTGAAGAACTGGCGTCGCGGCACCGAGAGGTGGGGCAGCACCGCTTGCAGCCACTCTGGGTTGCCGAGCAGCGTCGGTATTTGAAAGATCGTGGGCTGAAGCTCGGCGGGCAGATGTGTCGAGAGCTCGATCAGCGCCGCGGTCGCCTGCGTGGTCAGGGTCAACGCGCGGTTGTTGCGCTCCCCCCATTGCAGCGCCGATGCGAACGAGTCGACGATCGCCTCGATGCGCCGCTCCCGGGCATCATCGGTGAGGTTGCGCGCAGAGAGCAGGTTCCAGCCGGGCTGGCCCTCGCGCGAGCGGGCGCCGACGAGATCGAGCTCGATGATTCGCTCGGCCAGCTCGGGCTCGGTCAGGCAGCTCTTGATCCGCCGGATCGCGTCCTCGTGGGGGTCCAGGAACATCCCGCCGTGCCCGGAGCGCACGAGGCTCAGGAACTGGGTGATCGCGAGCTCGGTCTTCCCCCATCGGCTGCGCCCGGCGGTGTAGGTGAAGAAAGTGTCCGCGAGGCGCAGCCCGACGATCCGCTGTCCGTGCTCGCTGATCACGCGTCCGAGTGGCAGCACGTCGCGCTGCCCGGTGTAATCGGGCAGATCCCGCGGCGGCGGGTACACCGCGGCGCCGAGGCGCAGCACATCCGGCGCCGCGCAGCTCACCGTCGGGGGCTTCAGGAACCCGGCTACCTCCCGGGCGCCGACGACATTCCGGCGCGCCGGGCGGAACAGGCCCGTCTCCAACCTGTGGTCGAACCAGGCGCGGCGCCCGGGCAGGTCCGAGCCGAGGAACGCTAGACCGAGAAGACGGACGCCGACGACGCGGAAGGAATTGGCGGCGGCCCACGCGTCAAAGCAGCCGAGCAGCGACTGCAGTCGTCCGGCGGCGATGCCCTTGACCGGCGCCTGGCAGCGAATGAGCACCTGCAGCGAAAACAGCGGCTCGTTTTGCAGCACCTTCGCGGCGATCTGCTCGCGCTGGGCGCGCTGCTCGACGACGTCGGCCGCGGGCTGACGGCCCGCTCGGCGGCTCGCGCCCACGAGCACGTCGAGCAGACCGGCGCCGCTCCCGCCCCCGACGCCAGGGTTCTCGCGGCGGGCGCGTCGCAGCAGCGAGCGTCGCAACCGGCGCCGAGCCCCGGCGGTAGACGGCAGCAGATCGACCGCGACCTGCGCCCGCTCCCGGGACGGGTCGAGATCGGCGAGCGCCCGAGCGAAGCTCTGCAGCGGATCGGGGTCCAGCCCCAGATGCGCGAGCGACTCGCTGCTGCACTGCGCCAGACGAAGCTCCGCACGCACAACACACCCCTCGCCAAGCACCGGCTCGGACTCGAGTCGCCGAACCTGCACCCGGTCATAGCTGCCCAGCGCCGAGCGGATCGCCGGCAACGCACGCTCGGGAACCTCCAGCGAGTAGCGCATCGCTCCCTCGCCGACATCGAGCAGCACCCTCACAGCGCACGCGCGAGGATCAAGCCAGCCACCTACGAGCCGCCGGACACGCGATAGCTGAGCGGCACAGCGAAGCACGCCCTCGAGCGTCGGCGAGAACGAGTCGGGCGCAAGCACAAGGAGCCGCACACGCCGGGCAAGCGAACGACGAGTCACGACGACGCGACACGTGAGCGCCGCTAGCGCCGCCACGGCAGTGGGCACCAGCACAGACGGGGCCAGCAGGCCGTCGCGCGCCACCGCCCACCGCGCAGGGCCACCACCACGTACCAGCGCGAGCGCCACCAGCACCCCCACCACAGCCACAAGCGGCCGAGCGTCCTCAGCAGAGCGCAAACTCACCTTGGGCGACCGCTCGCGGTAGATATGTAGGACCCGAGCACGCCGACGAAAACCCGCATCGCAGAGGCGAAAACCCACCATCCACGCCCACGGCGCTCCGAAGCACGCAGCGAACCAGCCGACGAAGAGAACACCGAAGCCGGCAGCGAAGCGCACAGCGAACAGACCCAAGAGCCGCTCAAGAGCCCTCTCCCCATCGAACCGCCTGTTCGAGAACACGCAGTGCCAGCAGCGGCGGCACCGCGTTCCCGACCTGCTCGAAACGGCGAGTCTTCGCCCCCTGCCACGGGTAATCACAGCGAAAGCTCTGCAGCACCGCCGCCTGCTCCACCGTCACGCGAACCGCACCCTCACAGCGCCCCGGTGCTCCCGGCCGCCGAGCATCCCGCTTCCCTCCCGGCACACAAACCCGAGAGTCACACGCAACCGTCGTCGCCGGACGCCTCCCGGCCCAAACCGGCACGCCCTTCGCCAAACCCGCCGCCAGCATCGTCGGCGCGGGCGCCCCGACCCGCCGCGGACGCGCCCCATTCTGACGTGAGTCATACGCCTCGGGAACCCACTCGACGCGGTTCGCCCGGTGACCGAAGTAAACGGTCGGTGCAGGCTCGCCGGCACCCCTCACCGCCGAGTTCCGCTGGTTGCCGTTCCGCCACGCCCACCCACCGCGCTCGACACCCTCACCGGCAGGCAACTGACGGCCGATCAGCGCACCATCCCTCGACCGGCGCGTCGTGACCACGGTCGGCGCCGGTCGATGAGCCGGCCAATCCACATCGGCGGCCTTCCGCGTCCAGGACCGCGTCCGAGCGGTGAGCGTCGGCGCCGGATCGCACGCCTGCCTGAGATCACGACGCCGGTAGACACCCGGCTCTCCGTTCGCCGCACGGTCACTCCCAGTCGCGTTGCGGCGCGGAAAGCCGACACGCTCTCCCGGCGCCCAACCGAGAGCCTCCGCCATGCTGACCCAAGGCTCGAGCCCAAGCTCATCCTCGGGCACCTCTCGACGGCGCGGGCTATAAGAACGATGCGTCGGCTTCGGAAGCTCGACCGGCCCCTCCAGCGACGCGATCAGGAACGCCCGCTTGCGGGTCTGCGGCACCCCGTAGCGCTCGGCGCTCAGCACGCCCGCGACGGCGTCGTACCCATGCTCTGAAAGCAGCGCCGCGAACAACGACCACAGCTCGAGGACGGCCGGCACCTGCTCCAACGCAACCCATCGAGGTCTCAGCGCCAAGGCATAACGCAAAGGCTCGACCGTCAACAGAGACCGCGTGTCGCAGCACTCCCGCAGACGCTCGGCTCTCGTGTCCGCGCCCGCCGCAAGCTCATGCGCGCACGCGACCACCAACGGCTTGTCCTGCTTCCCAAGCCCCTTCCCCGCGGTCGAGTACGCCTGACACGGAGGCGAGGCGATCAATCCCCACACTGGACCGAGCTCCATCGGGTCAAGCGCCGCGACATCGGCTTCCAGGCGTTCGTGGCCGGCAGCCCGCGCCGTCTCACAAGCCCACGGATCGGTCTCGACGCCGAGCGCGCTCAGCCCAAGCGGCCGTAGACCCTCCTCCCAGCCGCCCGCACCAGCGAACAAGTCGAGGATCCGCCCGGGCTGCGAGGCCCGCGACCCCCGCTTGCGCGTGCCCCCGCTCACGGGCACCTCACGCTGGTCGTGGCCCGCGAGGCCCGAGGGCGCCAGCGGGCTGCACACTGGCGAGCGTCGATCGCGTCCGCCATCTCGCGAGGTGGCCGCGGCGCCCTTTTGCGGGTACCGCAACCGGCGTGGTTGCGCGCGACGTTGGTGCTGTCCGCCGAGGCGAACGGATAACGGCTACCGGCGAGCCGCAATCCCCGCAGCAGGTGCAGCCACACCGGCGCGGGCCCCTCGCCGCACAGCGCATCCATAGCGTCTGACATCCGCCGGTGCCACTCGCCGCTAGCGACCACGCTGTAGGCGGCCGAGCTGCCAACGCAGATGCGCGGCCAGTCTCTCGCCAGCCGCAGCAGACGCGAGATCGGCTCGTCCATGTGCCATACGGGCGCGCCGCGCACGCCAAACGGCCACGCCCGCACCAGGGCGTCGTTCTCCTTCGCGGTCCCGCCGATCACGTCTGGGATCACGGCCCAGGTGCTGTGGTAGGCGAGCCAGTGCGCACACCAGGCGTAGTAGCCCTCCCAGTCGACCGGCCGGCCGGTGCGCCACAGCGAGTAGGCGCCGTTGTCGAGCATCACCGACTGCCCGATCTCGTGGCATGCCTTGACGTCGTCGGGGCGAGCGAAGCTCACGCAGAAGCAGCGGCCCGAAAGCTCGAGCAGCTTCCTGCGCGGCGTGATCGGGGTCCCGTGGTAGTGGATCACGCGAGCACCTCTCTCCGAGGCGCGCGTATGCGCATGAGGACGGCCGACCACAGAAGCGCTCCCGCCGTCTTCGCGGTGAACTGTCCCACCGTTGTACCCCACATCACCCCGCCGAACGCCAACGTCGGGAACACGAAGCTGTCGATCGCCGCTCCCACCCAAGCCGCGGCGTTGGCTCGCTCGAGCCACTCGCGGCGACGCAACTGGTGGTAGAGGAGGGCCTCGCCCGTCTCGGCGAGAGCGAACGACACCGCGGACGCCTCCGCGATCACCGCGGCGCCTTGCGCGATGCAGTAGCTCAGTATCGACCCCGCCGCGATCAGGGCCGCCATCTTCGCCCAGCGCCTCGTGCCCCAAAAATCGGCCAGGCGATCGCGCGTTATGAGGTCGAGCCCGATCAGAGCAAACGCGTTGTAGACCGAGGCGGCGGCGCCGTAGCGCGCTGCGAGCAGGTTGGCGGTGACGATCGCCGCCAAGTACACACAGACCAGTACGACGACCGTCGTCCGCTGGAGCCCTCGGCAAGATTCGCCAACGACGTTCGTATTTCGAGTATTTCTAGCTGCAGACATTCAGACGTCTCCTTGGTTGGTTTGAACTGCGATTTCGTGCTTCGTGCCGGATGCTCCGGCACGCTGCTGAGAAAACTCGTTGGACGCGGCCGGAGTCGGCGGCACCGCATACCCGTACACAGGCGCCACCTCGCCAACCGGATGCGCTGGGCTGAACGGCCCCACGCGCGCGACCTTCCCGGCGTAATTCCCCTCGACCGTTTCGATCTCGCCATCGCTCAACACCGCGACCACGATCCCCACGTGAGCGCTGTCGCTCGGGCCGGACCCGTAGAAGATCGCGTCGCCAGGCGCCGGGATGGCGTCCGGCGGCAGAATCGCTCCGCCGTGTTCGCCGGCCCACGTATACAGCGAGCCCGAGTACCCGTACTGGGCCGTCGACCCAGGCAACGGCGCCCCGGCGTGCTGCCACACCCACGACGCGAACAACGAGCACCACTCCTCGCACGGCCCGTACACCGTGCAATTCGAGCCTGGAGGTTCCTCGCTGTGGCCCACCTGACTCTCGGCGACCTGAACGATCTGCTTGCCGTCGCCAGCGCCCGGCGTGAAGACACTCGCTTCGCAGCCACCAACGGAGACCGGTTGCCCTAGCTGCGGACTGCTCGCCGCCGGTGAGCCTTCGCCTACGAACCCATACTGCACGGCCCGCGCCATCACCTCGTCCGCATACGCGACGCTCGAGTCTGAGCAAGCTCCGTAATAGGCGCACGCGGCCTGCCGATAGGCCGCGTAGCTGCCGCCCGTTGGCGGCGCTCCCATGTCTTCGCGCAGGATCCTCGCCGCGGTGAAGATCGCGTCTGCCGGATCGTTCACCGACAGCGAATGCCCGGGATCGGCGTCGACCGCGTAGCGTTCCCACAGCGTCGGACCATCCCCCGGGCTGCACGCGCTGCCTCTCACGTAGGCGATCTGCATCGGCCCGGCGCACCCCGAGCTGTTCGCGCCCGCGCACTCCCCGTTGCCGCACTCCTGCGCGCCGACCGACGCCAGGAACGACCAGTCGATGTTGAACCGCGCTCCAGCTTGCTCGTAGAGCGCAAGTCGGGCAGGCGGGATGCTCTGAAGTGCATACGCCGAAGGCGCCGGCCCACTCGAAACGCCGGTCGCGCTGGCGCCGGACTGGCAGCCTGTGAAGGTCGCGCCGAGCACAGCCACCGCCAAACCAAAGATCGCGGTGACGACCAGGCCGCCGACGAGAAGCGCTCCCGCAACGCCGGCCCATAGACTGCTCCTCTCGACAGCGCGGCTCATGCCCCCTCACTTACCGCTGTCACCAACAGCCGTCCGCTCTCGCGTCCAATAACGAGATCGAGCCCGTAGTCGATGACCGCGCCGTCTTTGACGGTCGCGTTCGCCGTGATCGCACCGGCCACCGGTCCCCGGAGCACGATCTCCACGACGCGAGGCGATCGCCCGGCCAGCGCCGGTGAAATACGAGGCGGATGCGCCTCGAGTGAGTCGATCAGCTGTCTGGCGGCGTCCCTGATCCCGCTCGCCGAGCCTCGCCCGCACGTGTAGGCGAGATAGCCGCTCAGAAATCTTCCGGCGACGGCTCGGGCCTCCACCTCGTCACTGGCACTTGCCGTAGCCACGGAATGAGGACGTCCGAGCGTTCGCTTTTCTGCATGCGAGCCGCTTGCGTGATGGAGCGTGAGCGCTCCTGCTACGAGGATCCCCACGGCGAACATAAGCCAGGCCGGTGCTCTGCGCCCCGACGCGTCGCCAATGCCGGAACTCAGATCAGGTCGCTCGCTCACCGCTCTGCTCCTGACAGACCGATGAAGGTGCGCCCGCACCTTTCCGCGACCTCCCGAGCGTGCGCGCCGGGATGGTGGAATGGGTCGAGGATCACGCAGCGCCCCGAGCCGTCGCGATGCCCGCAGGTGGCCCGAGCATCCCCCTGCAGGCCCCGCTCGTAGGCGGCCCCGCAGGTCCCGCACGCGAGCCTCGAGCTGCCCGCGAGCACGCACAGGCGTGTCAGCTCATCGCGGTGCTCCGGCGACCAAACACACGAACGCTGTCGCCCGCGCCGACGCCGGAATACCTTCCTCACACGCGTGTCCATGAACAGCTCCGCCGTGCGCGCGCTGTAGTGAAACTCCGGCGCCTTCGTGAACAGGTAAAGCCGCGCTCGGCCCGCCGGATCGACCATCAACGGGGTCGCCCAATCCACCGCCTGCCGCTGCCAACCGGAACGCTCGAGCATTTCGGGCAGCTGCTGCCCGCTACAGAACAGCCAAAGAGTCCCGTCGTCTCGCAACACCCGCTGAAGCACCGAGAAGACGGCATCCGCATCGTGCTCCAGCTCGTGCCTGGTAGGGCTCGTGACGATCGACTGCGCCCAGGCGGACGGCAGCGCTCCGAGCAGCTGGACGCGGGACACCGAGGCGTCGATGCGAGTGCTCACTGCCCCTCCTCGCTTGTTTCCGGTTGTTCACCGGGCGCACCTGAGTGACCCTGCAGAGCGTCGCGCAGAGTCCCGCCTTCGCTGTCGGCGATCGGGTCATCATGCGTCTCGGCCGGCTCCGACTCCCCGATTGGGATTGCCCCCGAGCCACCTCTGCCGTCGGGGAAGTGCTCGTCGGAGGAACGCGGTGGGCCGGCCGCTCCAGGCGATGTCGCGCCGCGAACTTCGCCGACCGGCGGCACCCCTTCGCTGTCGGCGATCGGGTCACTGTGCACGTCGGCCGGCGAAAGCCCTGCGCTCGGACCCACCCCGATCCCAGCGCTACCACCGCTTCCGTGCTCACGCTCCGAAGTCCCGGTCCCAGCCGTCGAGACCGGCGACGACGCGTTCAGGGCAGCTCCGACGTCAGCGCCCTCACTGTCGGCGATGGGCTCGTCGTACTCGTCGCTCAACGATCGCGCGCCACTCACACCGGTGGCATGCGGTACTGCCAACTCTTCGCCGGGGGAATCGTGCGGCGCGGGGACAGAGGCGGAGGCGCTGTCGCGCTCCGGCGCTCCGCCCGTGCTCCCTCCCGAACGGCCGGCCTTCGTGAGCGCTCTGATGCCAGCGGCGAAGTACAGGTCGCGCAGCCCGGTCCCGTCGTTCGCGGCCCGTTGCCCGGCGCTCGCGGCCAGCAGGTCGCTCGTGAGCTTCTTGCGCTGCAGAAAGACGGTCCACAGGAACGCCGCCTGTAGCACGAAGGCGAGGAGCCATCCCAGGTTCGAGGTCGCGTTGTCGAGCGCCTGGCAGACGGCGAGGACGATCGCGAGGATCAGGCTGTACACGACCTTGCGCGTCAGGTAGCCGGCGAGCTTTCCCATCCACGACCGGAAGAAATCGTGGCCGCGGCCCGGGAACACTGCGAGGATCAGGGCGACAGGCGCGAGGCACAGCAAAGTCAGCAGCAGGATCTGCGCCAGGATCACTCCGAGCGCGAGCGCCCCGAGCAGCGCGAAGGCTCCAGCCTCGCCGGCGAGGATCACGATCGAGAGCAAGAGGCGCTGGTATTGACCGCCCTTCCCCATCGCTTCCGCAGCCGGCTCGTCTGCCTTCCCGAGTGGGTAGGACCCGCCGCTCTTGGCGGGGTCCGAGGACGGTAGGTCGCCGCTGCTTCCGTGTTCGAGCGCTTCGTGCTCATCGCCGCGGTCTTTCGACCCGAACGGGTACGCGAGGAAGTGCGGCGCGTACTTGTTGCGGTTGTTGATGCACCGCTTGCCTTCGCCGGCGACTTCCGTCTGCGCTTCAAGCTCCCCCGCAAGACGTGCGTCCCGCGAAGGGTCGCTGCTGAGCGGGCGGACCGCGACCGACTTGAGGTCTTCGCCGCTGCCCGTCGTGCAGTGCTCGATCCCGCCGAACTCGAGGACCGTCCACGGATCGACCACGAGCGTTCTGAACAGCTGGTCTGAAGCCGCGCTCTTCGCCTGCTGTTCGCCCGTGACGCTGCCCTGAGTAGTCAGCGACAGCAGCGCGGTGGACAGTTCGTTCGAGAGCTTGCTCGCCGGTCCGATCGTCCGTTCAGGCTGCGCGACGATCCCGACCGCGAGAACGCAGTACAGGAGGGACACTGCGAGCGCGCCGGCGGTCTCGCTGTAACGGCGCTGCACTAGCGCCTTCCACATTGCCCACAGGCCAGCGGCGACAACTGCCGCGATCAGCCAAGGTGCGCCGAGCGTGGTCGAATAGAGATTGTGGATCGCGGTTGCGATCGGGGTCAGCGCTCCCGAGCCGGGCGACCCATCCCCGTTGACCAGGTCGAGGCTGAACGCGAACGCAAACAACGTGATCACCCCGTTGGCCAGGAATGCTGTGATCATCCACAGCACCTGCGCGAAGAAGAAGGCGATCATCGGTACCACTCCGGAGACGTCGACGCCGCTGATCAGCCCCACGCTGATCGCCGGAAAGTACTGATCGAGCTGGTAGTTGGCGATCGGATAGCGCCCGAAAATGCCGCCGGCCGGAACCTGCGGGGCAGGCCCGATGTTGCTGTAAACGTCACCCGCGTACGCCGGGGTGGCCAGCACGGCGAGCAGCCCCAGAACGCCGAGCGCGAGCAGTCCCCGTCGTGCCGCCCGGGAGCGAAGTGCGCGTGAGAGGAAGACGGTCATTGCTTCGCCCCTGGCCCTGGCGTGGTCTGAAGCGCGTCCAGGAGGTGGGGGTAGACGAGGTCGATCTGCACCTCGCCAACGCGGCCGTGCAGGTCACGCATCAGGCAGCGTCCGGCTCTCAGTTCGCGCACCAGCGACACGAGGCGGCGCGTCGGCTCGAGACCGATAAACCGCAGTGCCGCCTCCGCTGCCGCGTCGGAGTCCTGCCCGAACACGAACACCACGCCGATCAGGTCCGCAAGATCGCCGAGGTCCGCGATTCGATGAGTGCCGAGCAGCAGGGTCGCATTGAACGCGCGACCGAGACGCACGAGCCGGTTGATCACCTGCCTGCCCTGCGGCGAGGCCAGCAGGAACCAGATCTCATCCAGCCCCACGACCTTGTGCCGCGACCGGTCGCCGGAGATCAGCTGGAGTGCATAGGCGGCGACGAGTGACAGCGTCGCGACCGAAACCCGCTCGGCGCGCGTGTACGTGTCCCGCGCGGCTGTTGGTTCCGGCAGCGACAGTCCCGGCATGCGGATCGTCGTCACGGGCTTCGCCAACTCCAGCTCGGGACGCTGCCCGGTGCCGAAGCCCAGACGGGCGAGGCCGAAGTCGCTGATCACCTCCAGCGCTTCACCGGCGTCCCGCGCACCGGGCCGGTCGCTTTCGAGGAGCGTCTCGACGACGCGGCAGAGACTGCTCGAGCCTTCGCGAACCGTGTCCTTGACCGCATGGCTGACCGCGTTCTCCCACGTGCTCGAAGGCCCGGGCAGCAGCTCGAGCAAATACGAGCAGGCGAGCTCCTCGCGAAGATCCTCCAAGCCGATCGCGAGCGGGTCGAGCTTCCCCTGCTGCGCCGGGTCGCCAGAAAGCTCGAGTACCTCCAAGCGCCCGTCGAGGTCGTGCAGCTTGTGCAGCCCGTGGTCGGGCTTGGGATCAAAGTCGACGACCAAGCTTCCACGCCGCTCAGCCGCGTACTCCATCGTCTGAGCGGCAACGGTCTTGCCCGATCCGAGCGTCCCAATCAACAGCACGGCCGAGGCACGCGACTTTCGCGGCGCCTCCGTCGGGTCAAACCGCACCGGCAGTGGCGCTCCCGTCGGCGTGTACCCGAGATACGGCCCTCGACCGGAACCCACCGTTCGGGTAGCGGTGGCGACCATCGCCCCGAACTGCTCGACGGTCAGCTGCTGCACGTAATCGCGCATCACGCCCACCCGTCCGTTCCCGGCAGATGCCCGAAGAACAGCTCACGCTGCAGGCCCACGGGCCGGTGCAGCGCGATGTCGCCGTAGCGCTCTTTCAGAGTCGCGACACGACGCTCGAGCTCCTCCTCATCGGTCGCACCGACCGCGAGCCCGATATACGCGTAGAGCATCGGCGGATGGCCGCCAGACGCGAGCAGCGCCTCGTACTCGCGCGCGAGGACACGATCCTCACCGGCCAACAGGCTTGGGCCATGCGCGGCCCCCTCTATCTGCTCGCGATAAGCGTGCTCGACGTCGCTGATCCGCTTGCGCACAGCCGCAAGCGCCTGGCGGTTGCCGACCCAACGCGCGTGCAGCACCGCATCGACCGGGAACCCGACCGCTTCGAGCGGCGCGAACAAGACCTCGGCGCCGGAACCCGGAAACTCGGGGCAGTCCGCGAGCGCCCCAACCGCGAGCATCGCCTGGAAGGAGCGCCCCTCCTCTCCCTCCACGATCAGGGTTTGGTGGCGCTCGGTGATTGCCGCGTTAGCGCACCGCGCGAGGTCGTGCCGCAACGGCTCGAACCCAGCGCCGTCGGAGCCCTCCACGACAAGCGCATCGGGCTGCCAGTGCCGGTCGAGCTCGGGCTCACCCAGACCGCGACACGCCGCGCGACGCAACAGCCACTGAAGCTCCATCGTGCGAGCGGGCCGCGCGGGGATGACGCCACGGATTCGCTCGAGCAGCCGCAGCTCGCGCGAGCAAAGGTCCTCGAGGTCGCGCGCCGAAATCGGCGCGACGGCCCCTACGCCAGCCAGATCCTCTACGCGACGGCGGGCGCGATCGACACCACGGACGAGGCTCCCGCCCATGCCGGTCGTTTGACCTGATGCAAGCGACACGGCCATGTAGCACTCGGGAATGTGCGCGCCGAGACGAGCGAGCCGCTCGCGGTGGCCCTCCAAGAACGCACTCCACACCGCCGGATCCTGGTGACGAACATCCAGCAGGCCAGCCGTGTGCTGCACATACCTCTCGGCTGGGTATGCCCGATTGACTCGCCATAGGCTGAAATCGGTCGCGACCGTGCTCGCGAGCCGCTGGAGCCGGCGCTGAAGTGCCCACTTCTCACCATTCGGGAGATACGGGTAGGAGGTCATTCCAAGCCGGAAGAGACCGGCAGACTGGTCTCCGGGGCCGACGAGCACGTTCGCGTGCGCGTAACGAAGGGAGAAGCTCACGGACGCACCTCCGCGACCTGCCCGTCGGAGAGCTCGATCACCTGGCAGACACGCTGCCCCTCACGCACCCGGTGGCCCTCCGACGGTCGAACTACAAGTCGTCCGCGAGCAGGGATCGCGACGACGGCCCGCCCAAAGACCAGCCGTGCGGGTCCTCGCACGCGCCCATGATGGAGAACGGGAGAGCGCTCGTCCGGTGCCACCCACACCTCGGGCGCCCACAGCTGCACGAGACCGTCTGCGGCAAGCGGGCGCTCCAGCGACTGCCGACCAGGACGCAGAAGGAGTGCTACCCAAGAGCGCAGGTAGCGGTGGGCTGGGCGACCATCAGGCGTGGCCTGGCAAGCCAGCGTCGCCACCATCGCCGGCGCGATGAACCACCGAAGCGGCCACGCAAGCCAACCGAGTACGACGCCTACCAGCAACGTCGCGATCAGGGCCGCAAGTCCCGCCAGGACTGCTCCGCGCGGGCCATGCGAGGCTCCACCGAGCAGCGCCGCGATGGCGCCAAGCACGAGTGCGAATACCATCGAGCGCTGGCTGAGAACCAGCACAAACACGAGCGTCATAAATGCCCAGGCGAGCCATTCCAGTGGCACTCCGCCCGGAACGGGCAGCCGCCGGCCATCGATCTGGTAGATCCGCCGGTCGGGCCGGAAGATGCGCTGGTAGGAGCGGATCGGATGCGCGCTGTCACTCATTGCCGCTCCGCTCACCCGAAGATCTGCTTGCCGATGCCTTCGGCCGCCGAGGCGATCTCCGACGGGGCAAACACCATCCAGGCCACCACGATTGCGGCGAACAGGAACACGGCGAGCTCGGTGTACCTGCGGTTCAGCAAGAACACGAGGCTGATCACGGCGACGATCCCGCCGTAGAGATCACTCGCGTACCCCTTCAGCAAATTCGCGACGTTCTGCCCGACGTTGTTCCCCGCAGCCAATGCGCTCGCGGGAAACATCACCAGCAGCCACACGGCCAAGCCGCAGGCGAACCGCCCAATGCGACGCGCAGGCATCACTTCCCCTCCGTGCTGGGGGCTGGCGCCGGCGTGAATTGGGTGCCAACGGCGCGCGTCGTCGTGACAACGTGAGTAGCGCCGAGACCCAACGTCGTGATGAGGCCGCGCACGAGCAGAAGCAGGATGCAGCCCCACAACAGAGCCCGGCCAACCCAACGCACCAGACCGTTTACGCGGTCGTTGTCACCGGAGCGGCGGTCGGTCGAATTACCGAAAATGTTCATGCGGTGAAGGTACGAGCCGCATCGAGACTGCGCCACTACCGCTGCCGGTTAACCGCGTACGCGCTAACAACGGTGCAGTTGTACGCAGGTAACTCAACCGGCAAGACGCCGCGCGTCAGCGGGGGAGCTACAGGTGACCAAGCAGCCCTGCAGCGGTCCGGCGCGCTGTTGGTGCGCGTGCTGAACGCCGCGTGCGACGTCCTACGCCTCGATGCCTACTATCGAGGCGAGTTCTTCGACCCGTCCCGTGACGCTCGCGGTCGCCTCTTTGATCAGCCTGGGTGCGACGTAGTCCGCGAGCCGGTAATAGACGTAGTTCCCGTCCCTCCGTCGCGCAATCATCCCTGCCTGAAACAGGATCCCGAGATGCTTCGAGATGGTTTGCTGAGACCCCGGCAGGGTCGACGTGAGGTCCTGAACGGAGACCTCGCTGCCAGACAACATCGCCAGAATCCTCATCCTGGTCGCGTCGCCCAGTATCTGAAACCGGCGAGCAACAAGCTCGAGCAGTTCCGCGTTCGGTGGCACGTTAGCGTCCACAGCGCTGTCCGTTGCGTTTGGCGGCGTACGTCACCGCACACCGCACCGTCGTTCCGTGACGATCCATGTCCATTCCCCTGCTCAATCGCCGAGATAAGCGAACTGCCCTCTGCTACCGACGTTTGAGGGACGGGCGGGACGTTCTCGAGCGGTGCTCGGCCCGACGGCAGGAGCGGGCGCTACGGCGTTGGTGTTCGCGGCGGCGCGCCCTGGGTCGTGGACACGAGCAGGCACGCTCGGAGCAGCAGCCATGACCGGCGGCTTGCCTCGCCGCCCTCGCTGGTGCCGGCGGTGTCGTCGATTGCGGTCGCTGTGCGCTCCTAGCGGTGCCGGCTCTGGCGCGCGGGCTGCGTCTCGAATCGCGTTCCCGAGGCTGATCGCGACGACCGCCACGATGCAGAGGGCTGGCGCGAGGCGTCGAGGAGTCCAGGAGCGGGTCGCTACTGACGAGATCTCTGTGTTTTCGACGGGGGTCTCATCCGGTTCGCTCGAGAAACCGTCCGCCGCTGCAGTGGCTGCGGTGGCGCTTTTTGCCTTTTGGGCGGGCGCTAAGGGCGCCTCCTCGATCACGAAAGCCGCCGAGTCCGGAGCGATGGCCTCAGCAGAGAAGGCCTCCGCAACTTCAGGGTCTGAAAAGCTGTCGATCTCGCAAAAGGGGTCCACACAAGTTAATGCAGGCCGCTCCCATTTCTCGACAGCGAGTTACCGCAGTGGCGGCAGGTCAGCGGACGACGGTGATGCGCACGGGCCTACTGAACGCCTGCAGGAACGGGTAGTCGGAACTCGGCGCCACCGTCACCGCCCTGAATCGATAGGAGGCCCCGACACCGAGGGTGAACACGTACTTGTATGACCACCGGCCCTTGCTGTCGGTCGGCAGCACTTCGATGGTGCGCCAGCGCCCGCTGTAAAAGATCTCCATCTGCACCGGCTCGCCGCCGGCGGGCACGTATCCGCCTGAAAGCTGTCCGGTGAACACCACGGTGCGACCGATGCGCGCGCGACGTGGCGCGTGGATCGCCACAGCGCCCTCCACGCTCTCGTGAAAGGCGAGGCTTGACGCGGGAACTGTGTCGAGCGTGTGCGAGTAGAACACGACCTGCAGCAGCCTTGACGCTCCGGTCGGAGCCTTGAGCGACCACGAGCCGTTAGCGCCGGTCGTCGTGCTGGCTACCTGAGTCGCGGCCGCCGAGCCGACGATCCGCTGGAGGAGCTTCACTTGCGCGCCCTTGATCGGCGCGCCAGTCGGGGTCGTAAGGCGTCCCGCAAGAGTTGCTGCTGAGTGCCCGAGCACGCGGGTGAACCTCGCTGGTTGGCCTGCGGCGATGAGCTTTGCGGCTTCGTCGCACGGAGTCCCATTGCACGGACCGCGTTCGGGCGGCGGTGTCGAGGCGGCAGGCGCGCTCGCGGGTAGCGCGCTGTCGATCGTGATGGGGGCTCTGTAGACGACGGCGGTCACGCCGGCCGCGTCTTCGACTTCGATCGTGAGGGTATGCTGCCCGTTGCCGAAACTGCTCGTCGGCACCTGTACTGAGACGGGTACAGACTGCGGGCAGGGTTGTGTTGCCTCGAACTGACGTGAGCCTTCCGGCGCGGTTCCGACCGTCACGCACTTGCCGCCGTTGGCGTCCGGCGTGCCTTCGTAGACGGGATCGCCGTCGATCTTCACGACGACTGCGTACACGCCAGGCCCTTCCGAGTCTCCGGCAAGGAGGCTGAGACTTGCGGTGCCGCTCGCTGGTTTCTCGATGATGCTTCCCGTGACTTCGGCGGCGGTTGGCCGCGAATTGTCGGAGAGCAGGATCTTGGCGCTCGACACCGTGACTTCGGCATTCAAGCCGCCGGTCTGCCGGCATTCGGGTTTCGCTTCGCCGGCGCATACCGCCCCGACATATACCTGGTCAGCCCCGTGCTTGGCGATCGCCACTTCGCTGTCCTGTGAGCACGCCGAGAAGTCGCAGGAGAACAGCAGGTTGGACCCTTCGCCTGCGACCACTTCCGGCATTGATAGCCAAGCCTGGCCGTACGAGCCGTAGACGGCGCCCGTGACGATTACGCCACCGGCGATGGGCTCTCCTTTTGGCGCCGTGTAGGCCCATTCCGCGCCGCTGCCCGTGTCTTGCGCTCCGCCTTGACTCTGATCGCTCGCGGTCAGCGCGCCTCCGGGCGTCGAGCACGTGTTCGACGCCGAGGCTCCCCGAGAAGATGTCCCGAGGAATCGTGGGCTCCACCCTTCGGTCGAAGCGGCGTGCCCGTTAAGCGAGCAGGTGACGTCCTCCCAGACGGCGGCGTTTGCAGAGACGGGAGCAAGCAGCATCCAGCTCAGCACGAGCAGGACACCCGCCAAGAGCGATGCCGTGGCAAAACGACGGCTGCTGGTGGCGCCGAGTTGGTGAGTGGGTCGGGTGGTCATCGGTCTTGGATTCCTTTTCGCGTGGCGTGGCTCGTGCTCACTGGCCGAGGTAGTTGAGGTTCGTTCCGCCGCCTGTCGTTGTCGGCGGCGTCGAGGTTTCCCGAGTTGGTTCGAGTGAAGTTGAGGGGGTCGCTACCGACGCGTCCAAAGCTCGCGGATCGGAACTGCGTTTGTCGGCGCTCCCCCAGAGGCTCAGGTAATCGAGGTCTTTGCTCGGCGGTGCCGGCGGGTGCTCGACAGAGTGAGAGGTGCCGGGCTTGGCCGAGTCCGCCTGGGTGGACCTCGGCACGCCTGTGGTCACACTCGGTACCGCTCGCAGGGCAGTCAGACTCGATGATGTACGGGCGCTGACCTTGGGATAGCGGTGGCGAACGGGCCTTGTCGATTCGAGCGAATGAACCACCCTTGCGCCGACCCCGGCGCCAGCGACCGCGATCGCGGACGTCACGGCGGCCGCCTTTATGAGCCCGCCCCCGCCAACGAGTCCAGCTGTGCGCTCAGCGGTGGCTGCTCCGCTCGGGGTGCGCCCGTAGCCGAGCAGCGAGGTCAGTCGCTCGAGCCAACGGCCGTGGAGCCCGGTGGCGAGCACTGGCGCCGGCAGGAACGCTGCACTCGCCGCGCGCTGGAACTCGCCGCCTCGCATCTCGCGGACGAGGACCGCGTAGGACGAGCGACAGCTCGCACACGCCGCGAGGTGTGCTCGGGCCGCTGTCTCCTCCCGGCTCTCTGCCGTGCCTTCAGCATGCGCATGGATCGCGCGCTGCCGGTGGTCGCACATGCGGCCGGCCGCCCTGATCGCCGCGATCTGATCGAGCTTTCGCGCCGCGCTACGCGAGGCAGCAAGCACCGTCTTGACCGGCTCTCCCATCGCCTTGGCGGCGCGCTTCACGCCGAGTCCGTGGGCGGCCATCACCGATACCACGCGCTGCTCGAACGGATCGAGCTGCGCCATGAGGTCTGCGGCCGCCGCCATCCGTTCTTTCGCGGCGATGAGAGTGACCGGCCCGTCCTCACCATCCGGAAGCACCTCCGCGATGGGATCGAACTCAACGCGACGACGTGAGCCGACGCGCAAATCGTGGCGCCCGGCCCGGCGCTCCATGAGTAGATAGCCCACCGATGTCCAGAACGCACCTTGAAGATGCTGGTCGTCGCGAATCGGCTTGCTTGACATGACGACTAGTCCGATCGCTTCGTCCACGAGCTCGTCGCGGATTTGCGCTGGGAGCCGCGCCGCGTCTCGACGCCAGTCGAGCTTCCGACGGAGCTCCGCACGCATAGCGTTCAGCGCGTGCGCGGCCTCCTCGGGCGATAAAGCTCCTCGCCGGCCCGGAGCCCGTACGAGCCAGCGAACATGACCTCGCCGCACCAGCGGACGCGCCGCTGGTCGGGCTGCTGCGACTGATTGAGCATTCGTGCCCATCGCGAAATGAATGCGCGTAGGCGCCGGTGCGCGACAACCGATTTCGATGTCGCTACATCGTCCGGGTGGGCTTGCTTCGGTGCCGTGGCGAAACGTGGTCCTGGGCATACGCGATCCCGCCCCATATCGGCGCGGATCGCCACGAGCAATATGACAATAGCCCACGGGTGTGGAGCTTGTGTCTATTGATCGCGCAGAGGAGAAAGCGTCGACCGACGTCAAGGCGCTCGAAGAGAGGCTAAGCCGATCAACTCGCCGCGCGCCCGTGCACGCGCGGCGAGTTGATCGCTAGTGCCTCGTGCGCCTGGTTCGAGTCTGGCGGTGCTCCAAGAAGCTGAACTTGATCTGCCACGATCGGCGTCCTGGGTGTCCACATCCGGCTGCGACGGGCGTCGAGCCAGCCGTCGATTCCCATTTTCCTGTCTGCATAAAAGATGCTTCGCGACGCTCTCGGCCAGGGTCGAAAGCTGCCCGAAAGGCACCTCTGACCCGTATCCGGATCTTTGCGGCAATCGCGTCAGCCAACCCCGATCCGGAGGCGCCTCTCGCCGCGCGAGCGTCGACGAGCAAAGGGCGGGTGCCGCGACTCGGAAGCTCCCGCGCCCGATGGCGACTCCAACACGAGGATTGGACGCGTTTGAGCCAAGACTGTACCTGTCTCACCGACAGCGGGCGAAACCTAATGTGAGTCTGGTCATGCCGCCGCTCGAGGCACGACTCGCGGGGCCGAGCGACTTGTTCTCGACCGCGGAGGTGTGGAGAATCTACTCGGCCTGCAAGGTCCGGTGCGGCCGTTCCCAGATCGGATCGCCGGGGCGGCTGAGGGCCCGGAACGCCGTCCCCTGCGGACCCTCCGCGGCTCCCGCTTGCTCAGGTCCGTTTCTCCCGAGCAACCCACGCGACTTGGATGCCTCGTGGGCATTTGACCAAGTCGGCTCCCACTTTCCGGCAAAGCACCACGCACTTGTTTATCGACATTGGGCCGACCCCCGGGAGCCGCTAGCATCAAGTAATCGTTTGTCCCTAAAGGACGAACTTCTAAGGCCTCGAACGGTTCCTCGTTGACATTCCGCAGCGCCCTGATGTAGTGTCGCAGGGCACCGTTTATTTCGGCGGTCGCCGGGCGCCTCAACCGAGGAGAGGGGCACGGGTCAGGAGAGTCTCGGGGAAAGCAGGTCAGAAGCTAGGTGCAGTCCAGGCAAGCGGCGGCCGCTGGGGGGCGGCGCTCCGACATCGGCGTTCTCTGCGCGGACGAGTGCGGCGCGTGGGTCGACGATTGCGGCGAGGCAGCGGGTACGTCGACCCGTGACCGAACCGCACCCGAGAGCACCGAGACCGTCGAGCGGGACTTGGTTTTCGACCTGGCGAGCGCGGCGGGTGGAACAACCCGCGGAGGACAGAGTCGCGTAATCAGCTTCGTTGGCAGCAGGTGTGTGGATTCGCCCGAGACCCGTGACCGAACCGCACGCGAGAGAACCCAGACCCTGGAGACGTACTCGGTTTTCGACCTGGCGAGCGTGGCTGGTGGAACAAGCGAAGGACACGGGCGCATAATCAGCCCCGTTGGCGGTGGGTGTGTGGGTTCGACGGTTGGCGACGGATGTGTGGGTTCAACCCGCGACCGAACCCCACCCGAGAGCACCGACACCGTCGAGCGGGACTCGGTTCTCGACCTGGCGAGCGCGGCAAGTGAAACAACCCGCGGAGGACACGGTCGCGTAATCAGCCTCCTTGGCGACGAGTGCGGCGAGTGGGCGGACGAGCGCGGCGAGGCGGCGGGTACGTCGACCCGTGACCTCACCGCACCCGAAAGCGCAGGAGAGCGCGACAAGCGTCGGCTCGAGTTTTTCGACAACTTGCACGCGAACCGTCTCGTCCGATGGTTCGCGACAAGCGACCGCGGTAAGTGCCAACCTCCCGCGGTTGAGCTGGGCGGCGGCGCGATGGTTACCTCATCGCCATCGCGGCGCCGTTCACTGCCAGCTTGGGCGTCCCGTCGGCGCTCGAGGAAGCACACAGTCAGAGCAGCATTGCCTGCTCGCCTCATTGGCGCCGCGGCCGTTCTCCCTCCAGGTCGCGGCGCCGCAAGCTTCAACCGTGCAGATCGACCCGGCGCGGACACGCGTGCGGGCGTGCACTCGCTTGGGCGCAACCCACCTAACCTCTCCGGGAAGCGTCCAAGGGGGTCGGCGGCCGCCGTGAGCGAGCTGTCGGTCCCGGCGTCGCGGGGTACTTACCCGACTCGGCGGCGCCAAAGTTTCGTCACTCGTGGCCGAGGCGTTGAATTGCGCGCAGGTGGGCAGCATGTGACGCACGTATCCCAAACACGCACCGTAGAAGTCACTGACGGGCGCGGACATTCCACTAACGGCCGACGGCATTTCCACGGGCATTCCAGTAAGGCTAACGGCGGCTTGGGACGGCCTGCTATCGCCGGATCGGAGAATCTCGTGACCGGCGTGGCCGACATCGTCGACGTCAATGACGCGCGGGTAGGCGGCGGCGGCTTCATCGCGACAAACGTCTCACCATCTCACCCTAGGGTAGGCGGCGGCTTCATCGCGACAAACGTCTCGCCATCCCACCCTAGGGTAGGCGGCGCCGGTGGCTTTGTCGCGATAGATGTCTCGCCATCCCACCCTAGGGTGGGGGGTGGGAGGGCGGGCCAAACACGGCTGCCAACCCCGGCTCCCTGGACGCCGCCAGCCTGCAGCGAGCGGGGCGCAGCTCGTCTTCCCCTAGCCGGACGGCCAGCCGCGACAGTCTCGTACAACCGGGCGAAGGCTTGCGGCAACAGCCGGGTGGACGCTCGTGGCGACGACTGGGTGAACGTTCGTGGCAACAACTGGCTGAAGGTTCGTCGCGACAAAAGGGTGAAGGCTTGCGGCCACACCTGGGTGAGCGTCCGTGGCCACAACCGGGTGAACGTGGGTCGCGACAACTGGGCGAAGGCTTGCGGCAACAACCGGGTGAACGTGTGTGGCAACAACTGGGTAAAGGCTGGCGGCTACAAACGGGTGAAGGCGTGTGTCTGGGTACTGGGTGGCCTTGTTGGCCGGAGAGGATGGAGCGATGGGTGCGGTGGTGGTGGTCGCTGCGAGCGGCGACGGCGGGATCGTGGCTGTGGCCGCGGCGGCGGGTTGGCCCTCAGTGGCCGAGGTGGGCGTTCGAGATATGACGCCGC
>Ga0210401_10000120_pt1 | contig 91053 bp, 79 predicted proteins | sample IncBWH32MmetaG_FD_150866 | JGI IMG/M metagenome (GOLD analysis project Ga0210401, IMG submission 150866) | Forest soil microbial communities from Barre Woods Harvard Forest LTER site, Petersham, Massachusetts, United States - Inc-BW-H-32-M | ecosystem: Environmental > Terrestrial > Soil >...
TTCTCGGCGGGCATCGCGCAGATGCCCGCCTTTTTATCCGCCAACAGAGGTACTACAGGAAGCCGCACCTTGTGCGTTCTGAAATAGCGTTCCCCGGAAATCTCGCTCAGGCCCAACCAAGTGACCACGGAGCTGCCCCAGGAGCGGACAAAGTGGCGCCGTTCCTAGGGAATGGGGTGTCGCCCTATAGGAAAAAGCATTATGTTTCGCACACGGTAGACGGACACCACGGCGATTCTGAAATTGATTGAGACTCGGTTCCATCTGGCAGCGTTGACCAAGCGGGATGCGGTGCAAATGGATAGGACCGAGTGCTTCGATTTCACACATCCATCGTGGCTGACTCCGCCAACGCCTCCGGTGCAGAACACAAGCGATCCGTGGGATTTGAATAAATTGCCTTGAAAGATCGCTGAGCAGCGGGTGATGGCTTGATCAGTTAATTCCTCAAGGATTTCGATGCTAGTCTCGGCTGCGGAGCTTGGCGAGCAGTCGCAGTATTTCGAAGTAAAGCCAAATGAGAGTGACCATCAAAGCGAAGCCGCCATACCATTCCATGTACTTCGGAACGCCGGCGCGGGCTCCACTCTCGATAAGATCGAAATCCAGCACCAGGTTGAGTGCGGCAACGATCACCACCACCACACTGAAACCGATACCGATCATGCCCGAGCCGTTGATGGCTGCGAAGTGAATGCCGAAGAACCCGAGCACAAACTCGATCAGATAGAAGACAGCAATTCCGCCGGTCGCCGCCACAATCCCGATCTTGAATTTCTCGGTGGCGCGGATCATCCCGGACCGGTAAGCGAGCAGTAATGCCACCAACGTCCCAAACGTCAAGCCAACTGCCTGCATAGCAATTCCGGGAAAACGCATCTCCAACATGGCGGAGGCGCCGCCCAATACCAGACCTTCCAGCAGCGCATACATGGGCGCGGTCACCGGAGACCACGCCTTCTTGAAAATAGTTACCAGTGCGACAATGAAACCACCAATGCCTCCGACGGCGAGAAGCGGCAGCGCAGCTTGGGGAGACCGTGTGAACAAGTTCCAACTCCAGGCAGCGGTAGCCACCACGCAGATCAACAAAATGCCAGTCTTGTTCACCGTACCGGAGACGGTCATGCTGTCGCCGAGCATGGCACCGCCCACACGAAACGCGTCGCCGGACAACGCTGGATTGGAAGTCTTTAGTAGAGCCATCGAACGTCTCCTAAAGTGTTTAGTTTACAACGCATCTCATTCCCTCTCGACTTTCTGCTTAACCTCTTCCTTGGCATCTCGCGAGCTTTGTGCGACCAGGTTGCGCAGTCGAAGATCTGCCGGTCCCTTTTCGCAGTACTGTCTCGTACCTACCTCGCCCAACTAACAACGAACCCGGAGTCAGCGCTCTGACCGCCCTACAGAGCATCTCATAATCCCAAAAACAAATCTTGACAGGGTCCGGCGACAGAGGTGGAAAAGTACACATCGCCGATCGTCTGGAGGACTGACACCATCCCGGACTGGCTTCCGACTCGACGGACGATTTGGGCCGAAAGCCGTTCCGGTTGGGAGATTGATGTGATTGCGATAGCACTGCTGTGCTGATAATTCCGATTAGCTGGTCTTGCCTCCGTCACCGTTTTTGAACATTCGTGCGTTTATTGCAAGCTACCCGTGGTTACATTAGCCGGGTTGCCGATGGCGTCTCCGGATACAAGAAGTTCAACTCTCCGGTTCTGCTGGCGGCCGGCTGAGCTATCGTTTGAAGCCACCGGCAGAGTGTTGCCGAAACCTCTGGCGCTGACCGAGTTGGTGGTTACACCTTGTTGCACGAGATAGGCGCGCACGGAATCGGCACGATTCTCGGACAGCTTCTGGTTCATCTCGTCGCCGCCGACATTATCCGTGTAGCCGCCGACTTCAATGTTGAGTCCCGGATACGCCAGCAGGATACCGGCAACCTTCGCCAGCTTCTCCCGTGCTCCTGGCTTCAAGGAATACTGTCCGGTGTCAAACAATACGTCGGACATGCTGACGATGAGCCCACGTGCGCTGTCGCGAGTCTGAAGAATGGAATTCAATTGTGCTGACAAACGTGCCCGCATGGCGGCTTTATCGGTGTCCGCTTGCTGTGCCGCTAGGCGAGACCGGTCGGCATCGGCCTGAGCGGCGGTAACCGCTGCCGCGGATAATGCCTGATTTGCGGCCATGTCCGATTTCGCTTGCGCTGTGTCAGACTGGGCTTGCTCCTTCTGCCGGTTCGCATCGTCGGCTTGGGTTTGCGCTTGAGCCTGGGCGTCCGTTGAGGCTTGGCGTTCACTGGCTAGACGTTGGTCGCCCATCTTCCTGACTGCGATGGCGCGAGCGTCTTCGGCAGTTTGAACCGTCTCTCGGGCGACCGCGATCAGCGGCTTTTTCGGAACGTTCTTTCTGGTAGCATATTCGTCCGTGTTGTTCATCAACTGAACCGCATGCTGATAGCTGTCGCTGGCGTACTGCTCGGCGCCTTCGGATTGCGCGATACGTAACGCGTTGCGTGCCTCGAAGAATTCCAAGGGCAACTTGGCATTCAGGACCACCGGGTCGAACTTGTAGCCAGTCGGAATGTAGCCGCCCCGCTCCATAAGCTCGTACTTTGCCTCGACCGTCTCGATGGTTCCTTTCGTGTCCTTGCGAATAACGTTTTCGAGCACGACTACGTTACTGGGTTGCCGGACTGCGTAATAAGGTTCCGCGGTGACAATCAACGCGAATGCCTGCAGGTCGGTAGTGACGTGCAACTTGCTGCGGTCGTTGCCTCCGACTAAGACTTCACCCAGGTTCACGGCGCGGCCTTCGGGCGAAATCGCCCACAGGATGTAAGTCAAATATTCGTTGCCGAAAGTCGTGGGCTTCTGCAGGTTACCGAATTCGGCTTCGATCTCAAGCGCTCCACGCTTGCTGTTTACTTCGGCCTCACCGTTCGCGGATGGCATGAGATCCGTGCCCGCGAGATCCACCTTCGTAGACCCGCTGTGATGTCTATAGTTGACCGCGGGCGTCGTGCGGCTGATTACGACTACCCGAAACGTGGGCGTCTGCGCCATGCGCTCGACGGCGACCGCCGCTTGTGGATGGGTTTGAGCCAGTGCGCTCAGGCTCAGTGCGAGTCCCGCTGCTAACAACAGTTTCATCTTCATTTGCTCTCCTTGGCAGATGTCTGCCGGGTTAGGCAATCTCGTCGTGTCCGTCGACAAAGCGCCCTCTTTGTGCCTCTTGCCAGTCCGTCACCCTTTTCCTATGCGGATCGCGGAAAGTGAGTGGAAGAGTCCAAATACATTCAGCAGCCACAGCACTACGGCGATGACCACCACGCCATTCAAGATTGACTTGATGGACGACTGCATCGGAATGAACCGGTTGACCAGCCACAACAGAACACCCACCACGATGAGAACTTCCAGGAGTTGAATTAACGGCATAATCTTTGACCTTTCTTACTTCGAGGGCTAACGCCTCGCATCCTCGCCGAGGTGTCGCCTGAATCCGTTCTGCGAAAGCTTTTAGGGTCGGATCGTGTTCGCCGGAGGTTCCACGGCATACACACGGATTACGAATGCCAATCGGCTGGATGTGGCCGCTTCGATGTGGATGGTTGGGACCTTACCCATAGCGGCTAAGAGTGAGAGCTAAGAATTGGCGGTCGTCGCTCTCCCGACACACTCAGGAGAATAAAGAATGACAGATGTAGACCTGCGCGTCTGAGCTAGATTGCTCACATGTGAAGAATTAGGAGTGTGAGGCCCGTGCCGCGATGGGCTCAAATCGCGGAAATCTTGGCTTATTCCTCGTGATCTAGCGGCGTACAGCCGTTGGCGGCAACACTCGACCGTACTGGGTGCATTGATGCCCAGAAATACTCGAATTCCTTGCCCACATTAGAAGCAGAAGCGGTAGGTTCGTTTCTTGATAGTGAACACGCTATTCTTCTGACCGTGATGGCACCCAAACGCCGAGTGAAAGATCCAACGCAGTGGTTTCATAAGTCCTGCGCTCGTCTGCGCTCGGAACTTCCATTGGCATCCAGCCAATCGACTAAAGAGCGAACGCTACTTCGAGCCAGGGCAATCGAGCAGTCCGCAGCTCCGTAATAAATGTTGAGGCCGTCGCCATCGGGGTCCATCGTATATCCGCAGGGGAACACAACATCATCGACATCGCCGTGGCGCTCGTAGTCGGCTTCTGGCCCAAAGATCCACGAATCCCCTCGTACTAAACACTTCGCCGGATTCTCAAGGTCAAACAGCGCCAAGCCCAACCGATACAGACAGCCCGAAGGCGTGTGCCGTACTCCGTGATAGAACACGAGCCATCCTCTGGAAGTCTCGATGGGCGGTGGCGACAAACCAATCTTGTTCGCGTCCCACCAGGCGCCGCGGCGCGCCTCCAGCATGAGCCGGTGCCTGCCCCAATAGCGCAGGTCGGGAGAGTAGGAAATCCACATATGCGACCCCAGCGGCGTCATCGGACGATGAATAAGCGCCCAGCATCCATCGATTCTCCGAGGCAGCAGCGCGGAGTCTTTATCATCGGGCGGCATAATGACGCCATAGCGCTCGAAGCTGCGGAAGTCTTTGGTCAGAGCCAGGGACACTCCGGGGCCGCCGCGTGAATAGGAGGTGTAGGTGACTACGTATTGCTGCAACTCGGGCACGAAAGTGATGCGCGGATCCTCGATGCCCCAGATTTCCTCGGGATACTCCCTGGGGCTTGGCATCAAGGTCGGTTCCTTATCAATTTGCCAATTATCCACTCCGTTGCGCGAACGAGCAGCGCAAAAATGGGACAAGCCCCGTCGATCCTCGACCCGGCAGAGCAGCAGGGTCGATCCGTCCGCTAGGAGTGTCGCGCCCGCATTGAACACACTATTAATGGAGTATGGCCAATCCTTGGCCGACAAGATTGGGTTGGCAGGATGCCGAAGAAGCAGTGGTTCGTGGCGAATTATTGTGGCAACGCTCATAGGTCTTCACTCCGCGGCCCTGTTCCAAGTCTAGTTGTGGATGCACCAAATAACTCACCGCTGGTTCCGAAGCTGTCAGGTGCTGGCAGCGAGCTCATTTCGAGCAGGGCCATCAAGAACGATAGGGTGGATTCTGCGCCCTGGTTCTCGTTGGCGCGGTCGGAGTGCAGGCCGTCCCGGCAGCCGCCGCTGACGGAATCATAAAGAGGAAGTTGCAGGTCGTTATCGCCAAGGAACCAGTTGAAGGCCGACCAAGCCTGGCTGCGCCAACGGCTATCCCCGGTTACGCGGTAGGCTTGCAAGCACGCGGAAACCGTCCCAGCGGCCTCGAGCGGCTGTTGATCGAAGCGCGCCTTTGCGCCACCCTTGCGATAGAAACCTTGCGATCCGATCGGTACGAAGTGGCCGTTGGTTTCGCAATGCTGCGTTTTCAGCAGCCAGTCCAGCGCTTCGAGACCGCTGGAAACCATCCGGTCATCCGCGCAAGCGGAGCCCACGAGCAACATGGCCTGGGGCAATCTCGCGTTTCCATAGGCCAGAACGTTCTCGAACCATTTCCAATCTGAGGTGCGGACCGACTCGTACATTTCCAGCAATCGCGTGCTGAGAACGGATCTTATTTTCTGTGCGTCCCGGTCTCCAGCATATGAATCGAGGTATTCCTGAATTCCGAGCAAAGCGTAGGCCCAGGCACGAGGACTGTTGAACTCCATAACTGTCGGAAGTGACACCTCGAACAAACGCCCAGCGGCGCACTTCAGTCCTTCGTCCCCGGACCGGCCTAGAACCGTTCCAAGTCCCCACAGCGCACGCCCATGACAATCCTCGGAGCCCTCAGCTTCGTTCCACCGGCGATCGTAGCCGAGAAAGTTTCTGAATCTGCCCTTCTCTGGATTGAACCCGTGCTGCAAAAACGCCAAATACCGAAAGGACGAATCGTGGGCAGGTTCAAGGTACTGCCCCTTGTCCATTTGCCCCAGCAGTACCGTGAAAACGAGTGCGCGAGCATTGTCGTCGGTGGTGTATCCCTCTGCGTAGTTAGGGATGGTGAAGATCGCATGCTGCAGCATTCCAGTGTCATCGGTTAGCCTGTTGAAGTGCTTCAGGTTCAGTCCCGGCAGCTGATTCAAAGTCTTTTGTGCAACACGGGTGGAAAACCGCACTTGTGGAGTCTCCATGCGGTCGCTGCGAACGTGGATAAAACTTTCCATGTAGCCCTGCGCTACTCTTTTCCAGACCATCTCGCGCGCGAACAAGTAAGCACGCTTACGCATGGCGTGGCGTATCGCCGGGGTGTTCAAAAGCTCGACCGTCTTTCTTGCGATAGCATCAGGATCCTGGAAGGGAACAAGCGCGCCGCGGCGGTCGTCCAGCAACTCGATCGCATGCCAGTACGGGGTTGAAATGATAGCCTTGCCCGCACCTAGGGCATACGCAAGCGTCCCAGAAACTACCTGGGCTTCATGTCTGTAAGGAGTGATGTAAATGTCCGCAGCGCCAATGAACTCAACCATCTCCTCCGGGCTGACGAAGCGGTCGTGGAAGATTACATTCGCCTCCACTCCCACTTCCTTCGCCAACGCTTGCAAGTGGTTTCGGTAGCTGTCGCCCTCCCGACGGAGGACGTGAGGGTGGGTCGCGCCCGCGACCATGTATACAACATTCTTGTGTTTGGACAAAATTTGCGGCAACGCTTGAATGACGTTTTCGATTCCCTTGTTTGGCGAGAGCAGACCGAATGTGAGTAATACGGCCTTTCCTTCCACACCGAAGCGATCCTTGTAGAAATTGGGATCGAGGAATGGAAGGTCCGGAACGCCGTGAGGAACCATGTCGATCTTGCTACCGGGCACCTTGAAGATTTCTTGCAAGAACTGGGATGAAAGCTGGCTCATGACGATGAGCCGATCCGAGAGCTCTGCGATCTCCTCCATCACTACGAGTTGGTCAGGATTCGGCTCGCGGAGGACGGTGTGCAGGGTGGTCACCACGGGCATCTTCAGGCCGCGCAATAGCTGCAAGACATGGCTGCCAGCGGGTCCGCCGAAGATTCCATACTCGTGCTGCAGGCAGACCATGTCGATATTGTTGAAGTTCAAGAACTCAGCGGCTTCCTGAAAGGATTTCAAGTCGTCCTGAGCGAGTGACCATCTCACCCTTGCCGGATAGTCATATCCTTGTTCCGTATCGTTTACGGGCAGCGCCAACAATCGAGCGGTCCCATACTCGGCGGATATGGCCGCGCACAGGTCGGTGGTAAACGTAGCAATCCCACACTGTCGGGGCAGATAATTTCCGATCACCGCGATCCGGCTGGGCAGCGATGGCTTTGATTGCGATCGCGGTCGCGCCGCTGAAACTTCTTCCCGCACCAGGGGGCGCAGGCCGACGATTTCTAACTTCTCCCTGGGGAGCACCGTGTTTGGTAGCGACATGAGCTCCTGGTTTGCCAAGAATGGCTGCTGATACACGTAAGAGTTCCGATAAACCCGACGCGTCATCCGACTTGGTCGGAGGTCATCGGTTACCGGCGCGTGGTTTGGTCCAACAATAGAATTCGCCTCTCTTAGTATTCAACGGAAGTGGAGCTGCGAACTGGTCAAAATTGACCACAAATGCCTCGAGTGCGGAATCCCGGCACTCTGGAGATCCGAAATAACCATCAGTTCAAAAAACGATTACCGTCGTAACCACGCTGGTATTGTGACGAACACTCTTTCTTGGGAAGGAAACCCTAAACTAGAGTCAGGTGTGTTCTGGCAGAGCAAGAATCTGCGGTCCAAATGGAGACTCGCTGGGGTAGGCGTTTCGGACGATACGAGGTCATCGCTGAGGTTGGCCGCGGCGCCATGGGCGTGGTGTACAAGGCTCGTGATCCCAAAATCGACCGTTTTGTCGCTGTCAAAACGATCTCGCTCTCCGGCCAGAATCCAGGGGAGGAGCGCGAATACCGGGAGCGGTTCTTTCACGAGGCTCAGGCAGCCGGTCGTTTGTTACATCCCGGCATTGTCACCATCTTCGACACCGGCGAGGACCCAGAGAGCCACATTGCCTTCATCGTTATGGAGTTCATTGCGGGCCAATCGCTGGACCGACTCCTTTCAGAAAAACCCAAGAAGCTACCGCTCGACACCGCTCTTCGGTTGTCGGAGGAACTGGCGGAAGCGCTGGATCACGCCCACGGCCAAGGCGTGGTCCATCGTGACATGAAACCTGCCAACGTCTTGGTGACGCCCGAAGGGCATGCCAAGATCGCAGATTTCGGCATTGCGAAAGTGAACCTGGCGCACCTGACGCTCCCCGGCCGGGCGCTGGGCACACCGGCCTACATGTCGCCGGAACAGTTGGAGGGTGCGCCGGTGGACAAACGCTCCGACCTATTTTCGTTGGGTGCGATTCTCTACCAGATGGTTACTGGCTACGGCCCTTTCCAAGGTAGCAGTACTACCACCGTTTGCTTCAAGGTCGCCAACCGCGATCCCTTGCGGGCAACCGCGTTTGACCCTGACCTTCCCCCTGAACTGGATTCCGTAATCACCCGCGCCATGGCAAAAGATCCCGCGCAACGTTATCAGCGTGGATTGGAGTTTGCTCTCGACCTGCGTGAACTTCGCGAGCGCGGCCAGACAATCTCAAAAGGTGCCAACGGTGCGTCGCGGTTCCCGGGAACGAGGGAAGCCCTCGCTCGGTCACTCGGCGAGGTTACCACTCAGATTCCTTCAGCGAACCTTGCACCGGTTGGTTTCTTCCAAATGTTAGGGCTCGCGGCGAGACAAGCAGTCACATTCGTTTGGCTACAGGTCTTGTCCTGGTGGCGGCGGCCAGCGGTACGCATCGGGCTGGTGTTCTCGATTGCGACCATCATGGTCGGCTTCTTTGCGTATCACAAAAGGCTCCCGTCGCGAAATTCCAGTCAGACCAGTCCATCGGCAATCGTCGGCGCGAGTGGGGCACCGGCCCCGGTGGTGAGTGAGCCGAATGTCATCGACCACAGCTCAGAGACATTGTCCAATTCCAAGGAAGCCTCGAAAGCCATTGCAGACGCCACGCTGAGCATACGCATTGAACATCGTTTCTCAGCGGCGGAGCTTTCCCTGTGGATCGACGACAAGTTAGCTTACGATCGTCCATTGCGCGGTCAGATCAAGAAGCACTGGAATCCATTTCGTACGGATGTCCGGGAAACTCACACGGTCCAGCTACCAGCAGGTACCCACCGCATCCTTGTTCGGGTGCGTTCCACCCCTGACAAGTACGAACAGTCAGCGGCTATCTTGGGGAGTTTCACCAAAAACCATCTGGCAATCTTGCAGATCAACTTTGAGCGCCAGGGAAAAGCGATGCGCCTGGCACTGCGCTAATTGTGGGAACCTGAACTCAGGGTCAACGCCACGATCCAGATTGCAAAAGAGCGGCTCGCACCATTTGCTGCGAGCCGCCTCCTTGAAGCAGTTGGGTTTACTGCTGTTGTCGCCGTTCTTCGGGAGCAGCTTCTTTTTCTGGCTTAGGAGCATTCTCTGGACGGGCTTCAGCCCGGGGAGCAGCCTCGGGATGAGGCTGGGTTTCAGCATGGGGCGCATTCTCGGGTTTGGCCGCTACTTCTGGATGTGGAGCATTCTCAGGACGCGAAGCAGTCTCTGCGCGAGGGGCGGCTTCCGGGTGTGGAGTGCTTTGCGGTTGAGGCTTGCTTTCGGTCCGAGAGGCGTTCTCTACCGGACGCGGCGCACTCTCAGGACGCGGCACACTCGCCTTCTCCGGTGCAGCCGGTGGACGGGGCACATCGTTGCGCGCTGCTGGAGTGCTACGCTCCGCGGTGCCAGGTCGAGGAGCGTTGTTCGCCGGCTGAGCAGGTGGCGTTTCGACTGGGGGCTGAGTTGCCGCACTCTTGCCTTCAGGTTTATAAGGTGGTCCTGCTTGTTTGGCTGGCACACCGGCATTAAATGCTCCCGGTTTCGGAGTAGCTGCGACTGCCGGCTTGCCCTGGTTCACAGAAACCCGTTGCTGCGGGTTCGCGCGGGCAGCCTGCGCATGTTGAGTTTGAACCGCGACCGGCGCGATATGTTTCTCGTGCGCTGCAGCCTCTTGTTGAGAGTTTGGACGGGCAGTGAGTCCACCGTTGCCGCCGTTGTAGCTGACCCGGTTCACGGTCGTATTGTTGATCACCGTGGTGTTATAGGTATTGTGAATGTTGGTGACGTTTATGTTATTCACCGCACGGTTGTAGGCGAATTGCCCATTGTCCCAGCGCCCGCCTTGGTAACCTTCACCGGTGTAGCCGTAGCCATAGTTGATTCCGCCATAGAAACCTACGTGGGGGCCCCAGTAGCCTTCATTGAAAACATACATGCCGTTGCCCCAACCCCAATAGCCCGGAGTCCAGAGAAAACCCACTTGCGGCGCCATCACCCACGTGCCTGGCACCCAGTAGTAATCACCCTCACTGTAAGCCCAGTACCCCGGTGTCCAGATATAGCCTTGGGCGGGGAGGGGTGGCTGCTCGTACACGGGCAGCGCTGGAGGGGCGACGGTAATGGATATGCCAATCTGCGCGAACGCTGCGGCCGAGACGGCCAGCATTACGAGCGCGAACAACAGCGAACGAATGGAAGAGATGAAACGCATTGTGCTTCCTTTTGCCTGGTCATCCTTGGCTTGCCCGGTGATGCTCTGCTGCTGCGGGTTGCGTGGATGGCGAGGCACGATTTCCGGACGAGACGTACTGCACACTTTTGTCTCGCTCGCAAAACAGTTCTGCGATGACCTTCTCATTTCGGAGCTCTTACGTCTGATCAATAACGCTCACAACGAATTCGCAGCGGACCGGTGAAGGGAGACGGGCAAGAATGCGGAGGCTGAAACGTGTGAAGTGATCAAAATTGAACATCTTGTTGGCGAGCGACGCTGCATGATGTAGCTATGACAGCCAAACGGAAACAAGCCCTGGCGGTGCGTTGTCCGACTTGCGGAGCTAAGCCAGGAGAAAAGTGTGAACTTAGCACTGGCCAACCCCGCACGGATCCGCATAGAGATCGGCGCTTAGCGGGTGCGGAAAAGTAACTGGCCAGCCCACTGCGGCCGCCCATTCAAGTAGCCGGTAGACAGATTAGACTCTGGTTAAGTTTCCTGAATGAACGGGGAGAGCGCAGAGCACGCTCAAGCTCTGGCCTGCTCGGCATCGCGCTGGGACGTGCGCCGTTCGTCGGGGCCATCGAGATAACAACTTTGTTGGATATGGCGTGAGTGCGCCAAAACGACGGCGTAGGGTACGCCCAGAAATCGTTTGGCAACGATGCTAGTGACCTCAAGGCAATTAAAATTCATCGGCTTCAGTTTTTCCAACATTCGCTTTATTGCATTCTGGATGTTCTTCGCCCCGATTGCACCAAAAAACATCACCTTTGCCTCCGCAGCCATGAAGAAGAAGTTCCATCCCGCGGCATGGATCTTGCGATCAAGAGCCAAGCCATCGAGTGCGTTCACCACGCACCAGTGGGCTGAGTAGGACTCGCTTTGCAATCCCAGAGTGTGGGTTATCAGAGCACGATCCTCGATCAGAATGGTGCCGACTTGAACAGTTGCTGTCATAGACTTCTCCAGAGAATACGTAGACCGTGAGATGAAAGACGAGGCGACTACGGAGCCGCCTCAGTCTGATTGATGCACCGCCTCTAGGCGGCAACTGCAATGCCAGTCTTCTGAAGAGTCGAGCTGATGACATCCGACACTCGCACCCTCGGGCTGCCGTCCAATACCTTGTTCAGGCTCTTGAGCACATCGGGGTATGCTGCTGTGTTGTATGCTTCCGCGTGCTCCTGTGTATCCCAAAGACTGATGGCGATGACATCCATTCCACCCAGATTGCAAAATGTGATTTCGTCTTGAAACCCCTTCTGCTTGCGCAGCATGGGGATGACTTCGTTATCAAGCGTCTGGGTGAATTCGGCCAGCGTGTTGGGTTTCAGGCGTAGAGCAACATTGCGAGCAAACATTGATCAACCTCCATAGATTGACAGGAGAGCTAAGAGGGGAAACTTCAGATGGGCTGACTTAGTTCAGGAGACCTGAAAGAGTGAGAACGCGTCCTCACTCCATTTCCACCCTAGTCTCACGCTCTCGGGTTGTCAATCGCGAGACCCTCCCTGTGGTGCGATGTAGCTATATCGCTCTGAGCGATTTCCTACGCTCTCGTCATGCCAGCGCAGCCGGTTGCGTGAAAGTGGCCATGACAATCAGCAAGAACGCGACGACTATGAGCGCCGCACTTCCTAGCAGCACGATTTCGCTAAAAAGGTCAGGGTCCATTACATCTTCCCGGAGCATTCCAGTCCTCCCGATCTGCCTGGGTTAAACCTACCTCGGGAGAGCGCGTGGCCCGCCTGGTTTGACGGATCCATGGCTCTTTTGAGGCATCCGTAGGTTCGCTCGTTTCCCAAAGAAATGCTGAGCAAAATGGCTCACTTTGGAAGTTGGTCACGATTTGTGACAAACGCTCACGTTTTAGGACTACAATTAACGCTGATGAGTTCTACAACAGTAGCGAATAAGAAGAAGCGCGAGTTCGATCCCACCACTTTCCTCGCAACCATTGGCGCTGGCAGGAAGCACGTGGCTGTTGCCAAGAAACGAACTATCTTTGCCCAAGGGGATGGGGCGGACGCGGTCTTTTATATCCAATCCGGCAGGGTGAAGCTCACCGTCGTATCCCAGACCGGCCGAGAAGCCACCATAGGCATGCTGAGTGACGGAAACTTCTTTGGGGAAGGCGCGCTGGCCGGTCAGGCTCAGCGCATGGGATCCGCGGCTGCAGTGACGGATTGCGCGCTGCTTCGGATCGACAAGAAGGCGATGATGGAAGCACTTCATCGCGAACATGCGTTTTCCGATATGTTCGTGGCGTATTTGCTGTCGCGCAATATCCGTTACGAAGAGGATCTGGTTGATCAGTTATTTAATTCCAGTGAAAAGCGACTGGCCCGCGTCCTTCTATTGCTGGCTCATTTTGGCAAGGAAGGTGTACCCGAGACCGTGGTCCCGAAGATAAGTCAGGAAACCCTGGCTGATATGGTGGGAACCACCCGTTCACGAGTGAGTTTTTTCATGAACCGGTTCAGGAGACTGGGTTTCATTCAATACGCCGGCGGTATTGAAGGCGGATTGCAAGTCCACAGTTCGCTGCTCAACGTCGTTCTGCACGATTGAGTGTGCCCCCGGGGCCTTCCATTGCTGGCTCATTTTGGCAAGCGGGTATTCCGGAAACCGTGGTTCCCAAGATCAGTCAGGAGATCGGCAGCACTGCTCGCGAGTCAGCTTTTTCATGAACCGGTTCAGGAAGCTAGGTTTCATCCATTACGACAGCGGATTGCAGGTCCACAGTTCGCTGCTCAACGTAGTTCTCCACGACTAGCCCTCGCATCCTTCCATGGAGACGTACGGTCTGCCTCTCGAGAGGCGGAGTTTGCTTGTCGCTGTCCGTGTCGGACGGTGGGTAGGTGAACAGGCCGGACCCCAGGGGAGGTCCGGCCTGAAACCGCGCGCGTTTGGGTACAGAAAGTAGAGCAGTCGTGAGGGTCCGAACGTCGCTACTGCCCAGTCGACACTAACCCATGACTGCTCGGTCGAACCTGCTGAATGGTTACCCAAGATGGGACGACTGTGCAAAATTGCACAGACTTGAAGAATAACGGCGTCTAGACTGGCACTATCCGTGACCAGAAGCCATACTCGATGACCCCGACCGAAGCAGGCAATACGCACCGAGTTCTGCTCGTAGATGACGATAGCGCGGTACTTGCGATGACGAGCCAAGGGCTTGAGCGCAAAGGATTTGAGGTAGTTGCTGCCTCCAGCGTGACAGAAGCTCTAAGACGAATCGCGACCGAGAGTTTTGACGTGCTCATCACGGACCTCCACATGCCTAACCCAGGCGACGGTTTTACAGTAGTCTCAGCCATGCGCCACTCCCAACCGAATGCAATGACCATGCTTGTGAGCGGCTACCCTGACGTGCAAAGCGCCATGGCAGCCATCCTCTTAGAGGCGGACGAAATCGTCGTAAAACCATTCGAGATTGGGCGGTTGATCGATCTCGTCCGAGAAAAAGTAGTACATCGCAAACCTACGAAACGGATAGATAAGGAGAGCGTGGGCGCGATATTGCGGCGGTGCACCGCCGCGATTGTCGATGGTTGGCTGGTGCGGGCAAGACAGAGCAGTGAACTAAACCGCATTTTGCTTAGCGATGAAGAGCGCACTGGACATCTTCCCAAGCTGGTTGAAGACCTGGCCCTCCGCCTCAGCAAACCGAGCGCGACTGACAAGGACAGCGATGCCGTCTTTTCCGCCGCGGCGGTGGCCCATGGAAAGCTGCGATATCTGCAAGGCTACACTCCCGCAATGCTGGTGCAGGAATCGCGAATTCTGCAGGTAACCATCTTCGGGACGTTGCAGATCAATGTGGAATCTCTGGATTTCAGCCTGGTGTTACCCGACGTCATGACGATCGCGGACGAGGTAGATGCTCAGTTGACGCAGTCAATGGACAGTTACATGCAAGCCATGCGGAACTCAGCAGCAGCCTAGCTACAGCTACTTTCGCATCCAAAGCGCACCTTTCAGGGCATCGGGGAGAAGTGGTCCAGCTGTGTCTTGCAACCTGTGATGGAGCCATTTATGAAAATCCTGCTATTTGCCGGTTTGCTCGTGGTAGTGCTAGGTATCGCGTCCCTGATCGTGCCCGTTCCCCAAACCGAGACACATGGCATCAAAGCCGGCGATGTGAACATCGGCGTTCAAACTCATCACAGTGAGCGAGTATCACCCATCGTCAGCGTGGTGCTGATTGCCGGCGGGATCGCGCTCACCATTGCCGGTGCACGCACAGGAACCTCGAGAAGCTGACGCGAGGCTTGACCGGCATCACTTGGCGACAGCGAGCAATTTGGAACAGAATCGCGTGCGGACTAACCTATATACCTGACCAGCATGGCTACCAACAACACACTACTCTGCATCCACCGGGAGCCGACCCAACTCAGTTTGTTGCAAGAAAACGGGTACGATCTGGTAACCGCGACCAACGGGCACGACGGCCTTCAGCTTTTGATGTTGCGGCCGGTGGATGCAATTGTGATCGAGTATCACCTTGGCCTCTTGGACGGGGTGGTCGTCGCAGCGGAGATCAAGCAGGTCAACCCGCAGGTCCCCATCGTGATGCTTGCTGAGCACGCGGACCTCCCGGATGATGCTTTCAAGTCCGTGGACGCGCTGGTGACCAAATCGGATGGGGCTCACTTCTTGCTGGCAACTCTCCACTTCGTGCTGAACGTGAAGCCGTCCCAGCGTCGACCAGAAAACCTACGGACTCCGACCCCGGTACACCTCTGTCGTCCCGGCAGGTCACGGGGAGAGAGCGGGCGATGATCGGCCAACCCTCCTCAACTGGCAATTGACGAAACCGACACACCCTTTTCCCCGAGAGTGTGGAGAGGCATCAGGAATGGGATCATCCAATTCTGACTGACAGACCCACCTCCAAGGCTTTCATGAGCGGCAGACACCAAGCCGACAATCAATCGCCTTAGTTCTGAGAGGAGGCCATATCGTCACCATCCGCGACGCCAGCTGCAACGCAACGCGGACCATCAACCGTCTCCTGGGCAGAAACCGAGATCGCACCGTTGCGGGCCAGAGCCTTGCCTCGAAAGATGCCGCCGTTCAGCGTGACGCTGGTAAGCGCCAGAATGTTCCCCACGAAAATGCTGCCCTTCCCGACCGTCGCCGAGGAACCGACCTGCCAGTACACATTGCATCCTCTTCCGCCCTTGCCGCCGAGATTCACGACTACCTTGGAATTCGGGGCGGTGGTCAGCGTTGTGCCCATCTGGAAGATCCACTGCGCGTTGGCATTCCCTTGAGCGTCCAGCTTCAGAGTGCCGGTCAATTGCGCCGCTGTCGCGAAGCAGTAAACTCCGGGAATGAGCTTTATTCCGCCCAGATTCACGCCAGGAGGGTAGTGCCACAATGGGCGCTCGCGGCTTGATTGTAGGCCGTTGTCAGACCCCCCTGTGCTGGAGCCGTCACCGGGCTGGACTTGAGGCACAAGTGGCCCTTCACCTGCGCCGGCTTCAGTCCCGACACCGTGGGCGTCGGAGAACTGCCTACGTCACCGATTATGAATGTGTGGGCGCTAACGTTGGTGATGCCGGAGCCACCCAGCAACCCAAATTGTCCGCCGTCCCAAGATTGACTTTCAAGTGTCTGTATCAGTTTGGGCAGAAGCGCCGATTCCCGACAACGACAGAACCAGCGAAGAAATCGTAAGCAGTTTCATAGATCGTTTCCTTCCTCGTCTTCATTCCTGAGTATGCAACTTTCACTCGGCACTCTACACAAGCGCATGGGTCACCGTCTGCGTAGTATTGATCACATTTGCTAATTCAGGATTTCCGCTTTGCGAGCAGGTAGCGTGTGAGCAGCATCAAGAGCAGAGAAAAAGGCCGGACTTGGGAGTCCAGCCTGAATACGCTTGCGTTTGGGTGCAGAAAGTAGAGCCGTCGTGAGGGTCCGAACGTCGACACTGTCAATCGACATTAACCCATGACCGCTCTGTCGAACGGGTCGAATAATACATTGCTCAAATGAGGACGACTGTTCAAAATTGCACAGTTTTGAGCAAAAATCCCCCCTAGAGGGGCACGATTCGTGACTAGCCGGGCGTCCAGTTGTTGCCCCACTCTAAGGTTGCGCATCTACTGCCCCGACTCGGGACCACAAGAAGGACTACAATGAAGGTGTGAGATATTACACTACCAAACCGATGAACGGCGGGACCACGTTCACATGTACCTTCTGCGAGCATAGCGTCACCACCCTCGATTTCGACAGCTCGAATGGCAACCGTCGAACCCAAGCGGCAGCAGTGATCAATCAACATGCGGCCTCGTTGCATTTGCGGAGGTCGGCGCCAACCAAGCTGGGCAGTCGTGGCGCCCTTTGAAATCCCCGGAATCAAACATTCATGCATAAGACGTTGTAGTGTGACTGACATCCCTCCTCTGCTCGCGATCACGCGAAGAGACAGGGGGTCTCAGTTACATTCCGGTTTTGGGTTCGTTGAAATCCCTAACTAACAGTTAAGATCGACCATTTCGCAAGCCGGCGATGTTGAATAATTTTGAATAATATTGTTGTGAAACCCGAGAAACTCACGTTGAAGCACATATTGTCCGTGCGTTGCCCTATGTGCGGGGCTAAGCCGAAAGAGAAGTGCACGCTTAGTTAGCACGGGACATCCATCCACAAAACGCATCTCAACCGGACCTGGCCGCCGCCCAGGTTTCTCGTCCTGAGAACTCTGGTTTAGCTGCTTGGCGATTCCTGAGGGCCGCTACGAGCCGCGGCCTTCGCGCCCTCTTCCAAGGTAAGTAACACGTATACTGGACGAGCGAAAGTGTCGAAACCAGTCGCCTCCAAAAGGACGACCCTCACGCTACACGGCGGCCGCTCACCAGGTTGATGACTAACACTACCAAGGCGACCACCAGCAGCAAGTGGATCAGGCCGCCAGCCACGTGGAGGCTGAAACCCAGAAGCCACAGAATCAGAAGCACAACGAAAATCGTCCAAAGCATCTTTATCTCCTCGGTTCATTTGTCGAATTGCTTATCCTTGGATCCCTATCCTTGATTTGCGTCTCTTCGCGCCAGTTGAACTCCTTTAAGCGACTTCCCACACTCCAAACAGAACGGCTTGGATCGTGATGTGATCAACCCGCAAAACGGGCACATCCTCGAGGATCCGATTTCGCCACGGGATGTTTTCGTCGCAAAGAGCTTCCCAAGCGAGTCAGCGAGGGAGGTGCGCAAGGTACGAAGATGGACAAGAAAAGGATGCAAGACGGAGCCTATTCTTTCGTGTTCGACAGGCTCACGATGACACATCCGAGGCAGCGATTCTGTGCAAGATTGCTCAACTCACACAACAGCTCTCAGTCCGCAGGGTGACAGCCGAGCCGATCTTGGGGTTGAGCTGCAAAACCAAAGTGAGCAATTCAGACCAGCTATTGTTTCGGGCATGGGCGATCATCATGTAGAGACGAGCACTTCTTCTCTCTCTTTCAGGTTCTCTGAGCTAAGTCAGCCATCTGAAGTTCTCTTCCTCTTAGGTTCGCAACTCCCAAAGGAATGAATTCATGAAAAAGACAATTTCACTGCTGATGATGTGCTTGATGGGCTTGGTTGGAACTTACGCATGGGCAGACTCGAATCGTGAAGACACTGTCGAGCGCATGCAAAAGTCGGTGGACGTTCTAAGCGAGATTATGGCAACTCCAGACAAGGGTATCCCCGAAGAAGTGTTAAGCAGCGCCAAGTGCATGCTGGTAGTGCCGAACCTGATTAAAGGCGGTTTCATTTTTGGCGCCAAGCACGGCCGTGGAGTGGCCTCGTGCCGTACCTCTAACGGCTGGAGCGCGCCCGCCTTCGTGTCCGTTGGCGGCGGTAGCTGGGGATTGCAGATCGGAGTCGAAGGCGTGGATCTGATCATGCTGGTTATGAATGAGCAGGGCTTCCAGCACCTGTTATCCAGCAAGTTCGAACTCACCGGGGAAGCATCGGGTGCGGCCGGCCCAGTGGGCCGTCATGCGTCCGCCGGAACGGACTGGAAGATGAACACGGAAGTGCTGACCTACTCGCGTTCGAAGGGTGTATTCGCCGGGTTGACGCTCGAAGGTGCAGTGGTGCAGCAGGACAACGACTCTACTCGCGCCATTTACGGCAAGCCCATTGAATTTCGAACCATCCTTTCGGGTAAGGGGCCAACTCCGAAAAGTGTGGAAGCATTCTTGAAGGCCGTCTCCGAGGCGGGCCAACAGGCACGCATCGCGGAGGCTAAGGAAGACAAAGAAGACAAGAAATAATCAGTTGCGAGCTTGCGGGGAGCATTGTTTTCAGGCTGACCGAGACCCTGATGCGGTTTCGGTCGGCATCCCAAAGCTTCCGAAAGTGGAGACGTATGCTAATCAATTTACGTAGGTGTCTTTGGGTGCAACTTGCCTGGCTGATTCTCTGGCCTGCTTTTTCATTGGCACAGTCGTCCGATCTCGTGCAAAATCTGGCAGCCTGCCAGGCCGGCCGAGAGGCTTGCGATCGCTCGAAGTTGAGCCCGTCGCAAACGGCCGAAGTGGACGTGACCAATCGCGAGCGCAACGTTTCAAATTGCAGAAACGGTTTCGATTCCTGTGACCACTCGAAACTCACCCAACCGCAAGCGATTGCATTAGCCATAGCCGATCACCAGCGTAACGTCACCGACTGCAGAGACGGCATGGCTTCTTGCGACGCTTCGCGATTGACACAATCCGAGGCTCGTGAATCCTCGGTCGCGGCTCATCAGCGCAACGTGACGGACTGCAAGGATGGGGTCGGCGACTGCGATCATTCCAAATTGAACCCGTCGGAAGTGGGAGCCGTGGATGCTGCGAGGCGTCAGCTCAACGTCTCCGACTGCAAGAATGGCACGGGACTCTGCGATCATTCCAAGCTTACTGCTTCGGAAACCAGCGAGGTGGCTGCGGCAGAACACCAGCGCAACGCCCAGAACTGTAAGAATGGCTGGGACGACTGCGACCGCTCCAAGCTCACTCCGTTGCAAGCCGGTCAGACAGCCGTCGCCGACCACCAGCGCAATGTCTCCGAGTGCAGGAACGGCCAGGAAACCTGCGACTACTCCAAACTGACCCCGACGGAAACCAAGATGTTGGCCGACGCCGAACAGCAACGAAACTATACCGCCTGTCTGAAGGGCTACGGTTATTGTGATCGCTCTCGTCTCACACCCTCAGAAGCAAAGGCGATTCCGGTCGATCAAAAACCCGTTTCCCAGTAGGACGTCGACGGAACAGCAAGGACTCGGATCTATTTGCAAAATACACATAGCACAAAAGGGAAAAAACGATGACGACAAATCAGAAAAACCAATGTGCGCATCGACCCTGCCGGTGCCTGGTGCAAAGTGGACGACAAATCCTGCGGTCAAGCCTGTAAGGAAGCAGGATCCAAAGAGGTGGAGATTGCCTGTCAGTGCGAACATGGATCTGGTCCGCTCACCGTATGAAGAACAGTAAGCGCCCTGAGATGTGGCGATTGATCTCAGATTGGCCCCGGGAGACTGGCAACATGAACACACGCTGAATTATGGTTTTGCTGTCGGTGCTCGCGTGCGTCGCTGCGCAACCGCATGGCACGATCGTAATTGCGAGCCAGAAATACGCACCTGTTGCCCGCCGTCACGCAGCAATATGGAATCTTCCCCCGGCAGTCGAACTGAAATACATCCAGCGCCCATCCGGAGATCATGCGGCCGCAGTGCAAGCCGCGTCCGCTGGTCCAACCGATCTCGCACCCGAGCTGCCTTCGAAGGGAACTCATTGGCACGACCGCCAATCGCCCCCGTACCCATCCAGACCACCAGCACCCACTTGCCGCCTGGCGAGACCTGGGAACGATGAGCCATGCTGGCTTCTCTCGGCGGCAGCCAAACATCTCGTTCGGCGTTGCGATTCTCCATCGACGTAACAATCGCCATGTGCCGGCCTGCCTGATTTCGGAAAAAAAGCAGGTGCTGACGGATCGATCCAGGTTAGACCGGAAGCGTCCGGCAACATCAGACGTGGCGCCTCTCACGTCGGCACGATCCAGATATCCCAATGTCCCGGCACGGTGTAAGCAATCTGCGAGCCGTCGGAAGAGAACACCGGGCATCTTCATGGTGTCGGCATGCCTAGGCTGCACCAGCGCTCCCTCAGGAAGCAGCTTGAGATAAATCTCCCCCCTGGAAACAAACGGATCGGGACCGCGAATGAACGCGAGCGAGCATCCGGCCGTCCGGCGAAAGCGCCGATGCGGTGGCTGAGTCAATAAGATTTGTCAACCGGATCCATTCGGGGGACGAACCGCCGGAATTCTGTAACCGGTAAAAAACCAGGCCTGCGTCGAGAAGTGCCACAGCCGCACACACGACTCCTGCGACAATCCAGGGTGAGTTCGAGCGCGGCTGGATTACTTCTGTGCCGCCGGTGGAAACTCCCGAGTCCGACAAAGCCTGCAGGGCGAATGCCAGGTCTGAAGCCGATTGGAAGCGTGGAAACGACGATCAGTCGAAAGCCGAAGTCATCAGCTGGCTGAAACGGTCCCTGGATGTAGTTAAAGACCCGGACTTAGCCGCGAAGCCCGCAAACCTAAGACGCAAAGTCCACATCGCCGACAGAGACGCAACGGTTGACGGCATGTATCTCCGCATCCTCGTTCATGACAATGAGCACATGGGGCAACTCATCGCGTACCCACGTATGACCGGCGTGCTGTCGCCGTGGGCGAAGGAGTGAACACGTAATCGAGCAATCCGAACCCACCCGTTCGCAGGTCACTGCTATTTCGGCTAGAGAATGACGCCCAGCGCGTCAGCATGGGTTGGCTTAATCGGCCTCATGTCTGTTCTTCGTCAAATCTGGTCGATTTTTCTCAAACTAAAACACCGAGCTTCGATTCAGTTCCGGACCCGCTTGTCGAAGATCGACAATACTGGTATGGTTTCGCGGTTCGCTGGGTAAGCCTTTCTGGGCTTAGCTATGTCCCAGTAAGGAAAGCGGATTCGGGCCGCGGCAGTGTCTGGCAATCCACCTTGGGCAGCCCATCCGTACTTCAAGTGGAAAGAGATTAACTGCTTGTCCGGCACTGAGCCAAAAGGAGATCGGACCGACGCGGCGGTATTGTTGGCGATCCGCTCGGGTGACGAGAATGGGATGGCGGCTTTGTACGACCGGTACTCGGCTGTCGTCTACTCGGTCGCCCTGCGTGTGCTCGGCGACACCGGGGCGGCTGAAGATGTGTTGCAAGAAGTGTTCATGCAGTTGTGGCGCAATCCGGGGTTGTTCGATTCCAGCCGTGGAAGCCTGGGGCCATGGCTGGCGGTGATTGCGCGGCATCGGGCGATTGATGGGCTGCGCAAGCGGCGTCCGGAAACGGATATCGCGGATGTGGTGGTTTCCGTGGAACCCGATATGGCGGGGGACGCCGAGCGGGCGCGGGCGATGGAGAAAGTGCGGGGCACGCTGGGCTCGATGCCTTCGGCGCAGCGGCAGGCGCTGGAGATGGCTTACTTCGAGGGTCTCTCGCACAGCGAGATTTCAGAAAAGACTGGAGAGCCGTTGGGAACAATCAAGACTCGCATTCGATCGGGATTGCTGGCCTTGCGCAAGGCCTTTGCGACATGAGCGTGCACGAACAATTCGCGGAGGATCTCGCGTTGTACGCCTTAGGGGCGTTGCAAGGTGAGGAGCGCGTGTCGCTGGAGAAGCATTTGGACGGGTGCGCCAGTTGCCATCGCGAACTCGAGCAGTTGCGCGGGGACATGGCGTTGATGGCTTTGTCGACGGCTGGGCCGGTGCCACCGCGGCGGGCGCGTCAGCGGTTGATCGAGGCCGTGGCACGCGAACCGCGACGGTCGGCGACTCCTGCAACGCGAGGTTGGTGGACTCTTGTGCCCTGGGTTGCGGCGGCGGCGTTGGCTGCGGGTTTGGTCGCTCTGGGGTTGCAGAACTCGGATCTGCAGCGACGGATTGCTGGCCTGCAGGATCAGTCGGCCCAGCAACTGGGAGAACTGCAGCGGGCTCGCGAAGTCGTCTCGACTCTTACCGCGACGGATGCGATGCGGGTGACGCTGGTCGCGGCCAAGACTCCGCAACAGCCCCAGGGCAAGGCAATTTATGTTCGCGACCGGTCAAGTCTGATTTTCCTGGCCAGCAATCTCCAGCCGTTGCCCCCGCAGAAGGCTTACGAATTATGGCTGATCCCGACTAGCGGCGCTCCGATTCCCGCGGGAGTATTCAAGCCCGATGCGCATGGCAGTGCGACCGTGATCAATCCGCCGCTTCCCGCGGGAGTGCAGGCCAAGGCTTTCGCGATTACCGTAGAACCGGAGAGTGGTTCGTCGGCGCCAACGCTGCCTATTGTGATGTTTGGGGCCGGGGAGTAAGTTGTCGGGTCCAGGTTCGGAGGTAAAGGGGCTAAACGGATATCGGAAAATTTTGCTTTTGGGTGGCGCAGCGCTTGCAGGCTGCGGTCAACGCTCTCGAATCGGCGAAGGCTTTAGCCGCTGAGGTAACCGAACCGAGTTGTTTCAGCAAGGTGTCAGCCCAAATCCTCGTAGTGGCCTTTTATTCGCGCCTGAAAGGCCTGCTCCACCCAAGAGTAATGCTTCTTCGGTGAGTTCGGAGTTGCGGTATACTTGCCCGCCCGTTGCGGAGGCAATTGAGTGGCGGTAGCTCCACATACTTCAGGTACGCTCGCTTCGCCAGCGCTCACGCCGGTAGCTTCGACGAAGCTTGCGGATCACACTCGCCATCGGATCGCCATACGGCTGCTTCCGTTTCTCTTCATCCTCTACATCACCAATTATCTTGACCGCACCAGCGTAGCCTATGCCGCGATCGGAATGTCGCGGACGTTGGGGTTCAGCGACGGGGTGTTCGGCTTGGGCGCGGGCATTTTTTTCGTCAGCTATGTGGCGTTGCAGATTCCCGGGGCTCTCCTGATCGAACGCTGGAGCGCGCGGCGTTGCATCACTTCGATCTTGATCGCGTGGGGATCGTTGACCGTGCTGACCGGACTGGTACATACCGCGAGCCAACTCTATGGGGCACGACTGCTCCTGGGTGCGGCCGAGGCGGCTTTTTTCCCCGGCGTCGTTGTGTACCTGAGTCACTGGTTCATTCGCGAAGATCGCGCCAAGGCTGGCAGTAATTTCATGGCGGCGATTCCATTGTCGTTCATCGTGGGGTCGCCGCTTGCTGGGTGGATTCTCGGGCATCCGTGGTTTGGAGTTGACGGGTGGCGTTGGCTTTTTGTTCTGGAGGGAATGCCCGCGATTCTTCTCGGTACGGTTGCGTTCTTCTATTTGACCGATTGGCCTCGGGACGCGGCGTGGCTCGCTCCGGAGCAGCGGCGGTGGATTGAACGAAAACTGGAAGAGGAAAAGCCTGTCAACCCAAGGAAGATCACGGCGTGGCAGGCGCTGCGCTCGGGTCCGGTGTTATTGCTGGCCTCAGTTGCATTTTTCGAATATTTCGTTTCTTACTCAGTTTTTTTCTGGTTGCCAACTATTCTTAAACGCGTGTCCGGATTTTCGGATGTGCGGCTGGGCCTGTTGGGCACCCTGCCGTATGTGGCCGGGCTGATCGCGATGCTGATCAACGGATGGCATTCGGACAAGACGCAGGAACGACGTTGGCACTCTGCGATTCCGCAGTTCATCGCAGCGGTCGCGCTGTTGGGCCTCATCACACTGCCGGCCTCAACGCAAATGTCGGTCACACTTTTTACCCTGCTGTTGTGCGTGTCAGGGTTTCTGCCGGTATTCTGGACCATGCCAAGCGAAATTCTGAGCGAATCAGCGGCGGCAGCGGGCGTGGGAATGATTAACGCCGTCGGGAGCGTGGCGGGCTTTGCTGGTCCTTTTGCCTTCGGTTACCTGAACAGTCGGATGGGATCGTATTCGTATGGATTGGGGCTGATGATGGTTTGCGCGGTTGCCGGTGGGTTGCTGGTGCTGCGGGTTCCAGCGCGGGTCTCAACGCAACTTTCTGGCTCGTGAAGGCACAATGACTTACTCCAGCATCAGCCTTTTTCTCATGGTAAGAGCCGACACACGCCCAACTCGGCGGGTCACGGTGGTGTCTCGGGCCGGGAGCAGCCTACTTGCGCTTACCCTTATAGATACTCTTGCTGATTCGATTCTGCTGCCGATTGATTCCATTTGTGTTCCGCCTTGGTGAGATGACCGTTGTACGCCGCCATGTCCTTTTTCTCGCGGCTTTGCACATTGGCTTCGCGCTTCTCTAAATTGCTGGTCTGTTTCGGGCTCAGGGAGCCGTTCTTGACGCCACTGGCGATGCGATTCTGCTGGTTCGTTTCACGGCCGTTTACCTGATTCACGCGGGGACGGCCAGGATCGACGACGCCCGGTCCGGGCCCGAAGTGGAAATTGTGGCTTGGGCGATCGCGGAACCAGTGAACATCAGTCCCCCGACAGCCAGGATCAAAAGCGGCTTCGAGATTTGGTTGATCATATCGCTGTAAACCATTGACGAAGAGAGTAGTGCGCTGCTTTTTGGTTCGGTGGGTTACGAAGATGATGTGGGTTGGATACGGCTAAAGTCGATGTTTTCCCGCTAGTTTCTCTTCCGTCCAGTTCTTAGAAAACTACCCTCTACAGGATTTTTGATTCGTTTGTCAGTTAATTTTCACAATACCTTGACACCTTCGTGTCAAGTTTGTCGCTTCTATAGAGGAGACTCGAAGAATCGGTTGGCACGAGGAGGCATTTATGGATACGAACTACTTAGTCTTATGCGGGATGGTCTGGGCACAGTTCGGCCAGGAATCCGCCGGGCGTGAACTGATTCGGGCGCTGGCCTCGTCGGACGACACCATTCGCGTGCTGGCGCGAACCATGCTGGAGCAAGCCGGCGGGGGCTCGAAGGAGTTGATCGGACAAGCTTTGGCGGAAGATGAGATATCCGAGAGTATGGCGAGCTTGTGCGCGTTTGAACTGGGTCAGGGGTCGAAGCTCAAAGTTTGGGATGAGCGTGTGCAGTACGCCACAGCGTCGGCGTAAGAGTTGAAGATCAGATGTCAGTTCTTCGTTCTCAGTTCTCTGTTACGCTTCTTCGCTCTCGGTCAACTTTGAGATCACGTTGAAATCTTCGAGCGTGGTCATGTCGCCCTTCACTTCCCCGCTGGTAGCCAGTTCGCGGAGGAGGCGGCGCATGATTTTGCCGCTACGCGTCTTGGGCAGCATGTCGGTGAAGCGGATGTCGTCAGGCTTGGCCATCGCTCCGATTTCTTTGGCTACCCAGCGCCGTAGTTCTTCCTTCAACTCGGGAGTGGGCGCGCGGCCTTGCTGGAGTGTGACGAACGCCGAGATGGCCTGACCTTTGAGGTCATCCGGACGGCCCACAACCGCAGCTTCCGCCACTGCCTCATGCGCGACCAGCGCGGATTCTACTTCCATCGTACTGAGCCGGTGTCCGGAGACGTTGATGACGTCATCGACGCGGCCCATGATCCAGAAATAGCCGTCTTTGTCCTTTCGTGCGCCGTCGCCGGTGAAGTACGCGCCCGGAATTTGCGACCAGTATTGCGTTACGTAGCGATCGGGATCTCCATAGATCGTGCGCAACATGCCCGGCCAGGGCTGACGAACAATCAGAAATCCTCCCGAGCCATCGGGTACGGGCTTGCCCTTCATATCCACAACCTCGGGCACGATTCCGGGGAATGGGCGCGTGGCAGAACCGGGCTTGGCTCCGACTGCGCCAGGGATGGGCGTGATCATGATGTGACCGGTTTCAGTTTGCCACCAGGTGTCGACGATCGGACACTTTTCGTGACCGATGACTTCGCGATACCACATCCAAGCCTCGGGATTGATCGGCTCTCCGACCGTGCCGAGGAGGCGCAGGCTGTCGAGCTTGTGCTTTCTCGGCCACTGTTCTCCCCATTTGATAAAGGTGCGAATCGCAGTCGGCGCCGTATAGAGAATGTTGACCTGGTGGCGATCGATGATGCTCCAGAAGCGATCGGGCTCCGGGCAGTTGGGCGCGCCTTCGTACATCACGGTGGTGGCGCCATTCTGCAGCGGTCCGTAGACGATGTAGCTGTGGCCGGTGACCCATCCGATGTCGGCCGTGCACCAGTAGGTGTCTTCTTCCTTGAGATCAAATACCCACTTGGTCGTGATGTAGGTACCGACGGAATAGCCGCCGGTGGTGTGTACGACGCCCTTGGGCTTTCCGGTCGTGCCTGAAGTGTAAAGAATGTAGAGGGGGTGTTCGGCGTCCAGCGGTTCGGCTGGACACTCGTCGGAGACCGAAGCCATCAGCTCGTGCCACCAGTGATCGCGTCCGGCTTGCAAATGTATGGGCGAACTCGTGCGCTGGTAGACGACGACGTGCTTTACTGAGGGACAGGACTTCAAAGCTTCCTCGACAGCTGGGAATAATTTGACTTCAGCGCCTCGGCGATAGGAGCCGTCCTGCGTGATCACGGCTACAGCCTGCGAGTCATGGATGCGGTCGACCAGGGCGTTCGCCGCAAATCCGCCGAAGACCACGGTATGCGGCGCTCCGATGCGGGCGCAGGCCAGCATCGCGATTGGGAGCTCTGGAGTCATGCCCATGTAGATGGCGACGCGGTCACCCTTCTTGACTCCGAGCGACTTCAAGGCATTGGCGAACTTCTGTACTTCGCGATGCAGTTGCTGATAGGTCAGCGTTCGCACTTCGCCGGGCTCGCTCTCCCAGATGAGCGCTGCCTTGTTCTTGCGCCAGCTCTTAACCTGACGGTCGAGACAGTTGTAAGACAAATTAATCTGGCCGCCGACAAACCACTTCGCCCAGGGGTGATTCCATTCCAAAACCTTGTCCCACTTCTTGAACCAATGCAATTCTTCCGCAATACCTGCCCAGAACTTTTCCGGATGTTCCACCGACTCGCGATAAATGCGCTCATACTCTTCCAGACTCCCGATGTGTGCTCGCGCGCGGAAGTGCTCCGGAGGTTCAAATCTGCGCTGTTCCTGCAGGACGGAATCGATGTTGCTATCGGAAGCGGGGATAGAGACTTTCTCTGCCATACTTGTTCCTCGGGAGGCTGTGGACTTCGCAATGCTGAGCCGCACCGCATTCTACAGCGGAGAGGGAGTTCTTGTCAGTGCCGTGGGAATATGCGCTGATTCTGAGCCTATCCTGAATTTTCTAGAATGTTCCGCCGTCGACGGTCGACAAATCCTGCGGGTTGCGGAAATTAGGCAGGGTATTCGACGCTGGGAAAGCCAGGTATGCGATCCATACGATAAGAGTCAGGCTGTACGCGACACTGTTAAGCAACTCCGCGACGTGATTGATTGCGCCCTCGTAGTAAAACATAAAGGCGAAAAGTTCGACTCCTGCAAACCAGCCGTAACCTAGCGCAATACCTATGCTTTGCTTTCGCCAAGATACCCCCAGGTAGCTGGAGAACAGTAAAAGAAAAAGGATCAACGCGCATTGGATGAAACGCACGCAGCGCTCTGTACCGATTAATCCCTCCCTTAGGAGAGTAGCCGACCCACTGGAAGAAGAAGCGAAGATCACAAACATCAACAAAGGCGTCATGAGTGCCCCCCACCTGAACAGCACCGTCCCCATGTCTTTCAGGGCAGGAAAAAGCCGAAACACATCCGAGAAAACCTCATGGATGACCTTAAATCCGAAAACCCAGCACGCAATGGCACTGATCCAATAAGCGAAAAAATAATCCGCGGAATTGCGAGAGAGATAGAGCGGAAACAAGATCGCAAACCCAACTACTTGAAACAGTATGTAGGCGAAAAAGATCGGAAACTGCCGGTGAAGCTTGCGCCGATACATGATTCCAGCTAAGGGGATTTCTATGACCGGATGGAAAATCCAGAGCGCTTCGACAACATGGACACTAGCTTGCATCGAGTCCACCTCCGTTGCGGCCGCCTCCCGAATTTAGCAGTTCTTTGGGCAGACGGCCAATGCAATTAACCGTGCTGACGGTTGCCCACCCGTCGCTCACAAGTGGGTAAGGTCAGCCATCTCCGCTTCGATTTAGGTCAAGAAACTTGCGCCGATCCTTTTCAGGCGGGATTGGGCAAGAATCGTACTTCCCGAAGATGCGGTACCGATTCCGCGCGACGAGGTTGTAGCCCCAGGTTCGCAACCACGAAGGAAACAGGCGCAGAGCCACGCCCAGAGCAGCCCAACCTCCACCCAATTCCCGCAAGACCGTAATGGCAGCGTCGGACCGCGACGTAATCCGCTCTTCCCGCAGGCCGCGATCGATTACCACGTACATTGTGTCGAGGTCGTCGGGAGCAGCGCCGTGCCCCCGCAGGACCCGGGCGGCAAAATCACTCTGCAAAGAGGCGAAACGGAAGCGGTCCTGCGAATCGTGCTTCAGCACGAACTGAATCAGCCGATTGCAGAGGCCGCAGACGCCGTCGTAGAGAATGATCGGATTGGGGCCAGAGACGGGCATTTGCGCCGCTTTCCATGCTACGCCATCGACCCGGGGCTCTAAGAGAACTGCCCAGCCGGAATGGCTTGAATCACCATGGACTGGGTTGCTTTGTAGGGGTCCTTCGGGTCCGCAAATCGGTTCGCCTCTGCGAACCGACTGGCTACGCTAAGGATGACAAAGGTCAGCGACCGTTGCCCGGTTTGCGTTTCATCTCGGGCACGTGGTCTTCGACTTTACCTTTCTCAAGCAGGTAGACGCCCGGACCCTGTTGGCCTCGGACCGTGCGACAGAATTCCGTGACGAAGAATTCGGCTTGCAGCGCCGCGGTGAAAGCCCAGCGCGTTTGCAGCCGCCATTCCCTGGCCAGGCCCGGGTCTTTCCCTTCGACACACCCGATGTCGCTCGGAATCTCAATCGCAATTCTTTGTCGGCTGAGGGCGGCACCAAGGTCGGTGCGGGCCGGCTTTCCATCACCGTTGAACTGGATTAATGGAGTCAGAGTTGAAAGCGCATCGAGCGCCTCGGCGCGGTTGTTTTTTCCCTGCAGCCGTTCTTGTACCCGGCGGCTGGCCAGTGGCCACGTGACCCAGAGGCGGTCGGTACTGTTGCGATGCAGAACGCTGGAAGTTCCCGGTCCATAGAAATCGACTTTGTAGCTTTCCGCTACTACTCCGAGCTTGGAGAAATTGAGGTGTGCATTCCTGCTCTGCAAGGGATCGAAGGTCCAGGTCATTTCATGAATGCGAAGCTGGTTGGTCTCACCATCGTCGAAGCGCAACGCCAGCACCCGCTCACGCTGTGCCAGTTTCAGCTTGTAGCCCAGGCGCGAATTGCGATATGACTCGCGTACCGCCAGCATATGGGAGTGCACGATCAGCCGACCGCGCTCCGTGCCCAGAAAACCGAAGGCAAAGCCGACCAGTTTCGTGTCATCGAACGCGCCCACCCATATGGCTCCAGCTTCCCTGGTTGCGATGGCCAAAGTCAGCGGCGTGGTGTCGAGTTCGGAAAGACCCCAGACTTCCCTCTCGACCTCTTCGACCTGCTTCAGGTCTTCAAAGCTGCGCAGGTCGCGAATCGTGAACGCCGGTTTGGATTTCGTCTCAACCATGGGGGAGCGGGGTAAAGTCGCAACAATATACGCGAGAAGGCGACCTCACGCCAGCCCGAGCAATTTGAGTCCACGATAAATGCTCCGATCAACGTCGCCCGCGTAAAGAATGGGTCAATGAAGGTAATTTTTTGTAAAGGACCGAAGTGCTTCTTTCGTTTGAGGATAGAATTGATTCAGCACGAATAAAAACCGGCAACGTGCTTTTATCCGGGGGTGCAATATTCCGCAACCGCAGTTGGAATTTGAACGTCAAACCCTTGGGCATTGAGCCATGCACGACTACAATTATGCTGAATTCATCATTCTTTCCTTCGGAAACAGGTCCGCGAATGACAACGGCTTCCCACAGGTCGCAGGGTGGACGAGAGGGAAAAGTCTTTGCCTTCCTGCGACCTTCGATCGAACCCCTCCGGCGTCTCCTCCCGGTGCTAGCGAATTCCTGGCTGGGACTCATTCTGTTGTTGAGCGTGTCTCTGTCAGGCTGTGGAGGCAGCGACCCTAAACCCGGTTCGGCCCGCGCGAACGTAGCGCAAGTGGTGCCGGTGTCGGTAGCTACAGCTGAGCGCCGTGACATGCCCTATTACCTCACCGGCCTCGGGTCGGTCAATGCCTACTATACCGTCAGCGTGAAGAGCCGGGTCGACGGTGAACTGATGCAGGTAAATTTTAAAGAGGGGCAGAACGTTCGAAAAGGTGATCTGCTGGCCGTTATCGATCCCCGCCCCTACCAGGTTGCGCTGGATCAGGCCCAAGCCACTCTGTTCAAGGATCAGGCTACTCTTCGCGATGCCAAGCTGAACTACGAGCGCTTCAAGGGATTGCTGGGAAGTTCCGGCGCCATGTCCCAGCAGCAAGTGGATACGCAACAGGCCTTGGTTGACCAGTTGGAGGGAACGGTCCGAAACGATCAAGCCACCATTGAGAGTGCCAAGCTGAATCTCGTCTATTGCCACATCACTTCGCCGGTAGACGGGCGGATTGGCCTCAGGCTGGTCGATCCGGGGAACATTGTGCATGCCGCCGACACCACTGCCCTGTTCGTGATTACGCAGCTTCAGCCCATCGCCGTCCTTTTCACCCTGCCGGAAGACAGCCTTCCGTCCGTAGCACAGAGAATGGCGAAGGGAACGCTCGAGGTCGATGCCTTTAGCCGGGATAATCAAACGAAACTTGCCAGTGGAAAGCTGTTGACCATCGACAATCAGATCGATCAGACCACTGGGACTGGGAAGCTCAAAGCTGTGTACGAAAACAAAGACAATGCGCTTTGGCCAAACCAGTTCGTGAATGTTCGCTTGTTGCTGGAACTTCGAAAGGATAGCACCACGATCCCGGCAGCGGCCATTCAAAGGGGTCCGCAAGGGACGTATGTGTTCGGGGTGCAATCGGACAAAACAGTAGAAGTGCGCCCGGTGACGGTTTCCTTTACCCAGGACAACGTTTCGGTTATCGCCAACGGAATTTCTCCGGGCGATATGGTTGTGACCGACGGGCAGGACAAGTTGCAACAGGGTAGCAAGATAGAAATTCGCATAGGGGCTCCAACCGGTGCCAAGCCGCAGCAAGCTGGGGGTAGCCCGGGTTCGGGGAGTCCTGTGGCAGGTGCTTCTGCGAATCCTCAGCGTTCAGGAACGCAATGAATCCGTCGCGTCTGTTCATCCTCCGACCCGTAGCCACCGCACTCCTGATGGTGGCCATCATGCTGATCGGCATCGTGGCCTACCGGCAGCTTCCGGTATCAGCGCTGCCGGAGGTGGACTATCCGACGATTCAGGTGATGACCTTCTATCCGGGCGCCGACCCTGATGTGATGGCATCCTCGGTTACGGCGCCGCTGGAACGGCAGTTTGGTCAGGTCCCCGGCCTGAGCCAAATGACCTCGACCAGTTCGTTTGGCAGTTCGGTCATCACGCTACAGTTCAACTTGGATCAAAATATTGATGTCGAGGAGCAGCAGGTCCAGGCCGCAATCAACGCCGCGCAAACCTACCTGCCAACCGACCTGCCGAATCCGCCGATTTATAGCAAAGTAAATCCCGCGGACTCCCCGATTCTTACTCTGGCGCTCACCTCCAAGACGCTGCCGCTTTCCCAGGTCGAGGATCTGGCGGACACGGCCATGGCCCAAAAGATTTCGCAAGTCACAGGCGTGGGGCTGGTTTCGATTAGCGGCGGGCAGAAACCGGCGGTGCGAATTCAGGCTAATCCCGCCGCTCTGGCGTCTTATGGCTTGAGCCTGGAAGATGTGAGAACCGCGCTGGCCGCTGCCAACGTTGATCAGGCTAAGGGAACGCTCAACGGCCCGCGCCAATCTTTTACCATCCAGGCCAACGATCAACTCCTCTCGGGCGACCAGTATCGGCCGATCGTTATCGCTTATCGAAACGGCTCAGCGGTGCGCCTCTCTGATGTGGCGACGGTGACTGACGGAATCGAAAACGTGATGCAGGCCGCCTGGATGAATCTGGATCCTGCGGTCATCGTTAACATTCAACGCCAGCCCGGCGCAAATATTATCGGTGTGGTCGACCGGATCAAGAAGCTGCTGCCGCAACTTCAGGCCGGCTTACCGGCTGCGGTGAACGTCCAGATTTTGACCGACCGCACGGTCACCATCCGGGCCTCGGTGAAGGATGTCCAGTTCGAACTCATGCTTACCATCGCGCTGGTGGTGATGGTGATATTTCTGTTTCTCCGCAATCTCTCGGCGACTGTAATTCCCAGCATAGCTGTGCCGCTCTCTATCGTGGGCACGTTCGGGGTGATGTACCTGCTCGGCTACAGCCTGAACAACCTCACGCTCATGGCTCTGACCATCTCCACCGGATTCGTGGTGGACGACGCCATTGTCATGATCGAGAACATCGACCGTTATTTGGAAGAAGGCGATTCCCCGCTGGACGCCGCGCTGAAAGGCGCCGGACAGATCGGATTTACGATTGTCTCCCTGACGGTTTCGCTGATCGCCGTGCTCATTCCACTCCTGTTCATGGGCGATATCGTGGGCCGCCTGTTCCGCGAATTCGCGGTCACGCTGGCCGTGACTATTCTCGTCTCCGCGGCAGTCTCGCTGAGCTTGACCCCGATGATGTGCGCCAAGCTCCTCAAGCACCGGGACCCTGCGAACCGGAGCCGCTTCTATAACCTCTCGGAGAATTTTTACAACCGGGTGATTGCGTTCTACGGCCGCACCTTGAAAGTCGTGCTTCGCCATCAGACCATCACCTTGCTGGTCACGGTGGGAACCCTCGTCCTGACATTGTTCTTGTATGTAATCGTGCCCAAAGGATTCTTCCCGGTTCAGGATACGGGCGTGATCCTGGCCATTTCCGATGCTCCCCAGAACATTTCGTTTAAAGCTCTGGCAGACCGCCAACAGGCGCTCGCCCGCGTCATTCTTAAAGATCCGGACGTGGAGAGTTTGTCCTCGTTCATCGGCGTGGACGGCACCAATCTTACGCCCAACAGCGGCCGCATTCAGATCAACCTCAAACCTCGCGACGAGCGCACCGCAAGTGCGTCGGAGATAATCCGCAGGTTGCAGCCGCAGGTGGCCGAGGTCGAAGGAATCACGCTTTTCATGCAGCCGGTGCAAGACCTAACGGTGGAAGACCGGGTAAGCCGCACCCAGTTCCAATACACGATGGAAGACGCGGATGCCAAAGAGTTGGCACGGTTGTCATCGCAGTTGGTGGACAAGCTGCGTACTCTGCCCCAACTCCGCGATGTGGCCAGCGATCAGCAGGCCGGAGGCCTTCAGGCGGATGTCATGATTGATCGCGACACCGCATCCCGGCTCGGCATTTTCCCGCAGCAGATCGACAATACGCTGTACGACGCATTCGGGCAGCGCCAGGTGTCGACCATATTTACCCAGTTGAACCAGTATCACGTGATTTTGGAAGTGGACCCGCAGTTTCAGCAGAACCCCGGATCATTCAAAGATTTGTACGTGAAATCAACGAGTGGGCCTCAAGTGCCGCTTTCTACTTTTACTCAGGTCCACACTTCGAACACATCCCTGGCGGTCAATCACCAGGGTCAATTTCCGGTCGTAACTCTCTCGTTTAATCTTGCGCCGGGAATGTCCCTGGGAGACGCGACCAATGCCATTCAGCAGGCGGAAGCGGAGATCGGGATTCCGCCGAGCGTTCATACTGCCTTCCAGGGCACCGCGGCCGCATTTCAGAATTCGCTTTCCACCGAACCGTGGCTGATCGTGGCGGCGATCGTGACCGTGTACATCGTGCTGGGAGTTCTCTATGAAAGTTACATTCACCCCATCACGATTCTTTCCACGCTGCCATCCGCCGGTGTAGGCGCCATCTTGGCTCTGCTGCTGACCGGGAACGATCTCGGCGTAGTCGGACTGATCGGAATCATCCTGCTGATAGGAATCGTCAAGAAAAACGCCATTATGATGATCGACTTCGCGCTCGAGGCGGAGCGCGTGGAGCATAAGCCACCCGAGGAAGCTATCTTCCAGGCTTGCCTGCTGCGTTTCCGCCCGATCATGATGACCACAATGGCGGCGCTTCTCGGCGGCCTGCCATTGGCCCTCGGTTCGGGGACGGGGTCCGAGCTTCGCCATCCGCTGGGAATTACGATCGTGGGCGGTTTGCTGGTGAGCCAAGCGCTCACGCTGTACACCACTCCAGTGGTGTATTTGTGGTTTGATAGGCTAGCCAAACGATTCGAGAGATTCGGTCTGGTCAATCCCACGGAAGAACCGGCGGTCGGAGACTGAATCATGAATATCTCCGCTCCTTTCATCAAACGGCCGATTGGAACGTCACTGCTGACGTTGGCACTGTTGATGTCAGGAGCGCTTGCCTTCACCAGGCTTCCCGTTGCGCCGCTTCCTCAGGTGGAATTTCCCGTGATCCAGGTCTCCGCGAGCCTGCCGGGCGCGAGTCCGGAAACCATGGCCTCGGCCGTGGCAACTCCGCTGGAGCGGCAATTCGGGAGAATCGCGGGCATCAACCAGATGACCTCGGTCAGCCAACTCGGCTCGACTGGCATCGTTTTGCAGTTCGATCTGACCCGCAATATCGATGCGGCCGCCCGGGACGTGCAGGCGGCCATTAATGCCGCACGGAGCCAGTTGCCGTCGTATCTTCCGGGCAATCCTTGGTATCGAAAAGTGAATCCGGCGGAGGCGCCGATCCTGCTGATGTCGCTGACCTCGGACAGTGTGACCCTCCCGGATATTTACGATCAGGCAAACTCCATCCTCTCGCAAAAGCTGGCGCAGGTGAGTGGCGTTGGGCAAGTGTACGTGGGTGGAGGAGCCAATCCTGCGGTGCGAGTGGAACTGGATCCGAATCTGCTCAACAACACGGGCGTCGGACTGGACGCGGTACGCACGGCTTTGTCGGCGGCGAATGCGAATCGTCCCAAGGGTGAGGTGGCCAACACGGTCAACTCCTGGACGATCAACAACAACGATCAAATTACGCACGCGAACGACTACCGCCCGCTCATTGTGGCTTACAACAAGAACAATGGGGCCGCGGTGCGCCTGGGAGATGTGGGCGATGTGCAAGATTCGGTCGAAGACGCTCACATCTACGGCGTTTCGAACGGGAAGCGCGCTGTAATTCTCATTATTTTTCGGCAGCCCGGCGCCAATATCATTCAGACCGTCGACAACGTTCTCGCACTACTGCCGCAGCTTCGGGCTTCGATTTCTCCCGCGATTGAGCTGGAGGTGGTCTCGGACCGCACCACCACGGTTCGGGCTGCCCTGCGGGACATTGAAATCACGCTCCTGATTTCAGTGGCCCTGGTCATTCTGGTGGTATTCGTTTTTCTACGGACCGTACGGGCCACGATCATTCCCAGCATCGCGGTACCGCTATCGCTGATCGGTACATTCGGCGTCATGTATCTTCTGGGATACACGCTCGACAATCTGTCGTTGATGGCTTTGGCGATTTCCACGGGTTTTGTCGTGGACGACGCTATTGTTGTTCTGGAAAACATCACGCGCTATCTCGAGCAGGGGGTTGCGCCGGTCCAGGCCGCGTTTCGTGGAGCCCGCGAGATTGGGTTCACTGTGCTTTCGATGAGCACATCTCTGGTGGCGGTCTTTATCCCGATTTTGCTGATGGGCGGAATTGTCGGCCGCCTCTTCCGGGAATTCGCGGTCACGTTGAGTATCGCGATCGGTGTATCCCTGGCGGTTTCACTGACGACCACGCCCACCATGTGCGCGCAGCTGCTGAAACCAATTCATGAGGAAAAGCACGGGCGGGCCTACAAGATCAGTGAAAAAATGTTCGACGGCATCCTGCGCTTCTACCGCATCGCCCTAGGTTGGGTTCTGCGCCACCAGTTTGCCGTACTGGTGATTACCATCGCCACGGCTTGCTTTAGCGTCTATCTCTTTCAAGATGCGCCCAAGGGTTTCTTTCCGCAGCAGGATACCGGACGCATTCAGGGTGCGGTGCAAGCGGCGCAGGACATCTCCTTCGACGCGATGAGCCGCAAGATGCGCCGTTACGTCGATATCGGGATGCACGATCCGAATATTTACACAATGATTGGTTTTTGCGGCGGCACCACGGCGATGAACCAGGGACGTATGTTCATCACGCTAAAGCCGCTGGGCGAGCGCAAGCTAGGCGCGGATCAGGTCATCGCCGAGCTGAGCAAGAAATTTGCTGAAGTTCCCGGCGCCACGCTCTACATGCAGACGCAACAAGATCTGCAGATCGGCGGCCGTTTGAGTCAGGCGCAGTATCAATACACCCTGCAGGGCGAAGATCTAAACGAGCTCAACACGTGGGCGCCCCAGTTGCTGCAAAAAATGCGCGCCCTGCCGCAGCTTCAGCAGGTGAACACCGACCAGCAGGACAAAGGCCTGGAAGCGAATGTGATCATCGATCGTGACACGGCTTCGCGGCTGGGTGTTGCCGCGGCCGACATCGACAGCGTGCTCTACGACGCGTTCGGACAACGGCAGGTTTCGACCATCTTCGAACCCCTGAATCAGTATCACGTGGTCATGGAAGTAGCCCCGCAGTTTCAGCAGAGCCCGGATACACTTCAGAGTGTCTACGTGCACTCGTCGAACGGCAATATGGTACCCCTTTCAGCCTTTGCGCACTTTGGGCCTGCGAACACTTCGCTGGCGGTTAACCATCAGGGGCAATGGCCGGCGGTAACGATCTCCTTCAATCTTGCGCCCGGCGTCTCTCTCGGTCAGGCGACCACGGCCATTATGAAAGCCGAGCAGTCGATTAGTTTTCCCGCGACCATTCATGCCAGCTTCCAGGGAACGGCGGCGGCCTTCCAGGATTCGCTGGCCAATCAGCCGGTCTTGATCATCACCGCGCTGCTGGCGGTTTATATCGTTCTCGGCATTCTCTACGAGAGCTATATTCATCCCGTTACGATTCTGTCGACCATTCCCTCCGCGGGCGTAGGCGCTCTGCTGGCCTTGAAACTGACCCACAACGAGCTCAACGTGATCGGCCTCATTGGCATTATCCTGCTCATCGGGCTGGTCAAGAAAAACGCGATTATGATGATCGACTTCGCGCTGGAGGCCGAGCGGAAAGAAGGCAAATCGCCCCTCGACGCAATTCATGAAGCGTGCGTACTGCGCTTCCGCCCGATCATGATGACGACCGCAGCGGCGTTGCTCGGAGGGTTGCCACTCGCGCTGGGTACTGGAACCGGCTCAGAACTTCGCCGCCCGCTTGGCCTCACCATCGTGGGCGGGCTGATCGTCAGTCAGGCATTGACTCTGTTCACGACTCCGGTTGTGTATCTGTACATGGACCGCCTGCGCCTGCGGTCCAGCCGCAAGAAAGGCGACTTGCCAGGGTCGGTATCGCCCGCAGCCAGCCACGCAGATTAGACAAGAAGAGCAATTCCTACCGTCCCGGCAGTCGTCACAAGTCCCAAACCAGTCAGTGAGTCATTACCTTCGTTACTTGCTTGGGGTTACTCCTCGCGATACGATTTCCCAAAGTTGGTGAGGATGTTCAGAGCTGCAATATTCGCGATTTCATTTGGGATGCTGTTGAGCGGGGCGGCCGACACCGCAGGCCAAAGCAGCGACTACAGAGTCGTATCCGTGGCTAGCGGAGGCACAATCAAAGGCACGGTCAAGTGGTCGGGACCGGAGCCCCATCTTTCCGGCTTTCCCATCACCAAAGATCCTCAAATCTGCGATCCCGATTCGCACAAGACCCGCGATCTGGAGCGGCTGGTGATCGGTCCCCAGGGCGGCGTCGGAAATACCGTGGTGTTCATCAAAAACATTTCCAGCGGGAAGGCGTTTGATCTGCCGCCCGCCCGACGTTTTCTGGATCAGCACCTTTGCCGCTATGAACCTCATATTTTATTGGTCCCGGAACATGCGGCCCTCCAGATGAAGAGCTCGGACGCCACGCTTCACACCATTCACATGGACGGTGCGGCGACTTATAACCTTCCATTTCCATTCACCAATCAGACCGTTTCCCGAGACATGAATACTCCCGGATTGGTCGACCTGAAATGCAATGGCGGACATGTTTGGATGAATGCCGAGATGTTCGTGGCGCCGCATCCGTACTATGCCGTGACCGACGAAAGCGGCACGTTCGAGTTAACCGATGTTCCTCCGGGACAGTATGAGGTGGTTGCCTGGCACGAGGGCTGGAAAGTCCTGGGGCGGCAGGCCACGTTTGATGTTCTGACGGAGAAGAAAGTCGAGCGCCCCGTCTTTTCCGAACCACGGACTTGGGAGAAACAGGTCAACGTGGGTGAAAGCGCGACCGCAGTTGCGAACTTCGTCATATCCGCCAAGTAGCGGCAACAAACCCTTTTCTTCTGACATGGGCGCGGGATTCCTGCTCACATTAGTTCAGCCGGCAAACCAGCACAGTAGGATTTTGATAAGGACAGTCAAGGCCAGCGGTTCCCGGTCGTTGCAGAACCACCCAGCTAACTCCGTATTGCGCCTGCAGACGGCGAAAATCCTGTGGTTGAAACGTGGCCCAGCCGCTCTGCGCCTGAACCTGGACAAGCCATTCTTCTGCCATCCCAGGAAACATGGATACGGCGCCGCTGGCTTTGTTCGCATCTGCCAACATGCTTCGTTGTGCGATGGCTTCAAAACTATTTTCTTCCTCTCCCGGAGTGTCCATGTAAGTGGGGTCGAGCGCGAAGATTGCGTCGCGGGGCGTATTGGCACGAATCCACTGGAACGCCTGAACCCATTGGTTCTTGGGAGCGGATCCTGGCCATTCAATATGTGCGCTGGCGGGGAACAAAGCATGTTGAGCAATGAACATCCCTGTGCAGAGGGGCACAAACAGGGCTGCCCATCGCCAGACCCGATTCTTCAACACGTACTCACCGAGCAGGCCGCCGGCAAATAAGAAAAAGAGCACATAGAGCAGATACAGACTTCGCATGGGTTGAAGTCGCGCTAGGGCCTCGAATCGTGCCGGGACGGTGAGAACCAGGGACACAAGCAAAAAGACAAGCTCATAAACGATCAATGCCCGGCACAACAGGTCGAGGTTGCGCAACTGACGCGAACGCGCTATGCGACTGAACCACCACAGGATTGGAATTGGCGCTATTGCGCCCAGCCACTCGTACCAGCGCCATTGCAGCAGGTAGAAATAGGGATGGGCAAGAGCCACTTGATGATAGGCCACGGGGGGCGGCTCGAATGAGATTCCGAATGGCAATAGACAGGCGAGGCCCGCGGACGGGCGATCGAATTCCTTGATACAGACCAGCACAACGCAGTACGAAAAAGCGAACACCGTCATCAAAGGATGAATAGCCGCTGCCAGCACCAGAAACAACGCAGCCTGGAAGTACTTCTTGTCGATGACTTTGCAGATGGCGAAAACCGCGACGCAAGCAACAAGGTTTCGCGGATTGACGTATTGATCCAAGATGTACAAAGCAGTTCCCGCCACTGGCAGCGTCAATAGAGCCGCGATCAGCGCCACGCCAGCCCAGCGAGCTCGTTCGTCGTGAAAGCACTTGCCGATCAACTGCCAGCAGGCGAGAAGAAGCAGAAAGATCGAAGTCAGCTGCCAAAGGAAGAGAACAACCTCCAGGGGCAGATGACTGGTTCGCACAGAAGCCGCAACGAGGTTGGGGAAAAACGTCAGGTGCGCATGTGATTCGAAGAACTGGGAATTAAAGGGAAATAGCTCCGGCTGCAGCATTTTTTCAACGCCCGGGAGGTAAATCCCCGAGTCTTCCGCCCAGGGATGGTAGCCGTGGACCAACAGGGCACCCAAAGTAAGGAGCGTCAGAAGAACGAAGTCTTTAGGCTTCAAACCTACGCTCCGCGAATGGCGTGCTCGCTAACATAAGGAAGTCCTCTATTTCAACTCACTGACCGGAATTGTACATCCTGAACAAGTCATATAGATGCAGGCGGGCAGTCGGGAGTGGAGAGAAGAGTTCCCAAAAATTAAGAAGCGCCCCATAACTCTTTCGAGTCATGGGACGCCCGAACAGCCCTCCCCCAGAACTGCTCAACCACAGAGTACGTTCTCCCTCTTTACGGTGTAAATCCCACATTGGTGCCGGCTGCTGGCACGAAATGGCTATCTTTGCGTACTTTTCGTCAGTAGATCCGTAGCGCCTTACCGGTTGTTCCGAAAACACTTACCGCGGCCAGGCACAGTTTTATCCGCGGGGTTTATTCCGCCATTCCGGCAACGTCCTTGCCTTCGTTGATAGAACCAGAATCAAACATGGGGTCGAACATTGACACCCCCTGTGGAGTCCCGTGCTCGGCGTCCCTACCTTTGCCAGAGTCGAGTCCCTGCAAAACGGATGCCTCTCGTTTTCCTGACCAGGGTGAGCGCGTAGCGCGATCATCGAAGTTTTATCCCGGTTACTGCCGTAATCTGCCTGAAGTGTATAACGATTGACGATTGCGAGCGCTGTCCTTAGATTCGCAACAGGGGGTTGTATGAAGGACATTCATGAGGTTCTGCGACGCAAGCAGGCCCGCTACGCACAATTAGCTAAGCAGATCGAGATGTTGCAGCAGGCGGCCGACAAGCTGCGTGAGGTGGCCCCCCTGCTGGCTGAAATCGAGGATGACGACGCTGCGGTCTTGGCCGAGGTGGATGAGCAGCCCGTTCCTGCTGCGAAGGCGGCGTCGGCTTCGTCGGGTGGTTCGGCCACCCCTGCCAAGCCCCGCGGCGTGGCTCCGCGCTGGCCCTAACCCCTGGGAGATTCTCGCTTTACATGAGCGGCATATGACGTTTCACGCACTTTTGGTTTCCAAGGATGAAGAGGCAGCGGGAATCTTGACTCCGTTGCTCTCCCGCTGTGGCGTGACTGTCGCCTGCTGCGGATATCCCGAAGCCCTGTGCCGTCTCACGGAAGAAAAATTTGACTCTGTCATCGTTGACTTCGACGATCCGCACAGCGCCTCGCTGGTGCTGCAAAATGCCAGTCAGGTCACTTCGGGTGTCAAAGCCGTAACCGTCGCACTGCTGAGCGACAAGACCAAGGTGCGCAATGTTTTCGGCGCGGGCGCCAATTTTATTCTCTACAAGCCGATTTCCGTGGAGCAAGCCGAAGCCAGCCTGCGCGCAGCTACAGCTCTGATCAAACGGGAACGAAGACGCTCTTTCCGCGTTCCCGTACAAGTTCCGATTCAGCTTCAGGTGGAAAATGGAACCCCGCTCGAAGGCATCCTGCTCGACCTCAGCGAAGATGGCATGGACGTCCTGGCAGCCCAACCACTCTGCCCCGGCGCTAGAATCAGCGCCCAATTCAATCTTCCCGACGGCAATACCGAAATTCAAGGTAGCGGCGAGATCGCCTGGGCAAGTCCCAACGGACAAGCGGGCGTTCGCTTCATCGATCTTCCCGACAATCTTCGCGCCACGCTGAAAACCTGGGTAGCGGCCAACGCACCGGAGATTCCGCCGCCCGATCCCGAACCGGTATCGCAGTGCACCCTCACCGATCTCAGCTTGGGCGGATGTTACGTCGAAACTGAATCGCCTTTTCCCGAGCGCTCCGGCATCACGCTTTGCCTGAACGCGGAAGACATCGAAGTCCAGGCGGAAGGTACGGTTCGCGTGATGCACCCCGGATTCGGCATGGGCATCGAATTTGCCTCACGCACCACCGATGAGCGTGCCCAGGTGGCAAGGTTCATCGGATTCCTCACCAGCCGTCCAGGAATGCTCCCCGCATTGCTGATTACGCCGCGCATCCTGGCTGCCGGCGATCAGTACAATCAGCCCGATCCACTACCCAAGGAAGAACTCGACGACCCTCTCCTGGAATTGCTGCGCAGCCACGAGTCGCTGAACCAGGAAGAGTTTCTGCAGAAACTCCGGCAGCAACGCAGATCGGAAGAAGTTACCTCGGCCTGATCTGACCGCACGCCTCGCATCCCCCCGAGACTAACACTGAGAGGCCCGCACGCCGTCTCTCGTGCGGACCCCTTAGCGCCGGGTTTTGTTCCACCTCGAATGATCGAAGTCTAGCGGGCACCCATTTCTGGAAGGTGGCAGCCAGGTTAATTTCCCGTGAAATCCCGCGTACATTTTCCACAGACGGGCGCCACGTGCGATCATGCTTTTTTGTCGATTGATTGATCCCATAACGCGCGGATTGCTCATTTGCGTTGGTTAGGCAACAATCTCTGTGCAGCCTGGTTCAGGCTGCCGGAGGCCGTTCCCTGCTGACCCCCTCTTCTCTGGAGCGAAGAACCGTATTGCAGCAAGAAGTCTTCCCTGGCGGACCCATCTTTCCTTGGCCTCTGTTGGTGGTGATGACAGTCGCATTTCTCGTGATTCTTCCGTTCTTTTTTTTCGGCAGTCCATCGGGACACGACTTCGAGTTCCACGTGAACTCCTGGATGGAAGTTCTCGACCAATGGAAGCACGGCATTATCTACCCGCGATGGGCAGCCCTCGCGCAATACGGATATGGCGAGGCCCGCTTCATTTTTTATCCTCCGGTGTCGTGGACGCTCGGGGCCGCGCTGGGTGCGCTATTGCCGTGCAAGGCTGTCCCCGGCGCATATATCTGGTTGGCCTTGACACTATCGGGGTCTTCCATGTTCCTCCTGGCACGACGATGGTTGGACCGGCGCGACGCCATCTTAGCGGCTGCGTTCTATGCTGCCAATCCTTACTACATCGTGATCGTGTATTGGCGGAGCGCGTTTGCGGAACTGCTGGCCGGTGCCTTATTGCCTTTGCTTTTGTTGTACGCGCTGCGATCGGAAAAAGAGAAGAGCGCGGTCGTCCCCCTGGCGTTGATTGTGGCCGCGGCCTGGCTCACGAACATACCCGCCGCGGTGATGGTCAACTATTCTTTGATGCTATGGATGTTGATTCTGGCCGTTCTTGAGCGCGCCCCGCGCGCCCTGCTCCGTGGGGCGTTTGCAGTTTTGCTCGGCGCGGCTCTCGCGTCGTTTTTTCTGATACCAGCAGCGTACGAACGGAGATGGGTGAACATCGCTGAAGTGCTGTCTGCGGGGGTGCGGCCACAGGATAATTTTCTCTTCACAACTATTAATGACGTGGATCACAACCGCTTTAATTTGCTGGTCTCGATTGTGGTATCAGCAGAAACGATTGCGCTCGCGCTTGCCGCCTTCGTTTCGCGTCAATGGAGCCGCCGCCAGCCCAAACTTTGGTGGACGCTCATCGGATGGGCTTTCGTTGCCGTTCTGCTCAACTTTTCGTTCACGTCTTTTCTGTGGGAACGCCTGCCTGAGTTGCGCTATCTCCAACTTCCCTGGCGCTGGCTCCTGTGCCTGAACGTGGCTTTCGCACTTTTCGTAACCATGGCATCGTGGCGGTGGATGGTGCGCGTGCCGATCTGCATCGCCATGTTGCTGTTGCTGGGTTTCGTCTGGAATCGCATCCAGGCTCCCTGGTGGGAGAAGACGGAGGATTTCACCCAAATGCTCGACAGCCACCGAAGCGGCGCGGGATACGAGGGCACTGATGAGTACGTGCCCGTTGAGGCCGATCCTTACGAAATCGATAAGGATGCTCCGCGCGTGGCTCTAGGTGACAACGCAGCGGCGGGCCAAATTCTACAAGTCCGCATTCAACAGTGGGACGCTGAATCGAGGTTGTTTACCGCCGAGGTCAGTCAACCCGGACAACTGGCATTGCGCTTGTTCCACTACCCTGCATGGCACGTCGAAGTGAATGGTCAGATGGTCCTGACCACCACGCGATCCGTCACCGGACAGATGTTAATCCCGGTTCAATCGGGTGAGAATCGTGTACAAATCACGTTCACGCGTACCTGGGATAGAACCCTCGGAGGAATCGTTTCAGCTGTCACGGCTCTGTTGCTCGGAACTTACTTCGCGCTTGGGCGGCGGCGATCAGGCTTTGGACTCAGCCCTCGCGCCATTCAAATATGTTGGTAAACATTCCCTCGCTAGATATCATTTGGTAGAACTACTGCGACCAGAGAGGCCCCAAACCGGGCCGGCAGTTGATGAATCAAATCCTCATCGCGACCTCGAACCCGGGCAAGCTGCGCGACTTCGCCGGCGCCGCGGCGCGGTTTGGCATTGAGATCGCGACGATTCCAAACTTCTCCTCTCTGCCGACCGTGGTCGAAGATGGCCTGACTTTCGAAGACAATGCGCGAAAAAAAGCGGAGGGTTACAGCCGTGAAGTTCCGGGCGAGATGGTCCTGGCCGATGATTCCGGGCTCGAAGTTGACGCGCTCAAGGGTGCTCCTGGCGTCCATTCTGCGCGCTTCGCAGCCGCTGCGCCACACTTGATGGATAACAACACCGACGACGAAGCCAATAACACGCGTCTGCTCCGCGAACTGAAGGATGTTCCTTCCGGCAAGCGCACCGGTCGATTCGTATGTGTGATTGCCGTCGGACGCGACGGACAGACTTTGCAGGTTTTCCGCGGAAAGGTTGAAGGGACGATTTTGAATCGTCCTCGTGGAACCAATGGCTTTGGCTACGATCCTCTGTTTTACTTTCCGCAGATTCAAAAGTCCTTTGCCGAATTGGCCCCAGAAGAAAAGGCGCAATACAGCCACCGTGGCACCGCATTCCGGCAGTTTCTCGCTTGGTACCAGGCTACGAAAGGTGGTGCCGCAATTTGAACTTCGAGGCGACGACAATATGGCAAGAAGGACTCAGCAACGATTGCTTTCGCGTGAATCTTGGTGAACCGGAGTGTCCCGGACGGTAGGCTCTCGCAAAATCAAAGACAGTTCTGTCCCGCCTAGGATCAGTGCTTGAATTCCGTGACTCCCCTGCAGTCGATCCACGATCGTCAGCAATTGTTCGCGCGTTTCCGGCCGAAATTATGCCTTTCACCAACGCATTCAGACATATGTGATGGAGGTACACTTGGGGCACGCTCGTCGGGGAGGGCAAGCGCGATCCCTTCTTTGGAAAAAACGTACGGGTAGAACCGTCCTTGCATCCCGAAGCAGGGCGTCCAACAAGCCAAGCTTCTTCAAGCCGAGGGTTTTTGCAGCCTCGCACGTCGCCTCCACAATGCTGATCAATTGAATGGGCGACCGGCGGCGGACTTCATCAAACACAATGTGCGGCGTATTGCCAGCCACCAACCCGCACTCTGCGCCCGCCACTGCCAGCCTTTGTATTTCATTCACTAAGCACTGAGTCAGCTCCGCTCGTTCATTCGCCGACACCAGATCCAGCACCTTCTTCAAATCGATGCTGTTGATGATGATTGACGGATAGCTCCCGTCCGGCATCCGCTCACCCTAACAGGCGACGATCGAGCGATAATATTCAATCGTCGACTCCGGCCCGCCCCCCCGATAATCCCAATCGTTTTCACGCTTTTCACGCTTCCTTGACTTCCCTTCTCCGGCGACAACATAATAAAAGGTTCCGTTCTCATACTCGAACTCACAAGGAGCGTTCTGTGGCAGCAACCGCCAGTCCTGCGGCTCCTGTACCGGTTAAAGATAGCGTGGCTCCGCTGCGGGCCGGCCACGGATACTCGTTTTGGCTGCGTCGTCTGCACTCGCTGAGCGGGATCGTCCCGGTAGGCGCCTTTCTGTTCGAACACATTTTGATTTCCAACTCGGCCGCGATCGGCGGTCCGGCAGCCTACGCGCGCCAGGTACGTTTTCTTGCGAGCCTTCCGTTGGTCCCGATACTTGAGTTGTTCGGCATCTGGTTGCCGATCCTGTTTCACGCGCTTTACGGTTTCTACATCTGGTACCGCGGAGAGACGAACGTCGGAGAATATCCCTGGACCGGAAACTGGATGTATACGGTGCAGCGCTGGACCGGCGGAATCGCGTTCGCCTACATCCTCTGGCACACCTGGACAATGCGCTTCACTGGTATTGACTTACACGAGTATCCCGGCGCGTCCTTCGGCAAAGTACAAGCCGAAGTATTTCAGACGCCACTGTTCTTGTTTTATGTTGTCGGACTGATCGCTGCCTCGTGGCACTTCGCTTACGGCATCTGGCTGTTTTGCGCGAAGTGGGGCATCGTTTCGGGGGAAAAAGCGCGCAAGCGGTTCCTGGCTGTGTGTTTGGCGTTTTTCTTTGTCCTACTCGGAGCGGGGCTGGCCAGCCTGACTTCATTCCGGTCACATGCCCAGCAGCCAACCGACCCCGGAGGTGCAAGCATGGTCGAAGCGGGAGCGGGCACGACGAATTAAAGTTCACGGAAAGCGGTGCACTCGAACATGACGTCAAATCCGAAAATCATAGTTATCGGTGGCGGGCTGGCGGGTCTTTCCGCGGTTATCAAGATCGCGGAGATGGGCGGGCAAGTGGGTTTGTTCTCCATTGTCCCGGTGAAGCGTTCCCACTCGGTGTGTGCGCAGGGCGGCATCAATGCAGCTAAGAACCTAAAGGGCGAGGGCGACTCTACCTGGAAGCACTTTGACGACACCATTTACGGCGGCGACTTCCTGGCCAACCAGCCTCCGGTGAAAGCCATGTGCGAGGCTGCGCCGGCCATCATCGACCTGCTCGACCGCATGGGCGTGCCTTTTAATCGCACCCCGGAAGGCTTGCTGGATTTTCGTCGTTTCGGCGGGACGCTCTACAACCGCACCGCATTTGCCGGAGCCACCACCGGGCAGCAGCTTCTCTACGCGCTGGATGAGCAAGTTCGCCGCTACGAGTCCGAGGGCAAGGTCAAAAAATACGAGCACTGGGAATTTCTTTCGGCCGTGCTCGATTTGAACAAAGTCTGCCGCGGCATCTGCGCCATGGATCTCCGTTCCATGGAAGTGCGGACTTTTCCCGCGGACGCAATCATCATCGCGACCGGTGGAATTGGGGCAGTCTTTGGTAAGTCCACCAACTCGGTGGTCTGTACCGGGTCGGCGCAATCGGCGCTGTACCAGCAAGGCTGTTTCTACGCGAACGGGGAGTTCATCCAGGTTCATCCCACTTCAATTCCCGGCGATGACAAACTGCGCCTGATGTCAGAGTCGGCACGCGGCGAAGGCGGACGGGTTTGGGTTCCGAAGATGCCGGGTGACAAACGCGATGCGCTGTCGATTCCGCAAAATGAGCGCTGGTACTTCCTGGAGGAATGGTATCCAAAGTATGGCAACCTGGTGCCGCGCGATGTCGCCACACGCGCGATCTTTAAGGTCGTCTACGAGCACAATCTGGGCATCGATGGAAAGCCCATGGTCTATCTGGACCTGACCCACATCGATCCCAAGATTCTGGATCGCAAGCTGGAGGGCATTCTGGAGATTTATGAGAAGTTCGTGGGCGATGACCCGCGCAAAGTTCCCATGAAGATTTTCCCGGGCATGCACTACACCATGGGCGGGCTGTGGGTTGATTTCAACCAGGCGACGAACATTCCAGGAATTTATGCCGCGGGCGAATGTGAATATCAGTATCACGGCGCAAACCGTTTGGGCGCCAATTCGCTGGTCTCCTGCATCTTTGGCGGATTCCTCGCCGGACCGGCAGCGGTGCAATATGCCCGCAGTCTGCAGGCGGCGCCGAGCAACGGACACTTCGACGCGGAGCGAAAGCATCAGGAAGAAAACAATTCCATGCTGATGAAGTCGGATGGCCAGGAGAACCCGTTTCGGCTGTGGCGTGAACTTGGGGAATTGATGACCGCCAATTGCACGGTCATCCGCTACAACAAAAATCTGAAGGAGACCGACAGCCAGCTATGTGAGATGCTGGAGCGCTTCCGGGGTATCAACCTGAGTGACCGGTCGCAATGGGCCAACACCAGTGTGGTCTTCGCGCGCCAGCTTTACAATATGCTGCAACTCGCCCGGGTAGTCGCGCAGGGTGCTACGATGCGAGACGAGTCTCGCGGAGCACACTATAAGCCGGACTTCCCCGAGCGCGACGACAAGAATTGGTTGAAGACGACGAAAGCCTACTTCGCACCCGATGCGGACGAGCCGAAGTTCGAATTCGAGTCAGTGGACGTTTCGCTGATTCCGCCGCGCCCGAGAAAGTATGACGTCGCCAAGTAAAATACCTGTCACCCTGAGCAAAGCGAAGGATCCTGTATTTTGCCGACATCAACACGGCGCAGAGGTTCTTCGCTTTGCTCAGAATGACAAGGTTTGAGTTACGAGGTAAAGGCTAATCGCGAATGGTAAACACTAAAACGGTCATCATAAAGATCAAACGCCAAGACAATCCCAAAGCGCAGTCGCATTGGGAAGAATTCGAACTCACCTGGCAACCGGGCATGAATGTGATTTCCTCGATGATGGAAATTGCCCGTAATCCAGTCACTCGTGACGGCAAGCCGACCACGCCGATTACCTACGACTCCAATTGTCTGGAGGAAGTCTGCGGCTCCTGCGCCATGCTCATTAACGGGCGGGCCCGCATGGCTTGCTCGGCGTTAGTGGACAAACTCGAGCAGCCCATCCGGCTGGAACCGTTTACCAAGTTTCGGGTGATTCGCGATCTAACCGTCGACCGCAGCGTTCTATTTGAAAACCTGAAAACGGTAAAGGCCTGGGTCCCCATTGACGGCACCTACGATCTGGGACCTGGCCCGCGTGTCAGTCCTGAAGTACAGGAAGCAGCCTATCCGCTGTCGCGTTGTATCTCCTGCTGTTGTTGTATGGAAGCTTGCCCCCAGTTCAACAAAGATACGGGTTTCGTTGGCGCCGCCACGATTTCCCAGGTTCGCCTCTTCAACACGCATCCCACCGGAGCAGAGTTGAAACGCGAGCGCCTGGCCGCGCTCATGGGCGACGGAGGCATTCAGGAATGCGGATACGCTCAGAACTGCGTCGAGGTCTGCCCCAAAGATATTCCCCTGACCCAATCCATTTCCGAGGTAAGCGGCGAGGTCATGAAACAGGCCATCGGCGACCTATTTCACAAGTGACACCGCAAATGGGCCAAAATGGCCCCTAAGTGGCATTTTCTGGGACTCACACGGCCAAACAGTGGTATAGTGCGCACTTCATTGCTTGACCTCGAGGCGGTAACCGCTGTTTTCTTAGGCACATAGACTGAGGCAGTCCGGCGCTCGGAAACGGCATCTTAGCTGCAGAGGTAAGTGGATGCCAGGGCGAACGGTGCGATTGAGAGTAACGAGCGGTAATCTGGCCAAGATACTCTTTGGTAACCTCGCAGCCGAAAGCTGGCTTGGCATCCAGCGACTGTGATTTAGAATAGCCGCCTGCATTCGCGGTAAAGATTTGAGGCACACTTCGTGAAGGGTAAAACAGAGCGAGCTTTCCTACTGATATTTCTGGCTGCCGCAGTGTGCGGGCAAGCTTTTGGGCTGCATCAGGTCGTGCCCAGCCAACACGCACATCGCGCGACCAAGCACCGTGCCCATCTCCGCCGCCTCTTTTGGAATCCGGTATTCCGTCCGTCCCGCGAATCGTTGCTGCGCCAGAACGAAGAAATCGACCGCCTCGAATTGCCGCGAATTCAGAATCAAGCTGAGCTCGATCAACTGATCGCCAGCCAGGAACTGGTTCCGATCGTGGCAAGCGAAACGTTGCGCTTTGATCCGCGGCTCGATCCGGATCGTCGTTATTGCCGTCCGTGGACGCGCGATTTTCTTGATGATCTGAGCGAAGCTTATTACCAACAGTTCCACGGTCCGATCCAAGTCAATTCTGCGGTGCGAACGGTGCAAGTGCAGAAAAAGCTTCGACGGCACAATCGCAATGCCGCGCCCGAAAAGGGCGAGACCGCCTCCTCTCACCTGGCCGGCATCACGGTCGACATTCAACGCCGGGGCATGACCAAGCAGCAGGTGGCGTGGATGGAGCAATACCTGATGCCACTCACGAATCAGGGCCTGGTGGAACCAGAGGAAGAACGCCATCAATGGGTGTTTCACGTAGCCGTATCGGGCCGTTACGGCGACTTGCGCGACTCGAAGATGGCGGCCGGAGAACAGCAGGATGAAACCCAAGACGACCGAGGCCCAGAGCTGCTGAACCCCTCTTTCAACGACGATGGCATTAATAATTCCATCCTTGAACCCAATTCCTTGAAATAATCATGCTGGACTCATGAAGTAGGGTGTCGCAGATAGCTCCAGGCGCATGTTCCCATCTGTCGATCGCGGCTTGAGAATCTAACTCTTCATTCCTTCTCTACCGGCAACCGTATACAATCGATCCCTTGCTATCCATAGAAATATCAAAGCGCTTTTCTCTGGCGAAATCCACGCTTTTTTCTACGCTGTTGATCTTTGGCTCGACCCTGGCTCTTGCTCAGGCCAAAGAGGCGTCAGACGTGAGCCCCCGAGCTCTCGCCCTACATAATTCGGCGATTGTCATTGACACACATGCTGATACCCCGCAACGTTTTCTCGACGACAACTTCGATATCGGTTCGACCGATCCCAAGGATTTTGGCCACATCAGCCTTGACAAAGCTCGCGCCGGAAATCTGCGCGCTGAGTTCTTTTCCATCTGGGTCGAACCTGAAACCAGTCAGGGCCACTTCGCCCAGCACACCCTAGATCTCATCGATTCCGTCTATGAACAGGCAGCGCGCCATCCGGATCGAATGATGCTGGCCTTTTCCGTCGACGATATCGAGCGCGCCCACCAGCAGAAAAAGCTGGCGGCCTTGATGGGAATCGAAGGCGGTCACTCCATCGAGAACGACATTCATCTTCTTCGCGATTTCTACCGCCTCGGCGTACGCTACATGACACTTTCGTGGTCGAACACGAACGAGTGGGCTGATTCCTCCGGAGATATTGACGACCCGAAGGTCCAACACCACAACGGACTCACCGATTTCGGCAAACAAATCGTGATGGAAATGAATCGTCTGGGAATGATGGTTGACATTTCCCACGTCGCCGACAAAACGTTTTGGGACACGATCGCCGTAACCAAATCCCCGGTGATCGCGTCACACTCGTCGGCCCGCGCTTTGTGCAACGCGCCACGAAATATGACGGATGCCATGCTAAGAGCCGTAGCCAAGAATGGCGGCGTCGTAGACGTGAATTTCTTTGCTGGCTTTTTGGATCAAAACTATTGGAACGCGGTCCAGATTCAAAAACAAGAGCAGGAAGCTGCGACTCGTGCCTACCTGGAGAAACTTAAAGTTGAGGGAAAGCAGGTAACATACGCAGATGAGGACCGAATCACGAGAGAATGGATGGCCAAGATCCCGCGCCCGCCGTTCACAGTGTTGATCGATCACATTGATCACATCGCGAAGGTCGCTGGCGTAGATCACGTTGGGCTGGGCTCGGACTTTGATGGCGTAAGCGGCGCGACTCCAGTGGGGATGGATTCCGCAGCGGATCTGCCCAAGATTACTCAGGCGCTACTCGATCGCGGCTACAGCGCCGAGGACATCCGTAAGATTCTCGGCGGCAATGTGATGCGGGTTTTCCAAGAAGTAGAACGCGTCAGCCGTCAGTTGCAAGCGCAGCCGGCCCCGGGCAAGTAAATTTCACGGCGGCTGTCGTACAATTCAGGATTCGAATTATTCCGCCTAAGGAGCCACGCATGCGCAAGTGCTTAGTTCTCGTTTCGGTCATCTTTCTGTCTTCGCTCACACTGTGGTCACAGGCCAAGCCTGCAACGGCTTCGGATCGCCCCACGGCTGTAATCGAGACCACGGCAGGCAACCTAACCTGCACCCTCTTTCCGGACAAGGCTCCAATCGGTGTGGCCAATTTCATCGGCCTGGCCACCGGAACCAAGGATTGGACCAGCCCCGTCACTCACCAGAAAAAACACGGTGTCCCACTTTATGACGGCACCACTTTCCACCGCGTCATTCCCGACTTTATGATTCAGGGCGGCGACCCGATGGGGACCGGAACCGGTGATCCCGGCTATACCTTCAAGAATGAAACGTCTAATGACCTCAAGTTCGATCGTCCCGGCCGTATGGCCTATGCGAATGCTGGACCCGATACCAACGGCTCTCAGTTCTTTATCACAGAAGTTGCCTACGCAAGTTTGAATGGCAAATACACCATTTTTGGCCAGTGTGATGACGCCAGCATAAAGTTGGTAAAGCAGATTGCGAGGGTGGGCCGCGACTCCAACGATAAGCCCTACAAGGCAATAGTAATTAAGCACATCACAATCACCGGCGCGAATTAGTGCCGTGCATTTGTAGCGCCGGCGTCCCCGCCGGCTGTCGCGCGGGCATCTTGCCCTCGCATCTCGACTTTAACCATCGACCGAAAGGAATCCTATGACTCGCCAGCCAGGTACTTACGCCATATTTGATACGTCGGAAGGCAGCATCGTCTGCCGCTTGTTTGAACAGGACGCGCCCAAAACGGTCGCCAATTTTATTGGACTCGCCGAAGGCAAACGCGAGTGGACGCATCCAGTCAGCCGCAAGAAGAGTAACGACCGTCTGTACGATGGAACCATCTTTCACCGGGTAATTCCCGAGTTTATGATTCAGGGCGGCGACCCGGCGGGCACCGGCATGGGTGGCCCCGGCTATCAGTTCGAGGATGAAACCAAGGGGTCTCCGCACAAATTCGACAAGCCTGGAAAGCTGGCCATGGCGAACGCCGGTCCCAACACGAACGGTTCGCAGTTCTTCATCACACTGGCGCCTACCACGTGGCTCACCGGCAAACACACAATTTTCGGCGAAGTGGTCGAAGGACAGAACGTCGCGGAGAAGATTGTGAGCGTTCCACGAAACCGTCAGGACAAGCCGAACAAAGATGTGGTGGTGAAGTCGGTGATCATCGAGCGCCAAAGCTGAATAGCCAAAATCCCGTTGCTAAACGAGACACCCCTATGCGCGACTATATTCGAGGCCGCAGGCTTGCGCTTCTGGCCGTCCTGCTTTCGACCGTAGCATCTCTTTCGGCGCAACAGCCAGGCCAGTTGCCCGCGCCGGCGGAAGGCGATTATGTAATCCCCGATTTCCATTTCTCCTCCGGTGAAGCGCTGCGTGGGTTGCGAATGCACTACGCTACCTTCGGGACTCCGGTACGCGACGCGAAGGGCAAGGTGACAAATGCGGTGCTGCTCTTACACGGCACCAGCGGTACCGGAGAACAATTCCTGGCGCCTCAGTTTGCGAGTGTGCTATTTGGGCCGGGGCAACCGCTCGATGTCACGCGCTATTACGTTATTCTGCCGGATAGCATCGGTCACGGAAAATCCAGCAAGCCCAGCGACGGCGCGCACGCTCATTTTCCGCAATACGACTATAACGACATGGTTGTGTTGCAGCACGAGATGCTGGAACAAGGGCTGGGAGTAAACCATCTGCGCCTGATCCTTGGCACTTCTATGGGCTGTATGCATTCTTGGGTTTGGGGAGAAAGCTTTCCCGATTTTATGGACGCAATTATGGCGTTGGCCTGTCAACCGGTGCAGATGGCGGGACGAAATCGATTCTGGCGCAAGATGGTGATGGACGGCATTCGCAACGATCCCGATTGGAAGAACGGCGATTATACTTCCCAGCCTCATGCGGCAATGGTGACAATGGCAGATATGTTTTATATCGCGGCCGGCTCGGCTTTGCAGATGCAGAAGAACTTTCCCACCCGGGACGCGACCGACGCAGCAGATGAGGAATACGTGAAGCGATTCGTTGCGAGCCATGACGCCAACGATTTGCTGTACGCGGTGAATGCCTCGCGGAACTATGATCCCTCGCCGCAGCTTGAAAAGATTGTCGCGCCGGTGATGTTCGTAAATTCAGCCGACGATTTCATCAATCCACCGGAACTCGGAATTGCGGAACGAGAAATCAAACGAGTAAAGAACGGTCATTTCGTGCTGATTCCAATCTCCGAACAAACCCGTGGTCACAGCACTCATACCTGGGCAGCCGTTTGGCAGGAGCAGCTGAAGGAGTTGCTGGATGCGTCGCAACATTGATGCGTTGTCGCGACGAACTTCGGACCGGCGAGCTACTTGTCGCTGGAATCCGTAGGTTTGCCGGAACTCTTGCGTCGTGGTGGTGAGTTGCTTACGCTCGCCCGGACAAGGGCATCGCCGAGCTGTTTTACAGCCTGGGCACCGTCTGCGGCCGTTATTTCCGAACTCTTGAGCACGCCGTCGCTCCCAACAGCGGGCCCGTGGGCGTTGCGAGTCTCAATGTCGGCAAAGGTTTCGCCCAAGATGCCTTCCGTCGAAAGAATCACCGTCGAATCATTCGGAATCCTAAGCTCATACCCCGTGCTTATCGACAGGAGGACTTCGACCGGGCGCTCTCCCAATTCAGGGCGGACGCGCACACTCTTAACCACTCCCGACTTAACGCCATCGACGCAAACCGGCGCCCCAGCCTTCACACTCGATCCCCTCTGGAAGTAAGACTTCAGGTTCTGGTTGCGGGTTTGTGGCTTCCTGAATGCGAGCCAAGTGCAAGTGAGTCCTACGACGACGATGAGGCCAAGACGACCTTTCGCATATTGCCTCGTTGAAGCGCCGTCATGATACATCAAAGAACGGCTGAGCGGGCACTTGGGGCTAACTTTTCCCCTCGGGAAGGGTCATATTAATTAGATCAGAACGTTACCCTGCTGGAGCGCGCACTTGCGATTCGCTTCAAAGACCAGGTTCAGTTTGTTGGCGATATCGACCGTCCTAGCTCTCATTCTGCCTAAGGCGGAAGCGGTTGAGTGCACTCCTACTATTTCGCCCGATGTTGAATCTGAGATTAAACACCTTCAACAATTAACAAAGGTTCATCCCGATGATCCGGTGTTGCTCTACAACCTGGCGGCTGACTATGCGGAAAAGTGCGATGTTCCGACCACGCTCAAGCTTCTGCACCAAGTGGCCGCGGCCACGGGCGGCCTCGACCCTGGGGAATATCGGGGATTCGCATACCTCCGAGACACGGCCGAATTCGAAGCGATTGTGGCGGAGATCCGTCTCACGAATAAACCTAACATTCGGAGTAAGGTCGCATTCGTAATCCGGGAACCCGATCTTTTTCCGGAAGGGATGGCGTATGCCCGCTACAACGGGCGAATCTACGCAGGAAGCGTGCAGAGGAAGATTGTATGGACCGATAAGACCGGAGAACTGCACGACCTGGTAAAGGCGGGCGAGGACAAGCTGGCATACGTGGCTGGACTGCACGTCGATGAAACCCGCAAAGAATTGTGGGCGGTCAGTACCAGATTCGGGGACGCCGCCGAGCTAGCCGGTACTACGCCAGGACTCTTCAAGTATGACCTGACCAGCGGCAAGCGCCTTGATATATTCATCTCGCAGAACAAATCGTCCGGATATCTGAACGATGTCACGGTCGCGCCCTCGAGCGGTAACGCCTACGTTACCAACACCATGGAAGGGTCGGTCTATTGCACGAAGACTGGATCTCATGAACTCGAATTGTTCTTAGCTCCGGGAACGGTTCCCGGGGCCAACGGAATCACAATCAGTGACGACGAAAAGACACTCTTTATTGCGGGTGATTTTGGAATTTACCGGGTCGACTTGGGAACCAGCGCTTCAGTCCCACTCCAAAAACCTCCGGACGTGATCGACGCCAGCATCGACGGTCTATATTTCTACCGGCAGTCTCTCGTCGGAATTCAAAATGCAATTCACCCGGGAAGGGTCGTGAGATTTTATCTCGATCCCACGCTGACAAAGATTACAGGTTGGGAAATCCTCGAAACGTATAATCCCGCGTTCGAAAATCCGACTACCGGCAGCCTGGATGGCGACTCGCTTCTATTCATGGCCAATACTCAGCTTCACAAATGGCAGCCGGGCAAGCCATTACCGGCAAGCGGCTTGCATGATGTCCAGATCTTGCGAATCTCGTTGTCTCCTCACTAGCGTCGGTCGAAACACCAAGGGCTACACGCCGATTACGGCGACCAATTCTTTCACCGCTTCGGCACTCTTATCCAGCGCTGCCTTTTCTTCCGGGGTGAGCTTGATTTGAATGATCTGCTCGATTCCCTTCTCACCCAGCTTCACCGGCACGCCGACATAGAGACCCTTGATCCCGTATTCACCTTCCAGATAGGCGGCACAGGGTAAGATCTTCTTCTTGTCTTTCAAGATCGCCTCGACCATCTCAGCGACGGCTGCTGAAGGGGCATAATAAGCACTGCCGGTCTTCAAATATTTCACGATCTCAGCGCCGCCGTCGCGCGTACGCTGTACAAGACGAGCTACGGTTGCTGCATCCATCAATTCAGTAATCGGAATTCCCGCCACGGTCGAATAACGAGGAAGCGGAACCATCGTATCGCCGTGCCCGCCGAGTACGAACGCGGTCACGTTTTCCACACTGACTTTCAATTCTTCGGAAATGAATGCCCGAAAGCGAGCGGAGTCGAGAACTCCCGCCATGCCAATCACGCGCTCACGGGGAAAGCCGCTCAATTTGTACGCGGCTTGCGCCATCGCATCCAGCGGATTCGATACGATAATCAGAATGCAGTTGGGCGAGTGCTGCACCGCTTTACTCACTACATCTTTCATGATCTTGTGGTTGGTGTTGAGCAGATCATCACGGCTCATGCCCGGCTTGCGTGGGATGCCCGCGGTGATCACAACGATATCCGAATTGGCCGTGTCGGCATAATCCTGTGTGCCCATGATGTGGGAATCACGTTTCTCTATCGGCATGGCTTCGAGCAGGTCCAGGCCTTTGCCTTGCGGGACGCCTTCGACGATGTCGATGAGAACCACGTCCGCCAGTTCCTTGGCAGCGATCCAGTGAGCGGCCGTGGCGCCCACATTTCCAGAGCCAACAACCGTAACTTTCTTACGCATGATTTCCTTTCTAAGTAAGAAGATGAAATTCATGAACCACAAGGAACACCAAGGCACACAAAGTAAGAACTCACCCGTCTGACCTGCGTTCCTTTGTGGACCTTCGTGCCCTCGGTGGTTAGGATTTTTGCTGTTAGCGCGTCGCGCTCAACACCGCTGCATCCATGTTTTCGATGATCTGGCTGGCAAATCCGCTGGTCGTCACTTTGGTGGCGCCTTCCATCAAGCGCTCGAAGTCGTACGTGACTTGCTTTTGCTCGATCGTGCGCTCCATGCCGTGCTCGATCAAATCGGCCGCCTCATTCCACCCCATCAGCCGGAACATCATCACCCCAGAAAGGATCACTGAGCCGGGATTAATCACGTCTTTGTCGGCATACTTAGGAGCGGTACCATGCGTCGCCTCGAAAATCGCATAGCCATCGCCGATGTTGGCGCCCGGCGCGATGCCCAACCCGCCCACCTGGGCAGCGCAAGCGTCGGAAATATAGTCGCCGTTCAGATTGGATGTTGCCAATACAGAATATTCATCCGCTCGCGTCACTACCTGTTGGAAGATCGAATCGGCGATGCGGTCGTTGATCATCAGCTTTTTCTTCCACGCACCTTTGCCGTGAGTAGCGTAGATTGCGTTCAGTGCGTCTCGCACTTCCTGATAAATCGATCGCCGGAATTCTTCCGTCCCGAACTCCAGTCCCGGCTCGGTCAAGTTGGCATTTTCTTCAATCGTGAGATTCGGATTCTTATCCTTGTTGTCCAAGATCCAGCTCTCGCGCTCGGTGACGATCTTGTCGCGGAACTCTTGCGCAGCCAATTCGTAACCCCATTTACGGAAGGCGCCCTCGGTAAACTTCTGAATATTGCCTTTGTGCATCAAGGTCACGCTCTTGCGGCCGGTGTCCAACGCGAACTGGATTGCCATGCGCACCAGGCGTTTCGTACCGGTGACGGATATCGGCTTTATGCCGACGCCTGAATCCAGCCGGACCTGCTTTTTGCTTCCCTTCAGCATGTCTTTGTTGAGAAACTCAATGAGCCGGGCAGCTTCGGGTGTACCTTGTTCCCACTCGATTCCGGCGTAGACGTCTTCCGTATTCTCCCTATAAATCACAAGGTCCATGCGTTCAGGATGCTTCACCGGAGATGGCGTTCCCTTGTAGTACTTCACCGGGCGGACACAGGCATAGAGATCGAGAATCTGCCGCAAAGCCACATTCAGTGAGCGCATACCGCCGCCCACAGGAGTGGTCAATGGACCCTTGATGGCAACGCGAAATTCGCGGATCGCGTTTACGGTGTCATCCGGCAGCCAATTGTTGAACTCGGCTTTGGCCTTCTCGCCGGCGAAAACCTCATACCAGGCGACGCGGCGCTTGCCCTGGTACGCCTTATGTACCGCGCCATCGAATACGCGCACGGATGCCTTCCAAATGTCGCGCCCGGTGCCATCGCCTTCAATGAAAGGAATGATCGGATTATCGGGCACCTGGTAGCGCCCATTGCTGTAGGTGATCCGGGCGCCATTCGCAGGCACCGGAAGGCCGTTGTATGAGACCGCCATTACATGTCCTCCAGAAAGTGTAAGGGAACCCACAATTATAAAGGTTCCAAGGGACGCGCGAGAAATTGGGTCCGGACGACGTTCTTGAGCTTTTCTCCATAATTTTGCCGCGTCAGGCGACTTCGCCGCCTCTGGCTTCGCCTTTACAATATTGACATGTGTCCGGGAATCGCGATTTCGTATCTACGCAAATCGTTCAGGATCGCGATGTTGGTCGGGAGTATCTGCCTGTCTATCCAACAATCCGCGACGGGCCAGCGGTTTCGCCCGGAAGGGCCTTCATCGGCCGATTCGAAGTTGACGGATTCCTCGAATCCAACCGTGGCTGCTCTTCCCTCTCTGAATGCTCCCTCAACACACGCCTTCTGGGATCGTACAAACCTTGCGCTCTTTTCCGGAATTGCCGTGACCCGGGGCATGGACTACGCGTCCACTCGCAACTTCCAGGCCCGTGGGAGACAAGAGATTCTGCTTCCCGACGAGGTGGTAAATAATTCTGCGGGATTCGCCAGCTTGGAGGCAGCCGCAACCATGACCTCGGTTGCCATCTCTTACTTGCTTCATCGCACCGGTCATCACACACTCGAGCGCTGGATGTCGATCGGCCACATCAGTGTGACCGGGTTTGGCGATGTCCGTAACTATGCGCTCGAGTCCAGGCATCCATGAATTACCTTCACCACCTTCGAGTGCCAAAATACTTCCTCACGCCGATTGCGTTGTATCTTCCCCACGGGCCGTTGTTGCCCAAATCCGCCGGCCCCAGATTGCGGTCGCGCGCCCCCAACCGATCGAACAGGAAGTGCTGGGTTACGCGGACTTCGAATCCCTTAGCGATATAAACTCCCAATCCCCATGAATGCTCGATGCCAATCGCATCCCATGACCAGGTATAGAGATTCTGCGGAACGTTCTTGCCAAACAGGAAAGCCGGCTGTCCGAAGAACATGATTCTGCGGAACTGACCCTTGCCAAAGGGACGCACCTCCAAAAGCCCGGAGATCATATAGCGAGCGAACATACTGCAAGGGGCGTTCACGCCGCCGTAGCTGCCGGCGTTTCCAGCACAGAGGTTGGGATCGATCTCGTTGTGCGGAGGTGCCAGGTCGAATTGCGCCCAGCCGTAGAACGTGTCGTGAGGAAAGAACATACGGTCCGATTTGCTAGTCACAGATTCTGTCTGCGCCTGCGACTCTACAGGCAAGATTAGACATAGGACCGTCAATAGTAGCAGCCGTTTCATGTAGCCTCCGGGAAGAGTGTTCTTTATTCGTGCGGGGAAAGTCTCGATTTAACTATTTGCTGGACCTCCGACTATCGCAGATTATTCTCGGAGCTTCCCACCCAGCCTCTTATGTGTCTGCTTTTGGAAGAGACACATTGTACCTCACCAGGTCTTGGGTACTGGTAGCCGTCTAGCTTGCGAGCGGCAACTGGACAACGGCTTCGCAGCCATTGCCTTCGCTGCGATTGTGCAGAGAAACGCTTCCTCCGTGAGCCTCGGCGATTTGCCGGCTCAAGGCTAGGCCGATGCCGGACCCACCGGGTTTCGTGGTAAAGAAGGGCACGAATAAATTCGATGGATTGGCGATTCCCGAGCCCTCGTCCTGGACAAACAGATGGAGCCAACTTCCATTCCGGGACCAACCCACTCTCACCTTTCCGCCATTTTCGAGTGATGCGTCAACCGCGTTGCGGATCAAATTAATCAGCAGTTGCTGCAGTTGATCGGGATCGGCGTCCAGCATGACCTCCGGCCCTGGCTCTATCGTCACCGCAATACGCCTTTCCAAGGCAGCCGCGGCACTAACGAGTGTATTTACCTCCGTGCGGCGAAGCTGAGGCTTCGGCAGACGAGTGAGGCGAGAGTAGTCACGCATGAACCGGCTCAGAGCGTCTGAACGATCGACAATCACGCGCAGCCCTCGGCGCAAGTCGTCTTCCCAATCAGCGGCGCGCACCTCCCGTTTCATGATGTCTTCAAGACTGCCCGCGATGGAGCAGATCGGAGCCAGGGAATTATTGAGTTCATGGCCCAGCACTCGCACCAACCGCTGCCAAGCTTGCCGCTCTTCCTCACGCAAAGCGCGACTCAGATCGGCGATCACCACCAGGTAATGGGGCTTGCCGCCCTGCCGAAATATCGACCGGCGAACCCCCCAGCGCCCCGAATGCCCGGGGAAATTCTTTTCCAGCGTGCGCGCTGATTCTCCCTCCAGGCATTCCGACAGGCCCAAGTCCTCGGCACTCTTGCCCAGCAGATGCTCTGCATTTTGAGCCATCACACGTTCGCCGGCGCGGTTCACTAGCCGCAGCTTGCGGTCGCCATCAAAGGCAAATACAGCAACGTCGATTTCAGTCATCACGGTAGTGAGCAGCGCACTGGCTTCCATGGCGCCAAGGCGCTGCTCGCGCAACATCTCCGAGAGTGCGTTTACCTCGATCATCAGCTCTCCCAGAGCATCTCCCATTTTTGCGCCGCGGACTCGGAAGGAAAAATCACCCTCCCGTAGTGCGGACTGCATATTGGAAAGAGTCTGTAAGGGCCGGATCACAGCTGACCGCAGGGCGAAGGCAAATCCCAGCCAGATCATCACGACCAGAAATGTGAGGCTCCAGCGCGTGCTGGATTCGTGATCGCCCGTCCACAGCAGCACGAGTGCGAGCGCTACCCCGACGGCACCGGAAGCCAAGGTTAGCAGCAGAATCCGGTTTTCGTGGCTCAAGCCGTGTTTGGATTTTCTTGGTGGATGGACTCGATACTCGGGCCGAGACGCGCCTGTGGCCGCCGTCGCATCCCGAGCGTGATTAGCTGCTCCCGATTCCATATTTCTGCAGCCGTCTGTAGAGCGCGCTCCGGCTCAGACCAAGCGCGTCAGCTGCCTGACTGATGTTTCCACCATAGCGGTCGATGGCTTTGCGGATCAACAGGGACTCCACCTCTTCAAGGCTGAGATCCTCCATCCGCTGCGTGCTCTCGCGCGGGTTCCGCAGGCTCAAGTCGCTGACTCGTACCAAGTCTCCGCTCGAAAGCAACACCGCGCGCTCAATCGCGTGGTCCAGTTCACGCACGTTTCCAGGCCAAGAATACTCCAACATCGCCTGCATGGCAGACGGATCCAGTGTTTTTGCCGGTTTACGATAGCGTTCAGCGTAGCGATTCAGGAAATACATGGCAAGTTGCGAGATGTCTTGCCGGCGCTCCCGCAACGGTGGAACATGGACCTCGACCGTGTTCAGCCGGAAAAGAAGGTCTTGCCGAAAGCGCCCCGCGTCCACCTCCGCATTAAGGTGGGCATTGGTCGCAGAAATAATTCGCACATCCACGCGGCGGGTTTGCGAAGAACCTACTCGCTCCATCTCTCCGCTCTCGAGGACCCGCAACAGCTTGGCCTGCTGGGAAAGGGGAACGTTTGCAATCTCGTCCAGAAAAAGCGTTCCGCCATGCGCCAATTCAAAGCGACCGATCCGGTCCGTCCTGGCATCCGTGAAAGCTCCTTTTACGTGGCCGAACAACTCGCTCTCAAAAATTCCCTCCGGCAAGCCGCCGGTGTTCACCGCAACCAAAGGACGAGAGGCGCGGCTGGAAAGTGCATGCAGGGTCCGAGCCACGACTTCCTTTCCGCTGCCGTGTTCCCCCGTGATCAGAACGTTGGCGTCGGACGGACCGACGTTCGTGATCAGTCGTAACACCGGTTGCATCGCCTCTGAGTTGGCGATGAACTTGGGGAGTCCTTCGGCCCGCAACAAACGGTTCTCCGCTCGAGCCGCTGGCCACGCCTTAATGCGCTACTCAACTCAACCTGAGTACGCAACACCGAGAGCAGGCGCGCATTCTCCCACGGCTTCTGGATGAAGTCGCGCGCACCCCGCCGCATCGCCTCAACCGCCACATCCACGCTTCCCCATGCCGTCATGACGATCACCGGCAACGTGCTGTCATTTGCCTGGATTCGCGAAAGCAGGTCGAGACCTTCCTGACCAGAGGTGGTATCGCGGGTGTAATTCAGATCGATCAGCACGGCGTCGAATTCCCGCGACTCGAGCGCGTCCAGCACGCCGGTGGGCGAGGTCACGGCTTCGATAGTAAAGCCTTCCGGCTTTAACAGCAGACGCAACGCTTCAAGTACGTCTCGCTGATCATCGGCAATTAGCAGCCGTGCACCGGAATGAGAACTCGTAGGCATTGTCATAGAGGGTAACGCTGTCGTGGTCATATCATCTCAATCCTGAGTGGGCGGGCCGGGTCTCACCGATCTGACTCTCGGTCTCCGAAAACTTAGTTGCTTTGCGGCCGGGACTCGTTAAGACCATCATCCTTCCTGGGAGCGACTCCGGTGAAATGGGGAACCTGTTGCACTTCGCCGCGCACCGCCTCTTCAATCTCTATGCCGGCGCGTGCCAAGGTCAAGCCCGTGGCGCGATCCAGCTCCACAATCGATTTTTCATACGTGGACATGGCTTCCACAAAATTCGATTCAGCCTGCGCCAGATCGCGGCTCGCCTGCAGCACCAAGTTGCTGGTGGAAGCACCGAGGGCTTTCTTCTTTTCTTCAACATCGAAAGTTTGCTGCGCCAAGTCACGAGCCTTGCGAGCGGCTTCGACTCGCGACCGATTTTGCAGCAAGGCAAATTGTGCGTTGCGCACCTCGATCCCAATTAGGTTCTGGAGTTGCTGCAGATGCAACTGGGCCTGGCGATATTCCAGTTGGGAGCGGACCTGGTCAGCCTGGGCACCGCGATTGCGCAGCGGAATTGTAAGATTGAGCCCCACCGCGTAGTCCGGGGAATTGTTTTTGAACAGGTCATAGAATGCTTCGGGATAGCCGGTGGTTGCGACCGGAGGGATCGGCGGTCCCTGGTATTGCCAGGGCGGGGTCTGCACGCCGGCCAGACCGAAGGCGCCATACCATGCCACGAAGTCCAGAGTCGGCTTCAGCGCATTCGCCGCAGTTTTGCGAGTGATCTCGCGATTGGTGAGGTCCATGCGCGCTTCGGCCAACTCTGGACGATGCGCCTGGGCATCGGAGATCAAGTCCTGAATCGGGGTCACCGGCTCTTCCTTCGGAATGCTCATCGTGTCCGTCGGCACCACCGAGGCCGAAGCCAGAACCGGATCGCTCAAATCACGCGTGATCGCATTCTTGACCAGAAGTTCCTGCAGCTGTAATCCGTTCTGCGAGAGCAACAGATCTTGGCTGCGGGCCGATTCTTCGCTCTCCGCTTTCATCACCTCCATGGGCGCGATGGCGCCGATCTTCACCTGTTCGCGGTCATCGGAGAGGGTTTTTTCTGCCAGTTCCAACGAGCGTTCCTTGACTTTAACGTCCTCGTACGCGTTCACCAAATCCCAGTAGATGTTTTGGATCTGCGAAACCGTAGCGATGACTTGACCGCGAAACGCTACGTCCGAAATCTCCCGGTTGTTGCGGGCAATGTGGATATAACGCAAGTTCGGCCCAAAGCCAAACCCGGCCAGCAGATGCTGGCGCAAGGTCAGGCGAAACCCGCTGTCGACTTCCGGAGAGAGAATGGAGAACCCGCTGTTGCTGGTAATTCGGTCATTGGTGAAACCCACTGTCATCAGCGTGCCGGAAGCAAAGCCTTGGGTGTAGCTGAAATTGGCAATGCCCGCATGCTGCTGCAGCGACTGTACTCCGTAGAGCACGGTGCTGGATTCAGGGTAAGTTGCGTGCTCAATATTCATGCCACCCGAAATGATTGGATCGTAGGAATCGATTGGAGTACCAATGCCGAGAGTGGACTGTACCAAGCCTGAAGCGCCGGTGCCCGCTCCGCCGGCGCCACCCGATGTTCCACCAGCTCCCGCGCCGGGCGCGCCGCTGCCAAAACCTCCGACTCCTCCGCCCGGTGTTCCTTGCACCAGGCCAGTCGCCACACCGCGCACGGTCTCTCCAGATTTAGCGCGCATGATATCTGTATCTGCGATCGACAGATTGAAGCGAGCGATCGCAATATCGAGATTGTTCTCGAGTGCCAGCGTGACCGCATCGCTCAGTGAAAGCCTCAGCTTGCCATTCTTCAGCAAAGACTCAATCCGTGGAGTATTCCCGAAGGCAGGCGGCGGCACCTCATGCGCCACGTAAGGACCAATAAAATAAGGGAAATGCGAGGCCGGTTTTGAATAGTCGATCAGATTCTGCGCCGTGGTCTCAAACCCCGCCAGAAGGAGTCCTAGCGAAAGCGCCACTTTAAGAAGCATCCGTATTTTATTGCGATCCCTACAATCAATCGTGCCTAGTCCGCTCATGACTCTCCTATCCTGAATTCAAATCTTCACTCGTATCGCAGCGCTACCGCGGGATCGACCTTCGTCGCTCGGTGGGCTGGCCAGTAGGCGGCGAACAGCGCAACGCTGAGCAGCAGGAAAGGCACAAAGACAAGGGTCGGGCCATCGAAACGGCTGACCTGGTAAAGGCTCGTCTGCAGCAGTCGCGAGGCAAACACAGACAGCAACAATCCGATTCCACAGCCTCTAGCCGATAGCAGAGCTGCGCGTTTCAGCACTTGCCAATAGATGCTGGTCCGGTCCGCTCCCAGCGCCATGCGCACTCCGAATTCCCGTGTCCGCTCGGCAACCAGGTAGGAGATCACTCCAAAGAGGCCGATGGCTGCCATAACCACAGCGACGACTGCAAGGCTGCCCAACAGCAGTACCGTGAAGCGACGCTGTGCCAGCGATTCCGAAACCAGCTTCGCCAGCGTGGTTGTGTTGTAGATTGGCAGATCTTTGTCGACCGCCCAGACCTGCTGTTGTACTTCCTGGAACAGTCCCTCGTCCGGGTTTTTGCTTCGCAACACAAACGCCGTGCGCCCACTGACGCCGCTTTCTACCTGATACATCGACGTGTAGATCATCGGAGGCGGATCGGCATCCAGCGCTGAAATATGAACATCTGCCGCGACCCCAGTGATCGTGAAGAAGGCTCGATCACCCCACTGGAATCGTCCTCCGACGGCGCTCCGTCCAGGAAAATACTCCCTTGCCAGCTTCTCGCTGATGATGGCCACGTTCGGAGTGTCGGGGCGATCTTGCTCGGTGAAATCCCTGCCTTCGAGCAACGAGATTCCCATTGAACGAAAGTAGCCGGGGCTGACCCAAGAGTTCTCCGCCCAGTGATAGTCGTCCGCGGGAGCGTGCTCAAGGCGAAAACCGATCTGCCGCGCGTCGCTCAGCGGAAGATGACTCGCCGTCGCGACGGCGGTCACTCCCGGCAAGTGCGAAAGACGATCGAGTAACGCTTTCTGTGCAGCCTGTCGTTTCATGGGATCCGGGTAGCGTGCAAGGTCGAACACGGTGCGGACTACAAATACCCCATTCGGATCGAATCCAAACGGTGAGTCCAGCAATCTCACGAAGCTCCGCAGCAGCAATCCGCCGGCGATGAGCAGCACTAGGGCTGCCGCAATCTCAACCGTCGCCACGGAATTCTGCAGCTTCTGCGTACCTCGCGCCGGACCAGCCTGAGTCGACTCCTTCAAACACGTTTGCGGTGTCACATGCGCGAGCCGCCAGGCAGGCACGAAGCCGAACAGAAGAGCGGTCACGACCGAAAGTCCCAGCGTGAACAACAGGACATTGGGATGCAGCATTACGTCGTGCAGACGGGGAACGTCCGCGGGCCCGAACCGTCGGAGCCCCGCAATCGATGCTGCCGACACGATGATGCCGACACTCGCCCCGCAAATAGACAGCAGTACACTTTCCACCAAGCATTGCCGCACAATACGCGCCGGGTTGGCACCAATAGCGCTCCGCACCGCCATTTCCCGGCTTCGATGACTGGCGCGGGCCAGGAGCAGATTGGCAACGTTGGCGCACGCGATAATCAACACGCATGCAACCGCCAAAATCAGCAGGATGACAAGCGGCTTGGCTTTTTCCACCGTGCGCCCAGCAAAGGCCTGGGCTTTGGGCACCACGCGCACCGTCCCGGAGTAGCCATACTGCTGCATGAATCCCGTCGCAACATTCTCGACATCCTTCTGCGCCTGTTCTTTGCTGATGCCCGGCTTCAGGCGCCCGATCAGTCCTACGCCAAACTCTCTGGTGCGATTCTCGGGGCTGAGGAGATCTGGCTCAAAGGCAATCGGTACCCACAGATCGGCCATTTCGGAAAGCGGCGCTCCATCGAAAGGAAAGCGGAATGAGGCCGGCATCACTCCGATTACCGTGAACGGTTTTTCATCTAGCTTTACGGTGTGCCCCAGAATGGTGGGATCACGGCCGTACTGGCGCTCCCAAAGTGCATGCGAGAGAACGACGACGCTACCCGAACCGTACCGATCTTCTTCCACGGTGAAGCCGCGCCCGAGCTCTGGCGAGACTCCTAGCAAAGCAAATGCCGAGGCTGACAAAGCGCCCGCGTTCACGCGTAAAGGCTGACCAGCGCCTGTAAGATTGAAGCCCGCACTCTCATACGCCGCAAGCTGCGAGAAAGAGCGATTGCGGTCCCGATAGTCCTGATACTCCCCCGCCGAGACCCCAATTTCGTCCGCTGACATTTCCGGCAAAGTTTCCGAGACGAGCACGAGCTTCTCAGGCTCGCGATAAGGCAGAGGCCGGAGAAGGACCGTATCCACTACGCTGAATATCGCAGTACTCGCCCCAATCCCGAGAGCCAAGGTCAACACTGCAATCGCGGTGAAAGCCGGATTCCTGGCCAACATGCGCCAGCCGTATCGGATGTCTTGCAGCAAAGCTTCCATTTTCTATCTCGATTGCTAAGCGCCCACCGCTGGAGTTGCCTCGGCACTTGCCGGATCTTTCACGATCCAACCATCGAACAGCTGGATCGTCCGGTCGCTGTAAGCGGCGTTGGCCTCGGAGTGCGTCACTTGAATGATGGTGGTTCCCTGGTCATTCAGCTTCTTAAACAACTCCATAATTTCCTTTGCCTGGCTGGAATGCAGGTTGCCCGTGGGCTCGTCAGCGAGAATCAGCTTCGGATTCCCCACAACCGCCCGCGCCACTCCCACCAGCTGTTGCTGTCCGCCCGAAAGCTGATTCGGGAACAAATCTTTCTTGCCTACGATTTGAAATCGATCCAGGATCTCAGCCACCATGCTGGCGCGCTGCGAGCGGGAGACGTTGCGGTAAGAAAGCGGAACATCCAGGTTTTCGTACACCGTAAGGTTGTCCAGCAGATGGTAGCTCTGAAAAACGAATCCAATATACTTGCGATTCAGCTCTGAGCGCTTCTTCCGATCAAGCTGGTGTACGGCGTGCTCAAAAAGGAAATACTCACCTGCCCAACTGTCATCCAGCATGCCGATGATGCTCATGAGCGTGGACTTCCCCGATCCCGAGGGCCCCATAATCGTCAGGAACTCACCTTCCCGAATGTCCAGGCTGATGCGGCGCAGAACATAAGTAACTCCGGCGCCAGTCTTGTAAGTGCGTTCGATATTGTGGAGCTGAATCATTTCTTCTCCTCACAACCTGTCGTCAGCCGGATGTCGCTCTCGCTACTCATATCGTAAAGCCACCATCGGATCGACCTTCGTTGCTCGTCGTGCGGGCATGTAACTGGCGAGCAAAGCGACGGCGCTTATAACAACCACGGTTGCGGTGATGGTCAGCGGGTCTGCCGGGGCAACGCCATAGAGATAAGCCGCCAGAACCGGACCGACGGCAAGGGATGCCGCAAGGCCCAGCGCAATGCCAGCCAATGCGAGAAGCATGCCGTCCCTGAGAACCAGCCCCAGTACATCGAAATTCTGAGCTCCCAGAGCCTTGCGAATTCCAATTTCGCGGGTGCGCTGTCCGACGACATGCGCCAGCAGCGCATACACGCCGATCGCACCCAGAAGCAGCGCCAACAGTCCCGAGTAAGTAACTACAACGCGTGCCACCAGCACCGGCGTGAACTGATAGCGCAGCCATTCGGTAAGCGGGCGGTCCTCGCTGATTGGGACGTCTGGATCGACATCTTGGATGGTCCGTCGAACGGCTGGCAGCATCTGTTCCGGTTCGCCCTCCACCCGCACAACAATGCGCGCGTCGGCTGGATCGGAAACCCAATCCGGATCTTGCCAATAGTTGAGATAGACAAAGGACGGCGACCTCTCATTCTGTGCGTGATATTGTGTATCTTGGCTGACGCCGACGACTTGGTAAGCGCGGTCGTCAATCAAGACTCTGCGTCCAGAGGGGTCTTGGTCGGGCCACAAGTGTTTGGCCAATGTTTGGTTTACGATCGCGACCGGCGTGGTATCGGCTCGGTCCGCTTCGTTGAAGACGCGCCCCGCGATCAAAGGAATCCGCAACGCTCTGAAATAGTGAGGCCCTACTTCGTCAAAATGGATGCGAAAGGGATTCTGTGCGTCCACCGGTGAACTTCCCGGCAGCGAGACGGCGACGTGGCCTCCCCATCCCGGCAGAGGTAGATAAACGCTGGGGCTGGCGGACTCGACGCCGGGCAAGCTTTCAAGCTTTTCGATGACATGCTGCTGGAAGGTAATTGCTTTTTGTGGGCTGTAGCGGACCAAGCCGGGTCTGATCCGGAACAAGAGCACGTTGTTCGGATCGAAACCTGCTCCGGCGTAGATACGGTTCGCGCTGCGCACCAACAGTCCCGCACTGACCGCCAACACCAGAGCCATAGCCACCTGTGCGACTACCAGCGTCCGACGCATCCAGGTGTGATGAGGGCTAGAGGTCGCGCCCTGGTCTTTGAGGGCGGGAATCAACTGGAAGTTTCCCGCCTGCAGTGCCGGAGCCATGCCAAAGAGCAGAGTGGTGATCACCGCGAGGCCGAAGCTATATTCCACGACTGTGAAATCGAAGGGAATTTCGAAGTAGGCGCGTCGTGCCTCGCCAGCTAAGCCGAAATAGCCAATGAAGATTCCCTGAGCCCAGAGCGCAACCACAAATCCGAGCGCACCCCCAAGCATTGAAAGTGGCAACGTTTCGAAGAGCAACTGGCGAACCACGCGGCCGGGGCTGGCCCCTATGGCGAGGCGAACCGCAATTTCCTTTTTTCTGGCATGGTTGCGAGCCAGCAGCAGACCAGTCAAGTTAGCCGAAACGATCAGCAATACCACAATGACAGCACCGGCCAAAAGTTTGGCGGTGTGCTCGGTGCCGGCACGGTCCATCACCCTTACGCCGGCCAAGGGCGCCATCGCAACCGCCAGATTCCGATCCGTATCCGGATATTGCACTGCCAACTGGCTGGTCAATCCGTTCATTTCGGCTTCCGCTCCGCTGATGGTCTGGCCCGGTTTCAAACGGCCAATCATGCGGACTGGATGACAGTCTCGTTGCAATCCGTTGCAGGAGCGAAATCCAACCGAGAACATCATCGCCGGCATCCAGACGTCAATGGCCTGGCCGCCGGCATTGAGACTGCCGAACTCGCGCGGCCCGACGCCCACGACCGTGAACACCGCTCCGTTGAGTCTCACGTCCTTGCCAACAATTTCGGGATCAGAGCCGAACTCACGCCGCCACAGGTCAAAGCCGAGTACCGCGACCGCGTCTCGATCCGGCACCGCCTGCTCCTCCGGGAGAAAAAATCGCCCGAGCGATGGCTGCAGTCCTATCAGAGAAAAGTAATTGTCGGAAACAACGCTGCCGTTGATATCCCTGGAGTTGCCGTTGGCAACCAGATTGACCTGCGAGTAAGGATACTCAGAGGCCAGCCCGAAAAACACGGTGCTGTGTTCGCGGAAGTACAGATAATCCGGATACGAGAAAGTGCCGTACTCGTGTTCGTGTTGTCGCGCGGTGTAGGCGTATATGTCCACCAGAGATTCGGGCCTCGGCACTCCCGACGGAGGACGCAGCAAGAGGGCATTGACTAACGTGAAGACGGAGATGTTTGCCCCTAAACCCAGCGCGAGGGTGATCAAAGCCACAGCAGTGAAGCCGGGATTCTTCCCCAACATGCGGAGGCCGTAGCGCACATCTTGAAACAAACTCTCCATAGACTCTCAGGCTTACTCGTATCGCAAAGCCACCATGGGATCGACCTTCGCCGCCCGTCGCGCTGGAAAGAACGCAGCCGCTACGCCGACGACCGTCAAGATGATCGCAGCTGTGCCCATGACCTCGGGGTCCGTGCTGCGAATGCCAAATAGCTGACTGGAAATCAGCCGCGAAGGCAGCAGCGAAATCCCCCCGCCCACAGCCAACCCCATCAGAACTGTCTTAAGTGCAGCTCGCACCACCATCCACTGCACTTGGCCAAGCCGAGCCCCGAGAGCCATTCGCACTCCGATCTCGTGCGTCCGCTGGCTCACCGAGAATGAAATCACTCCGTAGATTCCAATCGCCGCCAGCATCAGAGCCAGCGTGGCAAATAGACCCAGCAATACCATCGAGAAGTGTCGGTCCGAAACCGTTTCGCCGAGAACATCATCCATGGTGGTGATGGCAGATCCTGCAATCGTGGGATCAACGCCTTGGAGCTTGCGTTTCACTTCCTCCCCCAGCATAAGTGGAGGCGTTTGGGTACGGCACAGCAGGACGAGGTTGGGCACAATTGCTGTCGTTCCGAAGTGCGTGGGCTGAGTGTAAGGAATAAAAACTTGTTCGTGCGGACTGGCAGCGAGTCCGTCGTTTCTTATATCGCTCACCACACCGATGACCGTGCGCGTGCCTGGCGTCACGACGGGAAAGTTCACGTGCTTGCCCAAGGCGCTTTGGTGGGGCCAGTGGCGCTGCGCGAAAGTTTCGCTGACAATCGCGACCGGATCGGCACTCTGGTTGTCTGCCTCGGTGAAAACACGACCCGCCACCACCGGTATCTCCAGAGTAGAAAAGTACCGCGGGCTCACGATGGCCGCGTAGGTCAAGGGCCAGCGGCCCGGCGCGGGTTGCGGTTCGCCTTCGGCCCAGTACCAAGTCCCCCAATCGTCGCCCTGAGTGGGCAAGGCACGCGCGAAGGCTGCCGATTGCACTCCGGGTAGTATCGAGATTTGATCGAGCGTCCTCTGCTCAAAGCGTAATTTGTCGTCGTCGGTCCGGTAAGTTCCATGTGGAAGCGAAATACGGAGCGAGAGCAACTGGTGCGGGTTGAATCCGGGATCCACGGCACGGAGTTTGGCAAAGCTTTTAATCAGCAGACCAGCAGCAATCAGCAGAACCACGGAAATGGCGACTTCGGAAAGCATAAGGGCGCTGCGCAAGCGCACACGGCCCACGCCGGCTGTGAACGAGCGGCCTTCCCGCAGTTCCACCCCGCCGTGGCCGTGCGCAACGCGAAACGCCGGAACCATCCCAAAAACAATTCCCGCGAGCACTGACAGCGCCAGGGTGAACCACAGCACCGCGTGGTCGATCACGGGTCCGCTGCGCGGCAACCGATCGCCGCCAAGCCGCAGGATCAAACCGAACGTTCCGTCAGCCAACCCAAGACCAGCGGCCCCACCGATCAAGCTGAGCAGTACGCTCTCAGTCAGCAATTGCCGAATGACTCGAGCGGGCGGTGCTCCCAGCGCTGCGCGTATTGCAATCTCCCTCTGACGCAGAGAGGCTCGAGCCAACAGCAGATTGGCCACGTTCGCGCAGGCAATCAGGAGCACAAAGCCAACCGCCGACAGCAACAACAACAAGGCAGGACGAGTGTTTTCCACCAGCCTATCTTTCAGAGGAACGGCCCTCAGGGAAACGAGAGCGTTCGATTGCGGATATTGCCGCTGCAACTGACTTCCGATCGCATCCAATTCACCCTGGGCGGCTTTTGAGCTGACGTCCGATTTCAGGCGGGCCACGGAATACATGGCCCAGTGGTCGTCGCGTACGCGCTGGTAGGGCCAAGCGCCTAAGGGTAGCCACACCGCTCCGTTGTGGTAAAACGAGAAGTCACGAGGAAGGACTCCGGCAATTGTGAAAATCCTTCCATCCACCGTCAGCGTCCGGCCAATCGCGTTCGGGTCAGCCCCCATCCGCGTCTGCCAAAAGGCATACGAAAGCAGTGCGGTATGACCAGCTCCGGGCTCATCGTCGGCCACGCCAAAACCGCTGCCAATGAATGGACGCACTCCGAGCGCGGGAAGCAATCCGTGCGTCGCGTAAGTAATGTCGATTCGCTCAGAGCCATCTTCCCTGCCATAGACGCTGGCGGTATTGCAATACCATCCGATGTGTTCGAAGGAATGCGCCTCGCGCTCGATATAATCCGCATCGGGCACCGAAAAGCCTAGCTCCGGAACTTGAGGTTGGCTTTCAGCAAGAAACAGCAGCCGATCCGGGTCAGGATAGGGCAATGGGCGCAATAAGACTGCATTCACCAGACTGAAGATTGCCGTGTTCGCACCGATGCCGAGCGCCAGCGTGATCACCGCCACTGCGGTGAAGCCAAGCGACTTCCGCAGAATGCGGAAACCATAGCGAACATCCTGAAGGAGATTCTCCATAACTTCACTATCAATTCACCTCGACGCTCTCCTCGACTACGCGTCCGTCAAACATGTGGATGGTGCGCTCAGCGTGCCGCGAAAAACGCGGGTCATGCGTGACCATGCAGATGGTCGCACCTTCCCGGTGCAAATCACGCAACAGGTCCATCACCGCTTCGGCGTTACGAGAATCCAGGTTCCCGGTTGGTTCGTCAGCCAGAAGGATCGCGGGTGAACCAGCCAATGCGCGGGCTACAGCCACGCGCTGCTGCTGTCCACCAGAAAGCTGTGACGGATAGTGCTTGGTCCGGTGGTTCATTCCTACACGCTCCAGGGCATTGTGCACCCGCTCTTTGCGTTCATTCGCTGCCATGCCGCGATAAGTCAGCGGCAGTTCGACGTTCTCGTATACCGTCAAATCGCCGATGAGGTTGAAACTCTGGAAGATGAATCCGATTTCGCGATTGCGGATGCGCGAACGCTGGCTGATGTTGAGATTCGCGGCGGCGTGCCCATTCAGCACATAGGTCCCGTCCGTCGGAGAATCGAGTAGCCCAATCAGCGCCAGCAGCGTCGACTTACCCGAACCGGACGGCCCGGCAATCGCCACATATTCTCCTTTGCGAATCTCCATGTGAATTCCGGACAGCGCATGGGTCTCCACCTCGTCCGTGAAGAAAACCTTGGTGATGTTCTCCATACTGATGATCGTTCCTGCGTCGGCCATCGAAGTTCCTTTCTCTTTTCTCTTTCAGCGCTCAGCCCTATTCCAGACGAACGCGATCATAAGAATCCCAGCGAGACATGTCGGAGAGAATGACCTGGTCGCCTTCCTTCAGCCCTTGCAGAATCTCAACTGTATTGACCGAGCTGCGGCCGAGCTTGACCTGAGCCCGCACCGCGTTATTTCCGTCGGCTTCCAGCCTGAACATTCCCACCGTGCTCTGTTCCTGCCCGAAGGCCGGGCGTCCCACATACAACACGTTGTCCATCTTCTCCAGATCGATGGTCCCGTCCACGCTGAGATCCGGCCGCGCCCCTTGCGGAAGCTGGGCGTCCAGCGTCACATCCACGGTCACTGTCCCATTCACTACAGACGGATCAATGCGCACAACGTGACCAGGAATTACTCCATTATGTGTATCGACGGAGGCTGGCTGTCCGATCTGAATGTCTTTCGCCTGGGTCTCCGCAATCTTCAACTCCGCCTTCAGCCGCTGCGGCTGAACAACTTTCGCAAGCGTGGTACCGGGCGTCACGAATTGTCCAATCTTCAGAGTTTGTTCCTGCAGGACTCCATCGATCCCGGCCCGCACTCGCAGGTGGTCGAGTTGGCTCTGCTTCAACTGTGCCAGGGCGCGAAACTCTTCTACTTCGGCCTGTTTCGCCTGAAGTTGCGCTTTGAGTACTTCGCTGCTATTGACCAACCTTTGTTTCTCGATGTCGTTCTGAGTACCCAGTTGCTCCGCTTTTTGATTGGAAACCTTCATGCTGAGTTGCGAGATTACGCCGAGCTTCGCCAATTCAGAATCGATGTCAGCCTGCATCTTGGCTTGGCTGTATTCCGACTGAGCCTGCGCCGACAACGATTTTTGCGCTAACACCTGGCTGGCCAGCGCCACTTCCAGGTTTTTGTAGTCCGCTTCAGCCGCCTTGAGCTTCCACTGCGCATCCAGCGCCTCTTGCGTCAACTGGGGATTGCTCAGCTCGAGTAGTATCGTGTCGGCCTTTACTTGAGCCCCAGGAAGTTCGAGGATTTTATCCACGCGTCCTTCGGTCACCGCTGGGAGGAACTGGATCGACCCCTCCATCGGGACCAGCGTTCCCAGACCGCGCACCTGCCGCAACACCGAGCCGCGTTTCACTGTATCCACCCAGACCGTAGACCGCTCAACCGTCGGGGCGGCGGGCTTCAGCCGAGACAGTCCCATGGTCACCAAGGCGACGAGCACGATTCCGACAGCGGCATATATGATCTGGCGGCGACGACGCTGACCCGCGACGGCTGGGCGAGCAATATCCATTTGCCTTAAGGAATGGCACGCGCACAGCCACTGTGCTAACTAGCTAAGTTACTTGTCTCCATATGCTTACCACCAAACGAAGCGTTGTTCAACGAAGTCGTTCTGTTCATTCATGGGAAGGAAGTGTCCGAATATGAACACCCTCGAGACTGAGAGGGCTGACAGCGTGCCTGGGTTGCGTATCCCAACTTCCATCGCGTATGCTGGCAGCAATCTCGTCGGCAATTACCAGCAGCCAAAGGAGAAAAGGAACAAATGACCGTTGTGCGCAATGGAAACCTCCGCAAGCACCTTCTTATAGGACTGGTGATTCTTATGGCTACCTCAACCTTCGCTGCTTCGAACCTCTACAATTTCACCCTGCCCAGCATCGACGGCAAACCCATGCCCCTGGCCGACTTCAAGGGCAAGGTAATCCTGATGGTCAACGTAGCCAGCCAGTGCGGTTTCACTCCCCAGTACACTGCGCTTGAGACCATTTACAACAAATACAAGGATCAGGGCTTCGTCATCCTTGGCTTTCCGGCGAACAACTTCGGACAGCAGGAGCCCGGAACCAACGAAGAGATCAAAACTTTCTGCTCGCGGAAGTACAGTGTGACTTTCCCTCTGTACTCCAAGATTTCGGTCAAGGGATCGGATCAGGCGCCGCTCTATCAATACCTAACCAAAGACGCCGACCCGTCGCACAGTGGAAACATCAAGTGGAACTTCACCAAGTTTCTAGTCGACCGCAACGGCAATGTAGTGCAGCGCTTTGAACCCGCGGTCACGCCAGATTCCCCGGATGTGACTTCCGCGATCGAGAAGCTACTGAAGCAGTAAGAGCCCTGTAGAGACGTAGCTAGCTACCTCTCTACAGATAACCCTTTGTCATTCCGAAAGAGCGCAGCGACGAGGGATCTGGGTTTCGCCCGGCCACGCAAGACCCAGATCCCTCGCTTTGCTCGGGATGACAAATAGTGCGCCTGACAATCCTGCTACAATCTCCCCGCGCCCCGAGCAATCCAAAACTGCTGCTATGGACTTCGACCAGCTCGAAACTTTTCTCGAAGTTGCGCGGCTCAACTCCTTCTCCCGTGCCGCGGAGAGGCGGTTCCGCACCCAGCCGGCAATCTCATCACAGATTCGCTCCCTCGAAGAGGAAGTCGGCGCGAAGCTGTTAGACCGCTCCGGCGGCAAGGTCTCAGTCACCGCATCGGGAAAGCTGTTCCAGAAATTCGCCGAACAAATGGTGGGATCCCGCAAGGCCATGCTGACCGGCATCGCCGAATCCGAGCGCGTGCCTCGCGGCCAGATTGTAGTCGGCGCCAACGAAGGCACCTGCCTGCATATTCTGCCCGAGGTTTTCGCCGAGTTCAAAAAGCAGTACCCCGACGTCAGCGTGAATATCAAACGCGCGGACTACGCCAAGATTCTGGAATCGGTGGTCGATAACTCCGTAGACTTCGGCGTCGTTTCCCTGCCCGTGACCGACGCCCGGCTGACCGTCGTACTGATTCATCGCGACGAACTCGCGATTATCGCTCCGCCGCAGCATCCCTTAGCCAAGAAAAAATCAGCCACCATGGCCGAGGCTGCGAAGTTCCCTTTGGTCGTGCCCAAGATCGGACATACGCGCGATGCGCTGGAGAATCTTTTCTACGAACGCAAACTCAAGCCGCACTACACCATGGAGCTTGACTCCAGTGAACTGCTGAAGCGCTTCGTAGCCGCGGACGCCGGTGTGGGCTTTATCGCCCGCTCCAATGTGCTGGAGGATATACGCGCCAACGCGCTGGCGGTCATCGCCATCTCCGACGCTACGATTCGCCGCGATCTCGCGCTGGTCTTCCGCAAAGACAAAGCCCTAAGCCGCGCCGCGCTCGCCTTCATCGACATCGCAGTAAGAATCAAAGGCGTCGACGCCGTGGCTTCAGGGAAAGGTTAGTCAGAGCAGGCCCGATCCCAGTTTTTGCTCTGTCACCCTGAGCGGAACGGAATCGTTCGAGCAGCGAGCGATTCTGTGCAGTCGCGGGACCCCGCGTCTGCTCGGGGGCTGGCCCGTGGTTTCACCACACGAGTAAGCCCAGATGAGCAATGCGAGGGCTGGTCTAGCCATGAAAAGTGCGCTAAAACGCTGTGGTACCGAAAAGTTGGCAAGCTCCCTAAACCGCCCATTGTCTTCCAAGCTGCTGATTCAGGTGGAAATATGAATCTCAAAATTTGGTACCCCCTTCAATTTGCTAGTCTGGAAATAGAAGCAAATTAAACAGGCGCGACCGGAAATCCGGCTCGCGCCTTTTTTATTGGAGTCCGACGAAAAAGAAATCAGGCAATCCACGCCAGCGGACACGGCAGATCGCACTCTCCTGGCCCGCGCACCGCTCAACGCCAAAGAGAAAGGCGAACTGGGGCGAACTGGCCTTCCTGCACAAAGCAGCAAGCCTGGGCTTTGGCGTGGCTCAGCCGTATGGAGACAAGGAGCACTACGATTTCATCCTCGACTCTGGCGAGCGCTTCTGGCGGGTGCAGGTAAAGTCAACCTCGTGTGCCGAGGCCCGACCACAGCGGCTATATCGTCGCCGCCTGGCATAGTGGCCAGAAATACAAGGTCAAACCTTACCGGGGCGACGAGATTGACTTCTTCGCGGCCTATATCGTTCCGCTTGGTATTTGGTATGTAGTTCCGGTGAACCAACTCGCATCCCTCCGCTTCCCGCGCTTGCATCCTTCCGGCTGCAGGAGCGGAGGCGGTTGCTTCGAAGCGTTTCGTGGAGCCTGGCATCTGATGGCGCGGGAGCAGACTTGCCCCAACCCCGGACACCGAGCCCGGTCCGCACAAACCTCCACAGCAAGCATTTCATCAAATATGCGGGCTGGCGTGCGCCGTCGTTTCCAAATGCAAGTCTGGCCTTCTCGCCAGCAAGGACGGGAAGGGCACAAGTCCACAGCTTGCGGAAAAACGTCGGAATCGGCGGCGGGGACCTTGAAAGGGCGCGGCTTGAGCCGCGCCGTGCATCGTTTTCAGGGACTTACGGCACGGCTTGGAAGCCGTGCCCCTTCAAAACTCCAACCCGCGAGCTTTTCCGCAGCCTCTTCAGTCGTGCCAGAAGTCGTCAAAGAAGCATGGCTTCAGCCGCTGAAGCTTGGCTCGCTGCATCCAGCTCGACCGATCCATCAACGCACAAAGACGAGCCCTTACGCTATCATCCATTCCACGTTAGAATCTTTTCGCGTGCGAATCTCAGGATTTCAGTTGGTGGTGGTCGCGGGTCTCTGTTTATCCTCGGCGCTCGCCCAGACTCCGCGTAAGGTCAGCCCCAAAGAACTCCCGCCCACGGCTTTTAAACTCATTTCCGTCAAGACGACGGGGACCCAGCGCTACAAATCAGAAGAAATTGTCGCTGCGAGCGGCTTGCAGATCGGGCAAGCCGTGAGCGAGGACGATTTCAGGAAGGCGGCACGGCTGCTTAACGACACCGGGGCGTTTAGCGATGTCCTTTACAACTTTCAGTACTCCTCCGAGGGTACCAAGCTGGAGTTGCAGCTCCACGATGTCGAGCCGTTCGTTCCAGTTCGCTTCGACAATCTGGTCTGGTTTTCGGATCAGGAACTGCTTGACCAGCTCCATGCCGCGGTTCCGCTGTTTCAAGGACAACTCCCCGTCGCTGGCGAACTGGTAGATCAGGTTTCGAACGCCCTGCAAGGTTTGCTGATCGCACACAAGGTGCAAGGCGAGGCCAACTATCTGCGCGCTGGACCGGAAGATGGCCCGGTTGAAGCGTTCGTTTTCACGGTGGTGGGTCCTCAGATTCACATTCGCAATATCGCATTCGCAGGAGCCGGTGAGGCCGAATTGCCCTTGCTTGAATCCGCCGCCAGAAAGCTGCAGGGTGCCGATTTCTCGCGTTCGATCCTTCGCACGCAGGAGGACAAGGATTTCCTTCCGATCTACCTCCAGCGAGGATATTTGAAGGCGACGTTCGGCGATGCTCAGGCCAAGGTGGTTGAAGGCAGTCCGCAAGAAACCGCTGTGGACGTGACTTTCCCCGTCGATCCCGGACGCCAATACAAGCTGGCGGAAATTGAGATCGGGGGATATAAGTCGTTTTCCGCGGAGACGCTGCGGCAGCTGATGCACGCGGAAATGAATCAGCCAGCCAATAGGGTTCAACTCGATACCGACATAGAAGCCATGAAGAAACTCTACGGTACCCGCGGATACATGGCGGTCGGTATCCGGCCCGATATGGAAATGGACGACGCAAACTCTACCGTAAATTACGCTCTCCGTATCCAGGAGGGCGACGTCTATTCCATGGGCGATCTCGACATCCGGGGCCTCGACTCGCGTATGAGTGCGCGCTTGGAGGACGATTGGAGATTACGCGGCGGCGATCCCTATGACTCCAGCTATCCCAAACAATTTCTGGACCGGGAGGAGAAAGAGATCTCGGTCATGTCCGACTGGGATGTCAGTGTGCGCGAATCGCTCAATGCTAAAGAGCACACCGTAGACGTGACCTTGCGCTTCAATCAAAAACCGCGATAACCGCAGCGAAAATCCTTGACGCGTACTGCTATCGCCTTTCAAATGGATACATCTAACAAGCAGCAGCATACTTATTCAAGAGGAGAGAGGATTTGATGCGATTCACGCGAAAGTTCGCAGTTTCTCTGACCAGCGTTCTGTTGGGCGCAGCTCTAATTCCAACCTCATTCGCGGCCAAGCCCGAGTCCTTTACGGGAACAGTGAGCGATGCCATGTGCGGGGCCAAACATATGATGGAAGGCGACGACGCTGCCTGCCTTCGCGCCTGCGTACAAAAGGGATCAAAATACGCCCTGGTCGTGGGCGGAAAAGTTTATACCCTCGATACCAAGGACAAAGCTACGCTGGACAAGCTCGACAAGCTGGCGGCGGGGAAGGCCACGGTAAAGGGCGAGGTCGATGGCGACACCATAGAAGTCAGTTCAGTCGCGGCTGCCAAGTAGAGTCGGTGTCTGGATCGAACCAGGCGGAAATCCGAGTCCGGATTTCCGCCAAACTTTTTTGTTCCGCGAACCAATTTTCATATTCCCTTTACAATTCGCTATGTTAGATTTGACCACTCATCTAACTCTCGGAGGAACAACGAATTGGGCAAAGATATGGTCCCCAAAAAGATTTTCTTCACCAAGGGGGTCGGCAAGCATCGCGAGCGTCTAACTTCCTTTGAGCTGGCGCTGCGGGACGCCGGCATCGCCGCGCAGAACCTGGTTCGCGTTTCATCCATCTTTCCGCCACAATGCAAGCTGGTGCCGCGCTCGCAGGGACTGAAGTATCTGAGCCCGGGCGAAGTGGTCTTCGCGGTGGTTGCGGAGAATTCCACGCGAGAGCCGCATCGCTTGCTGGCCGCCAGTATTGGCGTGGCCATTCCAGCTGACCGCAATACTTACGGCTACCTCAGCGAGCACCACTCGTTCGGCGAAACCGATGACTCCGCCGGCGAGTATGCCGAGGAGCTCGCCGCGGAGATGCTGGCTACGACGCTCAACGTTGAGTTCGATCCCGACCGCTCGTGGGACGAGAAGAAAGAGATTTACCGGATTTCGAACAAGATCGTTCGTACGGCGAACATCACTCAGTCGGCAGTTGGGGATAAACGTGGGTTGTGGAGTACGGTGATTGCTTCGGCTGTATTGATTTTTGACTAGAACACAACCTCTTTCGCTCCACTGGGGTCGTCAGTTTCTCACTCTTCACCCTCGGCTTGCGCCGTGGGCTGCAGTCTTACGCGGCTTGGTGGCTGCTATTTCCTTGCTCCCACCTTCTTCTTCCCTGCCGATTTTCCTTTGCCTAAGCGCTCCAGCACCGCCGCTACAACCAACGGCAATCCAACCGTGGCGTCCACAAACAATTCGCCAAACCTGCCCCCTTCCGCCGGAGGCACAAACTTGCCCCAGGAAATCGCCTCGCTGTAAGGACTCCCCGAGAGCCCGCCCCAGTAAACCGGCTCGGGACAAATTCGCACCCCGTAGTGGTAGCGTTTCAACGGAACATTTTCTCCGAGGCGCCGATGCCGCAACTCGCAGAAAGGCCCGAACTGTTGCGCCCAGTTGCGGGGAACGCCTCCGCCAATCGTGAAAATCCCAAGTCTGGTCTGCCGCAACAACGTGGCCGCGAAGTGCTCCAGATCTTCGAATGGATCAAACCGCAGCTTGTGCCTGCCGGTCGACTCGCGCAGCCGGTTGTTCAGCGCCACGTCCAGGCCTAGCTCTGAATCCGTAAATGCCGGCACAAACACCGGCACGCCCTTTTCGTAAGCTGACTTCAGAATGCCTCGTTGCCCCTTGGCATGCTTGGCCAAATGCGCTCCAATCGCATGATTCAGTTTGTAAGAGCACAGCACCTCGCTGTGATCCCAACCTTCCAATATTTGCGACATCACTTCCTCGACATCATCCAGGTTCTGCTCGGGCTCAAGCGTGTCGTAAACCCGGTTGTAGCCCTGCTCATAAAGCTCAGTATCCGAAACGTCCGGGTTGTAGCGGAAATGGGCTCGGCCCGTGGCTTCGACCAGGCCGTGAGCCATCAGCGCGCCGGTCGAGACAATCGCGTTTACGATCCCGCGATCGATCAGGTCGGCGATGATCAGGCTCTGCTTGGCCACGGTCATGGCGCCGGCCAGGGTCATCACTACGAAGCAATCCTCGTCCCGAGCCATGGCTTCGAGGACGTCGGCCGCCTCGCCGACTTGCCGACCGGTGAAGGCGGTCTTGCCCATGGCGCGCACCAGATCGTCAACCGACCGCACAGAGCTGAGGTCTAGCGATTCCAGGGGAATTAATCGATCTTCGATCGGGTTGTGCAGCTTGCGATCGATTCCCACACCATCGTGATTGCCATTTTTCAAGGTCGCACCCCCAAGTCGCTTCTTATCGAAGCACTACTCTACTAGAATCTTGCGCGCTCTTGCTACCACCGCAGTTGTGGACAACTGAGAATTGGGAACTGGTATTCTATTTCGTCCCGGAAGGAGTATCGTTTTGCCGCCTGAGAAATTCCGCGTCGGACTGGTGCAGATGTCGATGACCTCCGACCCTGACGAGAATTTGCACCACGCCATCGAGCGCGTCGGTGAAGCGGCCGTCCGAGGAGCGCAGGTCGTGTGCCTGCCGGAGCTTTTTCAGACGCAGTATTTCTGTCAACGCGAAGATGCGTCCCTGTTCGATCTCGCCGAACCAATCCCCGGCCCCACCTCGGAAAAGCTGGCAGACGTAGCCAAGCAACTTAAGATCGTCCTGATTGCCTCGCTGTTCGAGAAGCGCGCCGCCGGTGTCTACCACAACACTGCCACCATGTTCGACGCCGACGGCACCCTGCGGGGCCTCTACCGCAAAATGCACATCCCCGATGACCCGCTCTATTACGAAAAATATTATTTCACGCCTGGCGATCTCGGTTTTCGCGCCTTCGATACCAAGGTTGGTCGGGTGGGCACGCTGGTCTGCTGGGACCAGTGGTATCCGGAAGGAGCGCGGCTTACGGCGTTGCAGGGAGCGCATGTGCTTTTCTATCCCACCGCGATTGGATGGCATCCCGCCGAGAAGGCTGAGTTTGGTGTGGCCCAGCACGATGCGTGGCGCACTATTCAGCGAGCGCACGCCATCGCCAACGGTGTGTATGTAGCCGTGGTCAACCGCGTCGGCTTCGAAACCGGAGACGTTCGGGGAAAATCTGCTGCCGGAGCCGGACTGGAATTCTGGGGTGGATCATTCTTATGTGACCCTTTCGGCCAAGTAATCGCCGAAGCTTCGCATGACAAAGAAGAGATTCTCGTGGGCGAAGTCGACCTGAAAGCATTGGAAGATGTCCGCCGCAACTGGCCGTTCCTGCGCGACCGCAGAATCGACGCTTATGCCCCAATCACGAGTCGGTTGATCGATTGAGCGGCGGTTTTCAAGTAATCGGTCATCTCGAAAATAGAGTGTCATGCTGAGCGAAGCTTCGGTATCCGAAGGATTCGGGCGCAAGTAGGGATTGCTCGCTTTGCTCGGAATGACATACCAGATTTACGAGATGACTTCTGTATCCGTCTAGATCTGCTGAAAAACATGCCGGCTACGTTTTCAATGTCAGGTGACAAGCGAACGGCCCAAGGCCTCCGCATGCCTGCCGAATGGGAACCGCATGACGCCACTTGGCTGGCTTGGCCCCACCATCGCGACGATTGGCCCGGAAAGTTTGAACCGATCCCATGGGTTTACGGGGAAATCATCCGCTACCTGGCTCGCCACGAACGGGTTGAACTGATCGTCAACGATGCCGCTTCGGAGAAGCGCGCCCGCAAAGTACTCGACCGTGCGAATGCACTCAGTGACGACATTCACTTTCACCGTTGGCCCACGAACCGCATTTGGACGCGCGACTCCGGCTGTACGTTTATCACGGCCTCGAGCTTCGCTCGAATGGACAGCCGGGGGCGGCTGTCCCCACGTGTTTCAAACTTAGCTCAGGTGGATCGATCTGTAACGGGAGGGTATGACTTCGGTCGTGCCGGTGGACGCGTTGAAAGGAACCGGGCTTTAGTCCCCGAGGCGAGCCTCGCCGCGGTCAAGTGGCGCTTCAACGCCTGGGCCAAATACTCCAATTACCAGCATGACGAAAAAATCGGGACTCTCATAGCAAAAGCCGCTCACGCCCGTGAGTTCCGGGCTGTCTTCGGTAAGCAGCGGGTTGTGCTCGAAGGCGGTGCCATCGACGTCAACGGTCAAGGCACTTTGCTAACCACCGAAGAATGCCTGCTAAACAAGGTCCAACAGCGAAATCCGACGATGAAACGCAAAGACTACGAAAAAGTTTTCGCTGACTATCTTGGAATCAAGAACGTGATTTGGTTGGGCTCTGGAATCGCTGGCGACGACACTCACGGCCACGTAGACGACATCACCCGTTTCGTCGCCCCTGACACGGTCGTAACCGCAGTCGAGACCAATCCAGACGATCCCAATTACGAGGCCTTACGGGAGAACATGCGCTGCCTGCGCGCGGCCACCGATCACGACGGAAAGCCTCTCGCCATTGTCGAACTGCCTATGCCCGCGCCCGTGATCTTCGAGAGACGCCGCTTGCCCGCCAGCTACGCCAACTTCTATATCGCCAACGGCGTAGTTCTCGTCCCAGTCTTCAACGATCCCAACGACCGCATTGCTCTGGATATTCTGGCCGACGTCTTTCCCGAGCGCGAGGTCATCAGCATCTACTCGGGGGATCTGATCTGGGGCTTTGGAGCAATGCATTGCATGACGCAACAGCAACCGGCTCTCTAGCCACCTGCAACCGGCACGTACACCGACTCATCGTGCCGCAGTGCAAGCTTTCTGTCGGTAATCAGGCCCACTCCAGCGAGAACATAGAGCGCCATAGCCGCCAGCAAAAGTGCCTTCAGGCCAATGATCAAGGACAGGTTCTCCAGCAAGCCCCCGACGACGGCGCCAAGCATGTTGGTTCCCAAAGCCGCGCTCGGGGAATCGGTTACGCGAAATTCACTCGCAAACAAAAGCCCCGCGAAGAAAACAGGAACCGTGAATACTGCCGCTGCTACCCAGCCCACCAAGGTTGGGCTTCCCGGCAGTCGATGGAAAGGAAAGAGATAGGTGACCATCAGACCGGCTAGCAACCCGGCCAGGTACCAGTGCCTGGGCCATAGTTTGGTTTGGCGTTCGACGATAGTATTGGCGGCTAGCAGCGCCACGAGAATGGCGCCGATGACAATGCCGTTTACTTGCCAGGTCGTGCCGAAATACAAGGCCAGGCGGCTGACTATCTGCGTCTCCAGCAATAAGAAACCGGCTCCCATGCTGAAGAAGAAGAGCGACGGAACCCGCTGGCGCGCTTCCGGAATCTGTAGATAGAGGCCAGTTCCCAAGAGGAGCACAAGAAGTTCGATGGAAACGAAAATGCCCGGTAGCCAGCGGCCTTGCTGATAAAGATAGGGCCAGTCGTCGGTAGTCACGGGCACAGCAGGCGAGTCGAGAAAATCGGGACGATTCTCCGAGACGAACTTACTCAATGCGGAATCCGTAGCCAGCTGACGCTCGACTTGTCCCGACGCAGAAATAGCGAAGCACGTAGCTCCGGCCGTATAACTCGAGTCTGCCACAAAGGTGACCGGCGGCTTGCCGAATACCTGGGTCAGCATTTCTACCAGCCGCTTCCCAAGCCATGGGCGATGCACCTGAAATTTGATGAACACGACGCCGCCTGGAGCCAACAGCGACTTGGCCTCCTGAAAGGACTCTTTGGTGTAAACGAAATTGTCAATGCGCATGTTCGAGTAATCCGCCAGGGTGTGCGAATCGAGCAGGCCGAACAGTATCAAATCGTAAGTACCACGGGCCCGCTTCATGTAAGCGCGGGCATCGGTCACGTGGACAGAAACCTGGGGTGCGCTGTAAGGATGTTCGGGATGGGTTTTTCCTAAGGCCAGAATGCCAGGGTCGATTTCTACGGCATCCACCGAAACGCTCTCATGCCGCACCGCAGCAGCCACATCGTTACCGGTTCCTGAACCTACGATCAGCACACGCGGCGAAAGGGGCGCGAAAGAGAAGGGCAGGTTGTATGGGTTCCGGTCGGCAGCTTCGGAGAGCAGCTTGGGATGACGCTGCAGAAACTCTGGCGAAAGATCGACCATGAACTGATATCCGGTATGGTTGACCTCAACGATCGCTTTCCAGAATTCTCCGTTACGAAAATTCAGTCTTTCATAATCGATCGTCTGGTACGGAGTCCAAATGGTGAAATGCTCAGGGGTAGAAACATCGTGGAGGAGCAAGGCGGCAGGGATTGAGAGGCTCGTGAACACCAGGGCGCGGCGCGAATCAGGCTGCAGCAATCCCATCCCGAGGAAAATGACGGCCATCCAGACCGCAGGCCCGAGAGCGAACCAGGAAACCGCAAAAAATGTCAAAATCCCCAACAGGCTTGCAGCCAGGTTCCACGAATAACCTTGCAGCGGTCGCGCCGCCAACTCCAGCTGCTGGCTGACGACCTGTCCAAGCGGTATGAAGATGTAGGCCACCAGCAGAAGCAAGGCCGCGACCATCACAACCGCCACCAGGAAGTCCGGCCAGTGCCGGACCGTGTCGGATGCCCAGATCTGAATGTCCTGCGCAGCGCCCATGGACTCAGAGAGGTCTTCGAACATCCGCTTGCCGTACCATGGCCAACGGACGACCATCAGCAGGCCGAGCAGAGCGGTTGCAGAAGCCCGCCAGCGGACCGGCCGGCGCGCCAGAGCACAGCCCATTCCGAAGCCCAGGAAGCAGAGCAACAAGGCCAGATTCTTTACATAGGCAAAGATGCGGATTTCCGTGCCGATCCAGCGGATTAGGGCCAACTCGGCGAAGAGTGTGAGAAAGCTGGCTAAAATCAGCTGCTTCCAGCTCCAGTGGTCACACCCAGGTGCAGGGATCTCCTGCGCCGCGGTTCTTCTTCTCCAAACCAGCCAGACCAAGTAATAAAGCAGGAGTACGGCGGAAATGAAAAAGCCGGCAACACGCCAGTTCATCAAGACTCCGGGAAGAACTTACGGCAAGCATACAACGGCCACGCCACAGCCTAAAAGCTAAGATCTCACTTCTTATACTGCGTCGGCTGGGGACCCTTCTCCAGCATCTCGCGATTCCAGATCGCTCCCTCGCGCGTATAGCTGGCGAGCTCGAAGTCCTGGGTCAATTCCAGAGCGTCCACGGGACAGGCGTCCTCGCAGAGTCCGCAGAACATGCAGCGGCTCAGATCGTAAGTAAAGTTGGTGAGTTCCTTGCGGCGGGTCTGTTCGTTGCGGGCGCTTGTGACCACAATCAGGTTCTCCGGACACGCCAGCGCACACAAGTCGCAGGCAATACACATGGTCTCGTTAGTATCGGGATTCACGTTCAACCGCGGCGCCCCGCGATAACGCTCCGCTACCTGCGGCCTCTGCAAAGGATATTGTTCGGTATAGATTTCCCTGGGATCCTGGTAACGGAATGTGACCTTCAGGCCCTGAAGTAAATCCAACAAGAAGACTTTGCGTAGTAGGTTCGGAATCCCCATAACGGAGTAAGCATACCATCATCGCAAAAATCGCAGAAGTGGCCTTGCGCCTCTATCTGCCGGAAGGACGTAGGATTGCATCCACCCCAGGCGAACCACCCTTTTTCCGAACCCGATACAATGACCGTACCCCCCGTGTCCATGAACCAACGACGAACGGCCAAGGACGAACGATCAACGACTGTCTCCGACGAATTCTGGATGGAAGAGGCTCTGCGCGCCGCACAACGAGCGCTGGAAGCGGGCGAGGTTCCAGTCGGCGCAGTGGTCGTGCATGCCGGCGAGATTGTAGGTCGAGGCTGGAATCGCAGCCTCATCGACTCCGACCCCACCGCCCATGCCGAAATTGTTGCCCTGCGCCAAGCCGGTTCGAACCTGGGCAACTACCGCCTGGAAGATTGCGAAGTGTTCGCCACGATTGAGCCCTGCCCCATGTGCGCAGGTGCTCTGGTGCATGCACGGATAAAACGCTTGCTATACGGCGCTAACGATCCAAAAGCGGGCGCAGTCCATTCGGTGATGGAGGTGCTGAACCATCCCCAATTGAATCATCGAATGGAAGTACGCGGAGGCGTGCTGGCGGGTCGTTGTGCCGAGCTGTTGCAGACCTTCTTCAGGGACCGACGGGCGGAAGGTCGTTAATACACGAAGCTGGATTAAAACAGAAACGGCACAAACGCTTTCACTCGCCGTCCGCACTGGCTCGCCTCTCCGGCAATGCCCAGTCGTTTCTCGCCGCCCTGCATCAGGCGGCGGGCAAGTAGTGCGCCAGCCTAACCGCAATTGCCAAGCTCCGAGATCGAATTTCAGCCCGCCGTCGCAAATCCGCCGTGTATCTCAAGGCAGGTCTTCAAGGCACGAAGAGCATAAAGTGCATCGTCCAATGCTTCCTCTTCCTGAATGTTGTCTCCGGAAGCCTGAAATAGTTCTCTCGCCCTATCCAACATTACCCGCTCCGCATCCGTAATGCGCACGGACATTCTGTCGTTATCCGCTTCCATCAAAGCGGCAACGTAGAGGTTTCGCCAGCCCCAGGCTAGCGAGGATAGATTCTCAGCACTGGCCATTTTTGCGTCCTCCGCCCGCGTATACACCTACGGGACCGAATTACTAGAGAACAGATGGGCCCGCAATACAGTTAATCCTGTAGGCAGTTCAAAGAAAAGCCCAGCTGGTGGGGCAGGGCTTGGGTCTTAGCGGGACATGAGTCCACTTCACAAGTGGAGATGTGCTAACGGAACTGACCTCGATGGCTTGCTGGGCAGAACCGCCGGCTTGCCCCATCGATCCACTGGCGGCTCCGCCATTCGCAGACGCCGACGTTGTGGTACCCGTAATCTTAACCTCGTGACCAATATGTTCGCTTACCTTCGCCGTATCTCCAGTCAGCGGGAAGCTGTTCCCATTGTTGTCCGTCCGCCTGTACTTTCCGTTGGAGCTGCTGAAGCAGCCCTGAACGGTCGTTGGGAACCAGCGCTTGTCTGACTTGCTTGATTCGAGTAGTCCTGTGCAGCGAGCAAGAGAATCAACGCGACGCAAGCAATTGGAGGGCGAGCTTGGCCTCTGGATTCCTGTGAGCGGCCGCCTTGCGCAGCCACCGTTCGGATTCATGCAAATCGGCGGATACGCCATCGCCGTCCCGGTAGCGCAGTCCGAGATTATACTGAGCGGCGGCATTGCCTGCTTCGGCTGCTGTTGTCACCCAGCGCGCCGCTTCCACGCAGTCCTGATGAACGTAGCGTCCCAGCTCGTAGGCCATCCCTAAAGTAAAAGCCGCAGCGTCGTCTCCGTATTTGGCCTGGCGCCGCAGCCCGTTAATCTCGTAGCGGCTTAGTTGCTGCAAGACGGACGAAGTAGCCAGGTCGGTGATTTGCTCGTGGCTGGCTGCAAGCGAACGGAACGGGGCGGGACGCCGGGATTGGGTGCTTTCGATCTTCTTGGCGGGCTGGGACGGGGCGCGGGTTGACACGATCGCTGTCGGGGAGCTGGTCGCGACTGCAGCCTCGGCGGTAGAAGGACTCGGTGCCTGTGCCCCACGAAAGGGCTCATGCAGCCACGTTTCGAGAAGGAGCAAGTTGGCGATCACCGCCAGCAGCCAGACCGGTGTTGCAATGGCTACCGCGCGGAGCGATCGCAGAGTGAAATTGATCCGGAACCTTGACTCGTGGGTGAAAGTGTTCTGCAGACGCTTGAGAGCGGTTCCGAGATTCAATGACGAGCGCTGCGTCGTCAGCGCCTTCTCAGTTCGAAGCTGGAGAGCAGCTCGATAACGAGCGCCGGCTCCGCGAAGGCGCTTGAGCGTGGTTTGAAGATTGATGGGGGTTGCAACTATTACGGCGCGGAGCGACCGCAGGGTGGAATTGTCGCGGAATGTAGCTCGATAGCGAGCGACAACGTCCCGAAGACGGGTGCGGGTGGTTTCGAGATGGAATGAAGACGCGTGCGACTCCGGCCTTTTGTTATCCGGTGGCTTTTGCCAGACACTGGACGGTTTGGCGGGCGGGGCAACGGCTGGAGGTTGTATCGGCAGCCTCGGAGTGAGTTCGAACGATGCTAGTTCGACGGCGGTTACTTCGACCGGTACGGGTTCGACCGATGCCGATTGGAGAGCCGCCGGCTCACTGGTGAGCTTGGGCGAAAGCGAGATTAAACGCTTCACCGTGGCGTCCAGATCCAACATGCCAGTCTCGATTGCCTCTTGAGCCTTGACTAGTTCGGCAAGAGTTCCATACTCGGCAGAGGGAGCGCTGACCACGGCAGGTTTGCTGTCGGCCATCGTCACCATCGCCGGGGGTGGAACGACCGGTTCGATGGTCTCGGGGAAGCCCAAGCTTAGTGTCTCGATTCTGTTTTGAGACACAACAGGTTCTGCGATGCGATCGACCAGGGGATGCAGTTGATCGTGCAGGCATTGGAGAACCCAGGCAGCCGCTAACAATTTTTCAAAAGAAGGGTCGTCAAGGGTGAATCGCTGTTTCGTGCCAGAGCTCGGTGCCGCAGCCATGAGGGAGGGACCTCTCACAAAAGCGTATTCTTGCCGGGGTGGGAATCCTCGAGCCGCACCCATCGAGCGATGATACACCGTTTTTGTCATTATGAATCGTCGAATTGGCCGTCGGTGGCTCGGGCGCGGGTCAACGCCGCTGCGGTAGATGACTGGAGCTGTGAGTTTTACGCACCGGTCGTCCACCAATCGCAGACAACCAGCAATGAAAACCGTGGGTTGCGGTATTCTCTTAGAGTGCATTGTTCTTCACCCCCCCGAGACCGGGCATTGGTTCAGATTGTAGATTCCGCACTCGCCGATGCCGCCCGTCGAAGCGGCAAGTGGCTGGTGTGTCGTCCCGGGTGCACGCAATGCTGCATTGGCGTATTTTCCATCAATCAGCTCGATGCTGTCCGGCTCCGTGAAGGACTCGCGAATCTGGCAGACTTGGCCGCAGAGCGCGCAGACCGTGTGCGCCAACGCGCTCGGGAGGCGGTTTTGCGGCTATCGAAGGAGTTTCCCGGTGATCCAGCTACCGGCTTGCTGGATGAAAGCGACGAACCGGAACAACGCTTTACGGAATTCGCGAACGAGGAGCCTTGCCCCGCGCTCGATCCGGCGACCGGACTTTGTGAGCTTTATGAAGCGCGTCCGATGACTTGTCGCGTCTTTGGACCGCCCGTGGGTT
>Ga0210401_10000121_pt1 | contig 90735 bp, 83 predicted proteins | sample IncBWH32MmetaG_FD_150866 | JGI IMG/M metagenome (GOLD analysis project Ga0210401, IMG submission 150866) | Forest soil microbial communities from Barre Woods Harvard Forest LTER site, Petersham, Massachusetts, United States - Inc-BW-H-32-M | ecosystem: Environmental > Terrestrial > Soil >...
TGTCCTTTCCGGTGACCGGAAAATTAATTTCGGTGGCGCTGTGAACGGGCTTCTCGGATACAGTGGAGAGATCGTCGCGATACAGATTAATATCCAGGAATCCCACCGGCACGACGAGTTTTTCAAGCTCCTTTATTTTGTCGGCCAGTCGAACGGCCATGGGCACGCCGCGCCTACGAATGCCGATGAAGGCCAGGCGTTTCAAATCCTGTGTCTTTTCGAGAATCTCGTGCGCCAGCCGGACCAGCGTCCGATCGATTTCCGAGGCGCTCATCAACTGAGCTTTTTCGCGGGTGGGAGCCATGGGGCGAACGCTTCCGCTTCAGCGTAACACATCAATGCTTCAACCGATCGTGAATTCTCTTGGCCAGTTTTTCGATGTCTTCGGTCTTCTTGAGAGTGGCTATGGAGAGGACGTAGCGGTCGTTCTTCTCCAAGGCGGTTTTGAGTTCTTCGGCGAGTTTGGACAGCTCGCGGGCGTCGTCCAGCGACTTCTGGAAGTCGGCCTTCAAGATCTCGTCGCGCTGCAGTTTTCCGTTCGGAAGCCGTGTATCTTCGGGCGGTTCTTCTCCCGGACGGGGATGTGGGGGCGGCTGCGCCGAAATGACCAGCGCGAGAGCTAAGGCAAGCAGGATTCGCGTGCGCATAATCTTCCGACTTCATGATATCTTGGGCGTCATGCCGCAAGTCGATATGCATTCACCCGGCGATTTTTGTTGGATGGAACTGGGCACGACCGACCAGAAGGGCGCCAAGCAGTTCTACCAGTCATTGTTCGGATGGATGCCGAACGACATGGACATGGGGCCGAACGGCGTCTATACGATCTTTCGCTTGAACGGCCGCGATTGCGCCGCCGCTTACACATTGGGACAAGAGGAGCGCGCACACAATACGCCGCCGCACTGGATGCTATACATCGCGGTTGAGAATGCGGACGCGGCGGTCAACAAGGCGGCGGAGCTCGGGGGCAAGGTTATTGCGCGGGCGTTCGATGTCGGCGATGTTGGCAGAATGGCCGTCATTGAAGACCCAACGGGCGCGATGTTCACCGTTTGGCAGGGAAAGAAGAATCCTGGGATTGGTGTCGCCGGCGAACCAGGAGCATTCTGCTGGGCCGACTTGAGTACTGCGGATCCCGAACGCGCCAAGCAGTTTTACTCCGGACTTTTCGGCTGGCAACTGGAGGCAAGTGAAAAGGACCCGTCTGGTTATCTGCACATCAAGAATGACGAGAAGTTCATCGGCGGTATCCCGCCGGCGCAACATCGCGATCCTAAAACTCGACCCAACTGGTTGATCTATTTCGCGGTTGCCGATGTGGATGCCTCCGCTGCGAAGGCCAAACAGATCGGCGCTCGATTCTACGTTGAGCCGATGAGTATCGAAGGCGTGGGCAGGATGGCGGTGATGGCGGATCCACAAGGGGCGGTGTCGGCGATCTTCAAGGAGTCGCCACGGAGGTGAAATACGCGCACAATCTGAAGGACCAGCACAAGAGGGTGTCGACATGAGTGTCGACACGGCACGCAAAAGTGCGTGCGCCACAGTGGTCTCGCTTTTGCTACTGGCGCCAGGCTATGCGCAGCACACGCAACCCGTCGAGCAACGTATATTCCAGGCGATCAATCAAATCCGTCAGGAAAATAAATTGCCTGCGTTGAAATGGAACCCAAAGATCGCCGATGCGGCGCGATCACACAGCCGGCGCATGGCAACCAAGCGATTTTTCTCGCATGAGGATCCGGAGTTCGGCGGTCCGGGCAATCGCCTTAGCGCGGCCGGGATCGCGTGGCAGCTGTGCGGTGAGAACATCTTTGAAGAATACGGCGAGAGTGATCCAGTGCAGTCCGCCGTGCGCGGATGGATGCACAGTGCGGGCCACCGCAAGAATATCTTGACCCGGGGGTTCACCCATACCGGCCTAGGAGTTGCCATCGGTCACGACGGTACCTACGCAATCACGCAGATGTTCGCGGCTTTCTGACTTCACGGCTTCTGACGGTGACGCGGCCGATCCCGCATAATAGCGACATATGCAGGAGGTTAATGTCGGGATCATCGGGCTGGGCAACGTGGGAACGGGCACGCTCGGAATCCTGCTGGAGAATGCGGACCAGATCGCGCTCAAGCTCGGTTTTCATCTGCGGGTGAAGGCCCTCTGCAGCCGGACTATCGATAGCAAGAAACTGCCCGCTGCAGCCTCCTCGGTTCAAAAAACCAGAGACTGGCGCGAGGTGGTGACGCACCCCGAGGTCGACATTGTCGCCGAGCTGGTGGGTGGAACCGGGGTGGCGCGCGAAATCATCGACGCCGCTATCGCCAACAAAAAGTCGGTCGTTACGGCCAACAAGGAACTGATGGCGCTGTGCGGCGCCGAGATTTGGGAGCGGGCCATTGCGGCCGGAATCAACCTGGCGATGGAGGCGAGCGTCGCGGGTGGCATCCCCATCCACTCGGTTTTGCGCGAAGGAATTTCGGGCGATCGCGTCACCACGCTTTATGGCATCCTCAATGGCACGAGCAATTACATCCTCACCGAGATCGAGAAGCACGGGACGGCATTTGAAGACGTACTGAAGGAGGCTCAGCGGCTGGGTTACGCGGAGGCTGACCCGAGCGCCGACGTTGACGGGTACGACGCGCGGTCGAAGCTGGCGATTTTAGCTGCGCTCGCTTTTGGAGAGAAGATCACGCCGTCTGACATCTATAGCGAAGGAATTCGCCGCATCCAACCGTTGGATTTCCAATATGCGCACCAGTTGGGTCACACCATCCGATTGCTGTGCGCCGCGCGGCAGACCCCAGACGGGCTGATTCTTTCTGTACGGCCCGCGCTGATCCCGCAGTCGACCATACTGGCGGGCGTGAGAGGAGCTTATAACGCCGTCTGGGTACGCGGCACGTACGGAGAAGACACGTTCTACTATGGCCGTGGCGCGGGCGCGGCGCCGACCGGTGTGGCGGTGGTAAGCGATTTGATGCGGGTGGCGCGCGAGATCCGCTCCGGTAGTCCCGAGCGGGTGTCTCCATTCGCTCACGAGCGGCTGGGTGAGTATAAGCCGATTCCGGTGACGCTGCAGCACTCGGCTTACTATCTTCGATTTCGCGTGGTGGATCGCCCCGGTATCATCGCCGCGCTCTCCGGCGTGCTGGCGGACAAGCAGATCAGCCTGGAAGCAGTGTTGCAGCTCCCCAGTGAGAACAAGCGCAACCTGCCGTTCGTGATTACCGTAGAGCCCGCTTCCGAGCAGTCTATTCGGGAGGCGTTGGTGGACATGTCAACGCACGATTTTCTGGTTGAGCCTCCGCTTGCCCTGCCCATGGAGAAATCGTTATGAAAAAGTTGGTTTGTTTGTTCCTGTTTTGCGCGGCCGCGTTTCCGCAAGTGGCGGAGCAGGCCAACGAAGAGTACAAGACGAAAGAAGGGCGCGCTCGGGTTGCCAAAAACCAGGTCGATGCAGCGCGCGAGGAGCGCCAGAGGCCACGCGATATCGTGGACCAGATGGGTTTGACGCCCGGGCAATCGGTGGCAGACGTCGGGACTGGTCCGGGATTCATGCTGCCGTACTTGAGCCGCGCGGTGGGCGACATTGGCACCGTTTATGCCGAAGACATCCAGCAAGATTTTCTCGACCAGGCCAAGATCCGGGCCAACACGTTGGCTTTGAAGAACGTGAAGTTCGTGGTCGGCATCGATCGGGATCCGAAATTGCCGGCCAACACGTTATCGGGCGTTCTGATTCTGGACGTGTATCATCATTTCGACTATCCGGAAGCGATGCTCAGCCACATTCGCGACAGCCTGGTTTCCGATGGAAAGCTGGTGATCGTGGAGTATTATAAGCGGCGCGGTTCGATGCCAACTCGCGACGATCCGGATCGGCCGCTTACGCACATCCGGCTGGACGAGGACGATCTGATTAGCGAGGTGGCGGCGAATGGTTTCAAACTGACCGATAAGCACGAACTGGTGCCGAAGAGCCAGTACATCGTGACTTTTACGAAGAAGTAGGCCGTGCTAAGATTCCATTGAGACCCACGTAAACACCGGAGAGGTGGCTGAGTGGTCGAAAGCAGCGGTTTGCTAAACCGTCGTAGGGCCTTAAAGCTCTACCGAGGGTTCGAATCCCTCCCTCTCCGCCAGATGCAACCCGCTACCATACCCTATACAGGTCTCGATCCGTGTGAAAATTCGTACGATAGAAGCTGTATACTGGCAACGTCCAGCATTCAAAAGCGATGAGGTTCAGATGAGTCCAAAATCCTTCCGCCTGCCTCTCACTTGGCGAAGTATCGCGGCGATCGCGGCTACAATCATACTCATTGTTCCCGCGGAAGCGCAGATTCAGAACGCGGTCAAGAGGTCGTCTTCAACTAAAGCATGGCTCCCAACACGGACTCCAGATGGCCAGCCGGACTTACAAGGAATTTGGACCAACGCCACGATCACACCGTTCGAACGGCCGGACTCGCTGGCCGGAAAGGCAACCCTTACGGAGCAAGAAACGGCTGCGCTCGAAAACAGGGCGAGCGAAAACCGGGTGGACCGCCCGCCCAAACCGGACGACCCGGGCAATTACAACCAGGCCTTTTTCGATGGTGGAACTACGTGGCTGGCCACCCGGCAAAGTTCGCTGGTGGTGGAACCTTCAAACGGAAGAGTTCCGGTTAAGCCTTCCGCCGAAGCGCAACGCGACTACGATCTGGCGCACGTCGCCGATTCCTATAAGCACCAGACGACCTGGGAGCGATGCATCACGCGTGGGGTTCCCGCAGGAATGTTTCCCGCCGGCTATAACAACGCGTACCAGATTCTGCAGACACCAGGCTACGTGGTAATTTTCTCCGAGATGATTCACGAAGCGCGCGCGATCCCTCTGGATGGCCGTCCGCACCTGCCGCAAAGCATCCGCCAGTGGAACGGCGATTCGATCGGCCACTGGGAGGGCGACACGCTGGTAGTAGATACCACCAATTACAACGGCGAGGGCATGATCGCGACCAGCGCTGCCACCGCCCGCATCCGGGGGATTCACGAAAGCGAGGCGCTGCATGTTGTCGAACGGTTCACGCGCGTGGACGTCAACACCATCAGCTACGAAGTCACGATCGACGATCCGAACATGTTTTCGGCGCCGTGGAAAGTGTCAATGCCGCTCACCAAGGATGCGAACTATCGGATCTACGAATACGCGTGCCACGAAGGCAATTACGCGATGGATGACATCCTTCGTGCCGGCCGAACGAAGGAAAGTGCGGCGGCCGCCGCAGTGAAGTAACGGTTAATCGTGACGCCGAGTGCCGCGTGACGCGCGGCAGGTTAGTTCAGCGGCGCTTCTACTTTCGAGGGTCGAAGCGCACTTCAATCTCGGTATTCACTCTGACGGGGTGGCCGCTTTTGACCGTGGGTTTATAACGGAACTGAGACCACGGCACGGTCTCACATAGTTGCGAGCCGCTATTGAGTTCCGCGATCTTGCCTTCCTCGTCGATGACGACTTTGCAACGAGCCGTTCCGCCCCCGCGTTCCCAAAGAGGCGCTGTCAGGACAGTGGGACCCTCGATCAGGAGAGCGCGTTGTTTGTCCGCCGGAACGGGGACTACCGGCGCTTCCTCCTCGCCGGCCCCAGTTTCCTTTTTTTGTTTCGCGGAATCGCCTGCGCTGGTAACTGGCTGGATCTGAGTCACCAGGAATACGGGCCTAGCGGGATAGCGTTTCACCTTGGCGCGCAGACTGGTGGTGTCCGAATCCGTCACATCAAAGGCCAGCCCGGGCCAGGCCATCCTCACGACACGGTCGCAGCTTGATTCAAGCGGATAACCGTTTTTGCCCTGATCGGGATCGCCAATCGCGTCGATAGCCTTTTGGGCATAGACGCCCTCGGCGATGTACTCCTTCCCGGCCTCCACCTGAAAGGCCTTGTTGAAGAAGAGGCGGTAGCGATTCAGGCCATCAACCAGGTAGACGGAAGGTCCACCCGCGTTCATAGCAGCGTCTGACGCGGTCGATTCGGTGAGAAGAATCTGGGCCTTTCCCTGGATTCTGTCTGGGGCGGCGGCCGCCTTGGATGCTTTGGCCCCCGGCTCGCTGGAACAGCCGGCCATTCCGGCAAGAGTAAGTATGAGAAAACAAAAAACGGACGTATTGCGGGTCATCGTTCGAGCCCTCGCTTTTCGAAATGTCTGTTATGAATCTGACGTTAGCACGGGGCCTGGGCGGTGACAACCGACGCGGTGCCCGTCCATCCCAGCCACCGAACGGGGTTATATCATTCGGGTCATACTGGTGATTTGTCCGAAAGCCGCATCAAATGGCCCCGCTACGCATGGGCCCAGTGGATTTCCCCAGAGACTCTAGTTGCGCAAGTCCAGAGCACCGCCCCATTTCTAGAAGCGCGGTTGCCAGTAGCCGAACACGGCCGCCTGATCGAACTAGGCAACTCATCCGAAGGCTTCCTACGAATTCTCGCCAACTGGCAGAACATTCTGCGCGCCAGCCTTACCCCCGAGGAGCAGCTTCAGGATTATTTCGCACTCTGCCTAGCTTGCCACCACGCGACCGTCGCTACCTTCGTGCCCACCGATGTCGACACCAAGATTCGTGGGATTGTGTGGCGCGAATCGCGTGACCCTGATGTCCTCGAACCTATGCTGCGGCTTGCGCTCGCGTCGCGCGACTGGACCGAGGACGGCATCTCGGTCCGCTCTGTTCGCTGTGTCAGCGGTCACAACGGTGAGCATTGGAGCGCGATCGCGGCTGGGCTCGGACGAATGCTTGAACTCGGCGACACGGCTTCGGCTGAAGAAGCGCAGGCCGCCATCGAAGCAGAAATCGATCGTGAACAGGCAATTTTCGAGGAAGTGGCCGCCGAACGCGACGCTGAGCTAGACCTGCTGCGCCTTTCCATGACTTTGGCGCACAATCGCGGCGATCTCACGCAAGGCATGAGCTTCTGGAAGAAGACTCCACTAACAACACCGCTGATGGCACATCTCGCCGCTCGGGGCCGCTTCGCGCTGGCAGTCCGCATCTATCAACATACCGGGCTTTCGACCGAAGGCCACCGGCATTATCCGCTCCGTCCGGTGAAGGCGTTGCGGCGCTCGCCTGCTACACTGCTGCCGTTAGGCCCTTTCTTAGACGAGTGGGGAAGCATTGTGGCGCAGCTGGAAGAAAGCTCTGAGGTGTTGGCCGCGCTGCTGATAGGCTGCAAGAGAGTACAGGGTCAACAGGGCTACTATCGGGCCATTGCAGGCATGCTCGCAGCATCTTCGGGGGCTTTCGAACGCGCTGCCGCCCGGATGCCCAATAGCGCCCGGACCCTACTGCGAAGCGCCGAAATGCGCAAGCTGATCGATGTGCCGCGTATATCCTTCGAATCCATGATGCGGAAACGCGCGCGCACTGCGCTGGCGTTGTTTAATGGAAAGAGCTTTTCGGCATGAGCTCTGACTTCGAGCTGGTCCAGATTGTCGATCGAGCCCTGGGCGAGGCCGCACGCAGGAGCGGTTCCTGGCTTGTTTGCCGGCCAGGATGCACTCAGTGCTGCTATGGACCATTCGAAATTAGCCAACTCGATGCGCACCGCCTAAGGAAAGGTTTGGCCGAACTGGAAAATCACGATCCCCGGCGCGCAGGTGCTGTTCGCGATCGGGCTCGCCAGGCTGCTCAACTTACCAGCTTCAGCGACGACGACCCATGTCCGGCGCTCGATCCGGAAACCGGGACTTGTGATCTTTATGCGTCGCGACCGATCACCTGCCGTTGCTTCGGTCCCCCGGTCCGTTGCCAGTCTGGCGTGATCGGCATCTGTGAGCTTTGCTTCGATGGTGCAAGCGATGAGGAAATCGCAGCTTGCTTAGTAGACTGTGACCCCGAAGGACTGGAATCCGTTTTGATCCATAAACTCGAGCGAGCGATTGGCCTGCGGGGACCGACTACGGTCGCGCTGAGTCTGGTTTCCTGACGCTGGCGAAGGCCTTGCTACGCTGGAGAAGATGGTCGTCTAATGCCGTCCTCAATCCCACGCAAGCCGGAGGTTATGAGCCCTGCCGGCTATTGGCCACAATTGCATGCCGCGATTGAGGCTGGCGCAGACGCGGTCTATTTCGGCCTGAAGCACTTTTCGGCGCGAGCGAAGACGGGATTTTCGCTCGACGAGCTGCCGGAAGTGATGCGGACGCTACACGGGCGAGGCGTGCGCGGATTCATCACCTTTAATACGCTGGTTTTCGAGCACGAGTTGCTGGAAGCTGCGCGGACGATCGCCGCCATCGTCGAAGCCGGAGCGGACGCAATGATCGTGCAAGACTATGGCGTCGTGGGGCTGATCCGCCAGATTGCTCCGGATATGGAGTTGCATGGCAGCACCCAGATGAGTATTACGAACGTCGAGGGCGTTGAGCTGGCGAAGAGTTTTGGCATCCAGCGTGTCAATCTGGCGAGGGAGCTGTCGCTCGACGAAATCCGGACCATCGTAGGCAAGACGGTCTGCGAAGTCGAGATCTTTGTCCACGGAGCGCTATGCGTAGCGTACTCAGGACAATGTTTTTCATCCGAAGCTTGGGGGGGACGCAGTGCGAATCGGGGGCAGTGTGCTCAGGCGTGCCGGCTGCCCTACGAGATGTTGGTGGATGGCCGGGTCGAACCCTTGGGTGACGCCCGATATCTTCTTTCGCCTGGTGATCTTTTCGCATTGGAGCAAATCCCGGAAATCCTACAAATTGGCGTAGCCGCGATTAAGATCGAAGGCAGATATAAAGACGCGAATTACACGGCATTGACTACGCGTGCCTACCGTCAGGCGGTGGATGAGGCTTGGGCCGGCCGGAACGCCGCGATTACTCCCTCCCAGAAACTGCAACTGGAGCAGGTGTATTCGCGCGGCTTGGGTCCATTTTTCATGACCGGGACCAATCATCAGCTCGTAGTCAATGGCCGGGCGCCACGCCACAGGGGCGTCTTTATGGGGCGGGTTGAGCGCTTGGAGGCCAACCATTTAATGGTTGAAGCCAGTGACGCCCATGCAATTGCGCCTCTTAAGGCGGGTGACGGCGTCGTGTTCGACGCGGCCGATTGGCGGAGCCCCGAGGAGCCCGAGGAGGGCGGGAGGGTCTATCAGGTTCTGCCGGGACTGGATGGCCGGCTGGAACTTCGGTTCGGAAATGGTGCGATCCGCTTTGATCGCATCCGTCCGGGTGACCGGATCTGGCGAACCGACGATCCCGATCTGGAGCGGGTGGCACGAGCCTATACGCAAGCTGCGGCGCCGATCTCGCGGCAGCCTGTGGTAGTGCAGGTAACGGCGATCGTAGGCGAACCTCTAGTCACCGAGTGGTCGCTGGTCAAACGGCCACAAACTAGCGTGATCGTGAAATCCACCGGTCCCCTTAGCGCTGCTCAGAACCGTGGCCTCTCCCTGGAGTTATTGCGCGAACAATTTGGCCGCTTAGGGAGCACAGCCTACGAGCTGGCGGATGTGACGCTTAACATGAGGGGGACGCCGTTTGTTCCGGCGTCCGAGCTGAACCAGGTGCGCCGCAGCGCTGTAGAGCAATTACAGTCACTGCAGAACCAAGCACGGACAGGCGACGTTGTTCACGATCCTTTAGACACCGTACGTTTTATGCTGGATCACGTGACGCCGTCACCGGCTCATACCCGGCCGCAAGCGGACGGTATACCATCGCCGCCCGAACTTCATCTTCTGGTTCGCACACCGGAACAACTCGATGCGGCGCTATCGAGCCGTCCGGCCAGCATCACGCTCGACTATCTCGATCTTTACGGGCTCCGGCCTTCGATCGAACGCGTGATGTCCAGCGGCATCGCCGCTCGGGTTGCAACTCCTCGAGTCTCAAAACCGGGCGAGGAGCGCATTCTAGATTTTCTGCTGAGCCTGGGATGCACGATTGTGGTGCGATCGAGCGGTATGCTGCAGGCCCTCCGCGAGCGCCAGCATCCCACGTTGGTCGGCGATTTTAGTTTGAACACCGCGAACTCCCTGACAGCGGCGTTGTACATGGGACTCGGCCTCGCTCGGATCACTCCGACTCATGACTTAAACGGCGCGCAGATTGGTGAACTCGCCAGGAGAATCGACCCTGAAAGTATCGAGGTGGTGGCTTATCAACACCTGCCGGTTTTTCACACCGAACATTGCGTGTTCTGCCGCTTTCTATCGACGGGTACCAGCTATCGCGATTGCGGGCGTCCGTGCGAAAGGCACCGGGTCGAGCTGAAGGACTCCTCCGGCCGCGCCCACCCTGTGATCGCCGACGTGGGATGCCGAAACACCGTTTTTGGCGCCGAGGCGCAGGAAGCGAGCTGCTACATCGATGATTGGCGCGCCGCTGGGATTCGCCATTTCAGGCTGGAATTTGCCCATGAATCCGCTCGGCAAGTTCACGCCGTGGTTCGAGCCTTCGATCTAACTCTCAATGGCGTTATGACGACGCAGAAGCTCCTAGCAGAATTGCGGAAGGTCGCGCCGCAAGGGACTACCGAAGGCAGCCTTTTTGTTCCGAACGATTATCTCAAGCTACCCATTCTGCAGTAGCCCATGGCCGACATCGACGTTGACTTTGACAAAGTCGGACTTCTCGCGGTGCGCGACGGAAAGATCCTGTTGTGCCGGAAGAAACACACGACTTCTTTGCTCATATTGCCGGGAGGATGCCGTGAGCCTGGCGAATCAGCTATAGATTGCCTATCTCGCGAATTGCGCGAAGAGCTGGGAGACGTGATGGTAAAGGCAGTCGAACTGGTTGGAGTTTACACAGATCGCGCGGGGGGACCGGAAAAAGCACAACCGAAAACGGTTCGAATCGAGCTTTACCGTGGCGAATTAATTGGCCAACCGGTGGCTAGCTCGGAAATCGCCGAGTTATTTTGGTTCGGCGAGCGGGACGACTATTTTCAGCTCGCTCCAAGCATTGCGAATAAGATCCTTCCCGATTTGCTGGTCCGCGGGATTCTTGCGTGGGGCCGGCGTGGCCCGTAATCGGGTTGCACGAAACCAAGCCCACAATATGCCTGGAGCGTTCATTCAATCGCCCGCACCGAAAGGCAATTTCCGGGCATGGGGTCACCCCAGCTACTTCCTTTGCGACTGCATTTCCCTGTCCTCCATCGCGGACATTTCTGCGAGCACCGTTTGGTAGATTTTTCGAACCGCTTCCGGCGTAAGCGGCCCACGGGCCTGTCCCGATACCCGGCGCAAGACCTGCTCTTCGCGGCCGGGCGCGCTGGCGGGCGCATGGAAGCGCGTCTTAACTAAGCCGACCTCGCGAACAACAGTTGCACGTTCGTTCAGCAGCTTTACAATCTGATCATCGATGTGGTCGATGCGCTGTCGCGAGGCGCTCAGCGCGCGCGTGAGCTCGGTCTCATCCTGTGCGGACAAACCCACCGCTAGAATGCAAAACAGAATGGGTCGCATAGCCAGGAATTGTAGCAGGGCTAAACATTCGGCGAGCCTTCCAACACTCGATCCGCCATGCCCTCGTAATAGGTGAAGTGGGTTCGAAATCCGACGCGCTCATACACGCGGATGGCGGCAGTGTTTGTAAGTTCCACATTTAGCCCGATGGTCCGGATGCCGGCCTCTTTCAGGGTCGTTGCGACGGCCGACGTAACGATTTGCGCCATGCCTTGGCCGCGATAATCCGGACGCGTAAAGATATTACCCACGCCGGCCACGCTCTCGTTGCGGGATACCACGTGCACGCCGGCGACAGAGACCAATTCGCCGTCGCGGCGGATTCCGCGGAACAATCCCGTATCAAGCTGAAAAGGAGCAAATGCAATTCCACCGCCGTCGCCAGAAGCATACAGCCGCTCGACTTGCTCGAGATCGCGGGCGGTGAGCGGTTCCGCCGTTCCCGCTGGTTGCTTGAGGTCTTCAAAAAACATGCGCTGCATCTCATGTAGCTCGCGATAGCGATAGATCTCTTTGGCGGCCTCGAGTTGGTGGGGCTTCAGATTAAGATAACCTGCCGTCACTGGCAGCGCCGCGAGAAGCTGGCGAGTCGACTTCGCATCGCCGAGCACGAAGATCGGCCGGATCGGGAGTGCATCGAACACCAGCGCTAAGCTGTCATTCACGCCCCACCAGGCGCAGTGTTCGAACATGCCGTCGTCCAGATCGGCCAGCGCGTAGAGAGCGACCATTCGCGGTCAATATTGAGCCGCCGGCGAATCTCGGCTTTGTCTGTGAGGCGCTGTTCCAACCGGGGATTATACTCAATTATGCGAAAACTTCCGCTAATTGCTGCGTTCTTCCTGCCTCTATCGCTGGCATTCGGGCAAGTTGGTTCAAATTCGATTACGGTCACGGCATCCAGCAACAACGGGTCCAGTCAGCCGGATCAAGCCGTGTTTAGCGTTCAGGTGACTACAGGCCTCGACTCAAGCCTGGACGACGTGATCGCGGCCTTGCAAGGTTCGGGGATCACCGCTGCAAATTTTCAGGGATTGAATTCATTTCTTAACTACACAGGAGCGGCAGAGCCTACCCAGAGCCTCAACTGGTCGTTTCAGCTGACGACGCCGTTAGCGAAGGTCAAAGACACTATTACAACGCTAAGCAGCCTACAGGCGAAGATAGCAGCGCAAAACAACGGGCTGGCACTGTCTTTCTCGATTCAGGGAACCCAATCCTCCGGGCAGCCGGCAGCCTGTTCGCTAACGGGCTTGCTCGCGAGTGCCCAAACTCAGGCCCAGAATCTCGCGGCTGGCGCTGGCCTTAGCGTAGGGAACATCCTGGCCATGTCCAGTTCGACAGCCGGCGTCTCAGCGGTGGGTATTGCTGGCGTCCTGCTGGGAGCATCCACCGCTTCACCTTGCATCGTGACCGTCAAGTTCGCGTTGTTGCGAGATTAGCCCATGCGAATTTCTTGCCTAGTCGCTTTACTTGTAACCTGCGCCGCACTGGGTTTTGGCCAGCTCGATTCTGAAACCGTAACTATTCAAGCGTCACGATCCGTGAGCCTGACGCCCGATCAAGTTGTCTTGACTGTTTCAGTAAGTGCCGGCCCGACGACGAGCTTGGATCAAATCGTGGCCGCGTTGGCTAATTCAGGCATTACGGCAGCAAATTTCGTAAGGGTGACCAGTGGGAGAGACACTCTATCTCCTCTCCAATGGTCATTCAGGCTGGCGGTGCCGCTCGGCAAGATCAAAGCGACCATCGCATCGCTGACAGCTCTGCAGCAGTCGATCGCACAGAGCAACAGCGGGATAGCGCTATCGTTCCAGGTGCAGGGTAGCCAGGTCTCGTCCGATCTAGTCCAATCCCAGGCTTGCGCTGCCAAGGACCTCGTGGCCGACGCGCAGACACAAGCCCAGAGTGTCGCGGCCGCCGCCGGGCTGGCCATCGGGCCGATCGTAGCGATTTCCGATGGAAGTTCAAGTGCCGCCACGCCTACCTTCGTACGGGCGGGGGATTTTTTTGTTGGGAACTCGATTTATACCACCGGGCTCTGGTTCGATCCCACGCCGCCCGGCTGCTACATTGAAGTCAAGTTCAAGCTATTGCGCTATCAGTAACCTCATCGCAATCTGATAAACTAACCTTCCCGTGAGAACGAAACCCGCCACCGTAGTCGCCCTCTATCCCGGCTCTTTTGATCCAATCACCAATGGTCATCTGGACTTGATCCAGCGCGGTTCGGCGTTGTTCGACAAGCTGATCGTCTCGATTTTGCGCAATGAAGAAAAGAAAGTGCTTTTCAGCGTCCCGGACCGAATCGAGATGTTGAATGAAGTGACCAGCGGTCTTCCCAATGTGCAAGTGGGCTCATTCGATGGACTGCTGGTGGATTACGCGGCCGAGTGCGGCGCCAGCGTGATCCTGCGTGGAATTCGCGCCGTGTCGGACTACGAATACGAACTACAGATGGCGCTCATGAATCGGCGGTTGAAGCCGGAGATCGAAACCGTGTTCCTGATGGCCGGCGAAGCACACTCCTTCATCAGCTCGCGCCTGGTGAAAGAGGTGATCCGGCTGGGGGGAAATATCTCGGGCCTCGTGCCGCCCTCAATTGAAGGTAGACTAAGAAAAAGACTACTTCTAGGAGAACCTTGAACCCTTCCATGCACGCCACTCTGGATCTAGCCGAGCGGGTATCCCGCATTAGCGAATCGTCGACCATGAAAGTAGCCGCCGATGCCGACCGTCTGCGCCGTGAGGGCGTCGATGTAGTGGATTTCGGCGCGGGCGAACCAGATTTCCCAACACCGGACAATATCAAGAAGGCCGCGATCGCCGCGCTCGACGCCAATTTCACGAAGTACACGCCCACTGGCGGCACCGTCGAGCTGAAACAGGCCATTTGCGCGAGGCATCGCGAGGATTATGGAACTGATTATGCCCCGGCCGAGTGCATCGCATCGGTAGGCGGCAAGCACGCCATCTTCAATCTGATGCAGATATTGATTGGCGATGGCGACGAGGTCATTATCCCGGTGCCGTACTGGGTCACGTACAAAGACGTCGTCAACTATGCCGGCGGCAAGTGCGTTTTCGTCGAGACCAACGAAGATCAGGGTTTCACTTTCACGGCCGAGTCCATTGCGCCGCACATCACCAGCAAGACCAAGCTCCTGATCATCAATTCGCCGTCGAATCCCAGCGGCGCGGTGCTGAGCCGCGAAGAGTTCGAGCGCATTTATCATCTGGCGGCTAAACGCGGCGTGCAAGTGATGACCGATGAGTGCTACTGCCGCTTTCTTTACGACAGCCAACCGTTTTCGATCGCCTCCATGCCGGGAGCCAAGGAACACGTGATAGTAGCCGGGTCCTTGTCGAAGACCTACGCCATGACGGGATGGCGCATCGGTTTCGCACTGGCGCCTAAGCCGCTGGTCGACGCCATGATGAAGCTGCAAAGCCATACCACTTCGAATCCCACTTCGATTGCGCAGAAAGGTGCTATTGAAGCGCTGCGCGGTCCGCAGGAATCGATCGGCATCATGCTGGCCGAGTATCAAAGGCGGCGGGATTTCGTCGTGAAACGCCTGCGCGCTATTGTGGGCGTCAAGATCGCCGAGCCGCGCGGAGCTTTTTACGCATATCCGAACATTTCGGTGGGTTTCCGCAACGGCATATCGTCGGCCATGCAATTCTCCGAACGCTTGCTTGCAGAAGCGCACGTGGCGGTGGTTCCAGGCGAAGCTTTCGGGACCAAAGAGCATGTCCGGATTTCCTACGCGACGTCGATGACGGAACTGGAGCGCGGGCTCGATCGAATCGACAAATTCATCCGTGAGCGGTAACCATCCGGTACGGCTTCCGGTCAGATTTCTCGAAAAGATTTGGGGTGCAACCGATCTTTTGCCCTGGTACCCGAGTTCGAGGCAGAACATCGGTGAAGTGTGGTTTGAAGCCGATCTTCCGCTCTTAGTCAAATTCGTTTTCACCAGCGACCGGCTGTCGGTTCAAGTTCACCCGAACGACGAGTTCGCCCAGGCGCACGAAAACTCGCGAGGAAAAACGGAAATGTGGTACGTGCTGCGCGCCGACCCGGGGGCGCGGATCGCCGCTGGCTTTCGCCAGTCCATCAGCCGCGAGCGACTGCGTGAATCAGCGCTGAACGGCGAGATCGAGGATCTGCTGCAATGGGTGGACGTAAGAGCCGGCGATGCGTTTTATATTCCCGCCGGCACGGTCCATGCCATTGGCGGAGGACTCGCGCTGTGCGAGATCCAGCAATTCTCCGACATCACTTATCGGCTTTACGACTATGGGCGCCCGCGCGAATTGCATCTGGAAAAAGCTATGCAGGTGGCTGTCACCGAAGCCGGATGCGCAGGACCAGTTCCGCTGCCGATCGATTGCAAGTATTTTCACACTGAGCTGGCCAAGACCACATCGCCGTTACGGTATACTCCCGAGACGGGTCGCTTTCACCTGCTGATCTTTCTCAGCGGCACCGGAAAAATCGCGGGGCGATCTGGGACTCATGAGCCCTTTCGGGAAGGCGAAACGTGGCTGGTGCCGGCCGGTGGGAGTCCATTCTTGATTCAGCCCAACGAGCCGGTCAAATTTCTTCGAACTTGGGCGCCGTAGCATAGCTCCGAAGAAGTTCCTTGCGATTCGCCCCGGTCGCTGCCTGAACGGACAAGCCAAAGTTAACGCTTTGCACAAACGCGCGAGTGCCTCGGCTTCGGCGCCGCTCGGAAGATCGCCCTCGGCAATTACACGCTTGAACCGCGCGCTGTCGGGCGACCCTGCCGGCCGATTTTCGACCGGACATTTCGTCATCTCACGCTTGGGCGGCGCGCTTTGAAAGCCTACGAGTCTTTGTCTTCGTCAGTGGGGGCGAGCCGGGGCACCGGCGTATCGGGAGTCAACGCCGGCCGGCGCTTGTGCCATTCGGTGGCGCGCTCGTATGCAGCAGCAAGCGCTAACACTCTGCCCTCCGAGAAACGCGGGCCGGCGATCATCAGTCCGACTGGAAGCCCCCCGGATGTGAATCCGCAGGGAACCGAAATGGCAGGAATACCGTAAAGATCGAACTGTCCAGTATTCTCCAGCTCGGGGTTCCTCATTTTATCCGATTCTTCGCGCTTGATCGCGGCGTCGATTTTGCGCGGTGTGCGGCGGCGCGTCGGCAGGACCACCAGATCGAAATCGGTGAAGGCGTCGTCGATGGTGCGGCGAAGCAATTCAAGCTTCCAACGGGCTCGGATATAATCGGCGGCTTTTAAGTTTGCGCCGTTCTGCAGCGATCGCCGAGTGGGGATCTGATAGCGGGCGGGGCCGTGCGCAAAGAACTCTTCGTGATAAGCAAAGCTCTCACCGCCCAGATTGATTTCGCTGGTGGAGGGCAGCGCGACGTCCTTCACCCCTTTGGTCATTTTCGCTACCAGGCCGATGGCGTCTTCCACGGCCTTTTCAACGTCGGCATCGAGCAGATCAAAGAACGGCGCGCGCGGGATTCCAAGGCGCAGACTGGAGACGGGCTCCTTCATCGCGGCCACATAGTCTTCCTTGGGATGCTCGACGCTGGCGATATCGAGTTTGTCATAGCCGGCCAGCACGTTCAACATCAGGGCGGCATCTTCGGCGCTACGGACGATCGGACCGCAGTGGTCAAGCGAAAGGGTCAGCGGGATAATCCCGCGAATGGAGACTAGCCCATAAGTCGGTTTCAATCCAACCACGCCACAGAATGACGAAGGCGTGCGGATGGAGCCGCCGGTGTCGGTGCCAAGAGCGCCGAAACATAAGTCCGCAGCGATGGCCGCCGCCGATCCACCGGAGGAGCCGCCGGGATTTCGATCGAGCGCCCAGGGGTTGCGGACGGGTCCGTAATAGCTGGTGGCGGATGTGCCGCCCATGGCGAACTCATGCAGGTTGGTCTTGCCGACAAAGACTGCTCCGGCGTCCTTCAAGCGGCGCGTGACCTCGGCGTCGTGTTCGGGAACCCGGTCATCGAAGACCGCGCTGGCGGCTGTAGTACGGATCCCGTCGGTGTCGATGTTGTCCTTCAATGCGATGGGGATGCCGTGCAGCGGGCTGCGAAATCGTCCGGCGCGCTGTTCGGCTTCAAGCTCGCGAGCCTGAGCGAGGGCCTGCTCACGCAGCACGGTGATGAATGCGTTCAGCTTGGGGTTGTAAGTCTGGATGCGTGCGAGACAAGCCTCGGTCAATTGCGTCGGAGTTAGAGTGCGAGCCCGAATGCGCGCTGAGGCCTCGGCCAGACTAAGGCGCGAAAGATCTTCCCCGGAGTCGGCCAGAGAAGCGACGGCACCGACTAGGGAGAGAGTGAAGCTGCGGCGGGTGAGCATTAGAGTACCTCGTTTCTGGTTCACGAGCTTCTGGCTGGACGGGCTAACGCTGGCCGTTCTAAAGGAGAATAATACCATTGATGGCTCGGCGTTTCGGCCGAAACGGTGTCGCGATGAGTCGCGACACGGCACGCTGAGAGCGTGCGCCACGACAGTCAGGCGCGGTAAAAGCTCAACGAATTGTCGCCTTGCTTCAAGACGCGATAGCGCAACAACCTTCCGTATTCCGGCTGAAGCGCGGCGCGGGACGAATGCTGCGCGATGACCAATTTGTTCGTCGACGCGCCAAGAGTATTGAGCGCGGCTTCGTATTCCTTTTCCAAGTCATAGGGCGGATCGAGGAATACGATATCAGCGGATACCCGCTCAAGCACTGCAATGGCCTTTCCGGCGTAAACTTCAGCGCGATCCACAAGGCCTAGCGACGCGAGATTCTGTCGGATCACTTCCACGGCGGGGCGTTTGTTTTCGACAAAGACACACCGCCGCGCTCCGCGGCTCAAGGCCTCGATGCCGACGGCACCCGTTCCGGCATACGCATCCAGGAACATGCTGTCAACAATCACGGGCGCGAGCACGTTAAACAGGGTCTCGCGCAGGCGGTCGGGTGTTGGACGCGTCGCCAAACCTGGCAGCGTCTTCAACCGACGGCTGCGTAACTCGCCCGCGATGACACGCATCAACCCACCTGCACCAAGCCATACTTACGCTGCCAGTGTTGCCGGATATAATTCACGGCTCGCCGCAGCACTTCGGGGGATGGCGGATTCGCAATCAGCGCCTGCGCCTCACCGCGAGCGATCTCGAGCACATCCTGGTCGCGAATGATGTTGCCAATTCGGAGGGCCGGCAGGCCCGATTGCCGGGTGCCGAAGAATTCGCCGGGGCCGCGCAGCTTCAGATCCATCTCCGCAATATAGAAGCCATCGTTCGAATCAACCATGGTGCGGATCCGTTCGCGGCCAGCGTCGCCGAGCTTATCAGTTACTAAGATGCAGTAGCTTTGTTCGGCTCCGCGTCCGACACGACCGCGAAGCTGGTGCAGTTGGGCCAGGCCGAACCGCTCGGCCTGCTCAATCAACATCACGCTCGCATTCGGCACATCCACGCCCACTTCGATCACAGTCGTCGATACCAGAATCTTCACGTCGCCGCGGCGGAACTGCTCCATGGCAGTTTCCTTTTCCTCGGTCTTGAGGCGGCCGTGCAACAATCCCACGCGGATATCGGGAAAAACACGCTCGGACAGATGCTGATACATTTTTTGCGCGGCTTTCATGGCCTCGGCTTCCTCGATCACCGGATAAACGACGTAGGCCTGCCGGCCAGCCAGGATTTGCTGTTTCAGGAAGCTGTAAACGCTTTCGATGCGGTCCTCTTTGACATGCTTGGTCTGAATCGGCCTGCGGCCGGGCGGCATTTCATCGATGACCGATACATCCAGGTCGCCGTAAATGGTCAAAGCCAGCGTTCGGGGAATCGGCGTCGCGGTCATCACCAGGACGTCGGGATGCGTACCCTTCGAAGCCAGTCGCAGCCGCTGCATCACTCCGAAACGATGCTGCTCGTCAACGATCGCCAGCCCGAGTTTTTTCCATTCGACATCTTCCTCGATGAGCGCGTGGGTGCCGATTCCGATGTGCACCAATCCTTCGGCCATCAGTTTCTTGAGCTGCGATTTTTCCCGTGGCGTGGCGGAGCCCGTGAGCATCACGGCCACGTAACCCATTTTCTGGAACAGATTCTTGAAATAGAGATAATGCTGACTGGCGAGAATTTCGGTGGGCGCCAGGACGGCAACTTGATAGCCGTTCTCGATGGCGATCACGGCCGCTTCCGCCGCCACCAGAGTCTTCCCGCTGCCAACGTCGCCTTGCAAAAGCCGACTCATAGGATGCGGCGCCTGCATGTCTTCAGCGATTTCTTTTAGTACCCGCTTTTGCGCACCGGTGGGTTTGAACGGAAGCATGGTTTTGATCCGCTCGCGAACTCGGTCGTTCAGCTCGAATGCAATGCCGGGCTGTACCTTTCCTTTGGCGCGCTTCAACGACAGGCCGCACTCGAGCCAGAAGAACTCTTCGAAGATCAGCCGCCACTGCGCCGGAGTGCGAAAGGCATTGAGCAGCCGAAGGTCGGTGCCTGGCGCGGGAAAGTGCAAGGATTGAATCGCGGCCCAGCGGCCGGGAAGTTTCATGCGCTCCCGGAGCGCCTCGGGCAACTGATCCTCCAGGGGCTCCAATGATCCGAGAATGCGGTGCAGCAGCGACCGAAAAACGCGCGTGGTGACTTTGGCCGCCGCTTCGTAGATCGGAACAATGCGGCCGGTGTGGAGCGCAGCGTCGGCTTCTCCTTCGTCGCCGGTGAGAATCTCGAACTCCGGATGCATCATTAGCAGAGCGCCAGTGTAGCTATCGAGTTCGATCTTGCCATACAGCGCCACTCGCAAACCCGGCGTAAACTTGTCCACGAGATATCCGCCATGAAACCACTTGGTAAGCAGCCGATCGCGCGACGAATCGACAAATACAGCCTCGAACAAGCCGAGATTGCGGCGGCGGAATCCGGATAGTTGCGCTGATTTCACCTCTGCGATTACTGTCGCCATTTCTCCTGGTGCTAATTGCGCAATGGTCTTGATGTTGGTGCGGTCCTCGTAGCGGAAAGGAGCATAGGAAAGCAGATCCTCCACCGTGAGCAGACCCTTGGTCTCCAGCATCTCGGCTCGAGCTGGTCCTATGCCTTTTACGTACTGAAGTGGAGTGGATGTATCCAACGGTTGATTAAATCTTGTTAGACCAGCGGCGGCCTTCGGTGCGATGACTTGGTGGCTTGCTCGAATGCGTGGGCAAGCTGTAGAACGCTGAACTCCTCGCGATGCCGGCCCACGATCTGAAGACCGACCGGTAAACCTTCCGGCGTGTATCCGCTTGGAACGGAAATCGACGGATTCTCAAGGATCGAAATAAAGTAGCAGCTCTTCATCCACTCGATGTACGAGTTCATCTTTACGCCTTCGATCTCGTTCACGTACGGCTGGGTAACGTCGAACGGGGGCACTTGCGTAACGGGCAAAATGAAGTACTCGTAATTCTCCTGGAAGATTCGCATACGGTTCCAGACCTGGCTATGCAGTGACTCAGCGCGCGCGATGTTGGACGCGGTGAGCTTCGATCCGCGCTCCACTTCCCATAGGATCGTATCCTTCACCAGATCGCGGTGCTGGCGCACGTTTTCGCTCTGGCTGCTCACGTAGCCCAGAGCGCGCAGGGTGTTGAATGCCTCGTCGGCGCCGGTAAAATCGGGCTCGGCCTCTTCGACAATACAGCCCAGGCTTTCAAAAATCTTGCGCTGAGCGTTGACCGCATCGCGAATCCTGCGATCGAAGGGAATGCCGCCGAGATCTTTGAACCACGCCACTCGCGTTCCTTTGAAACTACGCTCCAAGTTGCCGGCGAAGCGCGCGCCGGGTTCGCTGATCGAAATCGGACAGCGCGGGTCAGGCCCGGCCAGTACACTCAGCAGCAGCGCGACGTCAGCGACGTTCCGCGCCATGGGTCCTGTAACACCAATCGTCGACCAGGCATTGCCGACGGCGGCGGTCGGGACGCGACCAGGCGCCACTCGAAAACCGACCACGCTGCAAAAGGAAGAGGGATTCCGCAATGAACCGCCGCTATCGCTGCCATCGGCGATCGGGACCATTCCGCACGCTAAGCTTACAGCCGCGCCGCCACTGCTGCCACCGCAGGTCTTCGTAAGATCGTAAGGATTTTTCGTCGCGCCAAATACGCGATTGAAGGTCTGCGATCCAGCGCCGAATTCCGGCGTGTTGGTTTTCCCTACAGTGATGGCGCCAGCCTTCTTCATGCGCTCGACAATGATAGCGTCGTGCGCTGGCACGTTATCTTTGAAGATCAGGGATCCGAAAGTGGTCCGGATTCCAGCGGTCTCAACCAGATCTTTATGCGCGACGGGCAAGCCGTGCAAAGGTCCCAGCGCCGCGCCGCGAGCCTGAGCTTCATCGGCCTTAGCAGCGTTCTCGGTGGCCTGTTCGGCGACCAACGTAACAATGGCGTTGACCTTTGGGTTGACGCGCTCAATCTGTTTAAGGTGCGCAACCATAACGTCGCGCGCACTCAGCTTCTTGCGGCGGATCATTTCGGACATTTCAGTAGCGCTGAAAAAACAGATATCGGGGCTTTGCGCAGCCAGTAGTTGAGTGGCCGCCGCGGCGCCCAGGATTTGATTAGCTTCGCGGCGAGTCACGGACCGATCGGGCATGCCGAATTCTATCATTTGACAGAGCGACTGGGGCGCGATAAGGTCTACTGAGTGCCTCTGGAGCATTTCGATTGGGAAGTTGGCGACGTATTCGTCCTGCATTTACAGGGCCCGATTACGCTTGGCCAAGCTACGCAGCGGTTTCGCAACCTAATCCAAAGCGCTCTAGATAGCGGGAAGAAGAAGATCCTGCTCAACATGTCCGAGGTGTTCTATATCGACAGCAGCGGCCTGGGCGAATTGGTGGCAGCATACACTACGGCCACAAGCCGCGGAGGCAAGCTGAAGCTGATGAAGCTTACGCCCAAGGTTCAAGACCTCGTGCAGCTCACCAAAGTTTATCGGATCTTCGAAGTGTTTAACGACGAGGACACGGCCGTGCGGAGCTTCGCGACATCTGCTCCCACAAATTAACGCAGCCAATCGCGAAGCCTTGTTAAAATGAGGGGGCTTTCATGACTCAGCCCACTGCCGCCCTGAAGGCAACCCCGCTCAACGCCCTACATCACCGTATGGGCGCCAAAATGGTCGACTTCGGCGGTTGGGACATGCCCGTTCAATACTCAGGGATTCTCGACGAGCACCAAGCGGTACGGAAGAACGCCGGTCTATTTGATGTGAGCCATATGGGAGAGATCGAGATCAGCGGTCCGGATGCCTTCGCGCTCACTGACTCGGTAACCACCAACGCGGTGGCGAATTTGAAAACCGGGCAGGCGCAATACTCCGGCTTGTTGTACGAACACGGTGGATTCGTCGACGATATTCTGGTGCACAAAGTGGGGGACGATCATTATTTCCTGTGCGTCAACGCGTCCAACCAGGATAAGGATTACGAACACATCGCCGCTCAGAATCGCCACAGCGCCAAGGTTGAGTTCGCAAGCCCGCGCTATGCACAGTTGGCGATCCAAGGGCCGAAGGCGTTGGCAACGCTGCAAAAGCTGACGAGAACGGATCTGGCTTCGATCGGGTATTACCATTTTGTGGACGATGCTGTGTCGGGGGCGACGGCCAGGATCGCGCGCACCGGCTATACGGGAGAAGATGGCTTCGAGATCTACATTGCGCCGGAACAAGCCGAGCGGATCTGGAACGAGATACTCGACGCCGGCCGGGAGTTCGGCATAAAGCCGTGCGGTTTGGGCGCTCGAAACACGCTACGCCTGGAAGCGAAGATGGCGCTGTACGGACACGAGATTCATGCATCGACGACGCCTTACGAAGCGGATCTGGGGTGGATCGTCAAGATGAACAAGGGCGATTTCACGGGCAAGGCGGCGCTGGCAAAACAGAAGGAACGAGGCATCGCGCGCAAGCTGGTCGGCTTCGAGATGACGGGACGAGGCATCGGCCGCGACGGATATGAAGTTTACCTGGGTGGCGAAGCGGCCGGTTGGGTGACCAGCGGCGGACCGTCGCCGACATTAAACAAAAATATCGGATTATGTTATCTTCCTGTGAGCCGTGCCAAACCTGGCGAGCGGATCGAAATTATGATCCGCAACCAGCCCGTAGAGGCATTCACAGCTCCGACACCGTTTTACAAACGAGCCAAATAAGGGAATGTATCCAACAAATTTTCGCTACACCAAAGAACATGAGTGGGTGCGCGTCGAAGGCGACATCGGCGTGGTGGGGATCACGGATCACGCGCAGAAAGAGCTGGGTGACATCGTCTATGTCGATTTGCCGAAGGTGGGCGCCCGCCTGGAACAGGGTAAGACGCTCGGGTCGGTGGAATCGGTGAAGGCAGTGTCAGACATCTACGTGCCCGTTTCGGGTGAGGTGGTTGAGATCAACGAAATGCTCTCGACTACGCCGGAAAAGTTGAATGAAGATCCGCACGGCACCGCGTGGCTTGTTAAAATCAAGTTATCGGCCCCAGAAGAAGTTAGCCGCCTGCTCTCCGCCGAAGATTATCAGAAATACGCGGGAGCTGAGGAATCCGGGCACTGATCCTCGGGTTTCCAGCACTTAAACAAACCATTGCGCTATTTACCGAAGTCTGACCTCGAGCGCCGCGAGATGCTATCCGCGATCGGCGCTAATTCATTGGAAGATCTGTTTTCGAATTTGCCGGCTGAAGTGAGGTTAAACCGGCCGCTGGACATTGCTTCAGGCAAATCCGAATACGAGATTGTCGACTACTTCCGCGAGCGTGGAGACGAAAACGCCAACGGATATGCCTCGTTCCTGGGCGCGGGCGTCTATCATCACTATCGCCCGGTGCTGGTGGACACGGTGGTATCGCGAGGGGAATTCCTGACGTCCTACACGCCCTACCAGGCCGAGATCTCGCAAGGGACGCTGATGACAATCTTCGAGTTTCAGACCATGATCTGCCAGTTGACCGGCATGGAGGTAGCGAATGCGTCGATGTACGACGGGTCGACTGCCGTGCCAGAGGCGGCCATGATGGCGATGCGAGTGACCGGGCGCGATAAAATCCTGACGGCGCGAACGGTGCATCCGGAATATCGCGAGGTGTTGCTCACATATGCGCAGCACCAAGGCATGCCAGTCGCGGAATTCGAGTATGTTCGGGAAACCGGATCGATCGACACAGCGGATCTGGAGAAGAAGATTGACGATCAGACCGCGGCGGTGATAATTCAATCGCCGAATTTCTTCGGAATCGTGGAAGATGTGCGGCGCGCGGCTGAAATAGCTCACCGGCACGGCGCATTGCTGGTGTTCATTTTCGCGGAGGCGGTCTCGCTGGGATTGCTGGAGCCGCCACGAGATGCCGACATCGTCGCGGGCGAATTGCAGTCGTTTGCGATTTCACCGGTCTATGGCGGGCCGTTCGCCGGAATCATAGCGACCAAAGAGAAGTTCATGCGGCAAATACCGGGTCGGATTGTCGGCGAAACCAAAGACACGCGCGGAAATCGTGCGTTTTGCCTGACCCTGGCCACGCGTGAGCAGCACATCCGCCGCGAAAAGGCGACATCGAACATCTGCACTAACCAGGCGCTGATCGCGCTGATGGCGACGGTTTTCATGACGGTCTACGGCAAGGAGGGACTGCGCGAATTGGCGGAGCAAAACCTCGCCAAGGCGCACTACCTGGCGGGCAAGCTGCCGCTGCGATTCTCAGGGCCGTTCTTTAACGAGTTCGTGGCATCCACCGACGGTCGTTCACCCGGCCAGATCAACGAGGCGCTCTTGAAGAAGAAAATCATCGGCGGGCTGCCTCTGGATCGTTACTATCCGGAACTCAAGAATACGATGCTGCTGTGCGCCACGGAGATGAGCCGCCGGGAAAAACTGGATGCGGTTGCGGAGGCTTTCAAGCCGGAGGCTGTCTCCCGATGATCAAGAAAGTCCGGCAGCACATTAATCAGAACGAGCTTCTGATATTCGAGAATAGCTCGCCGGGAAAACGCGGCTATCAGTTGCCCGCGCTGGATGTTCCAACGGTGGATGCAGCGGCTGTGCTGGGCGAACGGAATACGCGCCGCGAAATCGAGGATTTTCCGGAAGTGAGCGAGGTGGAAGCGATTCGCCATTTCACGCGCTTGTCGACGCATAACTACGCAATCGATCTGGGGCTGTATCCGCTGGGCTCCTGCACGATGAAATACAATCCTCGCGTCAACGAGCAGGTGGCCCGAGTCGAGGGCCTGGCGTGGGCGCATCCCTACCAGCCGGAATCGCTCTCGCAAGGAATCCTGGAAGTAATGGGCACGCTCGAGAAGATGCTGCTCGAGATTACCGGCATGGATGCGGTGACGCTGCAGCCGGCCGCCGGCGCGCATGGAGAATTTACGGGAATTCTTCTGGTTCGTGCGCTACTGGGCTCGCGCGGGAACCCGCGCAAGAAGCTTCTCATTCCCGATTCCGCCCACGGGACTAATCCGGCCACCGCGACTATGGCTGGCTACGCCGTGCAGAACATCAAGTCCAACGAGCGCGGCATGGTGGATGTCGAAGCGCTGGCGCGCATGGTGGATGAAGACGTCGCGGCGTTGATGATCACCAACCCGAATACGCTCGGGGTTTTCGAAGAAAACATCACGCGCATCGCGCAAATCCTGCACGCCAAAGGCGCCATGGTGTACATGGACGGCGCTAACATGAATGCGCTGGTGGGCATCGCGCGCCCTGGGGATTTCGGTGTGGACGTGATGCACCTCAATCTGCACAAGACCTTTTCGACGCCCCACGGCGGCGGAGGTCCGGGTTCGGGACCGGTGGCCGTGAAAGCGCCGCTCATCCCATTCCTGCCGAAGCCTCGTCTGGAGAAATCAGGCGGCCGCTGGACGTGGAACTACGATCGGCCGCAGTCTATCGGAAGGGTTCGCGCATTTTACGGCAACATCGGAATGCACGTCCGCGCGCTGGCTTACATAATGGCGCACGGCGGCCCGGGGCTTCGCAACGCCACGATGGACGCGGTTTTGAACGCTACCTACATCCGCAAGCTGGTCGAGCCATATTACGATCTACCGCACAACGCGCCAACCATGCATGAGTGCGTCTTCAGCGACGACCGGCAAGCCAAACGCGGCGTGCGCACGGGTGACATCGCCAAGCGGCTGGTCGATTATGGATTTCATCCCTATACTGTGAGCTTTCCGCTGATCGTCCACGGCGCGATGATGATTGAGCCGACCGAAACCGAAAGCAAGGCCGAACTCGACCTGTTCGTGGACGCGCTCATATCCATCGCCAAGGAAGTAGAACAGACTCCGGAGCTGGTGCTAAAAGCTCCACACCACACGCGCACCAGCCGGGTGGATGAGGTGGGCGCGGCCCGCAAGCCGGTAGTCCGCTGGAAGCCCCACATCCCAGCGAGTAAAGCGGCGGATTAAAATACACAGGCATGCACGCGGCACGGGACCTGCTGATTGTCGCGTTGTTTGTACTGGCTTTGCGGTTGCCTTTTCTTAATCAGGCCATTCAAGGCGACGACGTCTATTACCTCGCTGAAGCGCAGCACGCGCAGATCGAGCCGCTGCATCCTAAACACGTTGAGTACGCGTTTATGGGCCACATGGTGGACATGCGCGGGCAGCCGCATCCTCCGCTGAACGCCTGGTTTCTGGCTCTACTGCTCGCTACGCTGAAGGATATTTCCGAAATCTCATTTCACGCTGCCTACATATTGTTTTCATTGATCGCCGCGCTTAGCGCGCTGGCGCTGGCGCGCAGGTTCAGCCAGCATTCTCTCGCGGCCACCATGCTTTTCCTGGCGACACCGGCGTTCGTGATCAACGGCAATTCGCTCGAATCCGACTTGCCTTTCGCCGCGCTCTGGCTGCTCGCTATCGCGCTGTATGTCCAAGCGGTGGACCAGCGCTCGTTTCAACTGCTGGCCGCGTCCTCGATCGCGATGGGACTTGCGGCGCTGGCAGCGTACCAAGCAGTGTTCCTGGTCCCGATCCTGTTTCTGCACGGTAGAAAGTGGCGCGCGGCTGCTTTCGCAACCCTTACGGCCCCGGTTGTTCTGGCAGCTTGGCAGGTCTTCGAGCGCTTAGGGACCGGAGCATTCCCAGCAACCGTCGTGGCCGGCTACATGCAGTCCTACGCATTGCAGGCACTGACACAAAAGCTGAAAAGCGCCGTCGCTCTGACAGGACATCTGGGCTGGATCGTATTTCCGTCGCTTTGGCTTCCGCCGCTGACTGCGATCCCAGTCGCCATTGGCGCAGCGTTCTACGATCCGAGCCCGTTGTTCTGGGGCTCCGTCGCCGTGGGCGCGGGGATACTGATCTGGTGCGCGCGCAATTGGCGCGACTTTCTGGCGCAGTGGGTGCTGATCTTCTTCGCGGGCGCGCTGGTCGTGTTCTTTGCAGGCTCGGCGCGCTACCTGCTTCCGATTGCATTGCCGATAGCTATTCTTGCTACGCGCAAGATGGACCTGCGCTGGATACAAGCGGCCATCGCATGCGAATTGGTACTGAGCCTGGGCCTGGCAGTCGTCAATTATCAGCATTGGGACGGCTACCGGCAGTTCGCGCAAACGCTCGCTAACGAAGCGAAGACCAAACGCGTGTGGATCAACGGCGAATGGGCATTGCGATACTACATCGAATCCGAAGGCGGTCTTCCGCTGCTTCAGGGTCAGACCTTGCATCCTGGGGAAATGGTGGTTTCGAGCAGCTTGGGTTATCCAATTCCTTTGACGGCCGGTGGCGGCGCGCTGGCGCCACTTGCAGAGCGAACCATCACTTCGGCCATCCCACTGCGCCTGGTTGCTCTGCACGGGAAGTCCGCTTACTCGACCACCATGTTCGGACTCCGGCCCTTCGACATCTCGCGTAGAGTGATTGACCAGCTTCGAGCCGAGGCGGTGGTGGAGCACAAGCCAGTGCTCTCGAATCTGCGCATGAACGCGCCCGAAGCCGGGCAACAGATCGTTAGCGGCGTTTATCAGCTCGAGAATGGCGAGTGGCGTTGGATGGGCAAAATTGCGGTTATTTTGCTCAAACCGCCGGCCGAGCCCAGTCCGCTAGTCGTCCATTTTTTTATTCCCGACCTTGCGCCGGCCCGGCAGGTCCGCATCACGGTAAACGATAAAGTTGCCGCGACGCAAGATTGCCCGGGACCGGGGACTTTCACTGTCACGACATTACCAAGCAAGCCCGAGGGCGATAGCGCAACGATCACGATTTCAGTGGATAAGACCTTCTCTTCTCAATCAGATAAACGCGAACTTGGGATTATACTGACCGAAGTGGGTTTTCAAAATCCTTGAGTCATCCTGGCAAAATTCCCAGTTCTGATTGCGAGCAGGAACGAGTATCCTGTTTGCGGACATGTAGATCTCGTGACTGATAAAGAATACGAGGATGTTTACCATGAAGCCTTGCATTGCCTCGGCGAGAACTCGTCCATCGGCTTTCCGTTTCAACAGGCCGACGGGACTCGCGTGTGCGAGGTCGACGGCCGCCTGCTTGCTGACTATCAGGTGATCGAGCTTTGGTGGGGAAAGGACATTGCAGAACAAGTCCGGCTCGAGAGAAGCGGAAGCGGCGGCAAATTCAAGGCCCAATCGGGGCATTCGTAGCCGACAACAAATAAGCGCGAGGATTGCGTTCATTTCGCGATTACAGTAACGTACAGAGACATGGAACGATTTTCTCTGGCGAGTGTGGCCGTCATCCTGGCGTGCGCGGTACCGGCGGACGCCCGAATCACACGCATCGTGATCGAGCATCGGGAGTCGCCCGCTTATCAAGGCCGAGGTTTCGGCGAAACCGGGCAATACGAACGATTGACCGGGCACGCTTATGGCGAACTGGATCCGAAGGACCCGCGGAACGCCATCATCACCGATCTTCAACTCGCGGCCCGGAACGCGCGCGGCATGGTGGAATACGTGGCCACGTTTTCGCTCGCCAAGCCGATGGATCTTGGCAAGGCCAGTGGAGTTCTGATATACGAAGTCGCTAACCGCGGCAGAATCGCGCTTGCCACCGCGTCCAACGATCCGGGCGCAATGGCCGACCTTTTCAAACGGGGCCATGTGTTGCTGTCGAGCGGCTGGCAGGGCGACATTCCTCCGACGGACGGTCTGGAGACCATCGCGGTACCCGTTGCCACAAATTCCGACGGCTCCAGCATCACTGGACCGGTGCTGGTGCGCTTCAGCGACATGCCGCCCAAAGTCAACACGCTTCCGATTGTATACATTCACGGATCGGACGTACCGCGGCCGCAGCCCGCCAGTCTAGATACTTCCAAAGCCCTGCTGACCCGCCGGGCATCGGAACGCGGTGAGATTATCCCTCTTCGGAGCACCGACTGGGCTTTCGCCGATTGCGGTACCAGCACGTTTCCTGGAACTCCCAACCCATCCAAGATTTGCCTGAAGGGCGGATTCGATCCCGCGTTCCTCTATGAGCTGATCTACACGGCGAAAGATCCACAGGTGCTGGGCGTGGGATACGCGGCCACGCGCGACCTGAATTCGTTTTTCCGCTACGGGGAGCAAGATGCGTCGGGCGCGCCCAATTTGTTGGCGAAGAAGATATCGTTTGCGATCGGCCAAGGCAATTCCCAATCGGGAAATTTCTTGCGCAGCTTCATTCATCTCGGCTTTAACCAGGACGAATCGGGGCGGATGGTGTTTGACGGCGTGAACGACAATATCGCAGTGCGTCAGCTCGCCATGAATTTCAGGTTCGCAATTCCGGGTGGGCTCGCGAACGTATTCGAGCCGGGCAGCGATGGAGTGCTCACGTGGAGCGGATATGCGGATGAGGCGCGCCATCAGCCTGCCGGCTCGCTGCTGGACCGCTGCCACGCCACAAACACGTGTCCCAAGGTTTTCGAGACTTTCGGATCCTTGGAATTCTGGGAACTGCGCGCGTCGCCTAACCTGGTGGGAACCAAAGCGGACCGGGATATTCCGCTGCCGCCAAATGTGCGCCGCTATTATTTTCCAGGGGTCTCGCACGGCGGCGGCCGCGGAGGGTTTACGGCGAAGACACCGAAAGCACCGGCGGCGTGCGAGCTTCCGGAGAATCCGAATCCGTCCTCGGACACATTGCGAGCATTGATGGTCGCTCTGGTGGAGTGGGTAACTAAAGGGACCGCACCACCGCCGAGTCAATACCCGCGACTTGACCGAGGCGAACTGGTGGCGCCCACGCAAGCGGCGCTACATTCACCAGTCATTCCGGGCGCGCCTTTACCGGACGGCATCATCAACCCGCTTTACGACTACGATTTGGGGCCGGAATTCAACTATCGCGATCTGTCCGGCGCGATCTCGATGCAGCCGCCGGTGATCCGGCAGGTCCTTCCGAGCCTGGTGCCGAGAGTCGATGCGGACGGCAACGAAACCAGCGGCGTGCCCAGCGCGCTCCATCAAGCGCCGTTAGGCACCTACTTAGGCTGGAACATCACAGCGGAGGGTTTTTTCAAAGGCGCAATCTGTGGTCTGGCCGGTGGTTACGTTCCCTTTGCCAAGACCAAGACGGAGCGCCTCGCTAACGGAGATCCCAGGCCATCGCTCGAAGAACGCTATGGCAGCCATGATCGGTACGTGACGACGGTTCGGACGGCGGCGGCGAAGCTGGTGCGCGACCGTTTCTTGCTTCAGGAGGATGCCGACCGGTTGATCGCTCAAGCGGAATCGAGTGATGTTTTGAAGTCGAAATGATGCTTTATTTTCCCTCGGCGGAGCAGGCATCATATGCCAGTTTCGCTGCGCGACTCGCCAGAGTTAGCGAGAAAGTCTCTCCGTTGAATGCATAGTCGATTCGAAACGCGCGGAATGTCAGTGCGGGCCCTATGTCTTCAAAACCAGGGCCAGTAGCGCAGGCTTTTCTTGATCGCGCGCTCAGCGGACCGCGCCGGCATCGGGCCAGAATGCGCAGCGTCAGTTTGCCGTCCGCGCCGGGAACAAAGCTGACCTGTTGGATTGCGGATTGGATCACCGGAGCGCCTGGAGTATTGCATGCGCCGCCTGTGTTGTCGAAAACCTTGGCCAGCTCGAGCTCCTGGCCGCCGATGAAGCCGGCAGCGAGCCGGCCTGTCGCCTGGTCGGGAGAATTGGCATCGCTGAAGCAGACTAGCGCGTCGCGACCGGCCCGGTTTCGGACCTTGCGACATCGTCCGCTTGGAAGTCCGCTGGCCTGGCTGACGAACCAGCCACTAGTGGAATGTGTAAACAGGAACGCATTGCGGAAATTCGCGGCGCGCGGCGAACAACCAGAGAGAACCAACAGGAGATCGTCTGAATCCGGCTTCAGTAAATGACCCGCGATCACGGATTCGATGGATGAATCAGTCTTCGCACCCGGAGCGCCGGTTTGCTGTGGGCAAACGTGGCACCCGCTCTGCTCTCCTATGTATTCTTGCCCCGGACAGAGCAGTCCCAGAACTTCTTTGAGATCGCTTGAAGACACTTGAGAGGCATCGGGCGGAAAGGGCGGACCGCTCCATTGCGCGGAGCATGACACCGCCATCGCGATACACAAGCACAAGCGGGCTCCCAAACTGAGAATCTATCATGAATAGATGGACCCACAATTACCTGCAGTCGACACTCACATGATCACGACGGCTTTCACGCTAGATGGCTATGACATCGAACGCAATCTCGGAATCGTGCGGGGCATCATCGTACGGTCCAGATCTATTCTCGGGACGATGGGCGCCAGCTTACAGACACTGGTTGGCGGCGATATCACATTGTTCACTAATCTGTGCGAGGAGACTCGCGCGCATGCCTTCCAGCGCATGGCGCAACATGCGGCGCAGATGGGCGCCAATGGCATCATCGGCGTCCGATACGACGCGACCGAGATTATGCAAGGCGTAACCGAGGTGCTGTGCTACGGTACAGCCGTGATAGCCAAGCCGGCATAGCGCGTCTCAAAACTAATGCGATACCTGTGCATTCACGGCCATTTCTACCAGCCGCCCCGCGAAAATCCGTGGCTCGAGGCCATCGAGCTGCAGGACTCCGCGTATCCTTACCATGATTGGAACGCGCGCATCACGGCTGAGTGTTACGCACCTAATGGCTGTTCGCGCATTCTCGATTCAGAAAACCGAATCGCGAAAATTCAGAACAACTATGCGTGGATGAGTTTCAATTTCGGACCCACGCTACTATCCTGGCTGAAAGACAACGCACCCGAAACCTACCGCGACATTCTGGCAGCGGACTTTTCAAGCTCCGGACGATTCTCGGGGCACGGATCGGCGATGGCCCAATGCTACAACCACATGATCATGCCGCTGGCGAACTCGCGCGACAAGCTGACCCAGGTGGTGTGGGGTATCGAAGATTTCCGCCATCGTTATGGCCGGGAGCCGGAAGGCATGTGGCTGCCGGAAACGGCAGTCGATCTGGAAACCCTCGATCTCCTGGCGCAACATGGCATCCGCTTTACAGTGTTAGCTCCGTCGCAGGCTAAGTCGATGGATGGCGAAGATGTAACGGGTCAGCGCATCGATCCGACGCGCGCCTATGTGCTCAAGCTGCCATCTGGCCGCGCTATCAATCTTTTCTTCTACGACGGGCCGATTTCTCGCGCGGTTGCTTTTGAGGGCCTGCTGAATAACGGCGAACAGTTCGCGCGCCGTCTCCTGGACGCATTTTCGGATCAGCGCGACTGGCCACAGCTCGGCAATATCGCCACCGACGGCGAGACCTATGGCCACCATCATGCCCACGGCGACATGGCGCTAGCCTACGCGCTCGACTACATCCATTTGAACGGGCTGGCGAAGATCACTAACTACGGCGAGTATCTGGAGCACTTCCCGCCCACGCATGAAGTGGAGATCCTGGAGAACACCGCGTGGAGCTGCGTGCACGGCGTGGGGCGGTGGAATACGAATTGCGGCTGCAATTCCGGTGGGCACGGCGAATGGAACCAGGAATGGCGCGCTCCTTTGCGCGAGGCTTTGGACTGGCTGCGCGACGAGATCGCGACATGCTATGAAAAGACCGCGGCGCGCTATTTCAAAGATCCGTGGGCGGCGCGCAACGACTATATTCACGTGATTCTCGATCGGTCGCCCGACAGCCGGGAACGCTTCGCCTCGCGACATTTCCGGCGGAAGAATCTGCAGCGTACCGATCGCGCTACGGTTTGGAAGCTGCTCGAGATGCAGCGGCATGCCATGCTGATGTACACCAGCTGCGGCTGGTTCTTCGATGAATTGTCGGGGCTCGAGACGGTGCAGGTGATCCAGTATGCGGGCCGCGCCGTGCAACTTGCGCAAGACATATTTGGCGACGCACTGGAGCAGCGTTTCCTCGAAAAACTCGCGCTGGCGAAGAGCAATATTCCGGAGCACGGCGATGGCTCAGCGATCTACACCAAGTTCGTGAAGCCGGCGATGCTGGATCTTTCAAAGCTGGCCGCGCATTACGCCATCAGCTCGCTGTTTGAAGACTACCCGGAGAGCACGCGCGTGTATTCTTACACGGTCGACACCAAGGATTACCGCGCCCGGCAATCGGGAAAAATGCGAATGGCAATCGGGAAAGCTCGCTTTACTTCCGAGATCACTCAGGAAAGCGAAATGTTGATATTCGGCGTGCTTCATTTCGGAGGGCACCACCTGAACGGCAGCGTCGCCAAATTCGTCAGTGACGACCAATACCGGGAATTGGCGAAGGTGATGCGAGAGGCGTTCAATCGCGCCGATCTGCCGGAGGCTATTCATCTGCTGGAACAGCGCTTCGGCGGGCAGACTTACTCACTCAAGAACCTGTTCAAGGACGAGCAGCGCAAGGTCGTAAACGAAATTCTGAAACCCATTCTCGAACGGGTAGAGGCTTTCCATCACGAGCTTTACGAAAACGAGTCTCCGCTGCTGCGTTTCATGGGCGACTGCTACATTCCAACTCCCAAGGAATTGAAAGTGACGGCCGAGTTTGCGCTGAACAGCCAGCTAAGGCGCGCGCTAGCCGGAGTCAATCTCGATTTAGACCATCTGACCAATCTGCTCGAAGATGTCAGTGTCATGGATGTACCGCTCGATCAGGCCGCGCTGGAGATAACGCTCCGCAGAAACCTGGAGCGGAAGGCCGAAGCGTTTCTCGAGAACCCGCGCGATCTTGGTGCGCTCGTACAATTTCGTGAATCCGTGGCGGTCGCGAAATCGCTGCCACTGCCGCTGATACTGTGGTCCTTGCAAAACCGTTTTTGGGAAATCCTGCAGAAGGTTTACCCGGAGATGAAAGAGACGCGAGAATCCGAGTGGACCGCTGAATTCGAACGACTGGGAGATCTCCTCTCCGTGCGAGCACCACAAACGACTACTTAGAAGTTACTGGTGTCATTCGCTCGTTTTTTTTCAGCAGTTCCTCGGCTTCCTCCTGGCGCAGCGAAGGGCCGTAGACATGCCCCTGGACTTTATCGCAACCCAGAATCCGGACCAAGTCCAGCTCCGCGGCGGTCTCTACCCCCTCCGCCACTACCGTGAGATTCATGCCGTGAGCCAGCCGCACGATGCTCTGAATCACCGGGAGCGAGCCTTCCGGTTCTTGCAGTCCGCGCAAGAAAGATTGATCGATCTTCAGTGAATCCACAGGCAGCTTGTTAAGATAGCTCAGCGACGAATAGCCGGTTCCGAAGTCATCGATCGAGATACTTACACCTAAGTCGCGTAGCTGGGTCATGCGGGCTACGTACTGGGGAAGATCCCGCATGATATAACTTTCGGTCAATTCCAGCTCCAGGCATTGGGCCGGGAATCCGCTGAGCGCCAGCGTGGTGGCGACGGTCTGCACGAAATCGCGCCGCTCGAACTGCAGCGCGGAAACGTTCACCGAGATACGAGCCGACCGATAACCCGACTTCAGCCAATCCGCACCTTGCGTGCACGCCTGCCGGATTACCCAGGACCCGATCTCGATAATTAAGCCCGTTTCTTCCGCTATCGGAATGAACTGCTTGGGAGAAATGGTTCCGTGGATGGGGTGCCTCCAGACCAGCAAGGCCTCCAGACCCTCTACGCTGCCGTCCATGTTGACCAAAGGCTGATAGAGCAACTCGAATTCATGATTTTCCAGAGCGCGGCGGAGTGCATTTTCGAGGTGCAGCCGCTCCAGATCTAAAACGTGATCCTCGGCCAGGAACAACTCCAGATCATTCTTGCCGCCATTCTTGGCGTGATACATCGCAAGATCGGCATTGCGCAGGAGATCGGCCGCCGTGATCCCATGCTTGGGGAAAATGGAAAGCCCGATGCTGGCGGTGACAAACAGCTCATTCCCGTCGATGCGATGCGGCGCGCGAAAGGCTTTCAGGAATTCTTCGGAAGCCTGGATGGCGGTCTGCTCATCGGGCTGGCGTGTCATGACGATCGTAAATTCGTCTCCGCCCATGCGTCCGGCCAAGTCGTCCTCGGTCAGCAAGCGTCGCAATCTGCCGCCTACTTCCTTGAGCAACCGGTCGCCCATGGTGTGGCCCAGGGTGTCATTGATCTGCTTGAAACGGTCGAGGTCGATAAAGAGCACAGCCAGTATTGCGGATCGCTCGCGGGCTTGCTCCAGCGCCTTTTCCAGCAGCTCGATGAAGTAAGCCCGGTTGGGCAAGCCAGTCAGTGAATCGTGCCTGGCCTGGAACTCGAGACGCTCGGTGAACTTCCGTTGCTCGATAGCAAGAGCGGCCAAGCGGCCGGCCACCCGCAGCAGATCCGGGTCGCCGTCGCGGCGCGATTGCCCGTTTTTGTAGTGCATCACCAATAAACCGAGCAGCCCGCCGGAGGCTGACAGGATGGGAGCCGACATACACGACGAGATGCCGATTTGCGCGGCGAGGTAGGATCGATCGGCCCAAACCGGACAATCGCGGACCTCCTTCCAGAAAATAGTAGAGCGGGCCAACTCGGCCGAGACAAATTCAGACTGCTCCGGCGAGAGTCTAAGCGGCTTGGAAAGGCGAATCGTGTCGTTCGGGAAGCCTGCTGCCACGGCCCAAAAAATCGCGCCCCCGTTTCGCAACAGTACCGAGCACAGCACGCCCGGCCGCTGTTTCTCGATCATATGAACGATCCGGTTTAGGGTGACCTCGAGGGCATGGTTCGCGGCCACCAGCTCGAGCACCTGATTGCGGCTCTCCTCTAGATGCGCGCTACGCCGGTGGTGCGAATGCGCGCGATGGTCCAGAATGTATCGCGCAATGCTGCGCGCCAGCAGTTCGATGATTTCGGTCTCCGCCTCCAAAAAATTCCGGCTGCCTCCGTTGGAGGAACAGGAGAAGCTGAGCGTGCCGAACAGTTCCGAGCCCAACATGATAGGCGTTCCAATGTAGATTTCGAATTCCGAACGCAGATCGCTATTCCCCGCGGCTCGTGAAGACGTGAGTGTACGGAGCCGATCGGCTACTCGCGCGCAATGGGTAGCGCTCAACGGAAGTTTGGCGCCCGGATGAAGATCGGCCGACCCGAGCGTGGCGCGAATTATTCCTCGATCACATTCGGTCTGCAGGATCACGCCGATGGGCAAGCCGAATACCTGGCAGCCCGTCTTCAAGTGATCTTCAAAAGCCTGCTCCAGCGAGTCATAACGAGTGGTGCTCAGCCGGTTCAGTTGCTTCAATTGCCCGGCGAAATGAGCCAATTGGTGTGACCTGTCCCGGTCATCTTCGTGTGCTGGCGCGAAACCGTGCGAAGTGCCCACCCAACTCAGTCTATCGCGCCGAGCCCCACTGGCGGTCATGAATAACCGTTTTGGAGCCCAAAAGCTGTTCCAACAGCGGGGTTTCCGGGTACGGATGGCCGGCATAGCGACGGAAGCCTTCACCGAAATCGACGCCCACCAGTGCCCCACGCTCCCGAGTCCAGTGTTCCATGATAGCCAGCGAATCCTCGATTCCGTGCTGCTTCTTGAGCCATTCCCGCTGACTGAGATGGCAAGCCAGCATGCGGCACTTGAGGTCGAAAGTCGTCTTGATGTCGACCACGAAATCGGGTTCGATGGCGGACCCGAAACGGTCCACACCGCCCAGCGAGTCCATGAAATAGAGATGCGGGATCGCGTCCATTGGCGCCGCGGGCTCGGCCGCGTTGGTTGCATAATTTGGGACGGAAGCCGCGAAACAGGCATCTCTCACCAGCATGCTGGTGGCTTCGTGATCGCAGTGATAATCCACGGGCGCGGCCGTGAGCACGATATCGGGACGGTTGCCGCGAACGAGTTCGGTCACATGCCGCCGCGAATCGTCGGTATTGAAAATCGCCAGATCGCGGAATTCAGCGCAGCTATACCTGGCCCCGATCAAGCGGGCGGCTGCGGCAGCTTCCTCGCGGCGGATGGCAGCGGCCTGCTCCGCACTGTGGCGCGCAGAGCCGCAATCGCCCGGAGTCATGCTTATGATCGTGATGGAATGACCCGCTTCAGAAAGTAGCGCGAGGGTTCCGCCGGCCAGAATCTCCGCGTCGTCCGGATGGGCGTGAATGCAAACGATGCGCATTCCCTGGCTTCAGGCGCCGGCGGCTTTGGATGTTTCGAGCTGTTCCGCTGTGCGTTCCGGTTTGCGCTTCACGCGAGTGATCGGCACGTTCAGCAGGATCGAAAGCACCGTGAAGATCAATGATGAACTTTGTACTACAACCTTCATGGGGAGGTGTCTTGCTACATTCATCATAGCCTCATCTATGCCGGCCAACAAGACCGTATCGCAAGCCGTAACCGAGCAAGCGGTGAGAGAACCACGGTGGCCGGCTGTATTTGCGATTCTGGCCGTCGGCGCGCTTTATTCGGCTTTGCCGGAAGCATTGCGGGTCGGTCCCTACTGGCTTTTGCTAACCATAGTTTCGGTGCTATTGGTCCCCACCGTGATTGCGCATCGAACCGGACGGCACAAGCTAAACGATGTGTTGGGCCATACTGTGCTGAGTATCGTGACGGCGGCGACGATCTGGTCCCTGGCGATGCTCATCGCGCGGTTGCCGTCCCATCGCGACTCGCCTCAACTGTTGTTGCGCGCCGCGGCATCGTTGTGGGTCGCGAATGTGTTGGTTTTCGCGTCGTGGTATTGGCGCTTGGATGCGGGTGGTCCAAACCAGCGCGACATGCGCGAGTCGCATACGGACGGCGCATTTCTGTTCCCTCAGATGCTTATTCCGGGCAAGCACAAGGGCAACTGGAGGCCCGGCTTTGTCGATTATCTGTTTCTTGCCTTTAACAGCAGCACGGCGTTTTCGCCCACTGACGTACCGGTGCTATCGCGGTGGGCCAAGCTTATGATGATGACGCAGGCCTTGATTTCGCTCGGCACGGTGGTGGTCATCGCGGCCCGCGCGGTTAATATACTGTAGGGATCACGGGCAGGAATGCCCGTGCCACGGCTACACTAGTTATTTCTTATGAAACTCCCGAGCTACACCATTACCCAAGGCAAAGATCGCGCCCCAGCGCGCGCATTTCTCAAGGCCATTGGCCTGACCGACGAGGATATCAAGAAACCCATCATCGGTATTGCCAACACTTGGATCGGCACCATGCCTTGCAATTTCAAGCTGCGCGATCTGGCCGTCAACGTCGCGGATGGAATACGCAAGGCCGGTGGCACTCCCATGGAGTACAACACCATCGCGATCAGCGATGGCATAACCATGGGTACCGAAGGCATGAAGGCCTCACTGGTCAGCCGGGACCTGATTGCGGATTCTATCGAACTGGTTGCGCGCGGTCATATGTTCGATGGGATCGTGGCGCTGGTAGCGTGCGACAAAACGATTCCCGGCGCTGCGATGGCCCTGTTGCGCCTTAATATTCCAGGCTTGGTGCTATACGGCGGATCGATTCTGCCGGGCCGCTATAAGGGCCGCGACCTCACCGTCCAGGACGTGTACGAGGCCGTCGGCGCAAATGCGGCGGGCAAGATGTCCGATGAGGAACTGCTAGCCATCGAGAACTCGGCCTGTCCTGGCGCGGGAGCGTGCGGAGGCCAATTCACCGCCAACACCATGGCGACCGTCATGGAGATCATCGGGCTTTCCCCGATGGGAACGGCGTCGGTCCCACAAGTAGACCCGCGCAAGAAAGATGTGGCGGAGCGTTGCGGCGAACTGGTCCTGAACATGGTGAGACAAAATCTCCGGCCGAGCGACATTGTCACTAGGAAGTCCATTGAAAACGCCATTGCCTCGGTAGCCACTACCGGCGGTTCAACCAACGCCGTGCTGCATCTGCTGGCCATCGCGCGAGAAGCAGGCGTGCCGCTCAATATCGACGATTTCCAAACCATTAGCGAGCGTACTCCGTTGTTGGTGGATTTGAAACCGGCCGGCAAGTTCGTTGCGGTGGACGTCGATAAGGCCGGCGGGATTCCGGTGATCGCGCAGCGGTTGATGAACGGCGGCTACGTAGACGGATCGGCAATGACAGTAACGGGCCGAACCTTCGCTCAGGAGGCGGCCGATGCCAAAGAGACGCCTGGGCAAGAGGTGATCCACGCACTGAACAATCCGATTAAGAAGAGCGGGGGCTTAGTGATCCTGCGCGGATCGCTTGCCCCGGAAGGCTGCGTTATCAAAGTTACGGGCATCGAGCGAACGCGGCAGAAGGGCCCCGCCCGAGTGTTCGATTCCGAGGAAGCCGCCATGGCCGCTGTGATGGGCGGCAAGATCAAGTCCGGGGATATTGTCGTGATCCGTTACGAAGGTCCGCGTGGGGGGCCCGGGATGCGCGAGATGCTGGGGGTGACCAGCGCGATCGTGGGCGTAGGACTATCAGAGAGTGTGGCGCTAATAACCGATGGACGTTTTAGCGGTGCTACGCGAGGATTCTGCGTCGGTCACATCGCTCCGGAGGCAGCGGTTGGCGGGGCGATTGCCGCCGTCCAGGAAGGCGACATCATCGACCTCGATATCCAGAAGCGGACCATCGATTTGGACATCCCGCAGAGCACCCTACACGAACGGCTCAGCAAATGGAAACCTCCTGTGCCGCGCTATCGCTCGGGCGTCTTCGCCAAATATGTCGCTTTAGTTGGATCTGCTTCGGAAGGCGCGCTTACGACCCCGTCCGCACTATCGGCGAGCTCTCGGTCGTGACCTTGGGCTTCTCGGCGCTGCCGCCAACATGCGCGTCAAGCATTTTCTGCACGTCGCTTTTACCAACCGCCCCTACTTTTTGCTCGACCACCTTGCCGCCCTTGAAAAGCAGCAGCGTGGGAATGCCGCGAACGTTGTAGCGCATCGCCGCGGCGCCATTTTCGTCTACGTTCAATTTGCCGACCTTCACCCGCCCAGCGTAGTCAGTGGCGATTGCGTCTACGGTCGGAGACATCATCCGGCACGGACCGCACCACTCCGCCCAAAAGTCAACCAGGACAGGAACATCGGAGTTTAGGACATCTTTGTCCCAGCCTGCGTCGGTGAATGTCAGTGTGTTTGTACCAGCCATAAATTCCTTGAGATCACTCCCTTTTTCAGATGTAGTAACCGCCCCAAACGATTCAGGCCGATAAAAGCCGCCGGTAGAGCGCCTGGTACTCAACGGCTACGGCGCTCCATGAGAAATCCTTCCGCATGCCGCGCCGCATCATTGCAATCCAATGATCCCTATCACGATAGGCCTTCAGGGCCAAGCCTAGGGCCTCCAGCAGCGCGTCTCCGGAGTAATCCCGGAACTTGAAGCCCGTACCCTCATCAATGGTATCATCCAGCCCCCCAGTGGCGCGGACCACCGGGACCGTCCCGTAACGCAGGCTATAAATCTGGCTTAGCCCGCAGGGTTCATAGCGGCTGGGCATCAGGAACATGTCCGCGCCCGCCTCGATCCGGTGCGAAAGCGCATTATCATAGCCGATTCGAATCGCGACCTGGTCCGGATAAGTTTGCCCCAAAAGTTGGAACATCGCCTCATAAGGCGGATCGCCGGATCCGAGCACAGCCAGGCACAGGTCCGCTTCGAGCATCCGGGATGCAATTTCAGCAATGAGGTCGATGCCTTTTTGAGCCGCGAAACGAGACACCATCCCGATCAGGGGACGGTCCAGCCCAACGCCCGACCGAAGCCCCAGCTCCTCGAGAAGCGCCCGCTTGCATTCAACCTTTCCGGAAAGATCATCCACCGAATAGTTCCGAGCGATATGCGGGTCGTGCTCGGGATCCCACTCGACGTAGTCCACGCCGTTGACGATCCCGTAAATTGGGCCATGCTTGCGAAGAAAACCGTCGAGGCCGAAGCCGTACTCAGGCGTCTGGATCTCGCGCGCGTAACCTTTGCTCACGGTGCTGATGGCATCGCTGAACGCGATCCCGCCTTTTAGCAGGTTGAGCTTACCGTAGAACTCCAGTTGTTCCGGATTGAAGAGCCTGCTGTCCAACCCGATCTGTGGAACGGCTGCTGCTCCGAAAATTCCTTGATAGCCGAGATTATGGATTGTGAGCAGCACCTTGACACCGCTGAAGGTCGGATCGTTGTTGAAGTGCTGGCGGACGTAGACTGGCAAAAGAGCCGCCTGCCAATCGTGCACATGTATGATCCCCGGGCGGAATAAATAGCGCGCTACTCCCACCGCCGCCATCGATAGCACCGCAAAGCGTAAGTGGTTGTCCGCATAATCCGCCCCGCCGGCGCCATAAATCCCATCCCGATCAAATAGCGGCGGGCAGTGAACGAAATAAAAGGTAACTCCGCGCTCGGTGGTTTGATAAATGTCCACCAAGTAACCTGGGCCAATCGGAACCCAAAGGCCACGATAGGCGAGTTGAGGTTCTGTCGGGTAGTGATTCTGGCGGTAAGCAGGAATTACGACGGCCATCTGTTGGCCAGCCGATCGAAGCGCAGCCGGTAGCGCGCCCAAAACATCGGCCAAACCACCTGTTTTTGCAAAGGGAGTGGCTTCGGACGCCACCATTAGAATGTTCATAGCCTGAGCCGGTCGAGTACGGCTTAGCATCTGCGCCTCACCAAAAGTCCTTCGTCCCTATCCATTGAGATAGACTACGGCAGACCGTCTGACGTCAGTCCGAAATCGCCCCCGCAACGGTAGTAGTAAGACGCTCACGGCCTTCGCTGCGACCCTCTTCGTGGTGGTGAATACGTCCTCGAAAAATGGCCTTCCGGCTGCACGCATTTTGGCGCTGGGAGGCGAGCCGAAACCAGCATGGGACGCCGTGTCATCGAGCGCCCCTGTATCGATTCGCGCTCCCAGCGACACTTGACCCAGTCTCTCAGTTCTTGATTTCTTTATGGACAGCGTCAAGCACGCCATTTATGAATGATACGGATTCCTCGCCGGAAAACTGGCGCGCCAGTTCAAGGGCTTCGTCAATGACTACCGCTGGGGGCGTCTCGTGACGGTGCATCTCGTAGATCGCCATACGCAGGATATTACGATCGACAATGGGCATTCGCTCCAGTTTCCAGTTTTCAGACTTGGCCGTAATCTGATGGTCGATATCGGTGGCCGTTTCTGAAGTCCCTTTGGCCAGCTCCTCCATGAATTCGTCGCGGCCCGTCTGTTCCTCGCCATCGTCAGAGTTTAGCGTGTCGTAAAACGAGGAGATGGCGTCCTCGACCGCGCCTTTGTTCATGTCCCACTGGTAGAGAACCTGTAAAGCGCGCTGTCGTGATCGGTGACGGGCGGGCATTGTGCTCGCTATTATTTTCGCAGCCGGCGCAGGAGGTCAGCCATTTCGATGGCGGTGATGGCCGCGTCGTACCCTTTGTTTCCGCTTTTGCCGCCCGCGCGATCGATGGCCTGCTCCACCGTATTAGTGGTGAGCACGCCGAACGCCACTGGCACGCCGGTTTCGAGCGGCACTGCCGCTAACCCATTGGCGGCCTGCGCGGAGACGTGATCGAAATGTGGCGTTTCTCCGCGGATTACCGCACCCAAGGCGACGATCGCATCGTGACGCTTTTGCGCCGCCAGCGTCTTTGCGACCAGCGGCAGTTCCCATGAGCCTGGAACTTTCACGATCTCGATGTCATCCGGATTCGCGCCCGAGCGCTTGAGCGCGTCCGTCGCGCCGGCCAGCAAACGGTCGGTGATGAAGCTATTGAACCGCGCGCAAATGATCGCAAACTTGAGCCCGCGCGCATCCAAATTTCCTTCGATCACCTGAGACATATGGGATAATTTTGTTTCAGGCCCCCATTCTACCGCATGGATCCCGCTTTCATCCGTAACTTCTCGATCATCGCGCACATCGATCACGGCAAGTCGACGCTGGCCGATCGCCTGCTCGAGGTGACTGGAGCGCTTTCCCAGCGCGAGATGATGGAGCAGGTTCTGGATACGATGGACTTGGAGCGGGAGCGTGGCATCACCATCAAAGCTCACGCCGTACGCCTGAATTACCAGGCCGATGACGGCCAGATGTACCAGCTCAATCTCATCGACACGCCCGGCCACGTTGATTTCACGTACGAAGTCTCACGCAGCCTGCAAGCTTGCGATGGTGCGCTCCTGGTGGTGGATGCTTCCCAAGGCGTCGAGGCCCAGACACTCGCGAACACATATTTGGCGCTGCACCACAATCTGGAAATCATTCCGGTGATTAACAAGATCGATCTGCCTTCCGCCGAACCGGAACGCATTCGCGAGCAGATCGAGCAGGTCATCGGCCTCCCTGCGCATGATGCCTTGTTGGTTAGCGCCAAACAGGGCACTGGCGTCAAGGACGTGCTCGAAGCCATCGTGCATTTGGTGCCTCCGCCCAAAGGTTCGCCGGACGCGCCGCTGCGCGCATTGATTTTTGACTCCTGGTTCGACCCCTACCGCGGTGTGATTATCCTTACGCGCGTGTTCGACGGGAGGCTGCGGCTCAAACAGAAGATCAAGCTGTGGTCGAACGGGGCCACCTTCGAAGTGGAAGGCCTGGGTTATCAATCGCCGAAGCCAATCCCTTGCGACGAGCTGGCGGCAGGCGAAGTCGGGTTCATGTTCGCGAATATCAAGACCGTGTCGGATGCCAAGATCGGGGACACCATAACTAGCGTCGAAGACCCCGCCACGGAGCCGCTGCCTGGATTTGAAGAAGTGAAGGCCATGGTCTTCGCCGGATTGTATCCGGTGGAATCGCACGAGCACGGCCGCTTGCGCGAGGCGCTCGAGAAGCTGCGGCTCAACGACAGCGCCTTCAGTTTCGAGCCGGAAAACTCGATGGCGCTGGGCTTCGGGTTTCGCTGCGGCTTCTTGGGGCTGTTGCATCTGGAAATCGTGCAGGAACGGCTGGAGCGCGAGTTTGAGATCGACCTGATCACCACCGCGCCCGGCGTCCGCTACAAAGTCACAACGCTGAATGGTACTGCCATTGACGTCGACAGTCCCACCAAGTTTCCGAATCCCGCTGAGATCAAGCAGATCGAAGAGCCGATCATCGATGCCACGGTCATCACGCGCGAGGAATACGTAGGCGAAATCTTGAAGCTGCTCGAAGAGAAGCGTGGAACGCAGAAGAAGTTCGAGTACATCGGGACCGGGCGCGTGCTTCTGCTGTATGAGCTTCCACTCAACGAGATCGTCCTGGATTTTTACGATCGTCTGAAATCTGCCTCGCGCGGCTACGCTTCGCTGGATTATCATTTGTCCGGGTATCGCGCGTCGTCCTTGGTTAAGCTGGACGTGCTGGTGGCAGGCGAGCCCGTGGATGCGCTCTCCATCATCGTGCATAAGGACTTCGCCTATGATCGCGGGAAGATTTTGATCGACCGGCTGCGCAAATTGATTCCGCGCCAGATGTTTGAGGTAGCGCTACAGGCAGCTATCGGCAACAAGGTGATCGCGCGCGAGAACATCCCGGCCATGCGCAAGAACGTCCTGGCCAAATGCTACGGCGGCGATATTTCCCGCAAGCGCAAGCTGCTAGAGAAGCAAAAGGAAGGCAAGAAGCGGATGAAGCGAGTGGGCCGCGTCGAGATTCCTCAAGAAGCGTTCCTGGCGGTGCTCAAGGTGAGCGGTGAAAGTGAATAGTGCTATTAGTGTGGCGCCCTATGGCATGTCGAAAGATGACCTCTAATATTGCCGACAGGCTCGCCGGGCGAGAGAAGCGGCTAATTCGCGCGTGCGTGGGTGCAACTCGACCTACCGCAATCCTCGAACTCTACGGAACCCGACTGCCGCGACAGCTCTTATCGCGCGCCGTAGTCGTTGTGTCGCGCCCGGAACTCCCGCAGGCGGTTCAGATCATCGGACAAGACATCGCGGTCCCGATTCGATAAACGATTGTCCCGAACCACCCGATCCATGGCGGCGATGACTTCATCCAGCTCGCGCTCATCATAGCGCCCGGCCGCTAACTTACTCTGCAGTTCATCCAATTCCTGCCTAGTTCGCGCGAGACGGTACTGATCGGCGCCAAATGGGAAAGCACCCGATTGAACATGGTCCAGATCTTCACGGATTCGTTCAAAAAACCGTCGCCGCATATCTTCGCCGCGGAACCGTTCCTCGCGGTCCCGGTGAAAGACGTCATCATCGCGGTAAGCGCGATCACGGTCATCTCGCGAGCCTCGATCGCGATCGTCACGCCGATCACCACCCGGATACGCTGGAACGGCCTGGCCGCCGGGATAACCCCCGCTCCAGGTCAGATCAAAGGTATATCCTTCCGAGCCATTGTCCGGATCTTCGATCCGTACGACTGCCCCGCCGCCGTTACGCGGCTCGCGAATCAGCGTTTGCCTACCTCGTCCGTCCACACCTGTAAAACGAAAGTTGGCGGGATTCCCCGGAAGAGGTCCCGTGCATTCAAATCGACGCCATTGAGGCGGCCTTCCCGCAAGATTTCGTAAGACCGCACCGTCGCCGCGAATTTCGACTTCGGCCGCCCCATCCACCACAACTTCGATGGTGCACTTACCCCGGTCAGGGCTTCCGCCACGAATCGTGGCTCTGCGTTCGTAGTTTTGACCACTCATGATTCCACTAGTGGCCGCTAATGTTGCGACTGCAAAAAATCCCCGCATTTTATCACCCCTTATGACCATTCTACCTGGCAATTGCATCACCTGCGAGGTGAGCTGGCAGTAAACTCCAATTAGGAGCCTTTATGCCCTACCAACACTTGCTGCTGTCCACTGAAGGTCACCTGGGGATCATCAAGCTCAATCGGCCCGACCGCCGCAACGCGCTCTCTCTCGAGTTGATGCGCGAGTTGATCGACTGCCTCGACGAAATCGGCGCCGGCACCGGCATCCGCGCTGTCATCCTGGCTGCCGCTGGAAAGGTCTTCAGCTCCGGACACGACCTGAGCGAAATGGTCGACCGTACCGTTAACGACTATCGCCGCCTCTTCGATGTTTGCACCGAGCTGATGACCAAGATTCAGTCCATTCCGCAGCCGGTCATCGCGCAAGTGCAGGGCGTCGCTACAGCGGCAGGTTGTCAATTAGTGGCCACCTGCGATCTCGCCATCGCTAGCGAGCAAGCTCAATTCGCGACGCCCGGAGTGAAGATTGGCCTGTTCTGCACCACTCCCATGGTCGCCTTGAGCCGGGCCGTTGGCCGAAAGCGCGCGATGGAGATGCTGCTCACCGGAAAGCTGGTCGAGGCCGCAACTGCGGCCGAGTGGGGACTCGTCAATCGCGTAGTCCCCGCCGATCAACTCGAATCGGAGACGCGCCGCCTCGCCTGCCAGATCGCCGAAGCCAGCAGCTTTACGGTCGCGCTCGGGAAGCAGGCCTACTACACGCAGATCGATCTGGATCAGTCCAAAGCCTACGCCTACGCCAAGGAAGTGATGACTATGAACTCGTTGGCCGAGGACGCGCAGGAAGGCATTTCTGCTTTTCTTGAAAAGCGCGTCGCGTGCTGGACCGGCAAATGAACTCTTATTTCCGCCGATAGATTACCGCGTACCGTGTGCGTCCAACCTCGCGATAATTCGCCAGCCAATCCCGCAAGTCCGGATAGTTCGTAATCGCCAACGCCGGATTTAGCGGCCCGAGCCCGTCAACGATCCACGTCGGCCTGGTTTGAATCAATTCATTGCGGTTGCGTGCGGCAAGTTCCGGAGCGACTGCGTCCGAGTTGGTAAGGTGCCGGTCCGCCAGGACTCCTGTAAGGGGCTGGGAATCGAGAAACCTGCTTCCGGCCGGCAGGCGAGTATAAGCGAAGATGTCTGGCCGGTACCCCCATACCAACAGCGTCCCCTGGCGATCGATGCGATCGGCTGCCGCATGGCTATCCTGGTTCATTACCAAATCACTCCACTCGGTCTCGCGATCGTGCAACAGGTCATTAGCAAGCGTCACGTAGCGCGGCCCGAAGCGTACTAGCGGAATCAGTAATAAGAGTAACAGCACAACGCGACAGCGCCGCCCGAGCAGAACATAGCCTCGCGCTGCCATCAGCACCATCACAGGCAGTAACTGAAAATAATATCGCGGAAAGAACCGCCAGCCCGCCGCAACTGCGATCAACGATAGCAGCAGCCATCCCGCCATGCGCCAGTTCTTTTCTTTCCAAAACGCGTACGCAGCGCTGGCCACCAGCGCGCAGTTGAAGCCCGCCCAATTAAGAGTCCGCGTGAAACCAGTCGCCAGTTGGAAGCTGCGCTCGGAGTAAAGTAGACCCCACCGCCAGACCTGGTCGAAATAAGGCTGGCCGAACCAGGCGAACGCAGCGGCATTGGGGATGGCGAAGCCGATCAACAGCCAGGGCCACGCGCGTCCCGCCCAGAGCACGCACGCGGCTAATACGAAGGCGGCCTTGACATTGATCAGCATCGCCAAGCCGGCCAGCAAGCCGCTCCAAAATACTCGCCCGCGCCACGCCAGAAATACGGCCGTCAAATGCGGTAGTAACATGAGCAAATCGGGCGCGAGCGCCAGCACAGCGGACGGAATTCCGAAAGTCAGAAAGAATCCGGTGGCGAGTGCCGCCGCCAGTCCTTCGCGCGGTCCCCACAGATCGCGAGCGAACTTCCATGCCCCGAGGCAACATAGAAAGACGAAAGCCGCGCCGGCGATCCGCAGCGGTACGCCGATCTGTGCACCCCATAGCAGGTATGTATACGCGAGCAGCGGTGGTTTATCGAACCAGACGTCAAGGTAGAGGCTTTTGGCGTGAAGAATCTGGATGGCCGCCGCAGTCGGATACGCTTCCTCCACCCAAATGATGCCGGTGTGACATAACCGCGCCGTCACCAGACCACCGGCGAGCAGCGCGAGAATTAATCGTTCCCGGCCGATCGCGACTTCTCCAACAACTGCACCAGCTTCGCGCGAAGCTCGGGACCATGATCGGGATCGGCGAGCGCAAACTCGACGAAAGTTTCGAAGTAGCTCGGAAAATTGCCGATGTCGTAACGTCTCTCGCTCGGCGGCAGTTTTACGGCCAGCACGCGCCGCCCTTCCTCGCACAACTGCGCCATGGCATCGGTGAGCTGAATTTCGCCGCGCGCATCCGGCTTCACGCGCCGGATCATGTCGAAAATCACCGGCGAGAAGACGTAGCGGCCGGCTATCGCCAGATTGCTCGGCGCCTGGCCAGGCTTCGGCTTCTCCACCAGATCCACCACCCGCAGCCACTCGCCTTCGCCTTCCGTGACTTTGAGGATGCCGTAGTTGACCGTCTGGTCAGGCGGCACCTCTTCGACGGCGATCACGCAACTGGCATGCCGCTCCTCAAACAGCTCCGTCATTCGCAGCACTGTCTTCGATTGAGCATGCAGGCCCAGAATAGAATCGCCTAATGCGACTACAAAGGGTTGCTCGCCCGCGAAATTCTCACCGCACAAAATCGCGTCGCCGAGGCCCTTTTGCATCCGCTGGCGAGTGTAGAAGAAATGCGCCTCGTGATCTTCGAACCGCAGTTCCTTGAGCAGATCCTGCTTGTTCGCGGCGCTCAGATTGCGGACCAGTTCCGGATCGGTGTCGAAATGATTTTCGATGGACGTCTTGTTCCGTCCCGTGACGAAAAGAATCTGGTCGATCTTGTTGGCAATCAACTCTTCCGCCACATATTGAACGATCGGCTTGCGCGCCACTGGAAGCATTTCCTTGGGCTGCGATTTCGTGGCCGGCAGCAGCCGGGTGCCAACCCCAGCCACTGGAACGATTGCGCTTCGAATCACCTCTTGAATATAACTGGTTGTGTCCTCATGATCCATCTTGAAACTTCGGCAGACGATTTCAACCAGCGGCTCGATCTCTACCTGCACCAGCGCCTGCCAGAATATAGCCGCGCGCGCTTGCAAGAATGGATCAAGGCCGGCCGTGTGCGTGTCAACAACTCCCCGCAGAAGCCTTCTTATGTTTTACGCGGGTCCGAGTCCATTGAGATCGATCCAGCCGCGCCGCCACCGCTTCACGCCCAACCCGAGGAGATGCCGCTCGAAATCCTTTATGAGGACGCCGATGTGATCGCCGTCAATAAACCCGCGGGCATGGTGGTCCATTCCGGAGCCGGCAGGCCTACCGGAACACTGGTGAACGCGCTGCTACATCGTTTCCAAGCCCTTTCGAAACTGGCAGGCGCCTTACGGCCCGGTATCGTGCACCGCCTGGATCGCCTCACCAGCGGAGTCATCCTGGTCGCGCGCACCGACGCCGCCCACCGCCATCTCGCCGAACAGTTCTCAAGCCGCAAGGTTGAAAAGGTCTATCTCGCACTTGTTCACGGCCGAATTAAGACGGATCAGGGCAGAATCACCACGCCCATCGCTCGCGATCCGGTTCGCCGCATCCGTATGACGGCGAGATTGGCTCGGGGCCGCTCGGCGATTACCGAATTTAAGGTGCTACGGCGCTTTGACAAATTCACGCTTCTCGAAGTTCGCATCGGAACCGGGCGCACCCATCAGATTCGCGTGCATCTGGCCAGCATCGGTCATCCTGTGGCCGGCGACAAGCTCTATGGAGCGGCGGACAGTACACTCGGCCGCTACTTCCTTCATGCCAAACGCATTACATTTACCAGCCGCGCTTCGGGCGATCGAATTACCGTGGAGGCCCCAGTCCCGGCAGAGCTCCAGCAATATCTCGACAACCTATAATGAGATGTGACCAGGCAGGACAGACAAGTCCGCGTCTTTCGCTCCTTCCAGGAGCCGACGATGCGGATCGAGCTTTCTACCGATCGCTCACCTCCGAGCAGCGTCTTGATATACTGCTCCAACTGATTTCCCAGCATGGACCTGTCAAAAGACTTGAGCGAGTTTATAGAATCGTTAAACTTGAAGATAGTTGATGGCGTCTTGTCCTACTTGCATTCTGCTTTCTAACATTGCCCATTGAACTCTGCCCCTTGCATCCGGATTCCCTATAATGGAGTGACTTCCCATGAGAATGCTGTACCCCGCCGTCGCTCTCCTGTCGGTCTCGCTGGCGCTCAACTCGCAACCTAAGAATGCCAAGGCCGACAAAAACGCACCACCCGATTCGCAAGACAAGAACCGCATCACGCTGGATGTCTCGCGCGTCAATATGCTCTTCACGGTTTCGGACAAAAAGGGCCGCTTCATCACCGATCTCACGAAAGACGATTTCGACGTATTCGAAAGCAAGAAATCGCAAGACATTATCGAGTTCTCGGCTGAATCCGATTTGCCGCTGCGGCTGGCGATCCTGATCGACACCAGCAACAGCATCCGCGAACGTTTCCGCTTCCAGCAGGAGGCCGCCATTGCGTTTATCGATGGTACAGTGCGCCCGCGTCAGGATAAAGCGCTGGTCGTTAGTTTCGATACCGCGGCCGAGCTGGTCACCGACTTGACCGACGACGTACCGGTCCTTGAAAAAGCGATCCAGGGATTACGGCCCGGCGGTGGAACCTCTATGTACGACGCCATCTTCTTCGCTTGCCGCGACAAGCTCATGCAGGATCAGCCGCTCTACAAATTCCGCCGCGCCATGGTCGTCCTCAGCGATGGCGAAGACAACCAGAGCCGCTACACGCGCGATCAGGCGCTCGAAATGGCCCAAAAGGCGGACGTCACCATCTACACGATATCCACCAACATCACGCGCATCGAAACAGAGGGCGACAAGGTGCTGCGTTACTTCGCGGCCGAGACAGGGGGGCAGGTATTCTTCCCGTTCAAAGCCACCGATCTGAACCAGTCCTTCGAGAACATCGCGAATGAGCTGCGACACCAGTACAATATTTTCTATCGCCCGGAGCCTCTCAGGACCGACGGGCTTTATCACCCAGTCGATATCCGCGTGAAAGGCCATAAAGATATGATTGTTCGCGCCCGTAAAGGTTATTACGCTCCGAAATTGTAGCCACGCCCGAGCGCGGCTGCTACAATTGGATTCTCCCCCGAGAAGTTTCCCCAAAGGACTATCTGCATGGACGAAAAAGAACGCAGCCGGACGTTAGGACTCACGCTGAGCCAGATTGAAAAACAGTTTGGCAAGGGTTCTATCCTGCGCCTTGGATCGAAGGAAGCGGTGGTCCCGGTAGCCACTATCTCGACCGGTTCCATTTCGCTCGATCTCGCGCTCGGGGTGGGTGGATTCCCAAGGGGCCGCATTAACGAAATCTTTGGCCCGGAGTCTTCCGGAAAGACGACCGTCGCCCTGCAGGTGATCGCCGAAGCACAACGCGCCGGTGGAATGGCCGCGTTCATTGACGTGGAACACGCGCTTGATCCCATCTACGCGCGCAAACTCGGTGTGGACGTCGACAATCTGCTGGTTTCGCAGCCCGACTATGCCGAGCAGGCGCTCGAGATCACCAGCGCGTTGATCACTTCCGGCTCTATCGATGTCCTGGTAGTGGACTCGGTGGCCGCGCTCGTCCCTAAATCCGAGCTCGACGGCGAGATGGGCGACAGCCACATGGGCGTGCAGGCGCGCTTGATGTCGCAGGCCATGCGCAAGCTCACCGGCAATGTTTCCAAATCCAACACTTGCCTGATCTTCATCAATCAGATTCGCGAAAAGATCGGCGTCATGTTCGGCAATCCCGAAACCACCACCGGTGGCCGCGCCCTGAAATTTTATTCCTCGATACGCGCCGACATTCGCCGGATCGCCGCTATTAAAGAAGGCGAGGTGGTAGTGGGCAACCGCACTAAGGTCAAGATCGTGAAGAACAAAGTCGCGGCGCCGTTCCGCGAGGCCGAATTCGACATCATCTATGGCGAAGGAATCTCGAAGGAAGGCGATCTGATCGATCTCGGCGTCGCTCAAAATCTGGTCGAAAAGAGCGGGTCCTGGTACAGCTACAAGAGCGAGCGCATCGGCCAGGGACGCGAAAATGCCCGCCAGTTCCTCAAAGATAATCCCGATATTCGCCAGCAGGTCGATGCAGAATTGCGCAAAGCACTCGGCCTGACTCGCAAAGAGCCGGAAGCTCCAGCCGCCGAGTTGCCTAAGCCCGCCACGGCCACCGCCGCCCGCTCGCGATAATACCCGCGGAAGTCTCGCCCGCGCGAGCTGCGCCGTATAATTAACTGCTTGCCTATCCGAAAAATCCTTATCGCGAACCGGGGCGAGATTGCCGTTCGGATCGCGCGCACTGCCCACGAAATGGGTATTAGCCCAGTGGCCGTTTACACGGATGCCGATTGCAAATCTCCCTATCTGCGCGCTGCGGCCGAATCGGTTGCGATCGGGGCATCTTATCTGGACATCGATCGCATCCTCGACGCCGCGCGGAAGACCAAAGCTGACGCAATTCATCCCGGCTACGGATTTCTCGCCGAGAACGCGGATTTTGCCGAAGCCTGTCGCCGAGCAGGCATCCTATTCATTGGCCCGACGCCCGACGTTATCGGCAAGATGGGTTCGAAGATCGCCGCGCGTGAAGTTGCCGCCGCTGCCGGTGTTCCTGTCGTCCCAGCCATCGATCCCAATGCCACGATCAATTTCCCTATCCTCATCAAAGCTTCCGCGGGCGGCGGCGGACGCGGTATGCGCATCGTCACGTCTGCCGCGCAGCTCGAGGAGGCGCTCCAATCGGCAAGGTGCGAGGCCGAGCGCGCCTTTGGCGATGGCTCACTGCTTATCGAGCGCTACATCGAAAACGCTCGCCACGTCGAGTTCCAGATCTTTGGCGACCATCACGGCAACCTGATCCATGTGTTCGAGCGTGACTGCTCGATCCAACGCCGTCATCAAAAGATCATCGAAGAGAGCCCGTCGCCCGGGCTCAGCAACGAACTCCGGCAGCGAATGGGAGAAGCCGCCGTCGCCATCGGCCGCGCCATCGGTTACACCAACGCGGGCACAGTCGAGTTCCTGCTGGCGCCTTCGGGCGAGTTCTTCTTCATTGAAGTGAACACGCGCATCCAGGTGGAGTACCCCGTAACTGAACTCGTCACTGGCCTCGATCTCATACGCCTCCAGATCGAAATTGCCGAGGGAAAGCCGTTGGCTCTGAGTCCGCGCAGCATGGGTCATGCCATCGAAGCGCGCCTCTACGCGGAGGATCCCGCCAACAACTTCGTTCCATCCACGGGGACTGTGCATGTCTGGCGGCCTCCGCAGCATGTTCGCGTCGACACGGCGGTCGAAGAAAGCGCTCAGATCGGGATCCATTACGATCCGCTGCTGGCCAAGATCGTGAGCTTCGGCGACGACCGCGACATCGCGCTCCGCAAACTTCTGCATGCTCTCCGCTCTACTTGCATCCTTGGACTTCAAACGAATCGTGAATACCTGATTCAGCTTCTCGAGAGCGACGAGTTCCGCGAAGGCTGCGCTACTACTGCCTTTCTGCCGGTGCCGAATCCACACGTTGTTGATCGAGGCTGCATTGCGGCTGCCGTCCTCCATCTGACGAGAAGCCCGTTGAAAGGCGTCCCGGCATACTACCGCAATAATCCGTATCGCAGCCCTGCCATCAAATTGCGGGTCTACAACCGCGACCTCACCGTCGACGTGGCACAGACATTCGCATCTGTGTCGGTCTTGAATCGGTCCGACGACCAAATCACGCTCACCACTGACGGCATCACTCGCACTTATGAAATCAAGCAAGCCGGCGACGAAATCCTCGTCTATTCGCCGACCACCTCGCTCGCCATCGGTTGTCTTCCGCGCCATCCCCGCGCACCCAGCGCCATCCAGCGCGAATCCGCGAACTCTCCCATGCCCGGGCAAGTTCTCCGCGTTCTTGTCCAGGAGGGCCAACACGTAAAAACCGGCGATTCGCTGGTGGTCCTGGAAGCGATGAAGATGGAACAAACCATCCGCACTTCCATCGATGGTGTGGTGAAGTCTATCCTGGTAGTTATGGGACAGGTGGTAGAGCCGGGCCAGATGTTGGTCCAGATCGGCGCCCAGGAGAATCCGGAATGAGTGATGTGGCAGTCGCGACCGAAGCCAAGCAAGATTATCCTTACTTCACTGAAGAGCACGAAATGATACGGCAGACCGTGAAGCGGTTTTGCCGCGAAGAAATCGCGCCGCATGCGGAGCAGTGGGATCACGACGGTATCTTCCCGCGCGAACTGTTTAAGAAAGCGGCGGATCTCGGTCTGTTCGGTATTCGAATTGATTCCGAGTGGGGCGGCCTTGGGCTGGATTGGTGGGCCAGCGCCGCTTACCTGGAAGCATTGGTCCATTCCGACAGCGGCAGCGTCGACATGGCGTTCATGGTGCAATCGGAAATCACGCTTCCGGTTCTGGCTGAACTCGGCACTCGCGAACAAAAGGAAGAGTTCCTGCGGCCAGGCGTGGCTGGAGATGCGATCGCCGCGCTTGGAATCAGCGAGCCTGGGGGTGGCTCCGACGTTGCTGCGCTCAAGACTCGCGCGCGCATAGATGGCGGAGACTTCGTAATCTCCGGCCAGAAGCTGTGGATCACCAACGGCACCCGCGCTGACTTCATCATCCTGGCCGCCCGCACTGGCGTTGAAGGCCACAAAGGCGTTTCGCTGGTTCTATTCCCTACGAAAACGAAGGGATTTTCTGTCGGCAAGAAACTCAAGAAAATCGGAAACATGGCATCCGACACGGCCGAGCTGTTCTTCGACGAATGCCGCATTCCACAGCGCTACGTGTTGGGCGAGATGAACCGGGGTTTTTACTACATCATGCATAACTTCCAGGGCGAGCGGCTAGCGGCTGCGATTCTCGCTCTGGCCGGAATGGAGAAGTCAGTACGCAATGCGCTTGAATACGGGGGCCAGCGGACGGCGTTCGGAAATCCGATCCGGCAATATCAGGTCTGGCGCCACAAGTTCGCTGAGCATCTGACTAACATCGAGGCCGGACGATGGCTCACGTATCGCGCGCTCGATCTGATAAATCGCGGCCAGCGATGCGTTCGTGAGGTCAGCATGGCGAAGCTGTACACGTCCGATCTATCGCAGCGCGTTACCTATGACTGCATGCAAATGTTCGGAGGCTTCGGCTACACTACCGAGTATCCGATCGGTCGCGCGTGGCGCGACGTTCGCCTGAATACGATTGGCGCCGGAACATCCGAAATCATGAAAGAGATTATCGCCAAGGAAGAGAAGATTTGATCCGCATCGCCAACGGTCAGGGCTTCTGGGGCGACTCGCTCGAAGCGCCGCTCGAGCAGATACGCCGCGGCCCCCTCGATTACCTGACGCTCGACTACCTCGCCGAAGTCACTATGTCGATCCTCCAAAAGCAGCGCTCGCGAGATCCCAGCGCCGGATACGCTCGCGACTTCGTCGAAATGGTGGGACGCGGAGCAGACGACATCGTCGATAAAAATATCCGCCTCGTGGCCAACGCCGGTGGCGTGAATCCAGAAGCCTGCCGCGACGCAGTGGCCAAAGCCTTGAACCGACCCGGGATCAAGGTCGGCATCGTGGCCGGCGATGACATTCTGACTCGTCTCGATGACATGCTCGCGCGAGGCGTAGAGCTGAAGAGTATGGACACGGGTGAGCCGCTGGCCTCCATTCGGCCGCGCGTACAAAGCGCCAATGTCTACTTCGGTGCGGCTCCCATTGCTAGCGCGCTCGCCATGGGTGCGCAGATCGTCATTACAGGCCGCATCACCGATACCGGACTGGTGCTCGGTCCAATGATGCACGAATTTCGCTGGGCGCGCGAGGATTGGGACAAGCTCGCGGCCGGCACCATCGCCGGTCACACCGTCGAATGCGGCGCGCAATGCACCGGCGGCAATTGCCAGGTGGACTGGCAACGCATTCCCGACTTTGCCGGCATAGGCTATCCGATCGTCGAGGCCGAACCGGATGGCACCTTCGTCGTCACCAAGCATAAAGGCACCGGCGGGCGCGTAACCGTCGCCTCCGTCAAAGAGCAATTGCTCTACGAAATGGGTGACCCGCACGAGTACATCACCCCCGATTGCATCGCCGACTTCACCACCATTCAGCTCGAACAATGCGGGCCGGATCGCGTGCGCTTCTCCGGTATTCACGGCAAGCCCGCCACCAATTTCTACAAGGTATCGATTAGTTACTCAGCCGGCTATAAAGCAACCGGCATGCTGGCGTATTCCTGGCCCGATGCGTACGCCAAGGCGCAGGCCGCGGATCGAATCTTGCGCGAGCGTCTCGATCGCCTGGGGCTGAAGTTCGATGCCATTCGTACTGAATTTGTGGGCGTGAATGCTTGTCATGGCCCGCTCGCCGGAGATCCACCGCCGGACATCGCCGAAGTCGGACTTCGCATCGGTGTTCGTGCCGCGTACCGGACACCAGTAGAGCGCTTCACTAAAGAGATCGCCCCGCTGGCTTTGAACGGCCCGCCGGTTGTGACCGGCCTTGGCAGCGGCCGGCCGAGAGTGGAAGAGATCGTGGCTTATTGGCCCGCGCTGATACCCAAGAGCGAGGTCTCGCCTCAAATTTCAATCCAGGAGACCTAATGGCCCGCGTACAATTGCTGCGCATTGCCCATGCTCGGTCCGGTGACAAAGGCGACACCGCCAATGTTGGCCTCATCGCGCTGCGCCCTGAGTTCTACCCAATTTTGGCGAAGGAAGTAACTGCCGAGCGAGTAAAGAAGCACTTCGCAGGCATCTGCTTGGGCGAGGTGGAGCGCTTCGAATTACCGAACCTTGGTGCGCTCAACTTCCTGCTGCACGAAAGCTTGGATGGAGGCGGTACGCTTTCGCTCAAGGCCGACGCGCAGGGAAAAACATATAGCGCCGCGCTGCTGCGAATGGAGATTGAAGTTGATTCTTTACCAGGTTGAGCAGGGCATCGCCCGAATCACTCTCAATCGGCCAGAAAAGCGCAATGCTCTTAATCCTGAGCTGATCGCAGAATTGCAAAAAGCGGTGCAGGATGCGGACCGTCTGATCCTTCTCACGGGTGCAGGCAACGACTTCTGCTCCGGCGCGGACTTGAGCGGACTGCAGAATCAGGCCGATGCCAATGTGCTCGGTCACATGGCGAGCGCCCGCGAAATGGCCGATTTATTCATCGCTATGCGCCGTTACCCCCACCCGATTATCGCGGCCGTTCGAGGAAGAGCGCTGGCGGGAGGCTGCGGCTTAGCGACCGCGGCCGACATCATTCTCGCCTCCGAGTCAGCAAAGTTCGGCTACCCAGAGGTGAATATCGGATTCGTGCCAGCCATGGTGATGGCCATCCTTCGGCGTTGTGTATCCGAAAAGCGCGCCTTCGAGCTGATCACAACCGGCGACGTCGTCAGCGCGCAAACGGCGTTCGATTACGGGCTAGTCAATCGGGTTTTCGCCGATGAAACGTTCGATGTCGACGTTCACGCATTTACGTCGAAACTGGCGTCGAAATCGCAATCCGCGCTGATGCTTTCGAAGCGTCTTCTTTATCACATGGACAATATGACCTTCGAGGCCGCCATCGAAGCCGGAGTGCAAACCAACGTGATCGCGAGGTCCACGGAAGACTGCAAGCGCGGCATCGAACGGTTCCTGAAAAAAACGACCTAGTGCCGGAAGACTCCCCACTCCATCGTCCCCTCCACCGGCCGGTTGTAGGCCGCCGATAACGAAATCCCTAACACCGTGCGAGTATCACGCGGATCGATGATACCATCGTCCCAAAGCCGCGCCGTCGCGAAATAGCAATCCGATTCGCGCTGGATCTGACTCTCGAGTGCAACACGCGCCGCCGCCAGCCTCTCTTCGTCCACCGGGTGCTTAGCCTTGATCAGCGCCTCGCGCTTAATGATATCCATGACGCCCGAAAGCTGCTGCGGTCCCATGACCGCAATGCGATGATTCGGCCAAGTAAACAGAAAGCGCGGTTCATACGCTCGCCCGCACATTGCATAATTTCCCGCGCCATACGAGCCACCTGTCATGATCGTGACAGCGGGCACGGTCGAGTTCGAGACGGCATTAATCAACTTCGCGCCGTTGCGGATGATGCCGTGCTCCTCGTAACTCTTGCCCACCATGAATCCTGTGATGTTCTGCAAAAATATCAGCGGAATGTTTTGCTGGTTGCACAGCTCAATAAACTGGGCGCCTTTGGCGGAGGACTCCGACATGAGCACGCCATTGTTCCCCAGAATGCCCACTGGAAAACCAAGGACTCGCGCGAAGCCGGTCACGAGTGTCGGCCCGTACTCGGCTTTGAATTCCGAAAATTGCGACCCGTCGACGATGCGTGCGATCACTTCCCGAACCTCAAACGGCACCCGCACGTCCGCCGGGACGATCCCGAGCAGTTCATCGGCGTCGTAGAGCGGCTCCTCGAAGTTTTCTTGCCGGGGCGTCGACGGCTTCGGCAAGTTGAAGTACGAGACAATCTCGCGCCCGATGCGAATCGCGTCCAGCTCGTCTTCGGCGAGATAATCGGAAAGGCCTGAGACGCGCGAGTGCATTTCCGCGCCGCCCAACTCCTCCTCGTTTGACACCTCGCCCGTCGCCATCTTCACCAGCGGTGGACCTGCGAGGAAGACCTGCGCCTGCTTCTTGACCATGATCACGTAATCCGACATGCCCGGCAGATAGGCGCCGCCCGCGGTCGAGCTCCCGAACACAACTGCAATGGTTGGGATCCGGCGCTTGGAACGGCGCGTAATCTCGCGAAATCCGCGGCCTCCCGGAACAAAGATCTTGCTTTGCACCGGCAGATCGGCGCCCGCCGATTCAACCAACAAAATGGTAGTCAACTGATTTTCAAGCGCAATGTCGGCAAGGCGCGCGTTCTTCCATAAGCCGGCCTCGCCTGTCGATCCGCCCTTGGCCGTGGCCTCGTTGGCAATAATCATGCATTCGCGGCCGCTGACCACACCGATGCCGCCGATCACGCGCGCACCCGGCGTCTCATCATCCATTCCAAGGCCCGCCAAGGGAGCAATCTCGAGAAAGTAGGAGCCTTCGTCCAGCAGCAATTCAACGCGCTCGCGTGGGAGCAGTTTTCCGCGATCGAGATGCCGCTGCACGTATTTCTCGCCGCCCCCCACCGTGGAGCGCTTCAACTCAACTCGCAGCTTTCCGATGGCGGCCGACATCGCGGCATAGTTGGCACGAAAGCTATCGGAGTCGCTTTGGACGCCGCTGCGGATCTGGCTCACGGTCACCCATTGTACGACGGGATGAAAATATCACCCTAACATTCCAGGGGTTGTTCGCCGGCGTGTAAGAACCATCGATTAATGACGACATCGCGGGCGAACCAGGGCACGCCCAGCAGTCCCTTTCCTAGCAACTGGATCAGCCGCGAAGGAAGATGCCGGCCGACTTTGGTGGCCCAGTGCTGACGCGCGCCAAACCGCTTGGAGAGGAGAGTCCGATAGACTTCGAGGACTTCGCGACTGTATTTTCCCTGGGCCTCGATAATAACTTTCGCTGCCAGTAATCCGGATTCAATCGCTGGCCGGATGCCTTCGCCGCTTTGCGAATAGGCCAAACCCGCGGCATCGCCAATCAGTAGTAGTTCGTCATCGGCGATCTTGCGAGCCGAAGCGTCGTAGAGAAGATAGGCGTGTCCGAGACGGGCGTTTGGAATTTCAAAACGCATTCTTCCGGCCGACTTCAAAAAACTCAAAAATGCTGCGACATGCTCAGCCAAGCGATGCGGATCCATCCGCCCTAGTCCTACATTCAAAAAATTGCCTTTTCGAAAACACCAGCCATACCCTTTCAAATCGGAGCAAAAATAGAGTTCTGGAATTTCCGGAGAGATCGCGCAACCGGCGCGTTGGTGCGCGTCCATTTCAAATTCGGCCTCCTGGGCGACTACGGCCTGCTCACCACGTGACTTGGCTCCCGTGAGGCGCGCGACCGAACAGAAGTGGCCTCCCGCGCCAACCACCAGCCGGGCCCGAAGATCTCCGTTGGCAGCCCACCCGCCATCGCCACGAGCAAGAGTCGTTAAAGTGGTGCCTTCGAGAAGTCGCGCGCAGGAGCGTCGTAGGAGATATTCATCGAATTCGCGCCGCCGAATCCCGTAGCTGACGGTGTTCTCGTAGGTGGTCTCCAACATCTCGCCGCCGATGCGGCCAATACGGAAACCAGTGATGGGCTGAAAGACACGCCTCTGGGCATACTCGCGCGAGTCGATTTGGAGTTCCGACAAAACGGCGGGCGTGATCCATCCGCCGCAAACTTTATCGCGCGGAAAGAGGTGTTTGTCGAGAACGACAACGTTCAGGCCTGAGTTCCGCAGTTTCCACGCGCAGGAAGAACCGGCTGGCCCGCCCCCGGCAATCAGGACGTCGCATGCATCCATTCAGGCTTCTCGATTGCGTCCGGCTTCTCGATTGCGAACCGTTCTTCGGAATAAAGCGGCGCACGAGTCCACCACATCGGCGGGCAGCGCGATCCTGAAAAAACAATCTGGAAAAGCTGCAGCGAACCCGAGCGGAAAGCGGCTAGTGATCCGGCCAGGTACAGCCGCCAGGCGCGAAGAAACTCAGCGTCGTACATAGACGCAACCTGCTGCTGCGATTTCTCGAAACGGTCCAGCCAGTGCTCCAAAGTCTTGGCATAGTGAAGACGCAGATTCTCGATATCCAGCACTGAATAGTTCCAGCGTTCGAAAATTTCCAGAGCCTGCCGAAGCGCCGGAATGTAAGCACCGGGAAAAATGCGCTTTCGCATCCAGCGGCTGTAAGGGCCCGGCTGGTTCTTGCCAATGAAATGAAGTAGGCCCCGCCCGGAGTCGCCAATCGACCGCTGAATCACATCTGCCAGAGCGTTGTAGTTTTCGACGCCCACGTGCTCCAGCATTCCCACCGACACGAAGGCATCGAATTTGCCGGATATATTCCGATAGTCGTCTTCGATGAATTGTACCTGCTGGCTCAAGCCTTCCTCTTCTGCCCGCTGTCTCGCAAAAGCAATCTGCTCATGCGATACGTTAAATGCCTTCACTGAGACACCATACTGCCGTGCCATATGAAGAGCCAGCGCCCCCCAACCACAACCGGCCTCGACCACCGTCTCGCCGGGTTGCAGCCTGAGTTTACGGCAAATGTGCTCCAGCTTAGCTGTCTGGGCTTGTTCGAGCGTTGCAGTGGGGGACGGAAAGTAGGCGCAGGTGTAAGCCAATTGGCGGTCTAGCCACAGTTTGTAAAAGTCGTTGCCAAGATCGTAGTGCGCGTGGATATTGCGGCGCGAACCAGGCAAGCTATTAGCTTGTAACCAGTCGGTCCGTTTGGATACCAGGCGAGAATACATGGGCACGCAGGATTGCTTGCTCGATGTCCCTCGGTAAATCGCCGCTAAGAGTTTGACCAGACTTCCTTGGACTTGAATGGTCCCGTCAGCGTATGCGTCGCCGAAAGCTACTTCCGGATCAAACATCAATCGCAGAAGCGTTTTGCGATCGGGGATGACCAAGGTGGCGACCGGAGATTCCGCCGGTAGAGTAGCTTCTCCGGTTCCAAGAACGATCCTGACGGACTCCGGCTCAACGGCCTTTGAAATTCGTCCCAGTAACCACTGGTCTGCCCAGCGCGGAAAAATCGGCATAGTCCCCGCCTTGTACCTTCAGGGCCGAATAAATCCAGATCCCCTGTAGTGATCTTACCCTGTTCTGCGGTAAGTTAGCCGGGCCTAGGCGATCTACCAGGTTCCTGAATTTCTCCTTCAAACCCTGCTATAGTATAGGTTTAGCGTTACCCTCGAAGCGAGGTTTTTGTGTTTTTAAGCGTCAAGGAGCTAGAGTTAAAGAGGATCCGCTTTGAGGTGGCTTTTCCTCCTGGCGAGATCGATTATGCTGAGGGGCTTCGGCAGGTCGCGCCACTGGAAGTGCGAGGCTCGGCCGAACTCCTTCCGCACACTTTGGGGGAAATCCGGATCCGCGGTCATCTGACGGTTCGGATGCGATCGGACTGTGATCGTTGCCTGGAGCCGGCGGAGTTTCCGATCGATTCGGACTTCGATCTGTTCTATCGTCCTGCTGCGCGGGCCGATTACACCGAAGAAGTGGAAATCGATGAGGGAGAAAGCGAGATCGCCTTTTATGAAGGCGCCGGGATCGAGCTAGAAAATGTTTTGCGCGAGTATGTTTTGCTCTCATTGCCGATGCAGCGGGTCTGCCGCGAAGATTGTCACGGCATCTGCCCGGTTTGCGGCCAAAACCGTAACCTGGTGAATTGCGGATGCGAAGTGAAACCCGTGGATGATCGCTGGGCGGCGCTGAAAAATCTTCAAACCAAAGGAATCTAGATGCCCAATCCAAAACGACGACACTCCAAGCAGCGTACCTCAACGCGCCGCGCCCATGACTCGCTGCGCGTCCCGGGAACGTCCGAGTGTCCAAACTGTCACGAGCCAAAGTTGCCGCATCGCGTCTGCCCGCACTGTGGGCGTTATAAGGGGCGAGAAGTGATCGAAGTCGCCGAGGAGTAAGATCGGCGAAACAAGAGTTGATAAGTCTCTGATTACATGGTGACCATCGCTGTTGACGCAATGGGCGGGGACCACGCTCCCAAGGCGGAGGTCGAGGGTTCCATTCAGGCGGTCCGCGATCTGGGCGTGAAGATCATCCTGGTCGGCAAGCAGGACGTCGTGCGCCAAGAACTGTCGCAACATGACAATCTCGACGGATTACCCATCGAGATCCAACACGCCAGCGAGTACATCACCATGGAGGACAGCGCTGCTAAGGCGGTTCGTACCAAGCGCGACAGCTCCATCCGGGTGGCGGCGCGTCTGGTCCGGGATGGGATCGCTCAAGGCGTAGTGTCGGCGGGCAACACCGGCGCGGTAATGGCCACTGCCAAGATGGTGCAGGGGATGCTGCCCGGCGTGGACCGGCCGGCGCTGGCTTCGGCTTTTCCCACACTAAAAGGCTCGCCCGTCGTCGTAGTAGATGTGGGCGCCAATGTCGATTGTTCCGCGCGTATGCTGGGGCAGTTCGCGGTCATGGGCGAAATCTACTCGCGTGTGATTTTTCACAAACCGCGGCCTCGCGTCGGGCTGCTTTCCATCGGGGAAGAAGAGCATAAAGGTAACGAGCTCACCCGGACCGCCACGCCATTGCTGAAATCGCTGCCAATTCATTTCATCGGAAATGTGGAAGGCGGCGACATCTTCACTGGCGAGACCGACGTCATTGTCTGCGACGGATTCGTGGGCAATGTGGCGCTCAAGGTTGGCGAGGGGCTGGTGGACATGATCTATCGGATGCTTCGTGAGTCCCTGGAAGCAACCATTTCGCGCAAAATTGGATACGTCCTCTCGCGTACCGCATTTCACGAATTCAAGAAGCGTTTGGACTATTCCGAGCACGGCGGCGCTCCGCTGCTGGGCATCAAAGGCGTCTGCATCATCACCCACGGCCGTTCGAATGCGAACGCCATCAAGAATGCCATTCGTGTAGCGGCGGAATTGGCCGACGGCAAAATTAATGAGCATATAGCGGCGGAATTGGCCGGGCGTCAACCCCCGCCCAACGCGGCTGCGGCGGATTAATATGCGACGACTTCTGATAGGATTCTTCCTCGCGTCGGTGTGCCTCTCTGGCGCCGAGGATCCGGTGCAGTGGACGCTGACATTAGAGCCGAAGTCGGCCCCGCCAGGATCGCACGTGCTGGCCAGATTCGCCGCGAAGATCGAGCCGGGCTGGCATCTATATTCGCTGACCACGCCCAAGGGCGGGCCGATTCCGACCACCAGCAGCCTGGCAGATAGTCCGGTGGTGAGCGGTTTCAAGCTTTATCAACCGAAACCAGTGCGCAAGCTCGATCCGAATTTTCAGATCGACACCGAAACATTCGCGAACGAAGTGGTGCTGCTGTATGATATCGAGCTGAAAAAAGATGCGCCGGCCAGTCCCGCCGACATCGCCGCCCAGGTGCGCTATCAATGCTGCAACGATAGATCCTGCCTACCGCCCAAGCGCAAGTCCGCCTCAGCCACGATCACCATCGACCCGGCGGCCCGGGCACAGACCATCTCGATACCAACTGGATACACCGATGTTCAACTCGCCGCGGCAACTGCCACGGGGGCTATCCCCACCCCGGTTGCGCCCGCGCCGCAATCGTCCGGTTTCGGCCTATTCCTGCTGACGGCCTTTGGCGCCGGCCTCGCTGCTATTTTTACCCCGTGCGTCTTCCCGATGATTCCGTTCACCGTGTCGTACTTTATCAATCGGCAGACGGGGAACCGTCGGGACGGCGTGCTGCAGGCCATTGTTTTTTGCCTTGGGATTGTTGTTTTATTCACGGGCCTCGGCGTCTTGATGAAGACCATCGCCGGACCGTTCGGCGTAGTGCAGCTCGGCAACAGTCCATGGGTGAACGGTTTCATCGCGCTGGTGTTTGTGATTTTCGGCCTGAGCCTGCTGGGCGCGTATGAATTGACGCTGCCATCCGGCCTGCTCACCAAACTGAATCAAACTTCCGAGCGTGGAGGTTATTTCGGCGCTTTGTTGATGGGTCTGACCTTCACGCTGACCGCTTTCGCCTGCATCGGCCCCATCGTCGGACCTCTGTTGGTTGCGTCGGTTCAAACGGGAGGAGCCGAACCCGTGCTGGGCATGGCGTCCTTCGCCACCGGTTTGGCTGCGCCCTTCTTCCTGCTGGCTCTCTTTCCGTCCTACTTGCAAAAGCTGCCGAAAAGCGGCGGATGGCTGATGCGCGTCAAAGTTGTGCTGGGCTTCGTCGTGCTGGCGATCTCGATCAAGTATCTGAGCTCGGCCGATCAGGTGTTGCAGACCAACTTGATTTCGCGCGAAATGTTCCTGGCCTGCTGGATCGTGTTATTCGCCCTGCCGGGGCTCTATCTACTCGGATTCCTGCGGCTGGAGGGCATAAAGCCGGACGATCATTTGGGCATCGGACGCATGTTGGTTGCCGCGCTATTTCTCATCTTCTCCATCAGCCTGCTGCCAGGATTGTTTGGCTCGCCGCTGGGGAATATCGAGGCGTTTATTCCAGTGCAAGGCAAGAGCGTGGCGTTCGGCGGCGGAGCTGAATCGGCCGGCCCGGTGTGGTTGAAGAACCAGTATCGCGAGGCGCTGGCCAAGGCCAAGGCCGAGAACAAAATAGTATTCGTCAACTTCACCGGGTACGCCTGCACGAATTGCCACTGGATGAAAGCCAATATGTTCCCGCGGCCGGAAATCGCTGCTCTGATGAAGGATTTCGTGCTGGTGGATCTGTATACCGATGGTACCGACTCGGTGTCGGAACAGAACCAGCAGCTGGAAGAGAAAAGATTCGGCACTGTCGCTATTCCGTTTTACGCGATTCTGGATCCCGACGAAAAAGTGATCGCGACCTTCCCCAGCCTCACCCGCAATGCACAGGAGTTCGCAGGTTTCCTCAAAGCTGGAACCGGGGCCAAGCTCGCATCGAAAATCTGATGAAAACATTCTTTGCTTTCCTTGTATCGGCGGCTCTTCTGGCCGCGCAGGAGCCCATTCGCGGCTTTCCTCGCGACCAATGGACTGCTGAACACGATTTCGAACAGAAGGCTATCGCGCTTCCAAAGGCGGACCGCCAGAAGGTCTACTTGGAGCGCATGGCGAAGGTCCCGCATCATGCTGGCTCGCCGGCGGACGCGGCAGTCGCTGAGTACGCTCTCGGATTGTTCAAGGAATTTGGTTTAGATGCGCACATTGAAAACTTCGAGGCCCTGATTCCTTACCCGGCGGCGCGCGGGTTGGAGATGGTTAGCCCGGTCAAGTTTCGAGCCGCGCTCAAAGAGCCGGGCATTTCACAGGACCCTTACACCTCCAACGCCACGCAGCTTCCGACCTTCAATGCCTATTCAGGCTCGGGCGACGTCACAGCGACGTTGGTCTACGTGAACTACGGCGTGCCGGACGATTACGACTATCTCGCCAAGCAGGGTATCGATGTGAAAGGCAAAATCGTGATCGCCCGCTACGGCAAAAGCTGGAGAGGAACCAAGCCCAAAGTCGCCTTCGAACATGGGGCGGTGGGTTGCCTAATTTATTCGGATCCTCGCGATGACGGCTATTTCCAGGGCGACGTTTATCCCAAGGGTCCGATGCGGCCGCCAGATGGCGTCCAGCGCGGAAGCGTGATGGACATGCCGGTGTCGGTGGGCGACCCGCTCTCACCGGGCTGGGCTTCCGAACCCGGTTCCAAGCGGCTTTCGATGGCGGAATCCAAGATCCTGATGAAGATTCCAGTGATGCCGATCTCCTATGCCGACGCCACGCCGCTGCTCGAAAATCTAGGTGGGCCGGTCGCGCCTGAGCCCTGGCGCGGGGCGTTGGGATTTACTTATCACATTGGACCCGGACCGGCCACCGCCCACTTCAAACTCGACTTCGATAATTCCACTCGGCCGTTACACGATGTGATCGCGATCATTCCCGGCAGCACTTATCCCGACGAATGGATCATATACGGCAATCATCACGACGGCTGGGTAAATGGCGCGCACGATCCGATCAGCGGCGCGGCATCGCTGCTCGAAACCGCGAGAACGCTCGGAGCGCTGCGGAAACAGGGCTGGCAGCCCAAGAGAACCATCGTGCTGGCGCTCTGGGATGGCGAAGAATTCGGACTGCTGGGGTCCACCGAGTGGGCCGAGAAGCATCAGGATGAGCTGGCTCGCAAAGGGGTCGTGTACATCAATTCCGATTCCAATGCAAAGGGAACGCTGGGCGCTTCCGGATCGCATACGCTCGAATTGTTCACCAGCGAAATTTTGCGCGACCTCAAGGATCCACAAAACGGCAAGAGCCTGCTCGAAATCGCACGAACGCGCCGCGGCCGGGGTGAAGTTCCCGCCGCCGAAGAAGCGCAGCCGGCCGGATTTCATTTGAGCGCGCTAGGTGCTGGCTCCGACTACGTGGCCTTCATCGATCACATCGGCGTGGCCAGCTTGAATTTTGGCTTTGGCAGTCCTAACCTGGGTGGCGTCTACCATTCTATTTACGACGACCCGGCATGGTTCGAGCGCTTCGGCGATCCAGGTTTTGTTTATGGCGCGGCGCTTTCGCAAGTGACTATTACGACCCTGCTGCGGCTGGCTGATGCTCCGTTGCTGCCCTTTGAATTCGGAGAATTCGCGAACACGGTGCGGCGCTACGTCGACGAGATCAAGAAACAGGCCGGCACGAAAGTTGATCTTCAGCCGGTATTGGATCAACTGGCCAAGACCGACGCGGATGCGAAAGCTTACGAGGCGGCCATCAGCGCCACAGCTTCGCAGGCGGATGCGGCCAAGCTCGCGAAAGTGAACGCCGCGCTCATCGAGACCGAACGGACGCTCACGCTTCCAAACGGTTTACCTGGCAGGGATTGGTACCGGCATCAGATCTATGCGCCGGGTCTCTATACCGGCTACGGGGTGAAGACGCTGCCCGGCATTCGAGAAGCCGTTGAAGGGGCGCGCTGGGACGAAGCCAACCGCGAAACCGAGGACGTCGCGCAAGTTCTCCAGCAGATGAACCAGCGGATTGAAGCGGCGACCCGGCTGCTCGTGAGTCCTTAGATCGCACGAGAATCACCGCGCGTCATTTCCGCTTTCGCTCGCGAATCGACTTAGCCAGGAACAGCTCGGCTGCCAGATCTTCCTGCTCCTTATTGCCGGCCGCGCGCCATTCGGTCAACGCCTTTTGCCGCAGCCGTTCGATCAGTTCGAACTGGCGGCGAGCTTTCAGCACCTTATTGCGCTGGTCGACGATCCTGGCTTCGCATTCGCGCTCTTGACTATCGAGTTTGCGGACCCGGCCGCGAACATGCACGCTAAAAGAATCCAGGCTTTCCAGTTCGAAAGCGGGTATAGACGGCTGTCCCAGCACTTGCTGCACCGTTTGAGACAACTGACCCTGGATCTGCCCCTTGGCGGCGGACAACCTTTCCTTTTCCGCCAGGATCTGCCGCAGCTTCAGTTGCTCGATGCCGGCCCGCTCCAGGCGCCAGCGCCGCACTGTTTCGAGTGGGAAGTGGAACCGTTTCATTGAGCCAGCCGGGCCAGCTCACCCAACCGCGACATGGTCTGCTCGAAAGAGCTGGTTGCCGCGGAATCCTGTTTCAAAAAGTCCATCAACTGTGGCTGCATCCGGATGGCTGCATCCAGCTTCGGATTGGCGCCGCTGGCATACGCACCGAGGTTGATCAGATCTTCGGAGCGCTGGTGCGTCGCCATGGCGTCCCGGATTTTGCCCGCCGCATCGCGCTGCTCGGGCGTGTATAGCCGAGCAGCGAGACGGCTCACCGATTGTAGAACATCAACCGCCGGATAGTGCCCCGCCGCGCCCAGTTGGCGCGAAAGCACGATATGCCCATCCAGGATGGCGCGCACCGCGTCGCAGATCGGTTCGTTGAAATCGTCCCCTTCCACCAGCACCGTGAAGAAACCGGTGATGGACCCTTTGCAAAAGCGCCCAGCACGTTCGAAGATCTTAGGAAGGAGGTTGAAAACCGAGGGCGTGTAGCCCTTCTGGCTGGGAGGCTCTCCGGCCGCCAAGCCAATTTCGCGCTGTGCCATCGCCAGACGCGTGACGGAGTCCATCACCAGCAGGACGTCTTTACCTTGATCTCGAAAGTACTCAGCTACGGCCAGAGCCACGAAAGCGGCGCGAATCCGCAAAGGCGCTGGCCGGTCTGAAGTCGAAACCACCAGCACGGAACGCTTCAGGCCGTCGCGCCCGAGGTCATGCTCGATAAAGTCGCGGACCTCGCGGTTGCGCTCGCCGACCAAGGCGATGACGCTGACGTCGGCGGAACTGTTGCGCGACATGGCGCCCAGCAGGGTGCTCTTGCCGACGCCGCTGCCCCCGAAGATGCCAATCCTCTGGCCTTTGCCGCAAGTCAACAGGCTATCGATGACGCGGATACCGGTTGTGAGCGCCTCACCGATAGGCTCACGGTCAAGCGGCCCTGGCGCGGCAGCGTAGAGATCGTAGGGTTCTTTGGCGCCGGTCGGACCCAGACCGTCCAGCGGCTTCCCGAATCCGTCGATCACGCGGCCTAGCAGCTCCGGCCCCACTTCCATCCGGGCGTCGTCTTTGCGGCCCGTGATGGCATCGCCCAGCTGCAATCCATCCGTTTCTTCGAGCGGCATCGACAGCACGCGCCCGTCCCGAAACCCAATCACCTGGGTCCGAATCAGGCGCCCATCATGTGTGGTGATTTCACAGAAGTCGCCCACCCCGACGGCTGGACCGTTTGATTCCACCATCAGCCCGACCAACTCCGTGATTGTTCCGGTCGAGCGGCAGGTTTCGATGCGGGCTAGTTTTTGATGGTAGGGCGCCAGGTTCATTTACGCCCTCCGCACCAGGTCTGCAAACCCACGTTCGATTTCGGCCAATTGGGTTTCTACCGAGGCATCCAGCGCGCCACGGCTGGAATCGAGAATGATCGCGCCGCGCTCGAGCGCTGCATCGGCGATCAATTCGACACGCTGGGGCAGGCCCATTTGGTCCAGATTTTGTTGCACCAGCGTGAGGTCTTCCGGCCGAATACGAACACGGTGTACCTCCCGGGCTTCAATTTTTTCGAGTGCCGCCTTCAGCAGGCCGACTAACGCTTCGGGCGCTACCGTCAGTTCGCGATGAAGGATTCGCCGCGCGATAGCGATGGCCAGCGCAATCACCTCTTCTTCGGCTTCATGCCGAAAACGCTGACGCATTCCGGATAGCTCTTCGATGGTCCGCGCCAAGCGGGCCGCCATGGCGCCGAGCTGCCCTTCCAATTCATTCCGCGCCGCGTCCTGGCCCTCTCGAAATCCTCGTTGATAGGCTTCCTGCAGACGCTGCTCCAGGGCGTTGGCGGGGTGCGCTGCCGCCCCACTGAGCGCGGGAATAAAGCCGGCCGCGGGAAAGGCGCTCCCTTCGATCGGCGATCCGTCCAGCGAGGGAACGCGCCGCCAGGCGACTGTTTCAGTGGCGACTTCGCCACTACGGTACAGCTTAGACGACATACTGCTCTCCCACCGTGCCTTTCAGGCTGATGGTTCCCTCGGCCTCGAGTTGCCGGACCACTGCGATAATTTGCTGCTGGGCGGCCTCCACTTCTTTGATCTTCACGGGCCCCAGGGCGTCCATGTCCTCCTTGAGCATCTCAGCGCCGCGCTGCGACATGCCCTGTAGAAAATGATTTCTTAGCTGATCGCTGGTACCTTTCAGCGCTACGGTGAGGATCTTGCGATCCACTTTGCCGAGCACCTCCTTGACTGCCTCCTGCGTCACCAACAGCAGATCTTCAAAGACGAACATCAGGTGCCGGATCGTTTCCACCAGACTAGGATTATTTTGCTCGATGGCCTCCAGGATCTCTTTGCTGGTGGCCGAGTCCAGGCGATTGAACATCTCCGATACCGCTCGCACGCCCCCGTAGGATTCGCGACTCAACTCGCCCAGAGACTTGAGTTTTTGGCCGATGATGGCGGCGATCTTCGAAATGATCTCGGGGGAAATCTGGTCCAGATTGGCCATTCGCAGCGCTACATCGGCGCGAAGTTCGGGAGGCAGCGAAATCAGAAGGCCGGCGGCTTGCGACGCATTCAAATGCGAAAGGATGAGAGCGATGGTCTGGGGATGCTCGTTGTGGATGAATTTGGCCAGCTGCTGCGGATCGGCCTTCTGCAAAGTGTCAAAACTGGCGGATTCCGAGCCGAGCGTTTTGATCAGCCGGTCCACCATTTTCTTAGCGTGTTCGGGGCCAAAGGCGTTAATCAGCATTTTCTTGGCGTAGTCGATTCCGCCCTTCAGGACGTATTCCCGGGCCACCGACATCTGGTAGAACTCTTCCAGAATCTCCTCGGCCTGATCATTGCTGATAGAGACTACCCGCGCGACCTCGCGCCCGAGCAGCTGAACCTCGTCCTCGTCCATTTGTTTGAGGATTTCGCCGCTGATCTGGTCGCCCAGGATGACCAGAAGGATCGCAGCTTTGCGGATGCCGGGAAGGGACGAAGTGGAGGAGCCGGTTTCCAGGTTTTGAATCATCGCGCCGGTATCACTTTACGCTCATCCATGGCCTAGTTCTTCGCTTCGCTCATCCACGCCCTAGTTCTTCGCTTCGCTCATCCACGCCCTAGTTCTTCGCTTCGCTCATCCACGCCCTCAAAACATGGGCCATTGGAGTCGTGTCTTTCTTGGCCTGTTCACCGATGTGCTTGGTTAAGACCTCCGCTTTTTTGGTTGCAGGTGGAAGCTTTAGAGCATTTAAGGCGTCGGTCTCCTGTTTCTGACGAAGCGCGGTCTGCTCGGCCAGCGTAGCCTCGATCTGTTTGCCAAGATCGAGGGAGCCGGGAGTGCCGGCCGGTAGTTGGCCATCAACGTCCATACCCCGGCGACCTCGCGAGCGCGCGAACTTCACCGCGATGATCACCACTCCAAGCAAAACCAGCAGCCCTACGCCCATTCCGATCAGGAGGTATTTATTTTTGAGCAATTGATCGAGTGGCGATTCCGGGAGCACCGGCGTGGCCTTCGGCGTCATAGAAACCGGCTCCGGATTCAGTGTGGACTCAAAAGGCAGGCTCTCTACCACCAGTTGGTCTCCTCGCTCGGCAGAGAACCCGATTACACCGGCTACCAGATCGCGTATGGTCTTGAGCCTCTCTGGCGTGGGCGGCTGGACCATTCGTTTGGCTTTATCGCCGGTCCCCTCCCAACGCACGTCGGAATCCACCAGTAGCGCCACCGACATATGTTTGATGGCGCCTTCCGGCAGCCGCACGTGTCGAACCGTATGACTGGACTGGTAGGTGATGTTTTCGGTGCGGCGCGTGACGCCATTGCTTCCGGTGACAGGCCGGGACGTCGGGCGAGGCAGGCTGGAAGCGGCCCCGGGCACTCCCGCGGCAACCGCGCCCCCACTAATATCTTCGGTCTTCTGCGAGGTCAGCATCACCGACTTGCTAGGGTCGAAGTTCTCCTCGCTCTGCTCCGCGCTGGAGAAGTCGCATTCTACAGCGGCCGTGGCACGAAACTTGTCAACCCCCAACAGCGGTTCGAGGGTGCTGTTGATTTTCGTCAGCAAATCGTGCTCGATCTGCTGCCGGTAATCGATTGCGGCTTCGGACGGTCCTGGATCGTCCACACTGGCGGCTTTCCGGGCGCGATTCAGCAGATTGCCACGCATATCCACCACCGACACCGCCTCGGGCGCCAACCCATCCACCGCGCTGGCGGTCAACTGGCAAATGGCTGCGACATTCTGCGCGCTCAGTTGCAAGCCTGGCCGCAGCTTCACTAGGACACTCGCTTTGGCCGGCTGTCGCGACTCCAAAAAGACTGACTCCTTGGCCAGCGTAATGTGCACCCGCGCTTGCTCCACCGCCGACAGCGACATCACCGAGCGCTCTAGTTCGCCCTCCAGTGCCCGATGATAGTTAACCTGCTCGGCGAAGTCGCTGGCGCCGAAGTTGGCTTTATCAAATAACTCGTACCCGATCCGCCCGCTTTTCGGAATCCCGGCGGCAGCCAGCTGCAGCCGCAATTCGGCGACTCTGCCGGAGGGGACCAGGACCGACGTTCCATTTTCCGAGATACGGAATTCGGTGCCGCCCTCCCGTACCTTGGCCAAGACTGCCGCCGCGTCTTCAGGCGACAGCGAGCTGTAGAGCGGCCGGAAATCACGTTCCTGGTTCCAGCGCGACAGTGAGAACAAACCGGCCATAACGCCGCCCGCAACCACGACGATGGAAAGGATCTGCTTCCAGCTCAGGCTGTCGAAAAGTCGTTTCATTATGGACAACTTACATTTGCATTTGCATCACTGCCTGATAGGCTGAGATCACTTTGTTGCGTACTTGCAGAAAAAGATCGAAGGAAATCTCCGCCTGCTGGGTAGCCAGCGCAACCTTATGAACCTCTTCGTCCTCCCCCGAAAGGAATTTACTGATTGCAGTCTCCGAATTCTTTTGAAATTGCTCCACCCGCCCAATGGCATCTGACAGCGCGGACTGGAACGCGCCCGACGAACCCATGGAGGGGTTCAGAGGCGCAATCTGAGGTATTGCGGCAGGCGCGCGGATGGGTGTGATTGGTACGGACATCGCTGTCTTAGCTCAGCAGACCGATGGAGCGCATAATCATGTCCTTGACCGCCGTCATCGCTGCGATGTTTCCCTCGTAGCCCCGCTGAGCCCCCATCAGGTCCACCATTTCCTCAGCGGGATTAATTCTCGGAAATGCGACATAGCCGTCTTGATCCGCATCGGGATGACCCGGCAGATAGCGCTTATCCGGTTCTCCGGTGTCTTCCACGATTTCGGAGACTTTTACGCCGTTGATGCCCGAGCCCAGTTCAGTCTGAAAAACAGCCCCAAACACCGAGCTCTGCGCAGCACTGACGAAAATGGCATCTTTCCGGCGATATGGACCGCCCTCTGGAGTTCGGGTGGTTTCCGCATTCGCAAGGTTTTCCACCAGCAGCTCAGCGCGCGTGCGCTGCGCCGCCATACCCGACGCACTTACCGAAAGGACGGATAATAGGCTCATGGTCCGGTCTTGCCCTCCTGGATTGCATTGTTGATAGTCTTCAATTCGGACTTCATCAAATTCGTCGCCAGGTTGAATCGTAAGGTGTTTTCGGAAAGCAACCGGGCCTCGCGGTCCATGCTCACGTTGTTGCCATCGCTTTTCACCAGCAGGCCCGCGGGTTCAACGACGTTGGGTTGAGCGTCCTGAGCCAAGCTGATGAACTCGAATTGGAAATCGATATCCTTGGTCTTATACCCTGGAGTATCCGCATTCGCTATATTAGAAGCCACCATTTTCTGTCGAGCGGCCAACAGGTCCATATAGTGCTCAATTTGAGTGGAGACGCGGTCGATCACGTGCACATGTAATGCAAGCTGATCGCCAAAGGGTTAGTGCCTTGGTTTTCTATGCGACTACCGGGCGAATGGAGCCAATAATCGGTCTCGCGGCGATGTATTGCCGTTCCAAAGGGATCTGGAATGTCGATTTGGAAATGGGTCATCGCCGTGGTACCTATGAAACGGCTACGCCCAAGAGCAGAAGCGCACCAATTTTGCTGTGTGAAGCCTGCTAATGGCCCGGAACGGCGGTGCATGGCTAAACCCAACGACCAGGAGATGTTCGCGAGGTAAACGCGAGATTCTGCGACTGGCACTCCGATCCGCCCTAATGCCCGGTTGCTCGTGATAAGCCGGAGAGACGAGAAACTAGAAGTATGGACCTCGCAAAACGTTGCATCGTCAAGCCAGGCAGCAAGCTGCGCTTGAGAGATCGCGACCCTGACGACACGTTCGGAATAAAGCGCGACGACGATGCGCTCCAAAAAACTCTTGACCGCCTGCGTGGGCTTCAGCAATTGCTTTATGCCGACAGGCGCTATGCTCTGCTCATCGTTTTGCAGGCGGTCGATGCCGGCGGCAAAGACGGAACCATCCGGCATGTCATGTCAGGTGTGAATCCGCAAGGCTGCGTGGTTACCGCCTTCAAGGAGCCCACACCTGAGGAGCTTTCCCACGATTTCCTGTGGCGAGTCCACAAGGCCGTTCCAAGCCGTGGTGACATCGGGATCTTCAACCGCTCTCACTATGAAGATGTGCTGATCGTGCGCGTTCATGGCTTGGTTCCTAAAGCCGTCTGGCAAAAGCGCTATGAACAAATTAATGACTTCGAGTACATGCTCACTGAAAATAACGTCACCATTTTAAAGTTCTACCTACACATCAGCCGGGATGAACAAAAAAAGCGGCTTGAGGCCCGCATCCGGGATCCGACGCACAACTGGAAGCTCTCACTCTCGGATTTGGAGGAGCGCCAGCACTGGGACGATTACCGGAAAGCCTACGAGGCCGCTTTGCGAAAATGCAGCACCGATCGCGCGCCTTGGTACGTGATTCCCGCCAATAAGAAATGGTTCCGCAATCAAGTGGTGGCCGAGCTGATCGTGCAGGCCCTCGACGGTATGAAACTAAAGTATCCAGCGCCCACGGTCGATATCTCAAAAGTAGCGCTCGATTGACCAACTCCACAACATATCGCGGCAAAGAACAGGTCCTTTTGGAGCTGGCCAAAGCGCTTAATTTCTCCCCCGCCTCGCTAGAGGCCAACCGCAAGGGCAAACTCGCCGGCGATCAATTCATGGCGCTTTTTGGCAAATTTGCCACTCCAACGTTCATGACTGTTCTATTTGCGGCCGCTCCGTTCGTTATCTGGGGCGTACTTACAGGGGAGAAGCAACAAGCCTCCTTCAGCGCCGGCCTGCAGATTTTCCTCGGCCAAATCATGCACATTGGCGAACTTGCCGACGACCAGGGTAAGTTTGCTGTAGTAACGCGGGTCGGCTCGCTGCTGGTGAGCCTGGGCTTGGCCGCTCTGTTCGCTTCTCGTGTTTCCATGGGGCTCTATTTTGACCTCTTAGAGCGCGCCGTGGTCGTAAAAGAAGGACGCATTACCGCCCGGGAAGATCAGACTATTCGGCCCAACGGGCGCGATCCGATCGAGAAATATTATTTTGACTTGAAGACCGATCGTTTTCCGGTCAATCTGGCCGCCTACCGGGCCATCGAAAACGGCTCGGTCTACCTGCTCTACGTGCTCCCGCGCAGCCGCCAACTGGTGGCCATCGAACCGAAACCCTAGCACGGCCATAGTCCGTGGCCATATGGCATAGGCGTCATTGAAGCACGATCCCGTTTCTGAAGACGAGCCCAGGCGCCGGCTGTCCGACCGCCCAGTTGAACCAGGCATTGGTGGAGAGCGGTTGAGTGATAGGAACATTCGCCGTCACGCTGATAACGGACGACTTGGGATCTTCGGCAACCACATAAGCGCCGGGTACGAGATCGCACACGACGAACTGCCCGCTGGAATCGGTGAAAAATTGGTTGGTCACGAAGAGCGGGTCGGTCACAGAAAATTCCCAATTTGGCTGCGGCGCGAACGTAACGCCGTCGCTTTGCAGAAACAGCTTCTGGACCGTCAGGCAAAAAGTACCGGAGGCGGTGTTGACCTTGAAATTGTCGGTTTTCGACGCGGATGGTATGAAGCCATGGAAGCATCCGGAGCCGCAACCGTTATCGACGAAACTGGCGACCGGCGTGGCCCAAACCTTGTAGGCGCCGCCGTTGTTAGAGGTTGCGAGGAAGTCAGCCGGGCATGATAAATTTGCGAGACGGATGGTGACGGCTCCCGGATGATTCTGGTCCGGGCTCGTCAGATGAACCGGGTCAAGCCCATCGCTGACATAGGCCACGATAACTCCACCGCTCACCATGAAGTGCCGGTTTGCCACCGGATCGGTGCTCACTAGCTGCTGACCGCTTGGGTCGGTGACTTGAAAGTAATAATCACCGTCCGGCAAACCAGCGGCTGTGGCCGGGGCGTGAGAGCCAGGGCCGCCGTTGAGGTAAACCGAGCAGGGGGAGTCATATTGATTGCCATTGACCACAGTTCCAGTGCTGTTGGTCGTAAAAATCGCGCCAGTGAGGCCGGCCGTAAGCGAGGAAACACCGGCAAGTAGAAGCGCGCCGGCGAACGCTGGGATGGTGAATCTGCGAGTTTTCATAGAATGACTGGCTGCGATAGTAGCATCGGTTCGCAAAAATATAGTCCCAGCGGTAGCCTTATTTGGGTCATCAAATCCGCTCGTAGAGCGGAGAGTTTCCATGTAAGCGGAGAGTTCTATGCGAAAGGTGATAGCGCCGTAACAACCGTTTATCGGGAAGCGCGGGAAACAATCAATGTAAAATCGACCACACTGTCGACGCGGTGGTATTCCTAGGCTGTTGACGCCACTGGGACTTTTACTTGGAGTGCCACGTGCACCCGACACGCCTGTGGATCCCGAGGAAAACCAGTCAATTGAAAAAGAGCCGGCGTGTGTTGAAAAGGAATCCTCCGAGGTCTCGTCGCGGCACACTCTCCGATGGGCCCTGATCACGTGCGGCGTGTTGTTGATCGCGGCGACGGTCGCCCTAGGGTTAACACTCGGGCTGGTTTATCATCGAATTTCGAAACGGGTTGATGAGCGCCTGGCTGCGGGCCCGTTTCAAAACGCGGTTACCTACTACGCGGCTCCCGAAGTGCTGTCGGTAGGGGACGTCATGGCTCCGGCCGAGCTCGTGGAAGCTTTGAAGCGCGCTGGTGTAGACTCCACAGTGACTGAGAATTCGGTGGCCGTGCATTCGGCGCTACCGGCGGAAATCCAATTCGCGAAGGGCGCGATTTCCTCGATCACAGACGTTAATGGCCGGCGCGTGGCGCGCTTCGAGCTTCGCGCGCAGCTCATCACTAATCTATCCAATCAAGGGCGGGCGAAGCGTCTGATGGTCCATTATTCCGATATGCCGCCAGCTCTGGTGCATGCAATCGTATCGGCCGAGGACAAGCGTTTTTTCGGCCATTCTGGATTCGATGTCCCACGCATCGCCAAGGCGATGTATGTAGACCTGCGGCAGCGGCGCAAAGAGCAGGGCGCATCGACAATATCGATGCAACTGGCGCGGAATCTTTGGCTGGCTCACGATAAGAACTGGAAGCGGAAGATGCGCGAAGCCCTCATCACCTTCCATCTGGAACGCAAGTTAAACAAGCAGGAAATCTTTGAAGATTACTGCAATGCGGTGTACCTGGGCGGACGAGGCACTTTCAGCATCAGCGGATTTGGCGAGGCAGCGCGCGCGTACTTCAATAAAGACATACAGCAACTGAATCTAACCGAATCGGCCATGCTGGCCGGGCTGATCCAGCGGCCTAGCTACCTGAATCCTTTCCGTAACCCGCGCCGCGTGCTCGAGCGTCGCAACCTGGTGCTGGCGTTGATGCGCGAGAACAAGTACATCACGCGCGCGGAGTACAAGGTCGCCGTGGCCGCGCCGCTGGGTCTGCATCCGGGCACAAGCGAATTGTCGGAGTCGCAGTACTTCCTCGACATCGCGAGCGATGACATCTCCAAAAAATTAGAGGAACGGCAGCCGGCCGGTTCGGCCGAAGTTTATACGACCATTGATCTCCGGCTGCAGCGCGCCGCCGAAAAGGCGATCGCGGATGGCATGCAATTGGTGGACAAAGAGTTGGCCGCCCGGCGTAAGCGCGGACAACCGATTGGGCCGAGGCCGCAGGTTGCGCTGATCGCGCTCGATCCTCGTACTGGAGAAGTGAAAGCGTTGTGCGGCGGCCGCGATTATGCATCCAGCCAATTGGACCGCGTGCTTTCGAAACGGCCTCCGGGATCGGTATTCAAGCCGTTCGTCTACACAGCGGCGTTGAATACCGCGCTAGTGGGCGGCGATCCCGTACTGACACCGGCGTCATCGGTGGACGATTCGCCGACGACCTTTGAATACGGCAACCAGACCTACAGCCCCAGCAATTTCAACCACCAGTTCATGGGGCGCGTGACGCTGCGTTACGCGTTGGCCCACTCGCTCAATGTAGCGACCGTGAAAGTGGGCGAGATCGCGGGCTTCGATAAAGTAGTAGCAATTGCGCATCAGGCGGGGCTCAATGAGGACATCCAAGCCACTCCCTCGGTGGCGTTGGGGGCTTATCAGGTTTCACCGCTCGAAATCGCGGGTGCCTACACGATGTTTGCCAATAACGGCGTACGCGTGCAGCCGGCGTTTATATCGACAATTCGAGATCAGAGCGGTACCGATCTGTATGAGCATCAACCTGAGATGCGGCGCGTCTTGGACCAGCGGGTAGCATTCGTGATGGTGGATATGTTGCAAGAGGTCATGCGCAGTGGAACAGCGGCCGGTGTTCGGGCGCGCGGATTTAAGCTGCCGGCGGCAGGGAAGACCGGAACCTCGCGTGACGGCTGGTTTGCGGGGTTCACATCGCAACTTTTGTGCGTGGTGTGGGTGGGCTTTGATGACTACAGCGAGCTCGGACTCGAAGGCGCACATTCCGCGCTGCCGATCTGGACGGAATTCATGATGGGTGCGGCGCAGTATAAACAATACGGCGACGCGAAACCGTTTCCGCCTCCGCCCGGTGTCGTGCGGGTCGCGTTCGATCCGGGCACGGGAGATCTGACCGGGCCATATTGTCCCGAGGGTGTGCCGTCGTATTTCATTGATGGAACACAGCCAAAGGCGGAGTGCTCGCCGCAAGAGATTGAATTAGCTCCGACGGCGGATGGCGGGTTTGCGCAGAGAACGATGCCGGTGGCGCAGCGGCTCGGGGATACAGCACGTTAGGGATTCTCCGCGGGCTCGCCAATGACCGCGACGTTGTCGCCTTTCTTCATAGACGGAATAGCGCCAATATAGATGATCACGCCGGACACCGGCGACGGAATATCCCAGATCTTGTTGCCAACATAATCGGTGACGTAGCCGATTGTCGTGCCTTTGCCGACGTACGCTTCAGGGCCCACCATTGGATAGAAAATGCCGTCATATTCGCTCGTCAAAGTGGTAGAGTGCGCCAGCCAAATCGGGTGCTCCACCGGCGCGACAGTGCCCGGCAACATCTTCAGATGCCGCATGACATTCCGGATCCCGTCGACAAGCACGTCGACGTCTTCGGCGTTGGTTGTGCCAGCATGTCCGGCTTCCACCGCGATGGACGGTTTTCCGATGTCGCTTGCGAAGCGGGTGAGCGTTACGGCGCCAAGAGCTGCAACAGGCGACCGGAAGTTTTGCAGGATGATGTGATCCAGCCCGAAAGCCAGCACCATGCCGCGCGAAGTGGCGTCGAGCTTATCCTTGCCAGTCTGCGCCCAATAGGAATAGCGACGGAGATTTTCGTCCAGGTCGCCGCCGTGGAAATCGATCAAGTAATCGCACTTTTCGACCACTTGCTTGGCGATGACCCAGGAAGCTCGCTCGGTTTGGGTTCCATTAGCCTTGCCGGGGAAAAAGCGGTTCATGTTCTTTTTATCAGTAGGATTGAGGTGCGGAACTTTTTGCTCGAAGGAAGCCACGTTCACGAGCGGAAGGATGATGAGCGCGCCGGAGAGTCCGGAAGGGCCTGCGATTTGAGCGAGTTTCTCCAGGGCGACGATGGAGGCATATTCGGTTCCGTGCGCGCCAGCGATCAAAGCGAGCGTGGGTCCCGGCCTCGCGCCGTTGACGACGATGACCGGTATGTTCGTGGCGGCGTCGACGCCAGCCGGGATTGGTAGCACCCCGGTTGCTCTTTGTCCGGAGGACGCTGTGGCCGTTCCGACGGTGAGGTCGGCGGCAAGTGCGGCGGAGGTCAGGGCGACAATCAGGAAGATAGTGCGGCGCATGGTCATATGTTATTCCTTTTGGCAAAAAGGTTATCATCTTGATTTGGGCTGTAGGGAATCATTCCGCTGCTCGATGCCATGACGCTAAGCTGTCATCGACGATCATGAGGCCGCGCTGAGTCTCTAACAACCTTCCTTTTTGGAGGTAGTTCGTGGCAGTGACCATAGGAGTACCGCGAGAGACCTTTCCTGGTGAGCGCCGGGTGGCGCTGATTCCGCGCACGTCTGAAGCGCTGGGAAAATTGGGCGCCAGCATAATTGTCGAGCAATCGGCGGGCGTCGAGGCCGGATTCCCGGACGATCAGTTTGTCACGCGAGGCGCTAAGATCGCTAGTCGCGCCGAGGTGTTCGCGCAGGCGGACATCATTGTTCAAGTGCGATCGCTGGGCGCGAATCCGGAAGCTGGCCGTGCGGATCTCGCGCTTTTTCGGCCGGGTCAGACGGTGATCGGATTCGGCGAGCCGCTCACTTCGCCGCGAGAAGTGGCCGACCTGGCGCGTGCTGGTGTTTCTTTTCTGTCGATGGAGTTGATGCCGCGCATCACGCGCGCGCAGAGCATGGACGCGCTCTCTTCCATGGCGACGATCGCCGGATATAGGGCCGTGTTGATGGCGGCCATGGCGCTGCCGAAGATCTTTCCGATGCTGATGACCGCGGCGGGCACGGTGACTGCGGCGAGAGCCTTCATCCTGGGCGCGGGAGTGGCCGGGCTGCAAGCTATCGCGACGTCGCGGAGGTTGGGCGCAGTAGTCTCGGCCTACGATGTCCGCGGCGCGGTGAAGGAGCAGATCGAGAGCCTCGGTGGAAAGTTCGTGGTGCTGAACATAGAGGGCGCCGCGGCGGAAGGCACAGGTGGATACGCGAAAGCGATGGGTGAAGATTTTTACAAGAGGCAGCGCGAATTGCTCACCGAGGTACTGCGCGAGCAGGACGTGGTGATTACCACGGCGGCGGTGCCGGGCAAGAAGGCTCCGATCCTGGTCACCAAAGAGATGGCAAGCGCCATGGCGCCGGGGTCGGTGATTGTCGATATCGCTGCCGAGCGCGGTGGCAATTGCGAGCTGACGCGGCCGGGCGAAACGGTGGTGCATCAGGGGATTACGATTATGGGGACACTCAATGTACCGTCGACGATTCCCTATCACGCCAGTCAGATGTACGCCTCGAACATTGTGGCGTTTCTGAAGCTGATGGTGCAGAAGGGCGAATTCAAATTGAATCGCGAGGACGAAATTATTCGCGAGACGCTGGTGACGTACGGAAATGAAGTGGTACACGCGCGCGTGGGCGAAGCGCTGGGATTGACCCCTGTGGCTCCGGCCGGGGAAGGAAGGTAAAGCACATGGGAGCTTATGAACTCGACCTGTGGGTCTTCATGTTGGCTGCCTTTTTAGGATTTCAGTTGATACGAGGCGTTTCTCCGCTGCTGCATACGCCGCTAATGTCTTTGACTAATGCGATTTCGGCGATCACCGTGGTAGGCGCGATTTTGATCACGGGAACTCAGGATGCCAGCACCCTGTCGCGCATTCTGGGTTTCGCGGCGGTGCTGCTGGCATCGCTCAATGTGGTCAGCGGGTTTCTGATCACCGATCGCATGCTGAAGATGTTCAAGAAACGGGAGCCGGAAAAGAAATGAAATTGGACGACACACTTCTGCCGTTCATGTACATGCTGGCCGCCATGTCGTTCATCCTGGCCATCAAGTGGATGAACTCGCCGGCCACCGCGCGCCGCGGCGTGATCATCGGCGAGATCGGCATGCTGCTGGCAGTGGTGGGCACGCTGCTGCGGTTCGAGGTAGTGCAGTATCAGTGGATCTTGATCGCGTTTTTCCTGGGTTCGGCGATCGGCGTCCCGATCGCCTACATCATGCCCATGACCGCGGTGCCGCAGCGAACCGCCTTTTCGCACGCGTGCGGCGCTCTGGCATCGGCGCTGATTGGGACCGCTGAATACTACAAGGGACTGCAGCAGGGACCGCCGCTGACGAAAGTGGAGATGATTGCTCTCGTCGTCGAAACGCTGCTCGGCTTTCTGACATTCACGGCCAGCATGATGGCCTTCGGAAAGCTCCAGGAAGTGCTTCCGCAGAGGCCCATCACCTACAAGGGTCAGAATTTCGTCAACCTGGGCGTTTTCGCGGCGGCGGCAATAACCGGCATCCTGCTGATTACCAATCCGGAGCAGACTGCTTTGTTTCCAATCTTCGTTGCGTTGGCGCTGCTGTTTGGCGTGCTGTTGATCATTCCGATCGGCGGGGCGGACATGCCGACTGTGATCGCGCTGCTCAATTCATACGCGGGACTGTCGGCCAGCGCGATGGGATTCGTGCTCAATAACCGCCTGCTGATCGTGGCGGGCGCGTTGGACGGTTCATCGGGGTTCATACTGGCTATCATCATGTGCCGCGCGATGAACCGGTCGTTCAGCAACGTGCTGTTCGGCGCTTTCGGACAACTGCAGACCAGCGCGGCGGCCACCAGCGAGCGCCCTTATCGATCAGCGAGCCCGGAAGAAGCGGCTCAGATCCTGGATTCGGCGCGTACGGTGGTGGTGATTCCCGGATATGGAATGGCTGTGGCGCAAGCGCAGCATAAGCTCAAGGAGATGTTCGACGTTCTCACCAAGCGCGGCGTCAACGTTGAGTTCGCGATTCATCCGGTGGCGGGCCGTATGCCCGGACATATGAATGTGCTTCTGGCTGAGGCGGACGTGCCGTATGACAAGCTGCGGGAAATGGACGACATCAATCCCGAAATGCCGATGGCCGATGTAGCGTTGGTCATCGGCGCGAACGACGTGGTGAATCCAGGGGCGGAGACCGATCCCAAGAGCCCGATAGCGGGTATGCCGATCATTCAGGCATACAAGGCTCACACGGTGATGATCATCAAGCGCAGCATGAATCCGGGATTCGCCGGGATCGACAACGATCTATATTACATGCCAAATACGCTGATGCTATTTGGCGATGCCAAGAGTTTTTTGTCTAACATTGTGAAGGAACTGGCGGCGGTGGGGCGGGCGGCGTAGAGCCTTTCGGAGGCTTCTCGGCTAGCGTCCTTTGATCCACGTGACAGCTGCATCCAGCGCCGGATCCTTCCCTTCGAGCAGCGCTTTGCGCGTGACCGGCGCCTCTACATCCGGCGTTACTCCAAGGCCTTCCAGCGGCTTCCCGCCTTCCGAAATATAATTCGCGATCGCATACTGGAAACCGTCGCCGTTTGGCAGCAGTTCAAAGACCGACGGTAGCGCCGCCGCGGCCGTCCGAGTCCCAAAGACCCGCGCGCGGCCCAGATCCTTCATTCCCTCCGCCAGGATCTCCGACGTCGAGGCCGACGCACCGTCCACCAGAATCGCAACCCGCCCGGCAAACGTATCGACGCGCGGATTCACGATGAACTTCAGCGTTGTCTCCCGCATATACAGCGTGCCTAGCAATTGGTCCGGTTTGTCGATAAACCATCCCGCCATGCCCATCGCCATCAATCCGATACCCCCCGGATTTCCGCGGAGATCGATCACAAAACCGTCGCACTTAGTGCACGACTGCACCGCTTCCGCAAAAAGGTTCATCAGGCGCGGCGGATCGAGGAACATGTTGAAGCTTACATAACCTATGTTGCCTCCGCCGACTCTCGACGAATCGAACCAGACGTGGGTGGGATAGAGATAGCCGAACTGAGCCAGCGTTCCCTTTGGTTTTTCCTGCCGGAGCGTCTTCGTGACACGCTGCTCGCGTCCATCCAGAAACACCAGTTCCACTGATTTTCCGGGCTCGCCTTCCAATCGGCTCAATACTGCGCGCCGCGAAACCAGTTCCCGCAGCGTCGATTTCGCGTAGGTCTCATCCAGCTTCGCGATCACCACATCAAGATCTATGTCGCCTATCTTCAAAATCTGCCAGCCAGGCCGCACACCGTTCCCGGCAGCGGAGGAATTCGCATCCACAGAAGTCACCAGCACCTGCGTACCGACGATACGCACGTCCAGCCCCGTAGCGCTTTCGCCGCCTTTGCCGTGCGCACCGTCGAGATCGGAATAAAGCTCCGATGGAATGATGCCGAAATGAGTCTGATGCAGCCGTCCGACCATGTCATTCATGACGGCTCGAGCCGCGTCCATGCTGTCGGCCTTCTCGATAGCCGGACGCAATTCGTCATGGACGGCCTGCCAGTCGAGGCCGCCGGGTTTGGTCTGCCAATGCTTGTCGCGCACCGTTTTCCAGACATACTCGAAGGAATCTAGGTTGAGGCGACGCTGGTCGGGAGTAAGCGCGAACGCACACACCACTGCGGCGAGCATCGCGGCGCCAACCTTCGCCGCCAAGGAAACGACCCTCATTCCTTCTCGAGCACCTTTGCGCCCAGCGCTCCGCCCAACATCGGGAGCGCCGTAAGAAGAATAAACAGCATTAATAGCGTGACGACGATCAAGCCCACCAGTCCGGCTGGATCGTCCAGGAGCTTGGTCATAGCGCTCAATTGGTCGCCTCGCAAATGCAACTGGTCCTGATGCTGCTGGAAGAAATCGGCGATCTTGCCCTGGCTGGAAATGGCGACCATCGTAATCGTGAAAAACGCGGTGGCAAAGGTAAATGAAAACACGCCGGTGATCCAGCCCATGCGCGCTCCACTGCGGATGCTCAGTGCTTGCCCCGTTAGGCGCGAGTAAATAAAAACCGCCAGGAAGCCGGTGAGAAACGCAACCAGCGAAGGCAGAAACGGAACCGGAAGCAAGAGCATGAACGGCAAGACCGCCATCAACGCGGCCAGGAATCCGATTCGAACCGCCAGCCGGTTGTGAAAGCTGATTTCTAGCGGAGGTTGGACGGTTGCAGCTGGGGGAGGAGCAGCCTCGAGCGGCGCAACAGGCTCGACGGTTTCGTTCTCCAGCCCAGGGTAATCGTATTGCGGCTTTCCGCACTTGTGGCAGAAGCGGGCGTCCGGCGGCAGTTGCGCGCCGCAAGTGCAGTACTCAGGCACGACTTTAGTGTGACATACGCGGCGTTCGCCGAAAACAACTGACGGCCTCCGGGTGTCCTACACATTAGTGAGACTAGACTTATGCCACGAGTGAGACTAGACTTATGCCACGCAAAACCGCGCAACCGTCAACGCGCGATCGCTCAAACATTCGGCCAACTCCAGTCATCGGCGAAAGGGTTCGCCGCTACAATCGGCTATGTCAATGCTGAATTTTTATATGAACCGCGCCGGGGCTCATCTGCCGGCAAAACAGAAACAGATTCTTGCTCGGGCCAAGGAGGAGGTGCGCAAACAGTTCAGCGCCGAGTGAGTTATCGGCACTCCTGGTGGACCGCGCGGATGGCCCGTTCCAAACCGTCGCGACGCACCACCACACTGATGGTCAATTCGCTGGACCCTTGAGCGATGGCGATTATATTGACGTCTTGTTGTGAGATCGCTTGGAAAACCCGTCCCGCCAAACCGGGCGTTCCTCGCATCCCTTCGCCGACAACCGCCAGCAGTCCGACGTTTTCGTCAACTTCGATAGGCTTCAGATAGCCATGAGTCAGTTCAAGGGCCAAGTCTGCTTCAAGCGATTTCATGGCTGCCGGTAGCTCCTCCGTTCGCACTAGGAAACAGAAGCTTTGCCGGTAGCTGGAACTGGTAAGCGCCAGGACTTCGGCGTTGGCATCCGCTAAAGCTTCGAGCGCGCGTGCCATCAGCCGCGTGCCGCTGAGAGCCGCATTGGCCGGCTCCAGCGAGATCAGCGCTACGTTCGCCATCGACGTCACCGCGCGTGGGCCAAGCGGCGCCTCGACTGTTGAAACGATGCGTGTACCGGGATGCTTAAGATTGAAACTGTTCTTGCTCCATACAGGAATCTGACGCTCGATGAGCGGCGCCAGTGTGCGCGGATGCAGAACCTTCGCGCCGTTGTAGGCTAGCTCCGCCGCCTCGCTGTAAGTGAGCGAATCCAGCACGCGCGCGTCGGATACGGAACGCGGGTCGGCGCTCATGATGCCATCCACATCCGTCCAAATCCAAAGCTCGGATGCGTCCAACGCCGCCGACAAGATGGACGCTGAGAAATCCGACCCGCCGCGGCCCAGCGTCGTGGGGCGGCCATCCATGGTCGCGCCGTTGAATCCTGTCACCACCGCGATAGTGCCGCGCTCGAGCAGCGGCCGCACGATCTGGTCCGCCTTTTTACGCGTCTCCGGCATAATCGGGGTCGCATTTCCGAACACTGCGTCTGTAACGATCACGCTTGCTCCGTTGATCGCCTCGGCTGGCACGCCGCTGGCTTCCAGATACTGGGAAATCATGAGAGCGGAAAGCCGCTCGCCGATGGCGATGGCTTCATCCACCGAGCGCGGCGGCCGCTCTCCCAGCATTCGGACGCCATTGGCAATGCGCTCGAAATCGCCAATTAGCCCCTGAATGCCTGAAATCGTGGACTCGCATCGCGTGCCATCGAGCAATTCTTTGCACGCTTCCAGATGCTGAGCCATCAGGCGCTCGAGATTGGCCGCGATTCCCGGTTCGTCGCCGCCCTCGGCGTGCCGCAAAGTGTTCAGGAGCAGATCGGTGACGCCGGACATCGCCGACACCACCGCTAAGACGGGTCGCTGCCGCTTTTGCTCAGTGCAGATTCCCGCCGCGACTTTGATGCGCTCGGCTGAGCCCATGCTCGTGCCGCCGAATTTCATCACCAGAAGATTGTTCATCTAATGCGTTCTTTCCTTTCCGTTCGACGTGCGGTCGCGGATGAGTTTCAACAGCGCCGCTTCCACTTCGTCGATAGAAAGGCCGGTCGTGTCGATATAGACCGCATCCGGAGCCTGCACCAGAGGCGACTCGTTGCGCGTGCGATCGCGCTGGTCGCGCTCATGGATCTGCTCGGCCACCACGTCGGACGGCAGTGACGCTTCCCTGGCTCGGCGCTCGGTGCGCTCTTGGGGTTGGGCATCCAGAAAAATCTTCACAGTCGCATTGGGAAATACCACCGAGCCGATATCGCGCCCCTCCATCACCACCGACGCTTGCTCGCCCATGGCGCGCTGTTTTTTGACCAGCTCGCGCCGTACCGCCGGGATTCTCGATATCTCGGACGCTGCCCCGGCAATCTCGGGAGCGCGGATGCCCTCGGTGACATCTTCTCCATTCAGCAGCACGGCGTTTGTTCCGGACTGAAATTCGATGTGCGCCTCCTTGGCGAGCTGCTCGAGCCGATGCATGTCCGAGACGGCAACCTTCGTTCGCCGCGCCCACAGGGCTACGGCGCGATACATTGCTCCCGTGTCGACGTAGGTATAGCCAAGTTTCGACGCAATCCGGCGCGCCAGAGTGCTTTTCCCGGCGGCGGCCGGCCCGTCGATCGCTACAGTGATCCGCTTGGTCAAATATTATGAAAGCACATGCAAGAGGATTATTTCCGCGCCATCGAAGCGGGGGCCACCGTTGTTACCGGTAGCCGGCGCCTTGCGCGCGTGCTTAGGCAAGAGTTCGGCTTTCGTCAGAAAGCTCGGGTGCGCTCGGTCTGGAAAACACCGGATATTCTTCCGCTGGATGCATTCCTCGGCCGTGCCTGGCGTGAGTGGGTGCTCAGCGGCATAAATCCGAGCTCGCCGGCTTTGCTCGATACGCTACAGGAGCAATTCATTTGGGAGCAGGTGATTCGTGATTCTCCCGAGGGGGATTCGCTGCTGCGAATTCCCGAGACCGCCGCGCAGGCAATGGAAGCTTGGCAGTTAGTCCAGGCGTACCGACTTCCCGTGGACGGACGATTCGAAGCGAGCGACGATTGGTCGGCTTTTGCGGGATGGTCGCGCGCATTCGCAAAGCGCTGCCACGCGAACAACTGGATGGAACGGGCGCGCATTAGCGACTTTGTTGGGGAGTTGTCGAGATCCGGCGCAATACCGCGATGGCCAACGCTCTATCGGGCTGGGTTCGATGACTTTACTCCGCAGCAGGTCGAATTCTTCGAGATTACCGGCGAGTGGCGTGATATTGAGATGGGCAACTTCACGCCTAAACCTCAGCGCCGGAAATTTCGCGACGCAACAGAAGAAATTCAGTCCGCGGCATCGTGGGCTCGGCTTCAGCTCGAACGAGATCCAGAGGCCCAGATCGGCGTCATTATTCCAAACCTGAGCAGTCTCCGACCGAAAGTAGAGCGTATCTTTAGAGAGACGCTTCATCCGGGTGGGGCGACGCACCGCGAGTGGTCGTTTCACCTGTCGCTCGGTCCGGAGCTGGACGAATATCCTTTGGTGCATGCAGCGCTGTTAGCACTAGAATTCGCGCTCGGACCCGTGACACTGCCACGCGCGGGAATGTTGCTGAGGTCGCCATTCTTCGGAGGAGCGAAAACCGAGTGGACCAAGCGTGCCCTGCTGGATGCAAAGCTTCGAAAGGAAGGTGTATGGGACGTAAGTGCTTCGTTGCTACGCAATGCCGCCGGGAACTGCCCGCTGCTACAACGGTTTCTGCAACGGCTCGAGAAGAGCGTCGATAAACTTCCCGTTGCACAGGACCCCAGTGCCTGGAGCCGCGCTTTTTCGAAGCTCCTCGAAGCGCTTGGCTGGCCGGGAGACCGGGTCCTCGACAGTCAGGAGCACCAGGTGCTGGAGGCATGGCTCGGTTTGCTCTCAAGCTTCGCCGCCCTCGACATGGCCGCCGCGCCAATGACCTTCTCACAGGCGTTCTCTCGTCTGAAAGATATCGCGCGGGAAGCGTCCTTTCAAGTGGAGAACGAAGGCGCGCCCGTCCAGGTCATGGGCCTCCTAGAAGCGTCCGGTCTGCGCTTCGATCACTTGTGGATTATGGGTCTGCACGATGAAGCGCTGCCCGCCGCCGCTTCTCCCAATCCGTTCATTCCAATTTCGATGCAACATGAATACGGCCTGCCGCGCGCTTCGCCGGAACGTGAGCTTACATTCGCGGGAAAATTAACCGGCCGTTTGCTCGCGAGCGCACCCCAGATCGTGCTCAGTTACCCCGTAACAGAAGGTGACCGGGTACTTGCGCCCAGCCCGCTTCTAGCAGGCGGCTGCTGGGACACAGGGCCCGGCGTCGAGCAGTCGAACGACTGGATTGTGCGAATGCGCTCCAGTGTCACGATCGAGCGACTCGTTGACGAAAATGCGCCACAGGTGGCAATCGACATTATGCAGCCCGGTGGCGCATCGCTCTTCAAAGATATGGCCGCGTGCTCGTTTCGGGCGTTCGCCAAGCATCGTTTAGGGGCTCGGACGCTGGAGGAAACCGACCTAGGGCTCAACTACAAAGACCGCGGAAGCACGGTGCACAAAGCTCTCGAATTTATCTGGACCGAACTCGGTTCGCAGTCGAGCCTGATGGAATTGACGGCCGGCGAGCTAGCCAATCTGATAGCGCGCAACGTTGAAGCCGCCCTCAACCATCTCGGCATCGGAATCGGCCGCAGAGTGGAACAGCACCGATTGCGGAACCTGCTCTCACAATGGCTCGAGATCGAGAAAGCGCGCCCGCCCTTCACCGTTCTAAAGCCGGAAGAAGAACGATTGGTCACTATCGGAGGACTCCAGGTTCGGACGCGTGTGGATCGCATCGATGCATTAAATACTGGCGATGACTTGAGAACCGGTGGCGAAATCATTCTCGACTACAAGACGGGCGTGGTGAAGTCGGCCGGTTGGGACACGGATCGTCCCGATGAGCCGCAGCTTCCGCTCTATTGCGCCACCAGTGTGAGGCCAATCAATGGCGCCGCTTTTGCCGTGATCCGGACGGGCGAACTCGGATTCCGCGGCATCACGGAGAATGAGGCGATCCTGCCGGGAATCAAGAAAATGTCGCCGCAG